>JAABUV010000274.1_pt1 | contig 79690 bp, 55 predicted proteins | sample 5559971 | NCBI WGS metagenome assembly JAABUV01 (sample SAMN10711881, study PRJNA513362) | rock metagenome | isolation source: Antarctica rocks | place: Antarctica: Victoria Land, Knobhead nord | collected 2015-12-19 | reverse complement strand
CGACCGGACGTCGCTCCGCCGCGGGTCTCCGGCTCGGTTGTCGGTCCTCAGGAGTCAGGAGTCGGGGGGTGCAGCCGGGCTTCGAGCGCATCGAGCCGAGCGTTGACGTGGGAAGAATTGTCGTCGCCGAGGGTGTGGTCGCCGAATCGGAAGCGGTAGAAGGCGTCGACGACCAGGGGCGGGACGTCGGCGACGACATCGGTGCCCGAGCCGTGACCGGAGAGGAAGACGGCGGCTCTCCGGGCGAATTCGCGGGGGGTCTCGGCCGGGGGGCGCTCCAGACCGAACTCGCCCAGGAGCCGGAGGAGCCGGCCGTAGAAGGCGACGCCGGCCGACCCGTCGGGTCCCGACGCCACCGACCCCGAGAACTTCCGGACCAGGCGGCGGATCGGCCAGGTCGCCAGCCGGGCCAGGCCGGCCAGAACGAGCAGGCCGACGAAGCTGACGACAAAGCCCCGGAGGCTGAAGAAGCTTTCCGGGCTGGGGAAGTGGAGCCAGCCCCGAATGGTGGTCCCGATGATCTCGAAGCCGTTGCGGGCCTCGGCGATCAGAGTCTTGATCGGCCCGTAGAGGAGGAGGTTCTGGCGATCGGCATTGAAGCCGACGATGTAGAAGACCCAGATGTAGCGGATGAAGTCGGTGATCTGGCGGAAGTTGCCGGCCATCCCGCCGACCCGGGCGACCGAGGCGTTGCGCTGGTCCGAGGGCGTGGGGTCGAGCGTCCTCCAGATCGGTTGCCCGTCCTGGGCTTCGGCCCGGCCAACCAGGGCCTCGACCCAGCTATGGGCGTGCTTCTGGCGGACCGTGATCACGCCGCCCATGGCGTTGTAGTCGCCCCCCTTGAAGCCGTTGATGATCCGGGTCGGGATCTCGATGGATCGGAGGAGCAGGGCCAGGGCGCTGGCGAAATACTCGCAGTGCCCGGTCTTCCGGTGGACGATGAAGTCTTCGACCGGGTCGAGGTTGGGGTCGCCAACGTCCATCTGGAGCGAGTAGCGGAACTCGCCCGAATCGCGGAGCCAGCGCTCGATCGCGGCGGCCCGGGCCGATCGGTCGTCCTCGTCGATCCCCCGGACGTGTTCCAGGGCGATCGCCCGGAGTCGCTTCCGGAGGTCGTCGGACATCGAGGTCAGTGTCCGGAGGTACTGGCCCGAGGGATGGATCTCGCCGGGCTGGGGGATCTCCGGCCGGCTCGCCGAGGTCACATGGTAATCGAAGCTCCGTGAGCGGGTCTCGCCCCGGAAGAGGGTCCCGTCGGCGTCGTTCAGCTCGGGTGTGCTCCGCCGGTCAGAGGAGTCGGCGTCGAGGATCGGGGCGAGCGCGAAGAGGATCGGGCTGTCGGTCGGCTCCAGCTTGATGACCTGCCGGATCACGGGCGACTCGATCCAGCGGTCGCCCAGGCTCAAGGTGTAACCGTTGGGCCGGATCCGGGGCCTCCGCCAGCGCCCCTTCTCGTAGCGGTCCATGCTGACGCCCCGCCAGCGGTACTCGGCGTCGTCGGAGTCGACCGCCAGCCGCTTCCCGTCGCGGTCGAAGAGCTCGACGCTGAGCACGACGCTATCGTTCTCCAGGATCTCGCCAAGCTGGCCGAGCTGGACCTCGTCGTCGAAGCCGGTCAGGTGCTTGCCGACCGGACCGCCCCCCTGCGAGGATCCCATCATCGGCACCCGGGGCATGGCCAGGAAGATCAGCCCCCCCAGGGCCAGGGTCGTCACCGCCACCCGGGCCGTCGAGAGCACGAAGGCCAGGTCGATCAGCCCCCGGAACGGCTCGGCCCGGTCGTGGGCCGGCTCCGGCGAGAACACCCCGGCCACGGCCATCCGGAGCGACTCGCGGTGGAGCGCGAACAGCGTGAGGACCCAGAGGGCCAGCAGCGACCAGCAGAACAGCGCGATCCCGACCTTGTCGCTCTGGCTGATCACGCCGCCGACCAGGACCTGGACCAGCCCCAGGAGGAAGAGGAACCAGTCGTCCTCGACCGTCTTGGGCAGGAACATCTTGATGATCTGGAGGTAGACCAGCCAGTGCGCCGCGGCGATCAGGAGATGGTTGGGGTCCTGCTTGTACTCGGCGTAGCTCAGGCCGGCCGAGGCCAGGGCCACGAGGCTCCCGAAGCTCCGGGACGGGGCCAGTCGGGGGTTCCGGTCCACGGTCAGGAACGCCACGATCCCGGCGAGGGCCACCGCCGGCGGGAAGAGGATCGAGAGCGGATTGTCCTCGGTCGCGTCCATGCTCAGGACCAGGGTGGCGAAGCTCAGCATCAGGTAGAAGCTGGCCCGGTAGATCGCGAGGAATCTCATGGCGTCCCACCCCTGCCCTCGGCCGGACCCGGCGCGGCCCCGCGACCGCCCGGGGTCGCCGGGGCCGCCTGGCGGTCGCGTTCCTCGCCTTCCTCGGAGGCCGAGAGCCGCGCCCTCGCGGGCATCGAGCCCGCCCGGCCGCCGAAGGAGATCAGGTCGGCCAGGTCCCCCTTGGAGGCGTCCAGCAGCGTGACCCGGGCGGCCAGCCCCCGGAGCGCGGCGGCCGAGAGCCGGGTCGAGCGTTCAATCTCCTCCAGCAGGTTGATCGGCCGGGTCGAGGCGACGATCAGGTACGACTCGCGGAGGGTCGAGGGCGGGACCACGTCCAGGAGCGACGCGAGGCTCCCCTCGGTCGAGGGGCGGATGATGGCGAGCTGCTCCAGGACTTCGTGGAGCAGCTTGACCGAGGCCGGCCCCTGCCGGACGCCCGGGGTCGGCCCGGTCCAGCCCAGCAGGATCCTCCGGCCGGGGTGCCGGCAGGTCTCGAAGCAGACGGTGGCGGCGAACTTGATGGCATCCTCCATCGCCTCGCGCTGCTCCGGGGTCACCTTGGTCCGGGGGAGCCAGGGGTCCAGGAGGATCGCCAGGTCTTGCTCGTGCTGCTGCTCGAACTCCTTGACCATCGGCTGTCCGAGCCTCGCCGAGGTCCGCCAGTGGATCCACCGATAGCTATCGCCGGGGCGGTAGTCGCGGAGCCCGTGGTATTCCTGCTGCTGGCTCGACCGGTCGTGGCGGGCGCCCCGCCGGGTCTCGCTGGCCTCGCGGTGGATCTGCTGCCAGCGCCGGGAGAGCTGGCCGACCTCGGGGTAGACCGTGATCCGGTCGGCCTCGGCGATCGATACCCTCCGCTCCAGGAGCCCGAACGGCGACCGGGTGGCCAGCTCCAGGGTCCGGAACTGGTAGATCCCCCGCCGGGGGGCGAGCCCCTGCCAGCGGACCCGCTGGCGGGACCGGCCGGCGACCCTGGGGAAGAACGCCGCCAGCGCGACCGGCGACGCCCCCGAGACCGATCGGTCCTCCGGCGCCATCTCGTCGGTCAGGATCAAGGCCAACGCGGCGGTCATCAGGCGGTCGTTCTCCAGCGTGTAGTCGATCGCCAGCGGGTCGCCCGCGAAGGCATAAGCCGGGATCCGCCGGGAGACCCGGAGCCTCCGGAGCATCGAGGCGCTCCCGAAGATCGACCCGGCCATCGGCCCGGCCGCCAGCCCGGCGACCAGGAGAATCAGGTTGATCTGCTGCGACAGCCCCGTAGCGAGCAGGCCGAGCCAGACGAAGAAATAGACGAGCCCCTCGCGAGTCACCCGGAGCGTCTGGTTGGGCCAGAGGCGCCGGGCGAACCCCCGGGCGAGTCGTCGAGTCGGCTTCCTACCCTCGGGCATGGCGGTCGTCTCCGGTTCCGGAGGTCCTCAAGGGGAAACCAGGATGGCTGATGGGCGATGGGCGATGGGCGATGGGCGATGGGCGATGGGCGATGGGCGATGGGCGATGGGCGATGGGCGATGACTACTCGAAGTTCCGCGCGGAACGCTCGGACCCATCAACGATTTCTTATGATTCATCCTCGATCCGGGGCGATCAGGTCGGGACCCGGAGCCGGTCCACGAGGTCGCGGATGATCGCCTCGGCGGCGCCGAACTCGCCGGCCTGGAGGAACGACTTGCCGACCACCCGGTGCGAGAGCACGGGGACGGCCAGCGACTTGACGTCGTCGGGGACCACGTAATCGCGGCCCGAGACCAGGGCCAGCCCCTGCGAGGCCCGGTAGAGGGTCAGGGCCCCCCGGGTGCTGACCCCGACGTGGAGCTCGTCCCCCTCTCGGGTCGCGTGGACGATGTCGAGCAGGTATTCGGTGATCGCGTCGTCGACCCGGACCTTCCGGACGGCCAACTGGAGCCGCCGGACATCCTGGCCGGTGATCACCGGGCGGAGCGACTCGACGGGCTCGCCGCCCCGGTGAGTGGAAAGGATCCGACGCTCCTCGGACCGGAGCGGATAGCCCATCCGGAGCCGGATCATGAACCGGTCGAGCTGGCTCTCGGGGAGGACGTAGGTCCCCTCGAACTCATAAGGGTTCTGGGTGGCGATGACCAGGAACGGGGGGTCCAGGACGTGCGTCTTCCCTTCCACCGAGACCTGACCGTCGCTCATCGCCTCCAGCAGGGCGCTCTGGGTCCGGGGCGTGGTCCGGTTCACCTCGTCGGCCAGGATCACGTTGGCGAAGATCGGACCGGGCTTGAAGGTGAACTCGCCCGAGGCCGCGTTGTAGACGCTGGAGCCGAGGATGTCCGAGGGGAGCAGGTCGGGCGTGAACTGGAGCCGGCGGAACGAGCAATCGATGCTCGCGGCCAGGGCTCGGGCGAGCAGCGTCTTGCCCACGCCCGGGACGTCCTCGACCAGGACGTGCCCCTCGGCCAGGAGCGCGACCACCGCCAGCTTGATGACCTCGGGCTTCCCGAGGACGACCGACCCGACGTTGTCCAGGAGCCGGTTCAGGAGCGTCGCGAGGTCGGCCGCGCCAAGCTCGGGGGCCTCGGCCAGGTGCGGAGCATTCATGCAAGGTCCTTGCGAAACGGGCATCGCCCTGCCGGATCCGGTCACCGCTCACCGAAGATTATAAGCCACGAGGCCCCGCTTTCCAACGGGCCGCCGGGCTCGGCCGGAGTCGCCGCCCGATCCTCCGATTGACCCCGCCCTTGGCCTGCCCGGATTCGACGAGATGACCAGCGCTTGATGGCGCGATCAGCCCCAGGTCGCGGGCAGTCGGTTCAAATAATTCAAGAGATCGCGGCTCGCGGCCTCGACGGTCATCGCCGCGGCATGGTCCTCGACTCGCCGGTGGACCAGTGAGTTCCGGTGCGTCCGGACCTCCTGGGCCGACTCGATCACGCCCTCGTCCATCAACTGGGCGTAGCCGACATCGTCAAGCAGGACGTCCCCGTCGACGTGGCGGTGGGCGTTCCCAGGCATTTGACGCCAGAAAGAGCCGACCGCCCTCTCGAAAACGGAGAACATGCGGATCACGTAGGTCGCTTCAAGATTCCGCTCGGCGGCATAGATTTCGGTCGCGGCGAATTCGTCCCAGCCCCGCATACCCGTGAGTTCGTGAATCTCATCGTCCCGCGCTGCCCCCAGCAAATCGAGGGCGATCCGAACGGCTTGATATTCACGCTCGGCCGCCTTGACCCGGACTCGCCAATCAAAAAGTCTATGCGGCATGGGTGGCGATCGATTCCAGAACCCGGAGGAAGTTCTCCGCGGTCAGCGGGAGGGCCTCGGCGTTCCGGATCCCGGCCACCACGTTTTCGCCCCGGAAGGCGTAATGGAGCCTCCACTCGCCTGCGACCCGATAAAGGCTGGCGATGCCGTCATAGGCCGGCATGAGGTAGAGATCGACGACACCGTCAGTTCCGGGCGCGAACCGTGTGATCGGCTCCAGGAGTACGCGGGCGATCTCACGTTGGATCAGCAAGGCGGGAGCCCGATACTCCCCCAGGTCCGAGTCTTGCACCGCCTTCTGGATGACCCGAGTGGACCACTCCGGACGGACCCAACCCTGGACTTTCTCGACCAGTTCGTTGAGGAGACGGAGCCAGTCGTCTCGCTCCCTCGCCGGATCCTCGACCCGGGGCCGTCTGGCTCTCGCCCTTGATTCCGCCATCTTCGCCTCCTTCCGGGGGTCGCCGTCTCACGTCGAGGAGCATTGTGGCATGTCGATGGACGGACCGCCACGGACTCGCTCTCGGCCCTTGATCGGCTCACGGACTCCGGGCGGAGGGGCCTGGAGCTTTCCTGGGGATCGCTCCGGTCCAGGGGATCGCCGGGCCAATCCGATGAGGCCCCTCTCCGGGTGTCCCGATCCGGGGCTTTCTGCTAGAGTCCGGGCTCGTGGTCCGGGCCGCCGGGGGCGAAGCCAGGGAGGGGTGAGCCATGGCCGAGGTCGGCGAGGGGGTTCTGTTCCTGACCGACCGCCTGGGCGGGCCGGACGAGGTCCGGGCCCTCCGGGGTCTGGTGGAGCGGCTGGGGCGGCTCGGCCACGCCCCGCGGGTCCTCTGCCGGGTCGCGACGCCCGACCATGGGATCGCCGGGCTGACCGAACTGCCGGGGCTGGGCCGCCGATGGCTCCTGCCCTGGGCCTCTCGCGGGCTCGGCCTGGGCGAAAGTCCGGGGCGCCCCCGAGTCCTCCACGTTCTCGGGGCGGGGATGGCCGAGGCTGGCCTGGAGGTCGCCGAGCGGTGGCGGCTCCCGTACCTGATCACGATCGACGAGTACCCGCGCCGGGACGCCCGGCTCCGACTGAGCCGGTCGTGGTGCCGCGGCCTGACGGCGACGGGCGACGAACTGGCCGGGGCCCTGGCTGGCGACTTCGGGATCCCCGCCCGCCTGATCCGGGTCGTCCCCCGGGGGATCGCGGGGCCGGCCAAGGTTCCGGGCGCGACGTCCTCCGGGCGGGTCCCGGTCGTGGGCGCGGCGGGGCCGCTGGTCGCGGGTTCGGGGTTCGTCACCTTCCTGAACGCGGCGCGGAAGGTGGTCGACGCCGGAATCGACGTCGAGTTCCTGATCGCGGGCGGGGGGGATGGCGAGGCCGACCTCCGCCGGAGGGCCGAGCGGCTCCGGATCACCGACCGCCTGACGTTCTCCGACGCCCTGGCCGTGGGCCTGACGTTCTGGGACGCCCTGGACGTCTTCTGCCAGACGTCCGTGACGGCGACGACCGGCCGGCCCCTGGCCCTGGCGATGGCGCACGGAGTCCCCTCGGTCACCTCCGACGTCGAGGGGCTCCGGGCCCTGGTCCGCGACGGGGAGACCGGGGTCCGGGTCCCGGCCGGCGACGCCTCGGCCCTGGCCCGGGCGATCATCGGGCTCCTGGCCGACCGCGACCGGGCCCGCGCGATCGGCCGGGCCGGGCGCGCGACGGCCCTGGCCGGCCACGACCCCGACCGCGAGGCCGGGCGGCTCGACGGCCTCTATCGCGAGGCCGCCGCCGGGGCCCCAGCCCAGTCGCTCCGGGGCTCCGGAGCCGGAGCCGCCGAGGGCCGGACGCTCGGGTGGGCCTCCGCTCCGACGCTCCTGGGCCCGGAGTCCTGAGCCTTGAGGTGGGCCTCGTAGACGTTCGCCCAGGCCAGGAAGTCGTAAAACCCCAGGAGCGTGCAGAAGACCAGCCCGGGCCGGCCGTCGAGGAAGCCGAGCCGGAGCCCGTAGTGGTAGGCGAACCGGACCAGCGGGCGCATCGGGAGCCGGAGGTAGACCTTCTTCAGGAGCCGCTTGAACCGCTTGCCCGGCCCGATCGTCGAGGGGACCGGCTCGCGGAGGAACCGCTCGTACATCGCGGCCTCCCAGACGGCGTAGCGGTTGTGCTTCTCGACCCAGACGGCGACCGATGGGTAGGCGTGGTGGTCGAGCATGTGGACCAGCCGGGTCGCCCGGCCCTGGAGCTCGACGTGCTCGTGGGCCTCGTTGTCGCCGGTCCGGACCCCGGGGGCGACCGGCATCCGCTCGTAGCGGCCGAGCCGGTGCTTGAACAGGCGGAGGTTCCACGCCTCGGCATAGCCGCAATGGTGGATCCGGCGGCCGAGGAAGAAGTATTTCATGTTCAGATAAAAGCCGTCCGCCTCGTCGGCCGCGGTCCGGCCGGCGATCTCCTCGGCCAGCTCGGGGACGACCACCTCGTCGGCGTCGACGATCAGGGCCCACTCGTTCCGGAGCGGGAGGTTCTCCAGCGCCCAGTTCTTCTTCTTGGGGTAGGTCCCGTTGAACTGGAACTGGACGACCGTGGCTCCGTGCTCGGCGGCGACCCGGGCGGTCTCGTCGCTGCTCTGGCTGTCGACGACGAAGACCTCGTCGGCCCAGGCCAGCGCGGGGAGGCAGCGTCGGAGGTTCTCGGCCTCGTTTTTGACGGGGACGATGACGCTGATCGGTGCCTTCGGGGTGGATCTCATGGCGTGCTCCTTCAAAGTCCCCGGGCCTCCTCGACGGCCTCGGGGGCGGGCCCGCCGCCGGCGACCCACTGATAGACCGAGGCCAGCCGGTCGGCCTGGCGGTCCCAGGTGTAGCGGCGCTCGACCAGCTCCCGGCCATTCCGGGCGAGCCGGCCCCGATCCCCGGGCGACCGGCCCAGGAGGTCCCGGAGCCCGGCGGTGACGCCCCCGAGGGTCGGCTCGACGACGATCCCGCCTCCGGCATCGGCCAGCTCGGGGAAGTGGCAGGCGGTGGTAATCAGGCTGGGGAGCCGACAGGCCAGCGCCTCCAGGATCGCCATGCTGAAGCCCTCGCTGTAGCTGGGCAGGACGAAGGCGTCGGCCGCCCCCCAGACCCGCCGGGCCCGCTCGCCCGAGACGTGGCCGAGGGAGGTGATCCGGTCGGCCACGCCCTCGGCCTCGGCCCGCTCCCGGAAGGGGGCCAGGGCCCCGTCGTCGTTCCCGGCGAGCAGGACGTGGGCCTCGGGGTGCTCGCGGCGGACGGCCCCCAACGCCCCGGCCAGGAGGTCCAGCCCCTTCTTGACGTGGAGCCGGCCGAAGAACAGCAGGACGAACTTGCCGGCCAGCTCGGGGAACTCGGCCTCCAGCTCCGACCGGGCCGGGAGTCCCTCGAAGGGCGACAGGTCGACCCCGTTGGGCACCAGCGCGATCGAGGTCCGCGGCGCCAGGGTCCGGAGGTGCCCGACCTCGGGCCTCGACAGGGCGTGGAGGCAGGAGGCGGCTCGGAGATTCCGCCCCTCGACCAGGGCGGTATACACCTTCTTCTTGAGGGCCTTGTGCCGGAGCGCCCAGGGCTCGGCCATCCCGTGCGCCGCGACCAGGTAGGGCACGTTCGCCAGCCGGGCGGCCCGGCACCCCCGGCGGGTGTGCCCCTGCCAGAGTCCGTGGAAGTGGACCACCCCGGCCGACCGGATCGATCGGTCCAGGCTGGCCTCGGGCCCGAGGACGTGGACTCCGGGAGGGACGCTGGTTTCTCCGAGCCTCGAAGGCGTCGGCGTGACGATCCGGATCGGCCCGTCCCGGCGCGCCAGGGCCCCGGTCATCCCCAGGATGCTGGGGACCATCCCGCCGTCGCGTCTCGGGTCCAGCCCGTTGCAGCAGTGGAGCCAGCCGTCCGAGGACGTCGCGGCGGCGGCGATCGTGGTGGCGGTCGGGGCGGACCCCGGTCGGGCGGACCCGCTCATGCTCGGTCTCCTCGGCTCTGGGTGATGAGCAGGCGGTGGGACGAGGTCTGCGGTCCGGATGTCCGGCGGGTCAGGCCGACCCGGCCCATCGCCTCGGACGTCCCCGAGGCGAACCGGTCGGGCCCCCATTCCCCAACGACCTCGGCGGCCCGCCGACCCATCGCCGAGCGGTCGGCTTCGGGGAGGCCGGCCATCCAGGCCAGCGCGGCGGCCATCCCGGACTCGTCGCCCGGTCCGAACCGCCGGCCGGTGGTCCCGTCGGGTCCGGGGACCAGGGTCTCGACCGAGCCCGCCCGGTCGGAAACCAAAAGCGGGAGCCCGGAGGCCGCCGCCTCGTTGACGACCAGCCCCCAGGGCTCCATCAGGCTCGGGTGGACGAACGCCGAGGCGAAGGCCAGCCAGGGGGCTTGCTCCTCGACCTGGAGGAAGCCCGGTCGGTGGATCGAGCCGGCCACCCCGCTGGCCCCGATCGCCGCGTCGACCTCGGCCTCGCCCGGCCCGCCGCCGGAGAGGACGAGGTCCCAGGGCCGTTCCGACCGCGATCCCGCCCGATATCGGGCGAAGGCCCGGACCAGTCGGGCGAGGTTCTTCTCGGGGACGAACCGGTTGACCGCCAGGAAATAGGGTGCCTCGGGGAGCCCCCGCCGGCCGCCGGGGGCCTGACGGGCGGCCTCGGCCCGGCGGGCGAAGGCCGCGTTGTCGACGGCGTTGTAGCCCAGCGAGATCCGGTGGGCGGGCATCCCGAGCTTCACCAGGTAGTCGCGATGGCTGGGGCCGCCGACCAGGCCGGCGGAGAACTTCCGGACCCGCCGCCGCTTGATGGCTTCCTTCCACCAGGTCCGGGGATGGTCGGACTCCTGGCTCTCCGACATCAGGATCGTCGGCCGGTCGGTCCGGCGGGCCCACCCCAGCGCGGCCATCGACTCGGGGCGGGCGTAGCCGACGATCCCCAGAACGTCGGGGCGGTCGCGACCGAGGGCCGCGGTCATGGCCCGGGCGGACTCGCCGCGGGAGATCGACTCCAGGGCCCGGCCGGGGAAGAGCGTGACCCACTCGAAAGGCTGGTCCCGGACCTCTCGGGCCCAGGGGTAGCGTTGCTCCTGGTCGGCGACCTCGTAAGCGATCAGGCGGTCGCCCGACCGTCCCAGGCGATCGGCGAGCGCCCGGAGCCGGGCCAGGTGGTAGGGCCCAAAGTTGGTGAAGCAGACCGAGAGCGTGGTCATGGCCGGGCCCCCCCCCCGTGCTTGTTGACGACCCAGAGCAGCACCAGCGGCGGCAGGGTCGTGAACCCGAAGTTGTAGTAGAACCAGTTGCAGGGGTCGTCGTTGACGGTCATGAACCAGGCGTTGTAGTAGAACAGCGAATACCAGACCTGGACCCAGGGGGAGCCGGCGTGGAGCCGGAAGTACCCGTAGGCCGCGCTCAGGAACGTGGCCACGACCCCGAGGACGACCAGCGTCCCGATCGCGCCGCCGTTGAGCTGCGTGGCGCCGAGGATCCCGATGGCGGGGCCGGTGAAGTACAGGTCGCGTTTCATCTCCGAACCGGCGATCCAGGCCGAGACCCACTGCTCGCGGCCGTAGATGGGCTTCTCGGTCCAGACGATCCGGGGGATGTAGGTCGAGAAGACGCGGAGGTAGTTGACCCCGTAGTCGTAATCCGACCTCAGCGGGACCGTGGCCATCATCAGGAGAAACCCGCCATACTCCTCGGTCTCGTAGGTGACCTTGACGTTCGCCTTGAAGTCCCTCTCCTTCATGTTCACGCTTTCGAGGATCGTCGAGGGGTCGAAGGTGAGGACGAAGTCGACGAACTTGGCGTAGGACCGATGCGACTGATGGGCATCGGTGTAGTAACGCCAGCCGATCGAGATCCCCACGGCCATCGCGCCGGTCAGGGCGGTCATCACCAGGACCGGGTACGACGGCCGCCGGAGCCGGGGGACGTAGAACGAGCAGACGCCCACCAGGACGGCCACCAGCGAGTGCGACCGCTTGCCGTTGAACATCCAGATCAGCATGTAAAGGGCCACCACGGCGACCCCCGCCGCCGTGTAGGCCGGCCGGGGCCGCGCGATCTGCCGGCCGGTCACGATCAGCATCACCCCAGCCACTAACATCACCAGGGGGAAGGAGAGCAACAGCGACGCCTCGGGCGAGGCCTCATGCCCCTCGTCCGACCCCCGGAGGACCAGACCCGCGCAGGTCAGGCCCCAGACGATCAGGAGCGGGCTGAGCACGTTCACCGGGCCGATCGACCACCGTTCCGGGGGCCCGGGGAGGGCCCGCGCAAGGAGCCTGCCCGGCCCGAAGAAGTAGGCGATCAGGAACCAGGCCAAAGCCCAGAACGACCGGAAGTTGGCTTCGCCGACCAGCTCGGCCCCCCGGGACTGGACCGCCCATTCGTGGTAATTGATCGCCTGGACGACGTAGATCTGCACGAAGCCGACGAAGAACAGCCAGACCGGCGCGAACGGGTCGAATCGTTTCCTCACCACCTGCGCCAAGAACAGGCCGACCATCAGCGCGGCTGTCGCATAGACGAATGCCAGGTCGCCCATCACGCTCCGGTCCTCAAGGGTTCCAACCTCGAAACGTCCTGGACGGCGCGGCGGCTCGGGGCCTCGGCTCGGGGCTTCCGGTAGTCGAACAGGCCCTTCAGCGAGAGCAGGGGACGCTCGACCAGCCGCCACGAGGCCGCCGCGATCGCGAAGCTCGCGACCATCTTGACCGCGTCGATCGCGACCCGATTGGTCACGCCGAAGCGGTCGGCGAATTCCTGGACGACGTCGAACAGGATGTAGTGATACAGGTAGATCCCGTAACTCATCTGGCCGAGTTCCACCAGCCGGGCGTCGCGGAGCCAACCGAGCCGCCGGGCCCCCGAGAAGACCACGATCAGGCCGATCAGGGCGAAGAACATCAGGTTTGTCGCTAACATCCGGATGCTCAGCGTCACCGCCGGGTCGCCGGACGCCGACCAGGCCGAGGCCACGAGCCGATGCGTCGGGCCCCCCAGGGCCAGGTAGGCCACCGACCCGAGCCCGACCCCGCCAAGGACCCTGACGAGCTTCGGGGTCGAGACCCGGCCCGATTCGGCCGCGACCATCAACGCGGCGAGGACGCCGCCCAGGGCGAGCCCGTCGGACTTGGTCAGGAGGATCCACCGGGAATATCCCCCGATCCGGGCGACGATCGCCAGGACGATCAGCCCCCCGGCCAGCGGGAGCAGGGCCCGGCGGCCCAGGATGACCAGCGCCAGGGGCCAGATCAGGTAATACTGCTCCTCGACGGCCAGCGACCAGGTGTGGAAGAAGCCGTGGGCGAACGGCGGGTCGGCCGCCCCCCAGTAGCTCGGGAGGTTCTGGGTGTAGCTCAGGTAATAAGGGAGCGCCTCGGTCTGCCAGGGCTTCGGCAGCGCCGGGTTGATCGCCAGGAACACCAGGAGGCTCAGGTAATAGATCGGCCAGATCCGGAGCGACCGTCGGGCGTAGAAGGTCACCAGAAAGCCCGGCTGATCGCGCTGCTTGAGGATGATCGTCGTGATCAGATAGCCCGACATCACGAAGAAGAGGTCGACGGCGGTCCCCATGAACCCGTGGGTCGGGAACCAGAGGTGATAGACGACGATCACCACCGCCGCGATACCGCGGATGGCGTCGAGTTCGGGAATCCTGCGCATGGGGTCCTCCTGACCAGTTCATCGAACTCCGGCCCGGGGGCCGACACGGAGGCCCGGGAAGGCCCCTTGAGCCCGCCCCGGATCGCCCCGATCAGCCCCGATGGGCGGTGGCGTCGGCGAGGGCCCCGATCAGGGCCGAGTGGTAGCGGGGCCAGTCAAATTCCTCGGCCCGGGCCCGGGCGGCCACGGCCATCGATTCCCGGAGCGCGGGGTCCGAGCCGAGCCGCTCCATCGCCTCGGCCAGCGCCTCCACGTCGGCCGGCGGGACCAGGAACCCTTCGGACCCCTCGCGGACCACCGAGCCGGCCTCGGGCGTGACCAGGGTCGGGAGGCCGGAGGCCAGGGCCTCGTAGGTCACCACCGCCGAGCCTTCGAAGAGCGAGGGGAAGACGAACACGTCGGCCGTCGCCATCCGCGCCGGCATCTCGGAGTGGGCGACCCGTCCAAGGTGCTCGACCTCGCCGAGGTAGCCCGCCAGCGGCCCGGGGTCGCTGGGCAGGCCCCCCAGGAGCTGGAGCCTCCAGCCGGGCCTCCGGACCCGGCGCCAGGCTTGCAGGAGGTACTTGATCCCCTTCCGCTGGGTGATCCCGCCGGCGAACAGGAACGTACAGGACGTGTCGTGACGTTTTCCCGGAAGCGGGCGGAAGCGTCGGGTGTCGGCCGCGTAAGGAATGACCGTGATCCGCTCGCGGGGCGTCCCGAAGCGGGCGAGAACTTCGGCGATATGCTCGGAGGGGACGAGAATCCGGTCGGCCAGCTCGATGTCGCGGAGCCGCCGGTCGTGGAGCCAGGCCAGGGCCCCGAGGTCGAGCCGGCCGTCCCCCAGGTAGATCGGGAAGAAGTCGGGGGACCGGGCGGCCTCGCGTTCAAGGACGGCCCGCTCCTCGCGGACGTCGCCGTGGACCATGCTCAGGATCGAGGGGATCCCCAGCCTCCGGCAGGCGGGGAGGGCGAACTCGGAGCCGACGTCGCTGAACAGAAAGGCCGCGCCGGGAGGCTGGCGCTCGATCGAGCGGGCGACCAGGCGGTCGAACCGGCGGGTCCGCCAGCGGGCGACGGCGTGCTGGGCCCCAGGCTTCCGGGCGGCCAGGCGGTTCTCGACGGCGAGCGCGGCGTCGAAGCTCCAGGCCGAGCGGACCCGACCGGGCGGGATCCGCCGGTCGTGCCGCTTTTGGAGCGTCCGGCGGATCCGGGCGAACTGGCAGGGGAAAAGCTGGCGGGCCAGTTCCGAGGCTCGGCCGTGGCCGCCGTAATAGAACCCGGTCAGGAAGCGGTCGAGCGCCCCGGCCTGGGCGAAGCCGATCGCCGCCTGATAGGCGGGGGGACGGGCGTCGGGGCAGGCGAGGAGGACCGGGGCAAGTCCGGTCGAGGTCGGGGAGGCTTCGAGGGCGGTCCGGCGGTCCGGCGTCGCGGTGGTCGGCACGGGATCATCCTTGATCGCGGGTGTTCGTCGAGGTGGTGGGATCTTCTCTGGTGGAGGCCGGGTCGGAGGCCCCTGGATCAGGGGAGCGCGGGCTCGCGGGCCAGGGCGGCCTCGATCGGGTGGCCCTGGAGGTCGCCGGGAACTTCCAGGCCGAAGAGGCGGAGGATGGTCGGGGTGAGGTCGCGGATCTCCAGGCCGTCCAGGGGCCCCCGGGCGGGGATCCCGGGACCGGCGAGGATGATCAGGCCGTCCTGGGCGTGGTTGGCGTCGTCGGGCCCGGTGTCGTTCTCGAAGGTGTGAATCGAGCCGGACCCCACGGTCCCGACCGATCGCCACCGGAGGTTCCCGAAGTAGACGAACAGGTCGGGCGGCGACTGGCCCCGGACGGTCCGGTAGAGCCCCTCGGGCTTGAGCACGCGGGTCCCGATCGGCCGGCCGGCGGGGTCGCCGAGGGCTTCCAGTTCGGCGATCAGGCGGTCGCGGGTGGCCTCGTAGTCCTCGGGGGCGACCAGCCCTTGCGGCTCGCGGCCCTTCACGTTCAGAAAGAGCCGGCCGTAATAGCCGCCCGAGCCCCAGGCGGTCGTCCTGGCCCAGTCGACCTTGAGGGCTTCCAGCCGCGAGGGGACCGCGGGCGGCTCGTGGAGGACGAGGTAGCCCTCGCGGACCAGCCACTCGTTCAGGGCGATCCCGCCGTCCATGCACTGGGCCCCGTGGTCGGAGACGACGACGACGTGGGCGTCGTCGGGGATCACTCCGAGGAGCTCGCCGATCTTCCGGTCGACGTGGACATAGTACTCGGGGATCACGTCTTCATAGGGATTGCCCGGCTCGAAGCGGTGGTGGGCGGGGTCCATGTGCTGCCAGAAGGCGTGGTGGACCCGGTCGGTCCCCATCTCGACCATCATGAAGAAGTCCCAGGGCTTGGTCTTCAACAGGTGGCGGGCCAGGGCGAATCGCTTGTCGGTCATCCGGATCAGGGCGTCGCGGATCTTGGACTTGTCGGGGGTCCGGAAGTCGCTGACGTCGAACTCGTAGGGGTGGACCTCGGGGAGTCCGGCGATCTCGTCCTTGAGCCCGGGGGGGTGGGTGTAGTTCGAGGCGATCGACGGCGTGAGGAAGTCGGTCACCATGAAGCCGTTGACCGGCCGGGGCGGGTAGGTCTGGGGGACCCCCAGGAGGATCACCCGCTTGCCGGCCTGGCCGAGGAAGTCCCAGAGCAGGGGCTCCTTGACCGCCAGAGAGGTCGCGGTGGTCATTTTTTCGTACGACCGGTCCGCGCGGTTCCGGAAGCCGTAATAGCCGAGGGTCCCGGGGTCCTTGCTGGACATCATCGACATCCAGGCCGGCACGGTGATCGGCGGGTCGCAGCTCCGGAGCTTGCCCCAGACCCCGCGGTCGCGGAGCCGGGTCAGGTTGGGGAGCCGGTCGGCGTACCGGTCGAAGACAAGGCTCGGCTCGGCGCAATCCAGGCCGATGACGACGACCTTGCTGGCCTGGGCTGGGGGCATCGGGGCAATTCCTCGGGGTGATCGGCCCTGCCCGGCCCGGCCGGGTCCGTGGGCTGGCTCAGGACGGGTAGCCCTGGGCGAACTTCTCGCGGCGGGCCAGCTCCAGGTCGTGCTCGACCATCATCTTGACCAGCCCCTGGAAGTCGACCTCGGGCCGCCAGCCCAGGACCTCCCGGGCCTTGGTCGGGTCGCCCAGGAGGACGTCGACCTCGGAGGGACGGGTGTACTTGGGGTCGAACTCGACGAAGTCGCGGTAGTCCAGTCCCAGCGAGGAGAAGGCGATCTCCAGGAACTCGCTGACGCCGTGGGTCTCGCCCATGGCCACGACGAAATCGTCGGGCTGATCCTGCTGGAGCATCAGCCACATGGCCCGGACGTAATCGCCGGCGAAGCCCCAGTCACGCTGGGAGTCGAGGTTGCCCATCACCAGCTTCTCCTGGAGCCCTTCCTTGATCCGGGAGGCGCCCAGGGTGATCTTCCGGGTGACGAACGACTCGCCCCGGCGGGGGCTCTCGTGGTTGAAGAGGATCCCCGAGCAGGCGTACATCCCATACGCCTCGCGATAGTTGATGGTCTGCCAGTGGCCGTAGAGCTTGGCGCAGGAGTACGGGCTCCGGGGGTGGAACGGGGTGTCGAGCCCTTGCGGCGGCGGGGCCGAGCCGTACATCTCGGAGCTGGACGCCTGGTAGAACCGGACCGGCTGGCTCCGGTTGAGGTGGCGGACCGCCTCCAGGATCCGGAGGGTCCCCAGGCCGACCACGTCGGCGGTGTAGAGCGGCTGGTCGAAGGAGACCCGGACGTGACTCTGGGCGCCGAGGTTGTAGACCTCTTGGGGGCGGATCAGCTCCATGACCTGCGAGAGGCTCGATGCGTCGGCCAGGTCGGCGTAGTGGAGCTGGAAGCGGTCGCCGACGCCGGGACGGGCGCGGAAGATGTGGTCGATCCGCTGCCGGTTCAGCGTGCTGGAGCGGCGGACCAGCCCGTGGACCTCGTAATCTGGCTTGGCCAGCAGGAACTCGGCCAGGTAGGACCCGTCTTGACCGGTGATCCCGGTGATCAGCGCACGCTTCATGGAGGGGAACCTCGTCATCGGACCGGTCGTTCCGTCGATCTCTCGGGGTCCGGGAATCGCGAATCTCGGATCATCGATCCCTCGTAATCCGGCACTGGACGGATCGGCCATCGGCCGGGATCCGCCCGGCTCAGGGCACGTGATATCCAACCCGATCGGTCGGCAGGATCGGTTCGAGCCCGGCCAGGAACGCCTTGGCGAAGTCGCGGAGGGCCTCCGACTCGGGGTCGGCCTGGGTCTCCCAGAACACCTCGACGGTCATGCTGGAGCCCCGGGTCGTCCGACCGTGGCTGCTCCGGCTGGTGATCGGGAGGGTCCGGACCCAGCGCTCGGCCGCGCCTTCACCGAAGATGTAGTACCAGAACCCGACGACCTGGACCAGTTCAGCTTGCGAGTAACCCAATCGGCAGATCGAGACCTCCCGGCCGTCCGGGCCCGCGACCGGGTAGACCCGGGTCATCGACTCGACCTTGGAGCTACCGTGCATCGGCAGGCAGATGTCGGGCGAGTGCCGGAGGTTGGTGCCGTGGGTCGAGTAGTTGATCCAGAGCGAGAGGACCATCCCCGGGTACTTCGGGTTCTCGTAGCCCCGGCTCAGCGACTCGGTCGCCTGCGACTCCTGGAGGATCTTGGGGTTCACCTCCAGGTCGCGCCCGGTCCACCCCCCCAGCCGGGTCGGAAGCGAGGCCAGCGGGCGGCGGAGCGGGGGCCGCTCGATCCGACTGAGGTTCTCCAGGCTCGCCTGCGCGGCGACCCCGGCGGAGAGGAGTCCCAGGCACAGCGTGGCTCGGCCGATGGCGTTCATCTTCGAGGGGTCCTTGGCCCGGGCGGTCGGTCAGGCGGGGGGGGTCTCGCGGTCCGGTCGGCCGGGGCCGCCCGGGGCGGGGACCTGGTCGAGGGTCCAGGAGAACGTGGCGAGCATCAGGAGGCCCAGGCCCATCATGGCCAGCCCCTCGACGGTGTGGAACGCGCCCGAGGCGTACTTCGGGTCCAAGGCATGGGAGATCACCCCGGTCAGCGTCACCCGGACGACGTTGGCGGTCATCGCGATCGGGACCGACGAGGCGATCAACAGCGCCCGGTTCCAGGCCGGTCGGGCCGAGAGGTAGGCCCAGGCCGTGGTCAGGGCCAGGAAGCCGGTCAACTGCCGCATCCCGCTGCACGCCTCGGCCACGAAAAGCTGGTTGTCGCCGGGAAGCGTGATCATGTTCCCCTCGCAGAGCGCGGGGATCCCGATCACGTTGAGCATCGAGGTCGCCACCTGGCTGACCAGGAGTTGCAGCGGATTGGCGATCATCGAGTAAAGGGCCACCGGCAGGGGGACCATGAACCCGAGGAAGAAGATGGCGAACCAGTACCGCCGGAGCGCCCCCGAGCCCGCCAGGACGGCGCAGGCGCCGGCCAGGGCGAGCAGGAACCCGTAGTCGCTGGCGACCGGGAACGGGATCACGATCGTCGCCAGCTTGATCGCCAGGGCAAGGGCCAGCAGGGCCGAGCCGATCCCGACGCCCGACCGGACCGCGACCGGGCCCTTCCGGGCGGCCTCGTTGGCGAAATAGAGGCTGATCAGCGGGACCAGGAAGCCGTGGCTGTAGTTCTCGTCGTTGGACCAGACCTGGACGAAGTGGACCAGGTTCTCCCGGAAGATCACCCCGAGGAGCCCGGCCGCCCCGACCGCCCCGACGACCGAGGCCCGGCGAGCCGGGTCATCCCAGGCCGAGCGGACCAGGGCGGCCAGCGGGGGCGAGGGGTGGCCCGGCGGTGGCGTTCGCTCTGCGGGGATCGGGACGGTCGCCATCGCGGGGTTCCTCGGGTCGGTTCGGGGTCGGTTCTCGGTGTCCGGAGGCGGGGCCGGGCGGTCGGTCAGGGGCGGTCGCCCCGCGAGGCCAGGCCGGGGTTACTCTGCTGGTGGCGGAGGGCCCGCCGGGTGATCTCGTCGGCGGAGTCGGGAGCCTTGGCCGCCTCGATCGAGCGGGTCCGGGTGGCGTCGTCGCGAGCCTGGTAGGCGACCTCGGCCAGGTTGAGGTGCCACCGCCGCCGGGTCGAGTCGTCGTCCGCCGCGTCGATCGCCCGGCGGTACTGCTCGACCGCGTCGGCCCACCGGCCCCGGGTCGCCATCGCCTCGGCGACCGCCGCGCGATGCTCGGCGGGGTCGAACCCGGGGGGCTCCGGGGTGTCTGCCCGGGCGATCGCCAGGTCGACCAGGCGGTCGGCCTCGGCCGGCTGGTTCGCCTTCCGGAGCACCCGGGAGGCGATCAGGGGAGCCGCCGCGGAGCCCGGGATGGCCTCGGCCCACTGCTCGGGGGTCCACTCGCCGGCCCGAGCCATGTCGAGCACGACCGAGCCGATCATCGACTCGCGGGGGAGCCGGTAGCGGCGGACCGCGGTGTCCTCGTCGAAGCCCGGCGCGTCGAGCTCGGCGGGGCGGGCCCGGGCGGCGATCGCCAGGGCCGACCGATAGGCCCGGAGCGAGGCGTCCACCTTGCCCGACTGGCGGAGCCGCCGCCCCGTCCAGCTCAGCGTGACCACGTCCCGGGTCCGTCCCAGGTGCGCCAGGTCGGGCGAGCCATCCGCCTCGGGGCGGGCGGGCGGCTCGATCGCGAACCGGGTGGAGGCGGCCAGCGGCGAGGCGTGCCGGGCGGCGTCGGACATCGCCCGGATGTCCTCGGCGTGGTCCTCGCCGTCGGTCGACCGGGCCAGGGCCACCGCCCAAGCCGAGAGGTGCGGCGCGGTGGACCGCCACCAGCCGCCCCGGGGGAGGCTCGACGGGTCGATCGCCGGGGCGGGCGTCCCCTCGGGCCGGAGCGCCAGGGCCATCGCCTGATCGGCGGATGAGTCGTCGATCGACCATTCGTAGGCCAGCGCCAGGCCCCCACCCCCGAGCGCCAGGGCCACCCCGACGGCCGGGATGATCCCCAGCCAGGCCGGGATCGACCAGCTTGCTGGGGCCGAGGCGTCGGTCGGCGAGGGCTCGGCCCTCCGCCTCCGGAGCGGCTCCGGCGCGGGGCCCGTGGACCGCGACCCCTGGGCGGCGAAGATCGACCGGGCACTCGGCCACTCGGCATACGAGAGGCCCGATTCGGCCGGCTCCGGGATCAACGCGGGCGGGGCCTCGACGATCGGGGGCGCCGCCCCCAGGACTTCCGAGAGCCCCCGCGAGGCGATCGGCGCCGGGTCCGCCCGGTCCGCCGATTCCCGAGGGGAGGGAAGGGCCTCGGGCTCGGGCGCCGCTTCCAGGATCGCCTCGGGCTCGGACTCGATCGGGTCGGTGTCCGCCAGGTCGCCTTCGAGGACCGAAGCGGGCTCGGAGATCGCGACGGCTTCGGGCTCCACCACCGGGGCTCCCGGTTCGTCGCCGAGGGGCGGCGGGATTTCGCTCGCGGATCCCGGCGGCTCGGCCACGGCCGGGAGGTCCGGCGTCGGCGCCAGGATCTCCACCCCGGCCGCCTCGATGTCATCGGGGGCGGCAGGTTCCGGCTCGGCGGGGGCGTCGGTCGGGGGGAGTTCAATCGGCCGGGCCGGCTCGACCATGGGCGACCGGAATTCGGCCTCGGCGACCCGATCCGGGGCCGGCGTGACCGGCTCGACCCGGGCTCCCGACCAGTCGATCGAGGGCGCGGGGAGTGCCACCAGGGCCCGGGTCGTCGGGATCCGGGGCTCGGACCGGATCGGAGGCGCGGGCGCGGCCGGGGGCTGCGAGACGGCCGGGCCGGTCGCCGGCCGGTGCGGGACTCGGGACGGCGAGGGCCGGGGCGTCGGGTCGGCGATCCGGCGGAAGCTCGGCGCGGGGCGGGGCTCGACGGTCCGCCCGGGGGGCGTCGGCGGCCGGGGCCTGGGGGCGGCTGGCGGGGGCGAGGTCCGAGGCTCGGGGGACGAGGTCGGGACGGCCGGGCCAGTCGATCGGGCTCGGATCGTCTCGCCGGCCGCCTTCCATCGGGCCTCCCAGCGCTTCTCGTCCTGGCGATCCTTGAGCCACTGCTCGCGCTGATCGAGCCGGGCCTGCCAGCGTCGGAGCCGCTCGTCGTCGGCCTCGGGGGCGGCGGCGGTGGCGGCGCGGGCTCGCTCCGGGCCGGGTGGCTCGGGCTCGGGCTCGGGCTCGGGCTCGGCCGGGGGGGGGGCGGCGGTCTCGGCCTGGTCCGGCTCCACGGCGATGGGGGCGTCGAAGGTGCCCCAGGCTTCGGCGGTCCCTTCGGCGGCCTGGAGGGTCAGCCAGTGTTCCCCGACCCGGAGGGTCAGGCCCATCGGGAGCGGGCGCTGCTGGTCGGCGGGCCGCCCCTCGATCCAGACCCGGCCGGGGGGGCCGACCGGCTGGAAATGCCAGGTGTTCCCCCGCCTCCGGAGCATGCACTGGACGTCGCCGAGGGCGGGGTCGGCCAGGCGGACCTCGCAGAGCGGGCCCCGGCCGACCCGGATCGGGCCGATCGGGAGTTCCAGGACGCGCGTCGGCGAGTCGTCGCGACCCCGGATGTGCAGGAACGTGGCGTCGGGCATCGCGGGGCGATCTCCTGGCTCCGACGCGCCTGGTGCGGTCCGGGGGACGCTGGTAGCTCGCACGGTGGGGGCCTCGTGGTGGGGTCCGGGGGTGGTCTCGGTCAGCCTTGGTCGACGAACAGGTCGCTGCCGCCGGCCAGCCAGCGGTTGCCGGTCCCCGCCACGGCGGCGGCGGCCAGGGCGACGGCGGCCAGCTCGACCGTCCAGTGGATTGCCGAGAACAGCCCGAAGCAGGTCATCGAGCCCAGCAGGCCGAAGGCCAGGGCCCGGTCGGCCGTCCCGACCCGGTCGATCGCGCCCGGGAGCCGGACCAGGCACCAGAGCCCGGCCGTCGCCAGGAGCCCGAGGCCGACCGCGCCCGACTCCACGGCCCATTGCAGGAGGCTGCTCATGGCGGTGTTGGGGGCGGCGTCGCGGGTTTTGTAGTAAGGATGGACCGCCGGGAACGTCCCCAGGCCGGTCCCGACGATCGGGAAGTCGCGGAGGATCGGGAGCGACTCGGACCAGGTCGCCCGGTTCCCGGCCCAGTCGAGCCGGGGGAGGGCCGGGATTCCCAGCTCGCCCCGGGCCGAGGCGTCGCCGGCCGCGACGCCGGCGGCGAGCAACCCCAGGATCAGGGCCGTCGTCGCCAGGCCGAGCGTCCGGGACCCCGAGGACCATGTCCCCGCGACCCCGGCCAGGGCCAGCCCCACGGCGAAGGGGACGCTCGGGATCCGCCCGGCCAGGGCCCCGACCAGGAACGTCCCGCCCCCGACCAGGCCGAGCATCAGGACGACCAGGCTCCCCTGCCCCGAGTCCCGGAGTCGGGCCATCAGCCCCTCGCGATTCCCCCGGGAAGCGAGCATCTGGAGCATCATCCCCAGGGCCAGCGGGAGCGCCAGGCTCCCCAGGGCCAGGAACGCCCCCGGACCGCCCATCAGGCTTCCGATCAGGAACGGCCGGCCGACCCGGGCCGCCGCCATCGCGGGGCGATCGGGGCGGTCCTCCCCCACCGGGCGGAGGCTCGCCTCCGACGGGGCATTCATGGCGTCCCCGAAACTCGGCGCCCAGGCCGGACCCTGCCCCGGGACGATCGAGCCATAGAGCCCCCCGGACTGGCTGGTGAGCTGGACCGCGCCCAGGATCGCGTTGACGAAGAACGCCGCCACCACGCTCCCCCAGATCGCCTGCGCCTTGCCCAGCCGGTCGGAGAAGTGCGAGGTCACCCAGAACAGGGCCAGGCAGGCCGACGCCCCGGCGAGCCACCGGAGCGTGGCCGGCCGGTCCAGCGTCAGCGGCGACCGGGCCAGGAAGGGTGGGGGGACGTGGGCCGAGGGGTCGTCGGCCAGGGCCTTCTCGGCGATCATCCCGTGCGAGGCGACGGCCGCCGCCCGGGGCGAGAGCCGGTTGGCCAGGCTGGCCGGGAGGGGCAGGAGCTGGACCACGCCCAGGCCCAGGGCCAGGGCCCCCAGCCCGGTCATCGGGCTCTTGAGGATCCGCCAGGGGCCGCCGGCAAGGGCCACCCGGGCCAGCCAGGCCAGGACCACGGCCAGGGTCGCCCCGGCGATCGCCGGCCGGGCCCACCAGACGGCGCCGCCGAAGGCCAGCGAGGCGCCCAGGAGGAGGCCCGCCAGCGCGACGGCCAGGCCGCGATCAAGGCCGTTCAGGAGTTGGATCCGAAGCGTCGTCACCGATGAGGTCTCCGGATTCAGGCCTCGACGGTGCCGACCGCCATCAGCGCGGCGGCCCCCCGGCCGGGGGCGTCCAGACCCGGCGAGGCCCCGGCGGGGCGACGACTCGCGAGGTAGGGCGAGGATTCGAGCATCGGGTTGGGCCCGTAGCTCGACCAGTTCTGGAGGTCTTCGCTCAGGCCGTTGAAGACGACCCCGGCGATGGTGACCATCGACTGTTCGAGCATCGCCTTGGCTCGCTGCAAGGAACGGAGTTCCTGCGAGCCCGACCGGACCACCAGCAGGGCCGCGTCCACGATCCGGCCGAGCATCCGGCAGTCGGCCAGCCCCAGGACGGCCGGGCCGTCCAGGATCACCCGGTCGTAGTGGTTCTCCGAGAGCGAGATCAAAAGCTGCTTGAGCTCGCGGCTCCCCAGGACTTCGATGGGGACGTCACGGGTCTCGCCGGTGGCCAGGAAGTCGAGGTTGGGCAGGTCGGTCTGGACCACGGTCCGCTGCCAGGGGCGGTCGCCCCGGAGGACGTCGACCAGCCCGGCCCCTTCCTCGTGCCGGGGGAAGACGTCGACCAGGCTAGGACGGCGGAGGTCCACGTCCATCAAGAGGGTCCTCTCGCCGGCCCGGGCGCAGGTGGCGGCCAGGTTCAGGGCGGTCGTGCTCTTGCCCTCGCCCGCCTTGGCGCTGGTGACGAGCAAGGTCAGGATCGGCCGGCCCTCGCGGTTGGCCCCCAGGAGGCTGGCCCGGAGGTTCCGGTAGGCGTCGGCCTCGACCGAGTCGGGGATCCCGGGGGTCCAGAGGTGCCCGCCCCGGTGGTTCCCGGCGAGCCGACGGATCCGGGGGACCACGCCGAAGAGCGGCAGGGCCAGGCCGGCGGTCAGGTGCTCGGGGACCTTGACCGAGTGGTCGAGGTGCTCCAGGAAGCAGACCAGGCCCAGGCCCAGGGCCATCCCCAGGAAGATGCAGCCGACGATGTAGATCGACTTCTTGGGCCGGATCGGGGCGGTCGGCTCCACGGCCATGTCGACGATCCGGACCGGCGGCTTCTGCGTCTTGGCCAGCATCTGGAATTCGGAGAGCCGCTCCTTCAAGGCGGCGAGCTGCCGGGCCTTGAGGTCGCGGTCGCTCATCAGGGTGACGTACTTCTGGTGCTGCGGCATCGCGAGCTTCATCTCGACGATGACCGTGTCGAGGTGGGCCTGGGTGACGTTGATGTCCCCCATGGCGTCGCTGATGATCTTCTCGGAAATCTCAGCCGGCGAAGGGCCCGCCGGGCCCGCGGTGTCGATCCCCTGGAGCGCGGCCAGGTCGTCCTCGACGTCCCGGAGTTCATCGCTCGCCCGCTTGATGGCCGGGTCAGCGCCGTCCCGGGCGATCCGCTTGGCGGCGGAAAACCGCTTGAGCAGAAGCTTCCGCTCCTGCTGGAGCAGGGCGATCTTCTGGGCCCGGTTGGGGTCCATCCCCGGGGCGACGTTCGGCGTCATCGCCTTGACCGTCAGGTCGTTCCGGAGCCCCCCGACCTGCTGTATCTGGAAGGCCATGCGGTTTCGGACCGTCTCGAACTCGGCCTCCTTGAGGTTCCGGCCGCCGGGGGCCAGGGTGTTCGAGTCGCGGATGTGCGAGGCGAGGTCGTCCTCCAGCGACTTCAGCTCGGAGATGTACTGGCTCATCGTCCGCGAGGCGTCGTCGATCGCCTGGATGCTGCCGTCCCGGCTCTCGTTGTCGGTCTTGTTCTGGAATTTCTTGAGCAGGAGGTCGAGCGTCCGGGTGATCCGGGACGGGTCGCGGCCTTCGAGCGTGACATAATAAAAGTGTGACTGGGGGACCTGACGGGTCTTGATCTTGCCGATCAGTTCGCCGACCGGGTCGCCTTCCTGGTTCGAGTCGGAGAGGCCCAGCGAGGAGTCGCGGACGACCTCCTCGGCCATGGCCTTGCTGACGAGCATCGCCAGGGCGTCGGGAACGTATTTCTCGTCGGCCGCCGGGTCGCCGGCGCCGACCTCGCCGTGGCCGACCATGGCCCGGATCGCCGGGTCGACCCGGGGGGGCTTGATCTCGATGGCCGCGCTGACCGAGTAGACCGGCGGCATCCGGAGGACGTAGAGCGTCCCCACCGTGGCGACCGGGATCGCCACGGCCAGGGCCAGCCAGATCCTCCGCCGGACCGCCCGGAGGTAGTCGGAGGGCGACTTGGTGGCCGCCTGATGCGGCGGCGGAGCGTGCACGGTGGCGACCAGGGGACGGGTCCCACCCGCATACGGTTGAAGTCCATCCATGGATCATTCGTCTCCGTTCAATCCTCACCGAGCGATAGGGCGGGCGACGCGGGGCTCGGGGGCCAGCCCAGGGCATCCCGGAGCCGGCCCAGCGGCGGCCGAGCCGAGGCCGAGGGCGGGCCGGCGAATCCGAGCGCCGCGCCCGAGGGCCCGGCCGTCGCCTCGACGCGGCGGGTCCGCGGGGCCGACGGGACCAACCCGTCCGGCGACTCCCGGGGCGTCGGCCCCTCCGGGCTCGCGGCCTTGCCGTCTGCGGCCGTCTCCTTCGAGAACAGCCGCTCCAGGCGCTCGGCCGAGGCCAGCGAGAGCCGCTGCACGAACCGGAACGCGATGTCCGCCGCCAGGTCCGAGTCCGCCGCCTGCTCGATCGAGACGACCAGGACCAGGTCCCGCCCACTCGACAGTCGGAAAGTGGCCTCCGGGCCCGACAGGGCCTCGCCGAGCCCCGGCTCGACCGGCCCCCGGCTCCCCTCGAAGACCGCCAGGCCATCGCGCTGGCAGGCGAGCCGGAGGTGGTCGCAGCCCAGCTTGGTCGTGGCCGTCTCCATGACCTCCCAGACCCGATCCGGGGTCTCGCAGAGCTCGACCCGCTGGATCGCTTCCCAGGTCACCTTGGCGGCGAACCGCTCCTGCCGGCGCCGGATCATCCGCGAGGCGAGGTCGGACCGGAGCGTGGCCAGCTCGTCGCGGCGGCTGGTCAGGATCAGCAGGAACGCGGCGCAGCCGGAGAGGCCCATGACCAGGGCCAGGGCCTCGTTCTTGTAAACCACGCCCAGCAGGACCACGCCGCAGAGCCCAGCCGAAAAGCAGTAGAGCAGCCCCGCCGCCTGGCGGGGGTTGAGCCCCAGGCCGATCAAGAGGTGGTGGATGTGCCGCCGGTCGGCCGAGGACAGCGGGAGGTTCCGGACCCACCGCCGGAAGATCGCCATCGCCGTGTCGGTGATCGGCAACCCCATGGCCAGGATCGGGAAGAGCAGCGAGATCGTCGCCCCCTCCTTCAGCGACCCCTGGACCCCGATGATCCCGATCAGGAGTCCGATCAAAAGGCTCCCGCTGTCGCCCAGGAAGATGCAGGCCGGGTGCCAGTTGTAAAGCAGGAACCCCGCCAGGCTCCCGGCCAGCGACGCCGCCAGGATGGCGACCGGGGGGTTCTCCAGCCAGATTGCCACCAGGGCCAGGGTCCCGCTGACCAGGAGCCCCACGCCCGAGGCCAGCCCGTCCATCCCGTCGATCAGGTTCCAGACGTTCATGCACGCCAGGAACCAGAGCATCGTGACCAGGAGCCCCGGCAGTGCCAGCTCGACGCCGTGCCCGAGGACCGGGATCGTGACCGAGGGACTGTCCAGCGGGATCGTCAGGTGAAGGATCGTGACCGAGTCGATCCGGATCCCCCCCAGGTAGAGGACCACCACCGCCGCCGCCTGCCCCAGAAGCTTGAGCCGGGCGCCCATCTCGCGGGTGTCGTCGACGACGCCCACGCCCAGGACGATCAGCGCGGCCAGGGCGATCGGCAGGAGCGAGGCGACCCACCGGGGGGCCTCGGCCCACTCGCGGAAATAGCCCCCGCCTGCGGCGACGGCGATCCCCACGGCGATCCCGAAGGCCAGGCCGAGCCCGCCCATCCGGGGGGTCGCCCCCTTGTGGATCCGGCGGAACTGGTCGGGCCGGTCGATCGCGCCGAACCAGGTCGCGATCCGGGTCACCATCGGGGTCACCAGGACGCAACCCATGAAGGCGACGGCGAAGATCAGCAGAAACGTGTTCGAATTCAGCATGGGCCGGGCGATCCTCATCGACCTGATTCGACGTTCGACCGGGGCGGCCGGTCCGGGATGATCCCGCGCCGGGGGCGGCCCTCAGCGACCCCAGGCGGCGGACCGGGCACCATCGCGCGGCCTCGGGCACGGGCCGGGTCCGCGGGTCGACCGACGATCGATCGAGGCGTCCGGCCGGCGATGGGTGGGGGGGCTGGACATCCGGGCCGCCTCGCGATGGGGGGCGGCTCGGGGCGAAGTCCGGCGGTCAGGTCGGAAGGTCCGGGCCCGCCGGCGATCTCCGAGGGCCATCGGCGGATCGGTCCAGGCGTTGGGCTGGCCGCGGGCGGGCCATTCCGGGTGGGTCATCAAGGGGTTCCTCCCTGAATCCGAGGCGTGCGATCCTTGCGGCCCCAGTATCAACCCTGCCCCACCGCCGGTCAAGCCGGATTCCGGCCCCGCGAAGGCCCCGGCGTCCTGGTGGCACCCCGCGATCGGCCCCCTCTCCCCTCTCCTCCCCCGCGAGGCGGGAGGGAGTCCGACTCGCGGGGGCCTCGAAGCTCAGTGTCCGCTTCCGGCTCCCCCATCGCGGGAGAGGGTGCCCAGGACGTGGCATCACCGGAAACCCCGGTCACACCCGATCTGTACCAACTGGGCTTGGAAATCGCTGAATCATGCAATTCACTGAAGTTTTCGTTTGACGGGAGCCCGCGTGAGGCCGCATGCTGTACCATCAATCAAAGAACACCCGATGATTGAGATATTTGATGCCGGGCGGCTTGGGCCCCGTTTCCGCGGGTCGAGGTGGAATCGCCGGGCAGCCCTCTCCAGTGACGAGCGACCGACGGTGGTCGCCCTCCCTTCCTCGCGGCTTTGAGGATGCAACGATGACGATGCGAGCCTGGTTTTCGCCCACCCGGGGCAAGGGTCTCTCCTCCGGGTCGAGGCGCGAGGCCCTCACTCGCGGTCGATCCCCTGGAATCCCGCTGCCTGATGTCGGTCGGGGTTTCCGGCGATGACGGCTCATCCGCCACCGGCTACGCGAGCTATTCCGACCCGGCTCCGGCCGCCGACCCCACGGGCGGCGATTCCGGCTCGGGGATAACGTCCTCCGACGGCGGGTCCGGCTCCGGATCGGGGACCGGGTCCAGCTCGGACAGCGGGTCGGGCGGCGGCGATGGCTCATCCACCGGGAGCGGGTCCGGCTCGGCCTCCGACTCGGGCGGCGGGTTCAGCATCCCCGACGCCCTGACCCAGGACATGGCCCAGATCAGCCAGTATGGCGTCCCGTCAACGGCATCGAGTTTCTTCCGATGGGGCGGCCTGCTGCTCAACGGTGGGACGCCCTGGGATGGACTCCGTCCCTACTCGTTCACGTCCGAGGACCCCACCACTTACACCGCGACGTATACCGCCAACGGCGACACGTCGACGACGACCGCCCACCGATCCGCGACGGCCACCAGCAGCGGCAGCGGAGGATCGAGCGAGAGTGGCAGCGGGGGCGGGAGCTACGACATTTCTTATCAACTGCACACCGACTCCACATCGACGACCACCGGCCCCGACGCGAGCGGGCGAGCCACCGTCTGGACTTCGCAATCGCAATACGACCTGACCTGGCACGCCTGGGGCGACAGCGCCGGGGTGACCAATTACAAGGTGACGGAGGGCCTCTCCGACACCAACGCGAAGGACGTCCCCGGGACCAGCGGTTCCAACTTCACCAGTCACGTGGGTAACTCCGACGGGTCGAACCTGATGGCCGAAGGGGAGGTCGACGCCAACGGGGCCGTCACGGGCGACTTCACTTTCAGCGGCCACGTCGACGCGGCTTCCTCCCTGAACGACGATTCGGGGGCCGGCGGCGCCGCCCCCGACCCCACCGTGCCCGGCTTCATGATCAATTTCGGCACGAGCACCGCGTTGAAGCTCGACGAATCGGGCAGCCTCAAGCCGGACTCCACCAACAAGGGGACCGTCGAGGCCCAGAGTTCGGAGAACGGGGAGGTCGGCGCCTGGGACGGAACCGGCAACCTCGCGGGAGCCACGCGCGACGACGGCGACGACGTGACGAGCACCTACGATGCCTCGCAGGGCCCAACGACTAGCGGCCCGGGGACCACGGGAACCGTTAGCACCAATGGACCCCAGACCAAGCTGAACGTCCCCACCGGCAACAACGTGGTGTACGTCATCGATATCGCTGATGCCGGCTGGAGGGACTGGCCGGAGCCGTTTCGGAGTGCCTTTGCCGAGGATCTCAAGCTCGGGCTGACAAAGGACAACACCGCCACCGGTGAGATGATTCGGGCAAGTCTCGCACCACCGAAGGGGAACTACATTCCCGTGAACTACGTCGAGCAGGTGGCCCAAGACTTGGACGCCGCGATTGCGCATACCGGGCCGATTGATGTTCTCGTGATCGGGGACCACGGAGCAACGGGTCGTCAGAGTCTTGGCAACCAGTTCATCGACCCTGTTTGGACGCCAACGCTTCTCAACCAAGTCGCCGGCAGGGTCCGTAGGGGAGGGACGCTCGTGTTGACGGGATGCTCCGTCTTCGGGGGTCAACCTGCCGTGGATAGCTGGCAAGCTTACGCCACCGGCCAAGGGATCACGATCATGGGCAGCGCTTCGACCACCACTCCGAATCCGAACAACTACACGGGAGTCTGGATCACTCTCGTGCCCGGCGGCAAGGCCCCGACCCTCGTCAAGACCAGGCCATGATCTCGACCTCGCCGTGGCGGACACCTCGTCGGATCGGCCGTCAGGTCGATTCCGCAAGGGGCTCAGCGGCGCGACCCGCTCACCGACCGGAGAATCTCCACGATGAAGATCAACGCGATAATGATTGCCACGCTTCCGCTCCTCCTTCTGATGCTGGGGTCGAGCCTCGGGATCAGAGCGGCGTGGTGCGAGACGCCGCCGCCTCCATCGGAGGACCTGCCGCCCGAGCAGTCCATCATGCCGCCCATCCAATGCGGGTCCTATCGCGACGTGGACGAAGGACGAATCGAGAGCGTGGCGTTCTCCCCCGACGGCAAGACCCTGGCCGCGGGTAATGCCTCGGGGATGATCAAATACTTCGACCCCGCCACCGCTCGCCCGACGGCCTCCTTCCGGGTGCAGAAACAGGTCGAGGGTGGGATCGGTGCCCTGGCCTACTCGCCCGACGGCAAGACCCTGGCCACGCTTGACGCCATGGTCAACGTGGCGCTGTTGGAGGCGGCCACGGGCCGCCCCCGCCTCACCCTGGAGAGCCCTCGCTTCTCCCCGAATCGCTCCCATGTGAGTGCGGTGGCCTATGCGCCGGACGGCAAGGCGGTGGCCGCCGGGTATCACAGCGGCGAGGTCGTGCTGTGGGACGCCGTTACGGGGCGAAGGCGCTTCGTTATGCCCCCCTACATCATCCCCGAGCACACGTTTTCGGCCCCATTCCCGAAGGTAACCCTGGCGCATCCCGCGGGAATCGCCTCCCTGGTATTCTCCCCCGACGGGGCGACGCTGGCCTCGCTCGGCGCGGTGGTCCGGCTCTGGGACGTGGCCACCGGCCAGGAACGACGGACACTGTCGAAGCCAATGCACCGTTACTCGAGTCGACTGGCCTTCTCGCCCGACGGCGGGACACTGGCGGTGGGGGATCGATCCGTGGAGCCGGGGGGGCTCCCGACGACGCTCACGTTCTGGGATCCGGAGTCCGGGCGGAAGCGCGCCGAGTCGACGACCCGCGAGGGGATCTCCGGCCTGGCGTACCTGCCGGGCGGCCGGACGCTGGTCTCGCTGGAACGGGAAGATGTGATCCGGCTCCGGGACGCCGAGGTCGGCCGGCCGCTGGCCGGACTCCGATTCGACCACCATTACGAGGCCGAATGCCTGGCGGTCTCGCCCGACGGCAGGCTGATCGCCGCAGGGGGCGCCAGTAGGAATGGGGGATTCTGGTTCATCCAACTGATCGAGAACGACGGCAAGACCCTCCGTCCCTGGAAGCCCAGGCCCTGAACCGGACCGGCGGACGCCATGCCACAGCGGATCATCCTCGGGATGGGGGCCGACCCGGTCGCGCTGGGCCTGCTCGCGGCGATCCTGGCCGAGCAGAGGTCGGCCCGGGTCACGGCGGGCCAGGTCCCGCTGATCCCCTGGAATCTCCCTCCCGGCGAGCCCGGGATCCGCGAGCGGTTCGCCCGGTGGAAGGCGACGGGGGCCGCGATCGTCGGCGACGTGGCGGCCTCGTATCCTTGGTGCCCGGCGGCACCGCGCCGACGTTGATCGCTGACGTCCCTCCTCCGCCCCCTCCCCAGTGATCCGCCAAAGCCAGAGTAGATGGTGCATCCAGCTAGTTCGCTGACTCCTTTTATACGCCAAAATGGCTATTGGGATAGGGAGTTACGTCATTCGGACAGTGTCGCCCAACTTGCCGGATGCACCATAGAGGCTCATCAACGCGCGGAACTCCGTCAATTCGAGATGAGGAAGGATCGCCCCGGCCTCGACGCGCGGCGTGCATGATCGGCTACCTTCTCGCCTCGCTGGGGGATCGGTTAGCGATGCCTCATCAATGTCTAGGGGAGAGGACGACATTTCGAGATGATCCGGTCGAACACCACCGACGCGACTCGCCCACCCCTTGGCTCTCCATGAACAGGGAGGTTCCTCCATGAGAAGCGCCACGACGTCGATCGCCCGCTGGCTCCTGCTCCTGCCGCCGCTGCTGACGGGACCCGGCGGCCCTCGCGCCTCGGGCGACACCCCGCCTGCGGCCCGGCGCCGGGAGCCGGTGACGGAGCCGGTCTCTCGCGGCTCGTTATTCAAGCAGCAAGACGGGGACTTCCGGTGCTTGGCCTTTTCCCCCGACGGCAAGACCCTCGCCGCCGGCCCCCACAACGTGGCGGGAATCCGGCTCTATGACCCCATGACGGACCGCGAGCGGTCCACATTCGCGACCAAGGATACCACAAGCAATTCGGTTTCGGTGATGACCTACTCGCCGGATGGGCAGACCATCGCCGTGGGGCCGACCAGAGCAGGCGGGGCCGCGCTGGTCGATGCGGCCACCGGGAGCCTCCGCGTCGCACTGGAGAAGCCCCCGTCGATCGGTGACCACACCTTTCCGACCAGCTTGGCCTACTCGCCCGACGGCAAGGCCGTGGCCTGCGGTTACCTCAGTGGCGAGGTCGTGCTCTGGGACGCCGCGACGGGCCATCGCCGCGCCATCCTGCCGGCGTCTCTAGTCCCGCCGAACACGGGCCCCTCGCGCGCCGACGTGCCGCTCCCCGTGGGGGTTTATGACCTGACCTTCACCCCGGAGGGCGCAGCCCTGCTCTGGTTCGGTCGCGGCGGCCCCCTCCGCGCCTGCGCCGCGGCCGACGGGGCGGAGCGGACCCCGCCGATCAAGATCGATCGACCGGCGGACCTGATCCGCTCTCCCGACGGCCAGTCCCTCGCGGTGACGGAGCGGACCGGCGATTGGTTGGATGATAACCGCCGCGTCACGCTCTGGGACCCGGCAACCTGGCATAAACGTTCTGAATGGGTGAGCCGGGAGGTCCATAATGGACCGAAGGCCCTGGTGTCGGGCGGCCGGACGCTGGCGGTGCTAGAGGATTGTAGAGATCTCCAACTCAGGGACGCCGCCGACGGGCACTCTTTGGCCAGGCTGAGATTCGAAACGATCGAATTTTATGAATGCATGGCGGTCTCGCCCGATGGCCGATGGCTCGCCATCGGTGGATTCTGCTCCCAGGGCTTCTACGGGATCATCCGGATGATCGAGATCGACGGCAAAACTCTCCGTCCCTGGAAGCCCATGCCCTGAACCGGACCGGCGGACGCCATGCCACAGCGGATCATCCTCGGGATGGGGGCCGACCCGGTCGCGCTGGGCCTGCTCGCGGCGATCCTGGCCGAGCAGAGGTCGGCCCGGCTCACGGCGGGCCAGGTCCCGCTGATCCCCTGGAATCTCCCTCCCGGCGGGCCCGGGATCCGCGAGCGGTTCGCCCGGTGGAAGGCGACGGGGGCCGCGATCGTCGGCGACGTGGCGGCCTCGTATCTCCCCCATGCCGAGGAGGCCGTCGCCGCCGAGCCCGGGGTCCGGATGGCCTGCCTGACCCGGCCCAAGGCCGAAGTCATCGCGAGCCTGCGGGGTCGCCCCGAGGACGACGGACCGACCCCGATGGACCACTGGGCCCGCCAGCCCGCCCCGGGTTGGACCCACCACCCGTTCCGGACCCGGACCTATCCCCAGTACGACACCCGGAGTCGGGACGAGGGGATCGGCCTCTACTGGGAGGAATACCGGGCCCGGTCCGTGGCCCTCCAGCGACGCCATCCGGGAAACTTCCGGATCGTGGAGGCCGGGGCCCTCGGCGACCCCGACGCGGTCCGATCGCTCCTGGACTTCCTCGGCGTCCCGCCCGAGGACCGGGTGGTGGTGACCGGCCGGCTCCCCAGGGAGGAGGCCCGTTCCGAGGCGGCCGGGCCCCGATGGACGCCGCTGGATCCCCGCCGATGCGTCGTCCTGGTCCCCTTCGGCGGCCCGATCGTCCCGGACTGCGAGGCGGGCTTGCGGGCCCTGGAGCGCCTCGGCTATCCGGTCCGGCGGGTCGGGGGCCACGCGGCGATCGACCAGGTCCGCAATCAGATGGCGACCGACGCCCTGGCCGACGGATTCGACGAGCTGATGTGGATCGACTCCGACGTCGTCTTCCGCCCCGAGGACGTCGAGGCCCTCCGCCGCCTCGGCCTGCCGATGGCTTGCGGGATCTACCCCAAGAAGGGGTCGCGGGTCCTGGCCTGCCACGTCCTGCCCGGGACTCCGCGACTGACCTTCGGCAAGGCGGGCGGGCCGGTTGAGATCCTCTACGCCGGTGCGGGGTTCCTGCTGGCCCGCCGCGAGGTCTACCTGACGATCCAGGCCCGGCTGGGGCTCCCCGTCTGCAATGAGCGGTTCGGCAAGCCGATGATCCCCTTCTTCGAGCCGATGGTCCGGACGATCGAGGACGGCCACTGGTCGCTCGGCGAGGACTACGCCTTCTCCGAGCGCGCCCGACGCGCCGGGTTCCGGGTGATCGCCGACACCTCGCTCCGCCTCTGGCACGTCGGGGCCTTCCGCTTCGGCTGGGAGGACGCCGGGACCGACCGGGATCGCTTCGGGACCTTCACGATCGAGTTCGACCGCCCCGAGCCTTGATCCCGGCCGCCCGACCTCCTGCTCCCGAACGATCTCGCGGCAATAGGCCCGGATCCGATAGACTGGACCCAAGGCGACGGAGACACCAATCGGGGGCGAGCGGGGCGGCCATGCCGGGACGACGCGACCTGGTCATCGGGACCGCCGGCCACATCGACCACGGCAAGACCGCGTTGGTCCGGGCCCTCACCGGCGTGGACACCGACCGGCTCCCGGCCGAGAAGAAGCGCGGGATCACGATCGACCTGGGCTTCGCCGCGCTGGAGCTGGACGGCCGGGCCCTGGCGCTGGTGGACGTCCCCGGCCACGAGCGGTTCATCCGGAACATGCTGGCCGGGGCCTCGGGCCTGGACCTGGCGATGCTGATCGTGGCGGCGGACGACTCGGTGATGCCGCAGACCCGGGAGCACCTGGAAATCCTCCGGCTCCTGGGCCTCTCGGCCGGCGTGGTCGTCCTGACCAAGGCCGACCTGGTCGACGAGGGGTGGTTAAACCTGGTCGAGGACGACGTCCGGGCCCTGGTCGCTGGCTCGTTCCTGGAGGGGGCCGAGGTCGTCCGGACCTCATCGACGACCGGCCGGGGGATCGGCGACCTCGCCGCCAGCCTCGGGAGGCTCGCCGACCGGGCTCCCGACCGCGACGACCCCGGGCTCTTCCGGATGGCGATCGACCGCTCGTTCACCGTGGCCGGGCACGGGACGGTCGTCACCGGGACGGTGGCCTCGGGCGAGGTCGCCCTCGGCGACGACTTGCAATGGTTCCCCGAGGGGCGGGCCGTCCGGGTCCGCGGCCTCCATCGCCACGACCGGCCGGTCGACCGGGTTGCTCGTGGGGCCCGGGCCGCGATCAACCTCGGGGGCGTCCACCACCTTGAGGTCCGCCGAGGGCACGAGCTGGCCGCCCCCGGCTACCTGGCGGCCTCGCGCGTCGTGTCGGTCGAGTTCCGCGAGTCGCCCGGGGCCGCCCGGCCGCTCCGCCACCGGGCCCGCTACCGGGTCCACATCGGGACGGCCGAGGTCGCCGCCAGCCTCTCGATCCTCGGGACCGACGAGCCGGGCGATCCCGGCCCCCGGCTGGCCCAGCTCTTTTTAGCCGAGCCGGTCGCGGCGGTCCACGGCCAGCCGTTCGTGATCCGCCAGGAGAGCCCGCCGGCCACCCTCGGCGGCGGCCGGGTCCTCCAGCCGGTCGCCCGGAGGATCCGGAGGCGCGACCGCCCGGCGCTCGACCGGCTGGCGCGGCTGGGCTCGGCGGACCCCTCGGACCGGATCTCGGCGGCCCTGACCTTCCTGGGCCTGACCCCCTGGACCGACCGATCGCTGGCGCGGGACTCGGGCGTGTCGATCGCCGCGATCGGCCCGGCGGTCGAGGCGCTGGGAGCTTCGGGGGCGCTGGTCAGCCTCCGGCTGGGCCCGAGGCGATCGGCCCGGGTCCTGGCGGAGTTCGCGGGCGACCTGGAGGACCGGGTCCTCCGGGCGATCGGCCGGCTCCACAAGGCCAGCCCCCGGCATTCGGCGATCACCCGGGCCCGGGTCGCCTCGGCCCTGGCCGACCTGGAGAACGACGGGCTGGTGGCGGCGGTGATCGAGCGGCTCCGAGCGGCCGGGCGCGTGTCCGCCGACGCCCGGACCGTCGCCCTGGCCGGCCACGAGCCGAAGCTCAGCCAGGCGGAGCGGAAGCTCAAGAAGGAGATGGCCGAGGCGTACCGGGCCGGCGGCTTCACCCCGCCGGACGGCTCGGAGTGGGCCGGCAAGCCCGGCCCTCGGGCCTCGACCGTCCCCGACCTCCTCGCCCTGCTCGTCGACGAGGGCCAACTAGTCGAGATCGCCCCGGGGACTTATCTCGACCACGACGCCGAGGCCGAGATGCGCCGGAGGGTGGCCGGTCGCCTGACCGAAGGCCCGGGGATGACCGTGGCCGAGCTTCGCGACCTGCTGGGGACCTCGCGGAAGTTCGCCGTCCCGCTCGCCGAACACCTCGACCGGATCGGCCTGACCCGCCGCGAGGGGGACCTCCGGGTCCTCGCCGATCCTGCCTCGGGAATGGCCACCGGGAGAGGGCCCGGACCATGAGCGACCCGAGCCGCCGCCGACTCCCCCCGGTCCACTCGGTCCTGGACTGGCCGGGCCTGGCCTCGTCGATCGAACTCCGAGGCCGGGAGGCGACCGTCCGGGCGGTCCGGCTCGCGCTCGAGCGGGCCCGGGCCGCGATCGAGCGAGGCGAGGGCCCGGCGGTCGACGTCGAGGGGCTGGGCCGGTCGGCCGCCGCCTCGCTGGCCGCCGAGCGGCCCGATCTCCGACCGGTCCTGAACGCCACGGGGATCCTGCTCAACACCGGTTTGGGCCGGGCCCCACTGGCGGCCGAGGCCGCCGAAGCGGTCGATCGGGTGGTCCGGGGCTACTGCAACCTGGAATTCGACCTCGACCGGGGCGAGCGCGGGGATCGGACCGGAGGGGTCGAGGCCCTGCTCGCCCGGCTGACCGGGGCCGAGGCGGCGGCCGTGGTGAACAACAACGCGGCGGCCACGATCCTGGCGATCCGGGCGTTGGCGGCGGGACGGGAGGTCGTGGTCTCACGCGGGCAGCTCGTCGAGATCGGCGGGAGCTTCCGGCTCCCCGAGATCATCGAGGCGTCGGGGGCCCGGCTCCGCGAGGTCGGCACGACCAACAAGACCCGGCTGGCCGACTACGCCCGGGCGATCGGCCCGGAGACCGCCGCCCTGCTCCGGGTCCACCCGAGCAACTACCGGGTCGTCGGCTTCACCGAGGAGGCCCCACTCGCCGGGCTGGCGGCCCTGGCCGGCGAGCGCGACCTCTGGATGATCGACGACATCGGCTCCGGGGCCCTGGCGCCGGGGATCCCGCCCGGGGTCAGCGGCGAGCCCACCGCCGCCGAGGGGATCGCCGCCGGCGCCGACCTCGTCCTGTTCTCGGGCGACAAGCTCCTGGGCGGCCCGCAATCCGGGATCCTGGTCGGCACGCGCGAGGCGATCGACCCGCTCCGCCGCGACCCCCTGATCCGGGCCCTCCGGGTCGACAAGATGACCCTGGCCGCGCTGGAGGCGACGCTCCGGCTGGCTTTGCAACCGTCCCGGGCGGCGGCGAGGATCCCGCTCTGGGCCTTGCTGAAGGTCCCGATCGAGAGCCTCCTGGAGCGGGCCGCGCGGCTGGCCGGAGCGTTCCGGGCCGAATTGGGTCTCAACGCCTCGGTGGTCGAGTCGACCGCCTTCCTCGGCGGCGGGAGCGCCCCGGCCGAGTCGATCCCGACGGCCGCGGTCCGGGTCGCCCCCCCCTTCCCGGCCCCCTGGCCGTCCGAAGCCGCCTGGGCCCGGGCGCTCCGGCTGGGCGACCCGGCGGTCGTGACGAGGGTCCAGGGGGGCGCGGTCCTGCTGGACCTCCGGGCGATCGCCGAGCGGGACGACCCGCTCCTGCTGGCCGCCGCCCGGGCCGCGTCCTCGGGCACCCCGATCGGCTGATCCGGCCCGCCCCCGACCCGCCGCCCCGCGCGACAGGGTCATTCCAAGGTTCTCGGCCATGCGACGCCCCCTCTCCCACAAGGGAGCGGGGGCCGGAATCACTCCCTCTCCCCTTGCGGGAGAGGGTTGGGGAGAGGGGACAAGGAGCGTCAAATCGACCTTTGAATGAACCTGCCCGCGCGATCGGTTCGATTGTCGTCGCCCGCCGCACCCGTTATCCTGGCTTGGCCCGGATCCGGGCGTGAGTGCCATCCTCGTGCGTCAACGACTTGCCGTGAATCGCGGGGAACCCCCGACATGCGACTCTGCCGCTTCCGTTTGGATGACGTCGATTTAGCCGGCTTTTATGAGGACGACCGGATCGTGCCGATCCACCTGGCCGCCGAGAGCTATTCCGAGTCGGTCGGGTCCAAGCTATTCCTCCCCTCGACCGACAACCTGCTCGACTTCCTGCCGCCCGACGGGGCGTCGCGCGAGGTCATCCGGACGCTCGCCGGATGGGTCGACCGGCTCGATGACGAGGAGCGCGAGGAACTCTCCCTGCCGGTCGACGAGGTAAAGCTGCTCGTCCCGGTCCCTCGGCCCTCCAAGATCCTCCTGCTGGCCGGCAACTACGCGGCCCACGTCATCGAGCGCGGCGGCACGGCCGTGGAGCGGTCCGAAACGTTCCCTTATGTCTTCATGAAACCGCCGGCCACCACGCTGACTCACCCCTGCGACCCGATCCGGATCCCCCGGTGCTCGCCCGACCACGTCGACTGGGAATCCGAGCTAGGCGTGGTGATCGGCCGGCACTGCCGGGACGTCGAGGAGGGCGAGGCGCTGGACTACGTCGCCGGCTACACCGTGGTCAACGACATCACCGACCGGAAGTTCACGCCCAACCCCGGGCGGAAGCCGCGCGACCGTGACCGCTTCTTCGACTGGCTCCACGGCAAGTGGCACGACTCCTTCTGCCCGGTCGGCCCCTGCATCCTCTCGGCCGAGGACGTGCCCGACCCCCAGGACCTGGCGATCCGGCTCACGGTCAACGGCGAGACCCGGCAGGAAGGGAGGACCGGCCAGATGATCTTTCCCGTCGCCGCCCTGATCACGTTCCTCTCCCGATTCGTGACCCTGGAACCGGGCGACTTGATCTCCACCGGGACCCCCGCCGGCGTCGGCTCCGCCACCGGCACGTATCTGAAGCCGGGCGACCTCGTCGTCGCCTCCATCGGCGGGATCGGCGCGCTGGAGAACCCGGTCGAGGCCGAAGAGTGAAAATTCGGGTGCGGTCGGGGACCTCGAGGGCGGAGATCCCGAGGTCAAACCCTGGGTTCAGCAAACGTCCTCATCAAGGAGCCTCCTCAATGTCCATCGTGTCCGCTCCGATCGAATCGATCGAAGACGAATTCATCCGCTCCGACAAGGACTATCTCTACGAGATCGTCGAGGGGCAGAACGTGGAGAAGCCCCGAATGGGAGCCGAGGCAGACCGGATCATCGTCACCTTGATCAGGATCATCGAGGCGCAAGCGTTTGGGAAGCTCGGACTTTGTTTCTCGGGTCATTGCGGCTATCAAATCTTAGCCGACGATCCAACCAGGGTCCGTTATCCCGATGTCTCTTTCATCCGGTTCGGCCGGCTGCCGGCCGATAAGGCGCCCCGGGGATACGTCCCGATCATCCCCGACCTGATCGTCGAGGTCGTGTCTCCCAACGACAAGGCGGAAAACGTCGACGAGCGTTTGACGGATTTCTTGAGGGCCGGCGTCCCCCTGGCCTGGATGATCTATCCCTCGTCCCGTCAGGTTTCTGTTTTCCACCAGGGCCCGGCCGCGCTCCGACTGGGCGAGGACGACACCTTGGACGGAGAAGGCGTCCTCCCGGGCTTCACCTGCTCCTTGAAGGACCTGTTTGCCTCGCTGTAATTCCGGAACGCGATCGATCACCCCGTCGGGATGTCTTCATGTCCGAAATCCGCAAGCTACTGGTGGCCAACCGGGGTGAGATCGCGATCCGGGTCTTCCGGTCGGCGAACGAGTTGGGGATCCGGACCGTCGCGATCTATTCGCACGAGGACCGGTTCGGGATGCACCGCCAGAAGGCCGACGAGGCCTACCTGATCGGCAAGCCGGGCGAGCCGATCCGGTCGTACCTGAACATCGAGGCGATCGTCGAACTGGCCCGCGACAAGCGGGTCGACGCGATCCACCCGGGCTACGGCTTCCTGTCGGAGAACGCCGGGTTCGCCCGGGCCTCCGAGGCCGCGGGGATCGCCTTCGTCGGCCCCCGGGCCGAGCTGCTCGACCTCCTCGGCGACAAGGTCGCCGCCCGGAAGCTGGCCGAGGAGGCCGGCGTCCCCGTCCTGGGCGGGAGCGACGAGCCGGTCATCCCCGGCGCCGGGGCCCACGCGGTCGCCGAGGGGCTGGGCTACCCGGTGATCGTCAAGGCGTCGATGGGTGGCGGCGGCCGGGGGATGCGGGTGGTCGAGTCGGCCGAGGGCCTCGACGACGCGATCGACCAGGCCAGGCGCGAGGCCGGGGCGGCCTTCGGGGTCCCCGACGTCTTCCTCGAAAAATTCATCCGGAAGGCCCGCCACCTCGAAGTCCAGATTCTGGGCGACCGTCACGGCCACCTCGTCCACCTGTTCGAGCGCGATTGTTCGATCCAGCGGCGGCATCAGAAGGTGATCGAGATCGCCCCGGCCCCCAACCTCGACCCGGCGGTCCGGAAGTCGCTCTGCGACGCGGCGGTCCGGCTCGCGAAGCACGTCGATTACGACTGCGCGGGGACCGTGGAATTTCTGTTCGACACCGAGGCCGGCCGGTTCTACTTCATCGAGGTGAACCCGCGGATCCAGGTCGAGCACACCGTCACCGAGATGGTCACCGGGGTCGACCTCATCAAGAGTCAGATCCTGATCACCCAGGGCGTGGATCTGTCCGACCCCGAGATCAACCTGCCGGATCAGGCGTCGGTCCAGACCCAGGGCTTCGCGTTCCAGTGCCGGGTGACGACCGAGGACCCCGAAAACAAGTTCACCCCCGACTACGGCAAGATCACCCACTACCGGTCGCCCGGCGGCCTGGGGCTCCGGCTCGATGGCGGGCTGGCGATCACTGGGGCGATCATCACGCCGTTCTACGACTCGCTGCTGGTCAAGGTCTGCGCCGGGGGCCGAAGGTTCGTCGACGCGGCCAGGCGGATGGAGCGGGCGCTCCGCGAGTTCCGGGTCCGGGGGGTGAAGACCAACGTCCCGTTCCTGCTCAACGTGATCCGCCATCCCGACTTCCTCGGGGGACGGGCGACCACCCGGTTCCTCGACGAGACGCCCGAGCTCTTCCGCTTCCCCGTGACCCAGGACCGGGCCACCAAGCTCCTGTCGTTCCTGGCCGAGGTCACCGTCAACGGCTTCCCCAACGTCGCGAAGACCCCCGAGTGGGCGGCGATGGTCGAGCCGGACCCGCCCGCCCACGGCCACGAGCCGCCCCCGGACGGATCGAGGCAAATTTTCCAGAAGATGGGCGCCGAGGGGTTCTCCAAGTGGGTCCGGGAACAGGGGCCGCTGCTCCTGACCGACACCACGTTCCGGGACGCCCACCAGTCGCTCCTGGCCACTCGGGTCCGGACCCGCGACATGCTCCGGGTGGCCGACGCCTACGCCCGACTCTGCCCCAAGATTTTCTCGATCGAGATGTGGGGCGGGGCAACCTTCGACACCTCGATGCGGTTCCTCAAGGAGGACCCATGGGATCGGCTGGCGCAGTTGCGGGAGCGGATCCCCAACATCCTCTTCCAGATGCTTTTGCGGGGCTCCAACGCCGTCGGCTACACCAGCTACCCCGACAACGTGGTCCGGGCGTTCGTGAAGGAGTCGGCCGCCACCGGGATCGACCTGTTCCGGGTCTTCGACGCCCTGAACTGGATCCCCAACATGGAGGTCGCCCTGGAGGCCGTCCGCGAGTCGGGCGCGCTCTGCGAGGCGGCGATCTGCTACACCGGCGACATCCTCGACCCGTCGCGGACCAAGTACGACTTGAAGTATTACGTCGGGCTGGCCCGCGAGCTGGAGCGGCGCGGGGCCAACCTGATCGCGATCAAGGACATGGCCGGGCTCTGCAAGCCGTTCGCCGCCGAGAAACTAATCCGGACCCTCCGCGAGGAAGTCGGGATCCCGATCCACTTCCACACCCACGACGTCGGCGGGGCCCAGGCCGCCAGCGTCCTGAAGGGGGCCGAGGTCGGGCTCGACGTGGCCGACGGGGCCGTCTCCTCGATGTCCGGGCTGACCTCGCAGCCCAGCCTCAACGCGATCGTCGAGTCGCTCCGCTTCACCCCCCGCGAGTCGGGCGTCGAGCCGTCCAGCCTGGTCGAGATGAGCCGCTACTGGGAGGAGGTCCGGGCCCTCTATGCCCCGTTCGAGACGGCGCTCAAGGCCCCCTCGGCGGAGGTCTACGCCTACGAGATGCCCGGCGGCCAGTACACGAACCTGTTCCAGCAGGCCAAGGCGCTCGGCCTGGCCTCGAAGTGGCCTGAGGTCTGCAAGGCGTATTCCGAGGTCAACGTCCTCTTCGGCGACATCGTCAAGGTGACGCCCACCTCCAAGGTGGTCGGCGACATGGCCTTGTTTCTGGTCGCCAACAACCTGACGCCCGCCGACACCGTCGACCCCGGCCGCGAGCTGGCCTTCCCCGAGTCGGTCGTCGAGCTGTTCGAAGGGCGGCTCGGCCAGCCTCCCGGCGGCTTCCCGCCCGTCCTCCAGGAACGCGTCCTGAAGGGCCGGCCGGCGATGACCGACCGTCCCGGCAAGGACCAGCCCCCCGCCGACCTCGGGGCCGCCCGCGACAAGGCCGCAGCCTACCTCGGCCGACCCGCCTCCGATCGCGAGGCGCTCTCCTACGTCATCTATCCCCGGGTCTTCCCCGACCTCGCCGCTCATGAGCGGACTTACGCGGACACGTCGGTTTTGCCCACCCCGTTGTTCTTCTTCGGGCCCGAGCCCGGGGCCGAGAACCTGGTCGAGATCGAGCCCGGCAAAACCTTGATCGTCAAGCTCCTGACCGTCGGCGAGGCCCACACCGACGGCAAGCGGACCGTCTTCTTCGAGCTCAACGGCCAACCCCGCGAGGTCGAGGTCGTCGACCGCTCGCTCGCCTCGGCCGTCCGCGAGACGCCCAAGGCCGACCCGACCGACCCCAACCAGGTGGGATCCCCCCTTCCCGGCCTGGTCGTGGGCGTGGCCGTGGTCGCTGGCGACGCCGTCCGGAAGGGGCAAAAGCTGCTCTCGATCGAGGCGATGAAGATGGAAACGACCCTCTACGCCGAACGCCCCGGGCGGGTGGCCGAGGTTATCACCGCCGTCGGCCGCCAGGTCCAGACCGGGGAGTTGCTCGTCCGATTGTCGGCCGACTGAATGGGAGGAGGGCCCTCGTGCCCCGATCGACCGAACCCACCTTCCCCTACGTCCGGACGGTCCTCCGGCTCGGCGAAGTCGACTCCACCAACGACCTGGCCCGGCGGCTCCTCGAACGGGGCGAGCTGCCGGCCCGGTCGCTGATCTGGGCCGACCGCCAGACCCGGGGCCGGGGCCAGGGGGCCAACGCCTGGTGGTCCGACGAGGGGAGCCTGACAGCGACCGTCGTGATCGACCCCGACGACCACGGCCTGGCCGTCGCCCACGGCCCGAGGGTCGCGCTGACGGTGGCGCTGATCAGCATCGAGGCGATCCGGAAACGATATCCCTCCTGCCGCCCGGAAGTCCGCTGGCCCAATGACATCGAAGTCGAAGGCCGCAAGCTCGGCGGGCTCCTGACCGAATGGGTCGAGACGGCGGGGGGTCCCCGGATCCTGGTCGGGATCGGGATCAACGTCCGGACCCGCCTGGAGGCGGCCCCTCCCGAGGTCCGGCGGATCGCCGCGTCGCTCGCGGAGTGGGAGGCTGATCCCCCCACCGAGGATCCGAAGGCCAGCCTACTCGAAGGCATCCTCGGCCGACTGCAATATCCGCTCACCGAGCTGGTCAGCGACGGTCGCGGACATCACCGGGGATGGAATGAGCGGGATGCACTGGCCGGCTCGACGATCCGAGTTCAGGTCGGTGCCGAGGTTCTGGAGGGCGTCGCCGAGGGGATCGACGAGCTGGGTGGGCTCCGGCTCCGCGTCGGGGCGGAGTCCCGCGTCATCTACGCCGGTCGCGTCCTCAGGGAATGAAAGAGAAGCACCCTGGTAGGGTGAGCGGAGCGAAAGCACCGCAACCCTCGGCGATTTCGCGACATCGGTGGGTTTCGCTCTGCTCACCCACCTTACCAGGGCGACATGGCTCAAATGGTGGATGGTTAATGGCCGAAGTCGATTCACGATCAGCCATTGGCCATTCCCCATTCCACCATTTGAGCCATGTCGGTCTACCACGAATAAGAAACCACCCGTCGAGGTGGCGGGTGGTTTGTTCTTTCGTGGGAAACCGAGGGCCCGATATCAGCGTGAGCCGACCAGCACCTTGCCCTTGATGGGGTGTTCGACGGCCCGCTTATCCCAGTCAATCAAGATCGGGCTGGCGATGTAGATCGTGCTGTAGGTGCCGCTCAGGAAGCCGACGACCAGCGAGAAGGCGAAACCGTGGAGCCCCTCGCCGCCGAACAGGTAGAGGATGACCACCACGAGCCAGGCCGTCAACGACGTGAGGATCGTCCGGCTCAGGGTCTGGTTGACCGCGTCGTTGATCATCTGGCCGGTCAGGTGGGGGGTTTTCCCCTTCAGCTCGCGGATCCGGTCGAAGATGACGATCGTGTCGTTGACCGAGAAGCCGATCAGCGTCAAGAAGGCCGCGATCATCGGCAGGTCGATCTTGAACGGCTCCAGGAGTAGGGCCTGGCTGACGCCCGGGATCCGGGAGAGCCAGTAGGTCACCGCGATGGCGCCCAGGGTGATCAGGACGTCGTGGACGACGGCGATGATCGCCGCCAGGCCGTAGACCAGCGACTTGAACCGGAACCAGAGGTACACCGCGATGATCAGCCAACTGGCGATGGTCGCGACCACGGCCAGGGTCCGGGTCTCGCCGGCCACGGTGCTCCCGAAGGTCTCGGACCGCTCGAACAGGAGGTTCCGGTCGTTCCGGAGCGTCGAGGCCAGCTTCGCGAACTGGACCTGAGCGACGTCGGGTTCGAGGTTGGTCCGGAGGATCAGGGTGTCCGAGTCGGCCACCGAGGTGTTACCGGGGGTCGCCCTCGGGTTGACGACCTCGAACCGGGTCTCGGCGTTGTTGATCCCGGCTTCCTGGAGGACGTTCCGGAACGAGGCGGCGATCTGCGAGGCCGACTGGGGCAGGTTAAACTTCTGCTCGTACTGCCTCCCGCCCGCGAACCGATCGACCGCGTCCACCTTGGGCTCGTCCTTGGCCTTGGAATCCGCCTTGGCCGGCTCGGCGGGGGCGGCGGGGGTGGTCGCGGCGATGGCGGTAGGCGGGCCGACGGTCATCTCGACCCGCTGGAGGGCGGGACCAAAGGAGTCGAGGACGGCCTTCTTGACCTTCTCGATCTTCTGCTCGGTAGTCCGGATGTTGTACCGCTCGCCGGACTTCTCGCCGCCGACGGAGAGGCTCTCAACGGTCACGTCGGGCAGCTCGCGGGCCTTCTCGCGGACGAAGGTGGTCCGGGCCGCGTCGGAGAGGTTGGCGACTTCCGGGGCCTTGTCGTTCAGCCGGATCGTCACCAGGGTCCCCCCGGTGAAATCGATGTTATACATCCCCACGCCCCGCGCGGCGGTGGCCATCAGGCCGAGGACGATCAGGAGGGCCGAGACCGTCATGCAGGCCCGCCGGGGGGCGATGAAGTCGATGTTGGTCTTGTCCATCAGCTTGAGCATGGTGATCCGCTTCAACCAGCCCTGGGCGTACCAGAACTCGAAGATCACCCGCGAGACGTACACGGCGGTGAACAGGTTCCAGATCATCCCGATGATCAGGGTCAGGGCGAACCCCTTCACCTCGTCGGTCCCCACCGAGTAGAGCACCAGGCCCGACAGGAAGATGGTGACGTGCGAGTCGAAGATCGTCACCCAGGCCCGGTTGAAACCGTTCCGGATCTGCTGGGCCAGGCTGGCACCGCGTTCGGCCTCCTCGCGCATCCGCTCGAAGATCAGCACGTTGACGTCGACCGCCATCCCGATCGTCAGGGCCAGGCCCGCCAGGCCTGGGAGCGTGAAGCTGGCGTGGAGCACGGCCATCGACGCGATCAGCAGGAGGATATTCAGCAGCAGCGCGACGACGGCGACGACGCCCGCGAACCGGTAATACACGATCATGAACAAGGGGACCACGATCATCGAGATGATGATGGCGCGGATCCCCTTGGCGATCGTGTCGTCGCCCAGGGTCGGGCCGACGCTCTCTTCCTGGAGCGGCTCGGGGTTCAGGCTGGCCGGTAGGCTCCCCGAGCGGAGGACGGTGATCAGGAAGTCAAGCTCCTTCGCCGAGAAGCCCGAGGAGCCCCCCTCAATGATCCCCGAGTCGCGGATCTCCGAGTTGATCGACGGGGCTGACTGCACGATGCCATCGAGCAGGATGGCCAGGCGATACTTGAAGTTGCCGTTCTCCTCGGGGAGGTGCTCGCTGGTCAGGATCCCGAACTTCCGGCCGCCCTGGCGGTTGAAGGTGAAGCCGACGGCCGGCTGGTAGTGGTCGTCCTGCTGCGCCTCGGCCTTGGCCAGGAGCTTGCCGGTGACCTCCTGGCGGTCGACCTTGTACAGGACGTAGCGGACGACGTGGCCGTGGGCGACCTTCTCCTCGCGGACGATCGGCTCCTCGGGCTGGGCCCGGTCGGGCTCGGGGGCCCGGATCTTGCTCGGGTTGAAGTCGATCCGGTACGACGTGATCGAGGCCAGCTCGTGCGGCTTGCCCAGCCTCAGCGCGTTGATCGTGTTCCCTTCGATCGGGATCTCCACGTCGACCTGCTCGACCCCGGCGGTATTCTTGCCCGTGAGAAAGACCGACCGCCCGGTGTAGGCGTTCTTGACCCAGCGCTGGGCGGGGTCGGTGAGGATCGTCTTCTGCGCATCGGTCGCCGGGTTCGAGCCGCTGATCGTCTCGCCGATCATGGCCCACCGGTACTTCGAGGGGGGCTTGGTGAAGCCGTTGGGCCCCAGGGCCCGGTCCACCACCCCGCCATCGTGCTTCCGGTTGGCCAGGATCCGGAATTCGAGCGACCCGACGTTGGTCAACTTCCGCTTGACTTCCTCAACTTCTTCGGCCGACTTCTTGGGCAGGACGATCTCGATCCGGTTATTGCCGACCTTCCGGATCGCGATGTCCTCGACGCCTTCGGGGTTGACCCGCCGCTTCAGGGCGGTGATCAACTCATCAAGGCTGACCGTCCCGCCGGCGGTCACGTCCTTGCGGACCTCGTAGACCAGGATGGTCCCGCCCGAGAGGTCGATGCCGGTCTTGAGTTTCTCCTTGGGCGGGATGACGGCGTAGAGGCCGAGGAGCGTCAGGCCCAGGATCAACGCGAACTTGCCTGCGTACTTATTCATGGTCGTTCCCTGCGGCCCGGCGGTCGCATATCCTCGGAGGAAGCCGATCACACCCGGACGCCCCGGTTCCGGGGCCGCCCGCATCCTTGCCCATTCCTGTCAAGCCGCCCCGTGCCTCCGGGGCCCGGCGGAGGCCCGGCGGCGGGCGGACTCCTCGAATGGCGGAGTCGCCAGGCGGGCCCGGGCCCTCATCTCGCCTCGACCGGCTTCCCGGACGGGTCGCCCAGGATCCGGATGATGCTCGCCCGGGTGAACGTGATCTTGACCTTGCCCTCGTCGTCGAGCCGAAGGACGACGCGGTCCCCTTCCTTGTCGACCGAGAGCACGGTCCCGTACATCCCGGCGGCCGTCACCACCTTGTCGCCCTTGCCCAGTTGGTCCATCAGATCCCGACGCTTCTTCTCCTGCTTCTGCTGAGGCCGGATCAGGAGGAAGTAGAAGATGATCGGGATCGGGAGCAGGGGCAGATACTGAAAGTAAGGGTTCGGTTCTGGCTTGCCGGCGCCCGGGGCGGCCTGGGCGAACAAGATCGGCAATCCGAAAAACAGGCCAGGCATGGGGATCGGTCCGTGGTCGTTCGGAGAGGACTGGGGAACGGGCGCGGTCGCTGATCCCGGGGGCCGTCCGGGACGCCCCGGGACTCGCCATGTCCTGCACTCTAACCGCTAGGGCCCCAACGCTTCAAGGACTTCCGCTTGCAACTGGACGAATCGACCGGCCCGGATCGCCTCGCGGGCCCGCCGGGTGAGCCGCTGGAGGTACGTTAAGTTGTGGATCGAGGCCAGGATCGGTCCCAACATTTCCTTGGCGATGAAGAGGTGCCGGAGGTACGACCGGCTGAAACGGGTGCAGGCCAGGCAGTCGCAACCTTCCTCGATCGGCCGGGGGTCGAGCCGGTGCCCGGCGTTCCGGAGCTTGACCGGCCCCCGGTCTGTCTGGCAGGTGGCGTTCCGGCCGTTCCGGGTCGGCATCACGCAATCGAACAGGTCGATCCCGGTGGCGATGGCCCCGAGGATGTCCTGAGCCCGGCCGACCCCCATCAGGTAGCGGGGGCGGTCCTCGGGGAGCCGGTGCGTCGTCACTTCCAGCGCCATCCGGACCTGATCGCGTCCCTCGCCCACGCTCACGCCGCCGACGGCGTAGCCGTCGAAGTCCAGGGCGATCAGCGCCTCGGCGCAGGCCGCGCGAAGATCCTCATGGGCCCCCCCCTGGACGATCCCGAACAGGGCCTGGTCCGGCCGGGTGTGGGCCTCCTTGCAGCGGGCGGCCCAGCGGACGGTCCGGTCGACGGCATCGGCGATGGTCCCCTTCTCGGCGGGAAGCGCCGGGCAGACGTCGAGGCACATGGCGACATCGGCCCCGAGCCCTTGCTGGATCGCCACGGCCCGCTCGGGCGTCAGTTCGAGGAGCCGGCCGTCGAGGTGCGACCGGAACGACGCCCCGGCCTCGGTGACCTTGGCCCGGGCGGCCAGGCTGAACACCTGGAATCCGCCGGAGTCGGTCAGGATCGGCCCGTCCCAGTCCATGAACCGGTGGAGCCCGCCCATCGCGGCGACCTCGCCCTCGCCCGGGCGGAGGGCCAGGTGGTACGTGTTCGCCAGGATCATCCGGCTCCCGGTCGCCCGGAGCTGGTCGGGTGTGACCCCCTTGACCGTCGCCTGCGTCCCGACCGGCATGAATGCCGGGGTCTCCAGCGAGCCGTGCGGCGTGTGCAGGACGCCGGCCCGGGCCGAAGACCCGGCGTCCCGGGCGATCAGGTCGAAGCGGACCGGGCGTTTCAAGTCGTCAACGGCTCAAGGATTTCTAGGCGGGGCGGGCGGTTGCTGGGTGGATGCGGGGGGCCGCCCGATCCCGACGTTGCGGTAGAACCATTTCGCGGGGAGTTTCATCCCGAGGAAATTCACCCGATAGTCTTCGATAGACCTCGCTCGGGGGGGTGCGGCCGGTGGCATCGCCGGACTGGACCTGAGAGACGGTTCCCCGGCCATCGCCACCGCACCGCACATCACTCCGCAGATCGCGACTGCGAGGAATCTTTTCATCAGCGACCTCCCGCTTGGATCCGAAACTTCGCGACGTACGATCGGGGAGTGAATCGGATTTCGGGGAGGAGGTCAATCCGGGCTCGGGCGGTTCACTCGTTCTTGAGCTTCAGGTTCAACTCGCGGAGCTTCTCGCGGACCTCGTTGAGCGAGGTGACGCCGAAGTTCTTGCACTCCAGAAGTTCGTCGCCGGTGTGGCTGAGGAGTTCGCCGAGGGTCTGGATCCCCAGCTTGGTCATGCACTTCCGGGCCCGGACGGAGAGGTTGAGGTCGCCGATCGGCTTGGCGAGCATCGCCCGGTCCTCGGCCGAGAGCGACTCGGGCTCGTCGATCGTCGAGGCCGCGGTTTGGCTGCCGCCTTCCAGGGCCATCCCGAGCCAGAGATTCTTGGAGGTCATCATCTCCTTGATCTCGGAGAGCGAGGTTTCGCCGAAGTTCTTCGAGGCCAGGAGCGCCGCCTCGGTGGTCCGGGTGAGGTCGCCGAGCGTCCGGATGTTCATCTTCCGGAGGCAGTTCCGGCTCCGGACCGAGAGCTCGAAGTCGGTGACCGGGATCTCCATCAACTGCCGCTTGATCGCGATGTCCTTCTCGACGGTCTCGTCGTAGAACATGTCGCGGCTGGCCCGGCAGTCCTTGAAGAACAGGGCGGCCCGGGGGTGGTTCCGGTCGTGCTGGAGGACCTGGCGGTAGCAGTTCTCGGCCTCGCGGAAGTTCATCCGGTCCTCGTAGAGGACGCCGAGGTTGATCAGGGCGGCCAGCGGGACGGGCGGGCGCTTGACGCAATCCTTGTAGTAGTCGAGCGCGACGTCGTCGTTGCCGTGAAGGTCGTTGATGTAGGCCAGCTCGAAGAGGGCGTTGGTGTGGTGGCGGTCCAACTCGATCGCCTTCTCCAGCTCGCCCGAGGCGGCGACCAGCTCGCCCCCGGCGGCGAGCAGACTCCCGCGCTGGTAGTGGTACTCGGCGGAACCGCCGGACGAGGCTTCCAGGCCGTCGAGCATCTTGCGAGCCTCGTCCTCATGCCCGGCTCGGCGGAGGGCCCCCGCGCGATGGAGGTCGGAGGTTCTGGCATCATACTGGGCGGTGGAGGCGGCCTCGAACGCCTTGGCGGCGTCCTCCCACTTCTGAAGGTATTCCAGGCCCAGCCCCCGGAAGAAGTGGGCCAGGCCCGAGTCGCCGACCTTGCCCAGGTGGGCCAGGCCGGTCGAATACCGACCCAGGAGGACGTCGCCCACGCCGAGGCGGAGGTGGACGTCGGGCGTCTCGGACCCCTTGGATCGGTCGCGGAGGGCCGCCACCGCGTCGCGGAGGGTGGCGTAGCGCGACGGGTCGCGTCCCAGGACTTCGCGGAGGTCGGCCACGGCCGAGGCGTCGAACGGATTGCGGTCCAGCAGCGCCCGAACGTCGGTGGTCATCAACTCGGCCATCCGTCACTCCCCTTCGACTCGGCCACGGCCCGGCCGGGCCCGGGACGTTCGTCCCGGCCCTCGGCGAAAGCGAGCCCGACCCAGCATCGGGGCCAGGCTCGGCCGGCGGCAAGCCAACGATCTTACACGATCAGCCCGGTTCCGCAAGGGCCCGAGCCGGGAGCCGGACCACGCCCGGCTCGACCGGGGCGAGGATCGTCGCCGGGGTTTCGGCCGGTTCCAGGCCGAGCAACCGCGGGCAGAGGGCCGTCTCGCCGTGCTGGCTGAGGTCGAGCCCGGCCGCTTCCTGCTCCTTGGTCACCCGGAGCGGGATCAACAGGTCGGTGATCTTGTAGAGCGCGAACGAGCCGAGGAACGAGTAGGCCGAGACGATCACCAGGGCGAGCAGGTGGTAGCCGAACGTCCGGGTCTGCCCCGAAGTCAGCCCGACCCCCTTCGCGAAGACCCCGGTCAGGACCATCCCGACCATCCCCCCGACGCCGTGGCAGGGAAACACGTCGAGGGTGTCGTCCAGGGTCGACTTCGACTTCCAGTGGACGGCCACGTTGCTGACCAGGCTGGCGACCAGCCCGATGACCAGCGACTCCCGGACCGTCACGAACCCGGCGGCCGGGGTGATCGCTACCAACCCCACCACGGCGCCGATGCAGGCCCCCATCGCCGAGGGCGCCTTGCCCCGGACCCAGTCGAAGAACAGCCAGCCCAGCATCGCCGAGGCCGACGCCGTGTTGGTGGTCCCGAACGCCAGGCAGGCGACCCCGTTGGCCCCGAAGGCCGAGCCGGCGTTGAAGCCGAACCAGCCGAACCAGAGCATCCCCGTGCCCAGCAGCACGTAAGGGATGTTGGCCGGCTCGTGGGGATGCCCGTCGACGTGCGACTTCCGCCGGCCCAGCACGATCGCCCCCGCCAGCGCCGCCCAGCCGGCCGACATGTGGACCACCGTCCCCCCGGCGAAGTCCTTCACCCCCCACTTGTTGAGAAATCCGTCGGGGTGCCAGGTCCAATGGGCCAGCGGCGCGTAGATGAAGAGGCTGAACAGGACCATGAACAGGAGGTACGAGGAGAACCGGACCCGCTCGGCGAACGACCCGGTGATCAGGGCCGGCGTGATGATCGCGAACTTGAGCTGGAACAGCGCGAAGATCAGCAGCGGGACCGTCGCCGAGAGCTGGGGATGGGTGCCTTCGCCGACCCCGTCGAACATGAAGAAGGTCATCGGGTTGCCGATCAGGCCCCAGCGATCCTCGCCAAAGGCCAGGCTGAAGCCCACGGCCACCCAGACCAGCGAGACGACCCCGAGGCAGACCACGCTCTGGAGGATCGTGGAGACCACGTTCTTGAACCCCACCATCCCCCCGTAGAAGAACGAGAGACCCGGGGTCATCAGCAAGACCAGAGCCGATGCCGTGAGCATCCACGCCACGTCGGCGACGACGATCGGTCCGCCGGCCGGGGCCTCCATCGGATGCGCCGGCCCCTTGACGAACAACGCGGCGAGGGCCAGCAGCAGCAGCAACACAAACGGCAAGGGCGTCGGGCGATTCATGGCGAGGATTCCCGGGATGGGAGGGCCATCGATGGGCCGGCGTGAATCGTCCGGCGGTCGGGGACCAGGGTCCAGCGCGAAGCTCCTCGACGGGACCATGGGCGACTCGGAGATGGGGTCGCGCCGCCTCGACCCGCGGGGTCGGCGACGTTCGAGGGGTGGGTGCCGGCCGGGTCGGTCTCCGCGGCGAAGGTCGGCCCCGGACGTGGGAACCGGCAAGCGGAGACCACGCGAGAATCCCTCGACGATCGGTCCCGGTCCGGGAGAGGAGGGAAGACCGGCGAGTGAGCCTTCATGCGTCAAGACTTGGGGGTCGCGGATACTATTAGCAAACCCGATGGCCGACATACTATGGCATCACGGGATCGAATTGCAAGCCGGGACCTGGGCGCGAACTGATTTTGACACGAATCAGGCCAAGGCCGGCCGGTCCGGCGGCGATTCCGCGAGTCGGGATCGGATTTGGGATGAGACGCTGTGGGCCGGCGGGAGGCGCGAGGGGGAATCGGCCCGGTCGCTCGGTGCGGGCGACCGGGAGGGATCATCGGGGTCGGCCTTGCGATCCGGGCGGTGCGTCGAGCCCGGCAACCCGGTCATTCCCAGGGCGTCTGGACCGCTTCCTCGATGGTGGGGTAGATGTCGATCAGCATGCTCAGCCGCATCTGGTCGAGGACCGGCTTGATCTCTCGGCTCACGCCGCAGACGCGCATCGTCGCGCCCTTGCGTTCGAGACCCTGATAATGGGCCAGGATCACGCCGACGGCCCGGCTCGAAAGGTAGCGGGTGTTCCCCAGGTCGATGACCATCCGGCTCGGGGTGTCGTCACCTTCGAGAATCGATCGGAGTTCGTACCGGACCGGGCTGACCGTCTCTTCCTCGTTGAGGTTGGGCGCGACCACGGTGACGACCAAAACGTCGTCGACCATCTGCCGGGACAGGGCCCGATGGGTGGAGCTCTTCGCCCCAATCGGCCGGGAGAGCGTCGGCGTCGGGAAGTGGGTTTGAGTCGCGACCTCGGCCGGCGGGACCATCGGCGGCTCCGGCCTCGGCGGGGGCGGGGGCGGGACGATCGGATCGGCCCGGGGCGAGGACGATCCACGGACCCCGGAGAGATCCTCCGGGTAGGGCCAACCGTCGGGGGCGTGGGGGAGACCCGGCGGGCCCTCATGCTTCGGCTTGATCGAGAGGGTCAGGACCATCGGCCCGACCTGGATCAGGTCGCCGTCGAAGACCTCCGACTCCCGGGCATGGAGAACGCGGTCATTGATCCCGGTCCCGCCCTCGCCGCCGAAGTCGCGGAGGTAGGCCCGCATGTCGCGCTGCTCGATCAGCGCGTGGATGCCCGCCAGCCCGGTGATGTCCGGGCGGAGCTGGCAATTCTCGTGGCGACCGATGAAGAACTTAGGGGCACGGATCTCGATGGCCTGGCCCTGGGCTCGCCCGGTCGTGGCGACGATCTTGATCTCCATGGACACCTCTCGAAGAGCGTGGGGTACATGACTTCAAGACGTTCCCGATTTCAACCTTCATGAGACACGCGAGTATCGCGAGATCGGCCGATCTCTTGCACTTCAACAAACCCGGATCCTTGCGGCCACTCTAAATTTCGGACATCGGTGGGTTCACACGATTTCAAGGGATTTTGAGAGGTGACCGTTCGTTAACACAAGATCCCCTGAGTGCGGCGAACGGAGGTCCCAGCCCGATCCCGGACCGGGACGTTACTCGCGGACCGGGATCGGGGTTTCGCCTTCCTCGGGCGGACCGAGATCCCCGCGCCGCAAGACCCGGCTCGGCGGGGCTCGCCCGGCCGATTGATCGGACTCGGGATCCCGCTTATCCTGGGGTCCGGCCGGGCCGATCGCCGCGTCCGTCGCGGGGGTCCGGCCGGAGCCACGGGCCCCGGGACCGACCGCCATGAAAATCCACCGCACGATCGCCGCCCTGATCGCCTTGACGGGGACCGCCGGGTCGGTCGCCGCGGAGGAGACCTTCCGCGACTTCGAGGTCGTGATCGCGGGCGGGACCACCGCCGCGTTCGCCGCTGCCGTCGCCTCGGCGGAGTCGGGCGCCCGGACCGCCTTGATCGAGCCGACCGACTGGGTCGGGGGCCAGCTCACCGCGTCGGCGGTCCCCGCGGTGGACGAGGCCTGGCACAAGGTCACCGACCGCAAGACCAAGGAGGTCTACAACGTCTCGGCCGTCGCCCGGAAGCGCGAGAACGTCACGCCCAACTTCCGGGCCATGCTCGACGCCACCGGGAACCCCGGCGGCGGCTGGGTGAGCAACTACTGCTTCCAGCCCAAGGACTTCCTGGATCGGCAACTCCTCCCGCTCGAATCGAAGCTCAAGGATCGGCTGACGGTCTACCGCGAGGCCGTCATCAAGTCGGTCGAGGTCGACCCCGCCACCGGCCGGATCCGGTCGCTCACCGCGATCCGGCGGACCCCGAAGGCGGGCGTCTCCTGGGCGGGCTACGATCGACCGCTCTCCGAAGACCTGACCGACTGGTATCGCCGGGAACCCTCGGATCGATTCGACAAGGCGGTCCTGACCTTCGCCGCCTCCGATCGGCCCGGGCATCCGACGATCTTCCTGGACGCGACCGAGTGGGGTGAGGTTCTCGTCCTCGCCGGGGCCCCCTACCTCCAGGGGACCGAGGCCGTCGACGGGGGCCGCGAGGGGGACGACGCCTGCGGCCAGGCCACGGTGATCGACATCGTCGAGCGGATCAACGCCGATCCGACCGAGGAGCCGCCCGGCCCTGGGGGCGTCGAGCGGCTCGGCTTCGGCAATTACCGGAAGTTCGGCGACGCCTGGGAGCGGATCTGGACCTATCGCCGGCTCAAGGGCAAGGGGCCCCGCCCGGCCGTGGGCGACATCAGCCTCCAGAACTGGGGCTATTCCGGAAGCGACGGCGAGGGGGGCAACGACTACCCGTTCGGCTACCTCTTCAAGACCCGGGCCGCCGCCGCCGACGACCGGGCCGACTGGGCCGGCGGGATCGACCTCGGGGTCCTCGCCGCCGCCGAACGCCGGGCCCTGGCCTGGCACGACTGGTTCAAGGCCCACGTCCCCCCGCCGTTCGTCCCCGGGCAGGTCACGCTCGATCGGGGCGTGCTGGGGACCGGGACCGGGCTGGCCAAGATGCCTTATATCCGCGACACCCGGCGCTCGATCGGCCTGGACGGCTTCATCCTCAAGGGGGCCGACCTCGGCGGCGAGCCCTCGGACCGGACCGGCAAGCGGTTCCGCGACCGGGTGGCCCTGGGCGCCTACCCCGCCGACATCCACCCGATGACCACCTGCGAATATCCCCGATACGTCCTCTCGGGTCACGAGACCTTGCCGTTCTGCATCCCGTTCCGGGCCCTGACCAACCAGCGCGTCGGCAATCTCCTGGTCGCCGGCAAGACCATGGCGCAGAGCTTCCTGGCCAACGCCGCCACCCGACTCCACCCGATCGAGTGGTCCACCGGGACCGCCGCCGGGGTCGCCGCAGCCGCCATGAGCCGGAACGACTGGGACGGCCGCCGGGCCTTCGAGCACGTCGCCGAGATCCAGGCCCTGGTCCGCGAGAAGACCCCGATCGACTGGACGATCAACGGCGAAACCTACCCCAAGCCGGACGAGGCGACCGAATTCTGATACCGATCGAAGCAATAGAGGATCCGAGGGCCGGCGACGCTTCGGCCCCGATCAATACTGGTCGGCGCTGATGACCTCGCCGCCCGCCTTCGTGGCAAGAGCGCCCCAGGTCGCCAGGTTGATGCTGTCCTTGATGAACTTGACCGAGCCGTCCAGGAAGCCGACGTTCACCCCGCCCGCGTGATACGAGCTGGCGCCGATCATCGTCGCCATGGAGTAGGCGATATTGACCGAATAGCCGGACACCATGTTGGAGTAGGTACATGCTTTTTTGTTTGGTGGCATGATGTGACTGTAGCAGCCGCCGATCCCGCAGCCCGAGTCGGACCAGGAATAGCCCTTGGTCGGGAACACGCCCGATCCGGGGGCGGCCGACTGGCACGTCGCGCCGACGCTGGCCAGGACGTTCTGCATCGTCCCGCCGGGAGAGGGCGGGGAGTAGGGCGAGGAGAGCGACGCCGCGATGTTCACGGGATAAACCTGCCAGAGCCCGTCCCCCTTCTGGTTCTTGCCCATCTGCCATTCGCTGTGCATGGCGGTGTTGGTCGTGCCGTCGATAACCGATGCCAGCGTCACCACCCCGCCGTTGTAATTGGAGCCGATCGGACCCGTCGGCGTGCCCTGGGTATTGTTGGCGAGGTTCCCCATCAGGTAAGTCGGCCCGTCGATGAGCCCGCCGTTGAAGCTGAAACTGGTCCCGATGTTGTTGCCGTAGTTGCAGTCGCCGAAATTGTGATTGGGGTAGTAGGACATCCCCCGGTTCACCGTGGTCCCGTCCGAGGGGCAGAGGAACGTGCTGATGTTGATCGCCGAGGCGGTCCCGTTCTGGACCATATTGTAATCATACGATTGATTGAAGGAATTGAACGTGGTGGACTGTTCGATGTGCGGGAGCAGGCGGACCTTCATCCCGAAGTCGTTCGGGCCTGCCGTGATGCTATTCATGACCGCGGCGTTGCCGGTCGGCGGGAGGCAGCCGTTGACGCCCTCGTAATTCGCCACGGCCAGGCCGAGCTGCTTGAGGTTGTTGACGCACTGGGATCGGCGGGCGGCCTCCCGCGCGGCCTGAACCGCCGGCAAAAGCAGGGCGATCAGCACGGCGATGATGGCGATGACAACGAGCAATTCGATCAGCGTGAACGCCCGGGGGGTCCGAGTTCTGGGCATGGATGACTCCACGTTGATAACAAGGTGAGGGGAATGAATTCGGGACGGTTCGGGATCGGGGCGGACAACGATGCCGTCGATGGGGACGCCCGCGCGAAGCGGAGGATGCCAACGAAGGGCCGGGACGGTCGAATCCTGGACGCGCCGCCCCCACCCCGCCCCGTGGAGGGTCGGAGGGTTGCCAGGGCGCGGCCATTCGTTATACTACTAGCCAGGCGCCCGTAGCTCAACGGATAGAGTCGCGGACTTCGAATCCGAAGGTTGTAGGTTCGAATCCTACCGGGCGCACTTGCTGGATCAACTCTTCTTGTTCCGCCCAGTGGCCAACCAAGTGAAAACTGCGAGCCACCCTGAAAATTCGGTTGGTGGTCCACTCGCCGTTTCGTGGGTTGACCGGTCCCTTCGGGCTCACGGGCCCGGGCGATCTCGATCCGGGCCGTCGTGACGATGATCGAGATCGACCGCGATTCATCGAAGTGGAAGCGATTGCATCCGGGATGACCGCCAGGTGGGGACGGCGACATGTTGGCACCTCGAATCGTCCTCGACTTCGTCACGGCCGAACCTTTCCGGCCCTTCCGCATGCAGATGGCGAGCGGGCGGGCCTTCGAGGTGGGGCATCCCGAGATGGTCCGCGTGGGTCGCTCCTCGGTCACCGTCCAGAAGCGACCGGAAGGCGATTCCGACCATTCCGAGCGCTGGCAGAAAGTCTCGCTGATGCTCCTCGAATGGATCGAACCCCTCGAAGCACCCGTCCGGTAATAGAGTGTTGAAGGGCATGACGACACGATGAGCAACGATCGCGATTTGAAGGGGACGTTCTCGTTCGTCAGCCTCGGCTGCCCGAAGAACCTGGTCGACTCCGAGCGGATGCTCGGGCTCCTGGCGCAGGATGGCTACGCACTGGTGCCAGACTCGGAAGCGGCCGACCTGGTCATCATCAACACGTGCGGATTTATTGATGTTGCCCGCCAGGAGTCACTGGGCGTCATCCGCGAGATGCTCGACCGCAAGCGGGACGGGCGACTCAAGGGGGTGATCGTCGCCGGCTGCCTGGCCGAGCGTCAGCGCGAGATGCTCCTGGAGGAAGTGCCCGAGGTCGACCAGATCGTCGGGGTCTTCGGCCGCGAGGAGATCGCCAGGGTCGCCGACCGGATCATGGGCGACCTCCACGAGCAGCGGACCGTCTTCCGGCCCGCCCCGGTCCAGGCTCAGGACGACCGGGCCCGGCTCCGGATCACGCCCCGCCACCTGGCCTACCTCAAGGTCTCCGAGGGCTGCGACCGGCTCTGCACCTTCTGCGCGATCCCCTACATGCGCGGCAAGCACGTCACCAAGCCGATCGAGAAGGTCATCGAGGAAGCCCGCGAGCTCGCCGCCGACGGCGTCCGCGAGCTCAACCTGGTCGCGCAGGACATGACCTATTACGGGATCGACCTCTACGGCCGGCCCCGCCTGGCCGAGCTGCTGGTCGAGCTGGAGAAGGTCGAGGGGATCGACTGGATCCGGGTCCTCTACAACTACCCAAACCACTTCACCGACGAGCTCTACGACGCCCTGGCCAATCGCTCGAAGGTTCTGCCTTATCTGGACATGCCGCTCCAGCATATCAACGACCGGATGCTCAAGATGATGAACCGCCGGCACACCCGCGAGCAGACCCAGGCGATCATCGCCCGGCTCCGCGCGACGGTGCCGGGCCTGGTCCTCCGGACCACGTTCATCGTCGGCTTCCCGGGCGAGACCGAGGCCGAGTTCGAGGAGTTGCTGGCCTACGTCGAGTCGGCCCGGTTCGAGCGGCTCGGGGTCTTCCCCTACTCGCTGGAGCCCGACACGCCCGCCGCCCGGCTCCCCGGGCACCTTTCCGACGAGGTGAAGGCCGAGCGTCGCGACCGGATCATGGCGGCCCAGCAGCCGATCGCCTTCGAGTTCAACCGCGCCCTCGTCGGCAAGGCCCTTGAAGTCCTGATCGACGCCCCCGCCCCCGAGGCTGGTCCCGGGATCTGGCTGGGGCGGACCTATGCCGACGCCCCCGACGTCGACGGCGTCGTCTTCGTCTCCGGCAAGGACCTGGAGCCGGGCGACCTCGTCCGCTGCTCGATCCTCGGGGCCGAGGGGTACGACCTCGTCGCCCGGCCCGAGGCCGCCGCCGCCGCCGCGCCCCGAGGCCGTCGGGCCCGCCCCAAGGCCCGCAAGAAGCCGGCCTCCCCCTTCACGATCCTCAACTGACCACCCGACCGATCGGCTGAGGGGCCCGAAGGAGCCGCGAGTGACGGACGACACCACGGCCACGCAGTCCCCGGTCTCCCCGGCACCCCTGGCCGAGGAGTTCTGGAACGTCCCCAACGTCCTCACGCTCAGCCGGCTGGGCATGTCCATCGTCGTCTTCGCGATGGTGGCCTATGCCTATTACTGGTCGGCCCTGGTGGTCTTCAGCCTCGCCGCCCTGACCGACGCGCTGGATGGCTACTTCGCCCGGCTGCTCGACCAGGGGACCGCCATCGGCCGCCAGCTCGACCCGCTGGTCGACAAGGTGATCGTCTGCGGCTCCTTCATCTACCTGCTCAGCGTGCCGGAGGACACGGGGCTTTATCCCTGGATGGTGACCACGATCGTCGTCCGGGAGCTGCTGATCCAGGGGCTCCGGAGCCACCTGGAGGGGGCCGGCCAGGCGTTCGGGGCCAGGACCGCCGGCAAGCTCAAGACACTCGCGCAATGCCTCTCGATCGCGGCGATCCTGGTGGTCCTGGGCCTCCAGCCCTCCGCTTCCTTGCGGCTCGCCCGCGACCTGCTCACCTGGTCGGCCGTCGGCCTGACCGTCTACAGTGGCCTGGGTTACATCGCCCTGGCCCTGCCCAGCTTCCGGGGCCGATCGCCCTTCCCCTGACCTCCACCGATGAGACCCCATGGACTGGATCGAATCGCTCGCGCTCGGGGTGGTGCAGGGGCTCACCGAGTTCCTCCCGATCTCCAGCGACGGCCACCTCAACGTCACCCAGCGGATCTTCGGCGCCTTCACGGGCAAGCCGAGCAACGTCGAGGACGAGATCTTCTTCGTCGTCATGCTCCACGTCGGGACGCTCCTGGCGATCATCCTGAGCTACCGGAACCAGGCGATCGCCGGGGCCAAGGGCCTGCTCGGCTCGACCGAGGTCGCCGACCCCTACCGCCGGTCGGCCGTGATCCGGACCGGCGTCCTCGCCGTCATCGCCACCCTGCCGCTGGTCCCGCTCAAGCTGTTCTTCATGAAGTGGATCGAGGCCGCCTTCGAGGGCCTGACGGTCACGGGGATCGGCTTCCTCGTCACCGCGGCCGTCCTCCTGCTGACCATCCGGCTCAGGGGGGGCGAGAAGGGGCCGGCCGAGACGACCTGGCTCGACGCCCTCCTGGTCGGGATCGCCCAGATGTTCGCCCCGCTCCCGGGCGTGAGCCGGAGCGGCCTGACCATCGCGGCGGCCCTGGCCCTGGGCTTCTCGCGGACCTGGGCCGTCAACTTCAGCCTGATGCTGGCCGTGCCCGCCATCCTCGGCGCGACGGCCTTCGAACTGTTCAAGCTCGACTTCCGGACGATGACCGGCGAGCGGTCCGCCCAGATCGTCGCCTCGTCCGCGCTGGCCGGGGCGATCGGGTATCTGGCGATCGTCTGGCTGGTCCGGCTTGTCCGATCGGGGCGGCTATGGTATTTTTCTGTATACCTGGTCCTGCTCGGGGCCGGCCTGATCGTCTGGGATTCGATCAAGGGGAGTCGTACGGATGCCCGGCCAGCGCAAGCTCTGGACCGGCCCTCACGGGTCGGCGACCCGCGACCGGGCGATCGAGCGGGCGTCGCCCGAGGCTTCGAGCCTCTGGCTGGTCCCCTCGCCGCTGGCCCGCGATCAGGTGATCCGGGCGCTCGGACTCCGATCCGGCGGGGCCGAGCCGCCCAAGGTCTGGTGCTGGGACGACGCCTGGAGGGCCACGGCCCGGGCCCACGCCGAGCCCCCCGCGCGGCTCTCGCCCGCCGGCCGGGCCGCCGTGCTCTCCGAGGCGATCGAGCGGTCGCGTCGGGAGGATCTGCTCCGCGCGATCGCCCCGGCCGTGGAGTGGCCCGGCTATCGCCGCCGGCTCCTCGACCGATTCGCCGCCTGGACGTCTGAGGAGCGACCCCTCGACCGCCCCGCGCCGTCGGATCCGGCGGTCGATCGTGAGGAGTGGGCCATCTTCGGCCACTACCGGGCGATCCTCGGCGAGATCGGGGCCCAGGATGACGAAGGCTTCGCGGCCTGGGCCTCGCGGGCGCTCCTGAAGCAGCCGCCCCCCGAGCTGGCCCGGCCCGGCCACGTCGTGGCGATCGAGCCGGACCCGCCGTCTCGGGCCGGCTGGCGGCTCCTGGAAGCCTGCCACGACCGGGCCCGGTCGATGACGGTGACTTTACCATTCGACCCCGAGCCCGCGCTGGCCGAACTCTACGCGGGCGTGGAGCCGGCCCGCCGTCGGTTCCTGGAGTGGGGTTTCGCCGAGGAGCCGGAGGCGAGCGAGGGCTTCTCGTTCCGCCCTCCGGGCCTGGATTACATCGAGCGCGAGCTGTTCCGGGCCGACGTCTTCGCCCGCCCCAAGCTCCACCGGCCGGGGGGTCTGAAGATCCTGGGAGGGCCCCGCGGCGAGGGCCTGGGCCTGCTGGTCGCCCGCGAGGTCGCCCGGCGGATCGAAGCCGGGACGCGGCCCGAGGAGATCCTGATTCTGGTCCCCCGGCTCGACGAGGACGCCGAGCGGATCCGCGAAGCCCTGGCCTCGTGGGGCCTGCCGGTGGCGGCCGGCGGGGGGCTCCGGCTGGCGAGCGTCCCGGCGGTCTCGGCCCTCCGGATGGCGATCCGGCTGCCTTCGGAGCGGTGGGAGACCTCGGACCTGGTCCGGCTCCTCCGGAACGGTCAGCTCCGATGGGACGGCGGCCGACTCGGGACCGAGTTCGGCCCCTTCGAGGCGGCCTCGGCGATCCGGGCGACCCGCGTCTATCGCGACCGCGACAAGATCCGCCACGCCCTGGCCGCCGGGCTCGACCGGAGGCAAGGCCGGGACCGCCCGATCCTGGCGGCGCTGGGAGCGATCGACCACCTCTCGGCCCGGCTCGACCCCGCCGCCCGGGCTGGCCCCTGGCCGGTCCAGGTCGATCGGTTGATGACCCTGGCCGGAGCCCTCGGGCTGGACCGGGCCGAGCTGGAACCGCTCCGCGACGCCCTGGAGGACCGGGGCTGGGTCCTGGAGCGGCTCGGCCCGGCGGTCGCCGAGGAGTCGATCTCCTGGGAAGCCTTCGTCGGGCAGGTCGACGCCCTCGTCGCCGGGTCCGAGGCCCCTGGACCGCCCCCGATGCCCGGGACGATCCGGATCGAGCCGGTCGGGGCCGTCGGAGGGGCGCGGGCCCGGGTCGTGATCCTGGCCAACCTGGCCGAATCGACCTTCCCCGCGCGTGACTCGGTCGACCTCGAACCGGCAGCCGATCCCGGATCGCCCGCTCGGGTCAATCTGGCCTATTCCCGGGAGATGCTCCGCTTCGCCCGGGCGGCGGGGTCGGCCGAGGAGGCCCTGATCCTGGCCTACCCGATGACCGACCTCAACGGCGAACCGCTCCTGTCCGCCGGCTTCCTCGACGACCTGATCCGCCGGCTCGACGAGCGGGCCGCCGGGTCCGTGGAGCGTCACGCCCGGTTCGACCCGGTCCTGATCGGCCACGAAGACCTGGCCCGGTCCCCGACCGACGCCCGGGTCCTGGCCGTGGCGCTGGCCTGTCGCGACGACGACTCCGGGCCGCTCCGCCGGCTCGCCGGCTCGCCCGAGCACGCCGCCGCGCTCGGGGCGACCGCCGACGCCTTCGTCGTGGCCGCCCGACGCCGCGACGACCGCTCGTTCGGCCCGTATGACGGCCGGCTCCGCGACCCGGCGGCGATCGTCTGGATCGCGGCCAACTTCGGCCCCGCGCACGCGTTCAGTCCCAGCCAGCTTGAATCCTTCGCCCTCTGCCCGTTCCAGTTCTTCCAGCGGTACGTCCTCGGGCTGAAAGTGGCCGAGGAGCGGCGCGAGCTGGACGAGGATTACGTCGGCCGCGGGAGCCTGATCCACGACGTCCTGGAGCGGATCCACCAGCAGATCGCGGTCGAGGGAACCGACGATATCCTGGGTCGGCTCGAAGTCCTGATCGCCACCGAGATGCGGGTCGAGCTGGAGCGCCACGACGGGGCCGAGGCCGACGTGGCCGAAGTCCTCCGCGAGATCGAGACCCGCCGGACCAACAAGACCCTCTCCCGCTACCTCGGCCAGTTCCGGGCCTACGCCGCTCGGGACGGCGAGTCGATCGACCCCCACCGCTTCGAGATCCTCTTCGGCCAGACCGACAACGAGGCGTCGGACCCCCACCTGAGGATCGGTCCGGACGGCGAGTCGGTCCTGATCCAGGGGAGGATCGACCGGGTCGACCGGGTCCAACAAGGCGGCCGGTCCCACTTTCGAGTGATCGACTACAAGACCGGCTCGTGCCCGCCATCGAAGGACGTGCTGACCGGCCTGTCCTCGCAGTTGCCGCTCTACGCGCTGGCGGTCGAGCGGCTGGTCTTCCCCTCGGGCGATACCGGACTGATCGACGTGGGCTACTGGAACCTCCGCGAGGACGGTTACAAGAGCGTGAAGATCAAGGAATGGTCGAGCTATCGCGATGCCTTGATCCGGTTCGTGGGCGCCATGGTCCGGCAACTCCGGGGCGGGTCGTTCCCGATCGAGTCGCTCAAGAAGGATTGCCGGAAGTTCTGCGACTTCGCCACCGTCTGCCGGGTGGCCGAGGTCCGGTCGACCGGCAAGGTCTGGGACGTCCGCCCGGCCCTTGAGGGGGAATCGTGAGCAGCACCGCCGCCGGCCCGCCTCGACTGACGGCCGAGCAGGCCCGGGCCCTGGACGTGATGGGGTCGAGCGTCGCCCTGAGCGCCGGGGCCGGGTGCGGCAAGACGACGGTCCTGTCCGAGCGGTTCCTCCGGGCCCTGGAGCCGCCGGAGTCGAGGCCGCTCGGGCGGCTGGTCGCCCTGACCTTCACCAACAAGGCGGCCCGGGAGCTTCGCGAGCGGATCCGGAAGCTCGGCCGTGACCGGCTCGAAGCCGGCGAGGATCCGACGCTCTGGCGGCCGGTCCTTCGGGGGCTGGTGGCGGCCCGGATCGAGACGTTCCACGCCTTCTGCGGCGGGATCCTCCGCCGCCACGCGATCGAGGCGGGGATCGACCCCGGCTTCGCGGTCCTCGACGAGCCGATCGCGATGGCGATCCGCGACGAGGCCCTGGCCGGAGCCCTCCGCGACCGCCTGGCCGCCCGCGACCCCGACCTGATCGAGCTGGCCGTCGAGTTCGGCCTGCGGACCGTCCGGGAGTCGCTCGACGACCTCCTCGCCAACCGATCCGTCGGCGAGATCCGCGACTGGGCCGCCCGCGAGCCCCGCGAGCTGGTCGACCACTGGCTGGACCTCTGGAACCGCGAGGCCCGGCCCGCCCTGATCGCCCGGTTCGTCGAGTCGGCCCGGCCCTGCCTCCAACGGATCGGCCGCGAAGACTGCGACCACGCCAAGGTCCGCGCCCGCCGGGCCGAGCTGGTCGACGCCTTCGGACGGCTCGGAGCCGTGGCCGAGCCCGGGGCGATCCTCGGGGAGATCATCGAGCTGGCCAAGGTGATCGGGCTCGGGGTCAAGATCTGGCCCTCCGCCGAGGTCCACGAATTCGTCAAGGCCCACTTCGGGGCGATCCGGGATGGGGCCAGGGCCCTGATCGCCGGCCTCCCCTGGGACGAGCCAGCATCAATGGCCGCCGCGACCCACGGGCTCCGGTTCGCCCGGCTGGCGGTCCGGGCCCGCGAGGCTTACGACCGGGCCAAGCGGTCGCGCGGTGGAGTCGACAGCGACGACCTCCTGCTCCTGACCCGCGAACTCCTCGGGGCCCGCTCCCCGTCCCTCCGGGATGCGCTGGCCGGGTCGATCGACCTGATCCTCGTCGACGAGTTCCAGGACACCGACCCGGTCCAGTCCGAGATCCTGGAACATCTCGCCGGCCCGGACGTCCTCGGGGGCCGGCTGTTCCTGGTCGGCGACTTCAAGCAGTCGATCTACCGGTTCCGGGGGGCCCGGCCCGAGCTCTTCCGCGACTCCCGCGACCGCTTCCCGGCCGAGGGGCGGCTCAACCTGACCGAGAACTTCCGGAGCGTCCCGGCGGTCCTCGACTTCGTCAACGCCCTCTTCGCCGACACCTTCACCGACCCCGGCACCGCGCTCAAGCCCGGGAAGCCCGGGCCCGAGAATCCCGACGGTCCGCCCGCCGTGGCCTTCCTTTGGGGAGAAGTGCCCGAGGCCGCCCGCGGAGCCCCCCGCCCCGACGCCGACGCCCGCCGGAAGGACGAGGCCCGCCGACTGGCCCGACTCCTGGCGTCGAGGCTGGACGAGGGTTGGATCGTCCGCGACCGGAAGACTGGCCAGGCTCGGCGGGCCTCGCAAGGGGATGTCGCCTTCTTGTTCCGCTCGCTCTCGGATGCCTCGGCCTACGAGGGGGCGCTGGTGGCCGAGGGGCTGGATTACCACGTCGTCGGCGGCTCGGGCTTCTTCGCTCAGCAGGAGGTCCACGACCTCATCAACGTCCTGACCGCTGTCGAAGACCCGCTCGACTCGATCGCGCTGGCCGGGAGCCTCCGGAGCCCCTTCTTCTCGATCAGCGACGACGCCCTCTACTGGATCGCGACCGAGGTCCCCGGCGCTCCCCACGTCGGCCTGGAGCGCTGCGGCGGCCCGCTCCTGGAACGGCTCCCGGAGGCCGACCGCCCCCGGGCGTCGCGGGCCCGGGCGCTCCTCGCGGGCTGGCGATCGGCCAAGGACCGGATCCCGATCGCCCGGCTGGTCGACCGGATCCTCGACGAATCGGGATATGAAGCTTCGCTGCTCGGCGAGTTCCTCGGCGACCGGAAGCGGGCCAACGCCCGGAAGCTGGTCCGGATGGCCCGGCGGTTCGACGATCAGGGCGGATTCACCCTGGCCGACTTCGTCGACCGCCTCCGCGCCGACCTCCGGGCGGCGACCAAGGAGACCCAGGCCGCGACCACCGACGAGCAGGGCCAGGTGATCCGCCTGATGTCGGTCCACCAGGCCAAGGGGCTCGAATTCCCGATCGTGGTCCTGCCCGACCTCGACCGCAAGCGCCCCGGCGAGCTCAAGCGGGTGGCCTTCGACGCCGACCTCGGGCCGCTGGTGAACCCCGAGGCCGACCCGGCCGAAGCCGGCGAGGGCGAGGAGGCCGAGCCCGGCGGCTGCCTGGGCTGGATGGTCTACCGCCAGCGGGAGCGGGCGGCCGACGACGCCGAGGCCCTCCGCCTCTTCTACGTCGCGACGACCCGGGCCCGCGACGTCCTGATCCTCTCCTCGGCCACCGACCCCGACAAGGCCCCGACCTCGCCCGCCCTGAAGCTGCTCGACCGCCGGTTCGACCGGGCGACCGGGCGGCCCCGCGAGCCCCTGCCCGAAGGCTGGCGCGAGCCCCGGATCGAGGTCATCCCCGACCCCGGCCCGGCCGCCCGGGCCAGGGCCGCCCCCCCTCGGCACCGGCCCCGGCTGCTCGACGTGGCCCGGGTGATCCGCGAAGGCTCAGAGCAGACCCGTCGGGCCCCGATCCACCCCGCCCGGGCCCCCCTGTTCGTGGAACTCGACCCGGCCCTCGGCCTGTCCTCGACGGCGGCGCGGCTGGATCGCCTGGTCCGCTCGATCCTGGCCGATCCCCGGGCCCTGGAGCCCGGCCAGCTCGCGCGGTCCGCCGAGCGGGCGGCCCGGCTCCAAGAGCCGGTCGCGCCGGCCGACCTGATCACCGAGGCCATCGACCGCCTCTCGACCTGGGCTCGAAGCCCGATCGCCCGGGAAGTGGCCCGGTCCGCCGAGGTCCGCCGGGCGGTCGACTGGTCGATCGCCGGGCCGCCGGGAGCCGAGGCGACCGTCTTCCGGGGCCGGGCCGACTTTCTCTATCGCGACGGGTCGGGCGACCGGATGCTCCTGATCGTCGCCGACCCGGCGGCGGTCGAGTCGGGCGAACGCCTCCGTCTGCTGCTCTCCGCCCTGGCGGCCGAACGGATGGGTCTGGGTCCGGTCCGGAAGGCGTGGTCGGTCCGCCTCGGTCCCGACGGCGGCCTGACCGGCTCGGACCGGTTCGACGACGAGACCATCGCCGAGGCCGTCCAGGTGATGCTGGACGTCATCGAACTTACATGTAAAAATTTGTAGTGTGGTGTCGAGCGAAGCTAGGCCACCGGGTCGGCGATGGTGGTTTTCGCTCCGCTCGACACCACCCTACAAATGGATGCCGCCGACGGGATCAGCGGACCTTGACATCGGGCCCGGCGGCCGGGGCGGCGGCGGTCTGGGCCGGGGTCATCGAGCGGGCGTAGGCGAGCCATCGACGCTGGAGGTCGGGGTAGCCGTCGATCCGGTAGATCCGGCGGAGTTCGGCCTCGAAGCCGCTCCGCTGGGAGCCCTGGAGGAACTGGATCATCTGGGTGGGGGTGCCCTGCTCGACCAGGAAGCGGGTCAGTGACACACTCTGGGCGTAGTAAAGGGACCAGTAGCGTTTTTCGGGGTAGTCCATGCTCATCAGGGCGTCGACCGGGATGAGGCGGTTGGCCGCGAGGGGCTCGGTCAGGTCGGAGGCCCTCCGCTGCTGCTCGTCGAGTGGCTCGGAGAGGACGGCCAGCCCTTCGTCGGCCCATCGGGGGATCTGCTGGGTCGGGAAGACATCGGCGAGGACGACGTGGGTGATTTCGTGCGGCAGGACGGCCAGGACCAGGGTCGGGTGGTCGGCCCGGAGGCTGACCCGCCGCGAGGTGATCCGCCCGGCGTTCATCCCCATCGTCGAGAACCCCGGGGAATCCTCGGGCTGGCCGGTCAACTGGGCGTACTGGCGGGCGGTCGGGTACAGGTAAATCTCACACCGGGGCTGCCAGGGGCCCCGGGGGAGGGCGCCAGACCAGCGCTTGATCTGTTCGAGCCGGACCGACTCGGCGGCCTGGGCGACCTTCTCGGCGAGCGCGGGGTCGGCGTGGTAGATCCGGAAGCTGGCCGAGTCCTTGATCTGCCAGCGGCCCACGGCAGTCCCGATCCGATCGGCCGCCGCCGATCCTTTGGAGGCGACCTTGGAGGCGACCGAGGTGGCTGGCGAGGCCGGCGCGGGGGGCTCGGTGGGCGGAGTGCTCGACGCGGGCCGGACCGGGGGGTCAACGGCGGCGGGCTCCTCCGGCGACGAGGCCCGGACCACGGTCCGGCCGATCCGGGGCTTCTGCTTGCCAACCAGCCGCTCGGCGGCCCGGTTCCGGAGATATTCGCCCAGCCAGTTGTTCGGATTCAGGGCCCGGATCTGGTCGATCTCGGCGTCGATGCTCGCCCAGTCGGACTCGGTCTGGGGACGGGCGTTGATCCGGTCCACGATTGCGGCCGACCGGCAATAGGCCCAGTGCTCGACCCGAGCGGCAGGGAGCCGATTCTCTCGGGCGAGCGCGGCGTAGATCCGGCCGGCCTCGGGATAGTTCTTGGCTCCGAAGGCGGCGTCGCCGGTCGCGACGTCAACGGCCGGGGCCTCGTCGGGCATCGGGAGCAAGGCGGACGGCCGGGGCGCGGGGGTGGCCTCCCTCGGGGCGGCGGTCCCGGGCGGTTCGGGCTGGTAGGTCGAGGCGGGCGGCGGGGCCGGCTCGGGGTAGGCGGCGAGGACGGCCGGGGACGCGGGGCCTTCGGGGAGTGGCGAGGGGCCTTCGGACGGGCGTGGGAGCGGCTCGGAGGCGGCGGGGGTCGGGGGCGGCGGGGCCGATCCAGGGGTCGATGGCCGCGACTTCCGGGTGAGAATTTTGAAGTTCTCGCGAAAGGTCGCGGCGTCGCGCGGTCGGCCGGCGGCCTCGGCCTGGCTCGCGGCCAGCTCGTAGGCGTTGCGGAGCAGCCCGAGGATCGCGTCCCGGTCCGGGCCGGCCGAGGAGAGCGCCGGTTCGAGGACGGCGACGGCCGCCGCCCCTTCGTTCCGGGCAAGCCGGCGTCGGGCTTCGTCGAGGGCGTCCGAGACGCCAGCCGTCGCGGGCCGGGCCAGCCCGAGGGTGGCCGCGACGAGGAGGATCGCGAGCTGAGGGCCGTGCATGACGTTCCGTGTCCTGCGTAGCGGTCGGCGCCGAGCCCGTCGATCGGCCCGAGTGTCGAGGCGCCGGTCGGCCTGGGCCGGCGGCGTCGTCGATGCTCCGGGCCCGTCGATCGGGCGGTCCGGCCTCGTCCCCGAGGGTCGTCCATGATGACGGGAACCGTCGACAGACCCAGGCCCGGCCCTCCTTGGGCGGGTCGCGGCGTCGCGGGCGACGCCGCCAAAGGGACTCCGATGGCGGCCGGAGTATCATCGAAGGCGGATCATGGGTCAACCCCGAACCCGGGGCGCGAGCCCGGGCCTCTTTTCATCGACCTCCGGTCGTCCGCGACTTGAGGGTTCTTCCGGAGGATCGGGATGAGAGTGAGGAGAGGGCCCACCCGATCACCCGGGCTGCGTCATGGCTCTGGAAACGGCCCGCGGTCTTGCTCCGCCACTCAGCCCCTCTGCGTATTCACGGCCCGATGGCCGCGAACGGCCAGCTCCTGGAGGAGCGGGATCGCGGACGGGTCCTCGTTCTCGCCGAGCAACTGCTGGGAGAGGTCGATGACTCGCGCGGCGTCGCTGGACCGGAGCAACATCTCGATTTGATCGGCGAATTCCTGCCTCGCTTCCCGACTTCCCCCCTCCGTCCAGGCCCGACCGAGGGCCAGGAGGGGGTCTTCGGCCGGCTCGGGTATCGGCTGGCGATCCTCCGAGACTCGCCGGATGGAGATGCCCATCTTCTTCACGAAGCCCTCGTTGTAATGGAGGTAGCCCTGCGAGTGGAGACTCCGGGATCGCCAGATCCCGATCGAGTTCAGGAGCGTTCGGAGGACCCCGATCAGGTCGTCCCGGGGTGGCAATCCCCCCCGCTCTTCCAGGATCCGCCAGTTCCGGCGGATGTTGGCGATGATCAGCTCTTCCTCGTCCCCCTCGTGGAGGGTCAAGACATCGGTGGCATCGAGCGGCGAGAGCGGACCCTCGCGCATCCGGAGGACCAGCGTCTCGATCGCCAACTCGACCTCGTCGTCGATCAATTCTCGTTCGGTGATGATGTACGACTCGTGGATACCGATTTCCGTCCGAGCGAAGACGGCGGCATAAGCATCCGTCTTGTACTTCGAGCCCGTGTAAGCCAGGGTCTCGTGCTTCCGGGATCGCTCGGCTCGTTTCTTGAGCTTCGCTTTCCGCTTTTGATCGCGGCTTTGTCGATCGCGTTGACCCAAGTGTCACCTCCACTCCGTACCATCGGACGATTGCTGGCCTTGGAAAATCTCGCCCGAGATCGCGTCATCGATCCTCGAGCCCGGATGAGTCGCCCCGTTCCGGACGACACCCGACACCAACGACTCACCCGAGTTTAGGCGATGGCCGCCGCTCCATCAAGGTTCGCGAGGCCGAGCTATCGGCTGATGGTGAGGACGGCCGTCCGCGTCCTGATGAATCCGGGCGGACGATTTGCTACGATGAGGTCACACTTCGCGACGTCGATGACTCTCCGGGGATGACAGAGATGCGGATCATCGCCGGCGAGCGTCGAGGCCACAAGTTCGACGGGCCGGGCGACCGGGCGACCCGGCCGACCAGCGACATGGTCCGCGAGGCGATCTTCAACATCCTCGGCGAGTCGGTCGAGGGCCTGCTGGTGCTCGACCTCTTCGCCGGGACCGGGGCCCTCGGGCTGGAAGCCCTGAGCCGAGGCGCGGAGCGGGCGATCTTCGTCGAGCGGAACCGGGAGAATCACGCCCTGATCCGCCGGAATATCGCCACCCTCCGCTACGAGGATCGGACCCAGGCCGTGCTCTCCGACGCCTACCGGTGGGCCAAAGCGTTCGTCCCCGACGAAGCCCAGCCGGTCGCCGTCTTCATCGACCCGCCTTATGCCGACTACGTCGAGCATCCCGAGCGGGTGATCCGCCTGCTCGAAGGGCTGATCGCCAAGCTCCCCGAGGGCTCGATCCTCGCCTCGGAGTCGAGCCGGAAGCTGGACACCGAGGTCCTGCCCGACCTCGGATCGTGGGACGTCCGCCAGTACGGCGGAACCCGGGTTGCGATCCGGACGATCGGCGAGCCCCTCGGGCCGGCGGAGACCCCGACCGCGGAGGGGCCGACCGATGCCGACGCCTGAGCCCCGGCGCGCGTTCGCCACCGAGGTCGTCGCCCGGCTCCGGGCCGCCGGGTTCTCCTCGCTCTGGGCGGGCGGCTGCGTCCGCGACCTCCTCCTGGGCCACGAGCCGGCCGACTTCGACGTGGCCACCGAGGCGACCCCCGAGCAGGTCATGGGCCTGTTCCGGCGGACCGTCCCGGTCGGGATCAGCTTCGGCGTGGTCCGGGTCCTGGGCCCCGAGGGGGCCGGCGAGGTCGAGGTCGCCACCTTCCGGAGCGACGGCGAATACCGCGACGGCCGACGCCCCGAATCGGTCCGCTACGGCGACGCCCGTCTCGACGCCGAGCGGCGAGATTTTACCATCAACGGGATGTTCCTCGACCCCATGACCGGCGAGATCCTCGACTACGTCGGCGGCCGGGCCGACCTCGAAGCCCGGATCCTCCGCGCCATCGGCGAACCCGAGGAGCGATTCACCGAGGACAAGCTCCGCCTGCTCCGATCGGTCCGGTTCGCCGCGCGATTCGGCCTGACCATCGAGCCCCGGACCCTCGCCGCTCTCCGGGCGATGGCCGGGCAGGTCCGCGTGGTCGCCGCCGAGCGGATCGCGCAGGAACTCCGCCGGATGCTGGTCCACCCGACCCGGGCGAAGGCGATGGACCTGGCGATGGATTCGGGCCTGGTCGCCGCGATCCTCCCGCCGCTGGCCCGGACGGTGGGGCTGTTCCAGGGCAAGCCCGTGCAACCCGACGGCGACCTCTGGGATCACATCAAGCTCGTCCTGGACCTGCTCCCGCCCAACCCCAGCTTCCCGCTCGCCTTCGCCGCGCTGCTGCACGACGTCGGCAAGCCCGAGACCAAGGGTTTGAACCACGGCCGGACCACGTTCCATAACCACGAGCAAGTCGGCCGGGCGATCGCCGACCGGCTCTCCCGCCACCTCAAGCTGGCCAACGCCGAGCGCCAGCGGGTGTCCTGGCTGGTCGAATACCACCAGTACCTCGGCGAGGCGATGAAGCTCCGCGAGGCAAAGCTCAAGCGGATCCTGGCCGAGCCCGGGATCGACGAGCTCCTCGGGCTCCACCGGGCCGACGCGCTGGCCTCGACCGGCGACGCCGGGCACGTCGACTACTGCGAGCACTACCTCCACGAGCAGCCCGCCGGCCCGATCAACCCGCCCCCGCTCCTCAACGGCCACGACCTGGCGCGCCACGGGCTCCGGCCCGGCCCGCAGACCAGGGTCCACCTCGAACTCGTCCGCGAGGCCCAGCTCGACCGGCTCGTCCACAGCAAGAAGGAAGCCCTGGACTGGCTCGTCCGCCAGCTCGCCATCCCCAACGCGACTCAGGCCGACCAGCGCTGAAGGCCGTCGGCGTGGACGACCTCGATCCGGGGCCGGGGGTCGCCGGGGACCAGGCGGAAGCTCAACGGCAAAACCTCGCTGGCGAGCGTCTTCGGGTCGTCGGGGGTCGACTTGCCGACCAGCGCCATCTTGCCCTCGATCCGGCGGTAGTGTTCCAGTGACCAGGGGAATCGATCGATCAGCAAAACTTCACGCGAGCCAACTTCGGCGTAGAAGTCGAGCTTGTCGCGGGATTTGTCGGACTTGCTGACGACCTCGACAAGGAAGTCAGGGCCGCCCAGCCAGTAGGAATTTCGATTCCTGGCCGTCGTCCCGTTGAGGAAGACGGCCACGTCGGGGCACCGATAATTCTTCTCCCAGTCGTCCTCTTGATCGCTCAGGTTCACGCCGGGCCGGACCAGCCCGAGGCCAACGAATTCGATCGTCAGGTCGAAGATGGTGTTCAATCGGGAGACGATCCCTTGATGTTCATCATTCGGAAGTGGCGAGACGATGTAGATTCCATCCCAGACTTCATCGTACTTCTCGGCGTCGGACCCCGCGCGGGATTCGAGCAACTTCGCTTCTTCGTACGGGTCCAGAACAATCATGGCCATGACATGCTCCTTGATTGACAAATCTTGAAGTCAGCCCTTCGTATTCGGCGGGATGATGCTCGGGAGTTCGAGGCGGGTCCCGCCGGGGCCCTTGAGCATCTGGTGCTTGGCCTGGGTGGTCTGCGAGAGGCCGTGGATCTTGATGAAGCCCTGGGCGGCGGTGGCGTCGTACTGGTCGCCCTCTTCGTAGGTGGCCAGCTCGTGGCGATAGAGGCTGAATTCGCTCTTGCGGCCGGAGATCCCGGCGTGGCCCTTGAACAGCTTGACGCGGGCGACGCCCGAGACGTACTGCTGGTTCGAGACGATGAAGGCCATCAGGTCCTGGTGCAGAGCGCTGAACCAGAGGCCGTTGTAGATCAGGTCGGCGTATTGCTGGCTGACCAGGGTCTTGAAGCGGAGAGCCTCCTTGGAGAGCGTGAGGAACTCGATCTCGCGATGGGCCTCGTGGAGGACGACCGCGGCGGGGGCCTCGTAGATCTCGCGGGACTTGATCCCGACCAGGCGGTTCTCGATGTGGTCGACCCGCCCGACGCCGTGCCGACCGGCCATCTTGTTCAACTCCGCGATCAGCTCGGCCCCGTCAAGCCGCCGGCCGTTCAAGGCGACGGGCCGGCCGCGGTCGAACTCGATCTCGACGTCCTCGGGCTCCTCGGGAGCATTCCGGGGGTCGACGGTCCACTGGAAGGTTTCGGGCGGGGGCTCGACCCAGGGGTCTTCCAGGATCCCGGCCTCGATCGAGCGGCCCCAGAGGTTCTGGTCGGTGCTGAAGATGCTTTTCTTGGTGGCCTCGACCTCGATCCCGTGATCGGCGGCGTACTGCAATTCCTGGGTCCGGGTCCACTTCCATTCGCGGACCGGGGCGATGATCCTCAGGTGCGGCGCCAGGGTCTGGAACGTCACGTCGAACCGGACCTGATCGTTCCCCTTGCCAGTGCAGCCGTGCGCCACGGCCACCGCGCCATGCTCCTTGGCGACCCGGACCATCAACTGGGCGATCAGCGGCCGGCCCAGGGCCGTGGCCAGCGGGTACTTGCCCTCGTAGAGTGCCCCGGCCATCAACGAGGGGAAGGCGAAGAAGTCGACGAACAGGTTCCGGACGTCCTCGGCGATTGCCTCGACCGCCCCCGTCTTGAGGGCCTTCTCGCGGATCGCCAGGATGTCCTGCCCCTGGCCGAGGTCGCAGGTATAAGCGATCACATCCAGATCATACGTCTCGCTGATCCACTTCACGGCGACCGATGTGTCGAGCCCGCCGCTGTACGCCAGTACCACCTTATCTCTTGCCACGGATGGTTCCTTGTTGGGGCTCTCAGGTCAGTGGTCAGTGGTCAGTGGTTGCGTGGAGAGTGGTCAGTGAGGACATTATCGCATTACCGAGGTCCGGCTAAGCACAGTCTTTTCTGACGGACCGGTAACCACTCTCGGTTTGCTCATTCGGCCGGCAGGTCGAAGGCTTTCCGGAGGTATTCGAGGGCTTCCTGGCCCCGGTCGTGGTCGGTGGCGACGTTGATCCGGACCTCGCTGGTGTTGATGAGGGCGATGTTGATCCCGCCCTCGGCGAGGGCGGCGAACATCCGGGCGGCGACGCCGGTATGCGTCCTCATCCCGACGCCCAGGACCGAGAGTTTGGCGATGGCCGGCTCGACGGCGACCTTGCCCAGTCCGACGGCCGCCGCCGCCTTCGAGGCCCGCTCGACCTCGTGGCGGGGGATGGTGAACGAGAGGAGGGTGTTCCCGGCCGTGCTCACGTTCTGGACGATCATGTCGACGAAGACGTCGGCCTCGGCGATCTTCCGGAAGACCGAGGCGGCGTAGCCGGGCCGGTCGGGCACGTCGAACAAGGTGATCCGGGCCTGGTCCTCATCGAGCACGACGCCCGAGATCACCAGGTCTTCCATCCCGGCCACGACCTCCGGCGACGCGCCGTTGACCGTCGCCGGCTTCCGCCGCGAGGCCCGGGTGGCCGACCATTCGGCATGGCCGGGGGCGGGGAGGTCCTCCACGGGTCGGCTCAGCTCGAACGCCCGGTGGACGACGCGGAGGGCCTCGGCGGCGCGAGACCGATCGACGAGCACGCTGATCTTGATCTCACTGGTCGTGATCATCTGGATGTTGATCCCGGCCTCGGCCAAAGCGTCGAACATCTCGCGGGCCACGCCGGTATGGGTCCGCATCCCCAGGCCGACGACGGAGACCTTGGCGACGTGCGGCTCGTGCGTCAGGCCCGAGGCCCCCACGGACTCGGCGGCCTCGCGGGCGACGGCGAGCGTCTCCTCCAGGTCGTCCTCGGCGACGGTGAAGCTGACCTCGGTGACGCCCCCGGTGGCGACGTTCTGGACGATCATGTCGACCACGATGTTTGCCGCGGCGATCGCGCCGAAGATCCGGCGGACCACGCCCGGCCGGTCGGGCACGCCGAGGATGGTGATCCGCGACTCCTGCTTCACCAGGGCCGCGCCGGTGACGCGGACCCCGAGGCGGCGGGCGTCCCCCTCGGCGACGATCCAGGAGCCCTCCTCGGGCCCGAAGGAACTCCGAACATGGATCGGGACGCCGTATTTCTTGGCGAACTCGATCGACCGGGAGTGCATCACCCCCGCGCCCAGGCTGGCCATTTCGAGCATCTCGTCGAAGCTGATCCGGTCGATCTTGCGGGCCTCGGGGACGACGCGGGGGTCGGTGGTATAAACGCCATCGACGTCGGTATAAATCTCGCAGGCGTCAGCCCCGAGCACGGCGGCCAGGGCGACGGCCGTGGTGTCGGAGCCGCCCCGGCCGAGGGTCGTGATGTTGTAGTCCTCATCCACCCCCTGGAACCCGGCGACGATGACGATCTTGCCGTCGTTGAGGGCCTGGACCATCCGCTCGGTGGAGATGTTCCGGATCCGGGCCTTGGTGTGGAAGCTGTCGGTGACGATCCCGATCTGGGCCCCGGTGAAGCTGATCGAGGGGACGCCCAGCGACTGGATGGCCATCGCCATCAGAGCCACGCTGACCTGCTCGCCGGTCGAGAGCAGCATGTCCATCTCCCGCGCCGGGGGCCGCTCGTGGATCTCCTTGGCCAGCTCGATCAGCTCGTCGGTGGTCTGGCCCCGGGCCGAGACGACCACGAGAACCTTCTCGCCCCGCCGGTGAGCCGCGATCGCCCGGCCGGCGGCGGCCAGGATCTTCTTCGAATCGGCGACGCTCGTCCCGCCGAACTTCTGCACCAAGAGGGCCACTGGCTACGCTCCATGCGGGCGGACGGGCGGGGGAGAAAAGAGAAGAGATTGAACCGCCTAGACGCCAAGGTCGCTGAGGTCGGAAAGAGAGGGGGAAGAGACAAATCAAAAAATCCTCATTCTCTTTTCTGCTCTCTCCTCCTTCTCTCTTTCCGACCTTGGCGACCTCGGCGTCGTGGCGTCGTGGCGTCGTGGCGGTTCAATTTTTCAATTTCTCTTGAATTTCCAGGAACATGTTCATCAGCTTGTATCCTTGATCCAACGCGGGTCCGCCGGCTTCGAGGGCGGAGGTCTCGTCATAGGGACGGCCCGAGCCGGTCAGGCCCGCGCCGGCCATGGCCCAGGGGACCCAGGCGCGGTCGTGGGCTTTGGTCCGGACGAGGGTGGCGTGGTCGGGGGAGACGAGGATCCGGCCGCCCTGGGCGTCGATCGCCCGGCGGAGCGGGCCGACGATCTCGCGGTCGATCCGTTCCAGGGCCTCGACCTTGGCGTCGGCCCGGCCCTCGTGGCTGGCCTCGTCGGGGGCCTCGACGTGGACGCAGACGATGTCGTGGTCCTTCAGGGCGGCGATCCCGTAATGGCCCTTGGCGGCGTAGTCGGTGTCGAGGTAGCCGGTCGCGCCGGGGACGTCGACCCGGTCCCAACCGGCGAGGATACCGACGCCCCGGACGAGGTCGACGGCCGAGAGGATCGCCCCCTTGAGGCCGTGGAGGGACCGGAAGCTGGGGAGCCGGGGGGCCATCCCCTGCCCCCAGAGCCAGATGGCGTTGGCCGGCGGCTTGCCCCGGGCCAGCCGGTCGCGGTTGACCGGGTGGTCGCGGACGACCTCGGCCCCGGCCGCGATCAGCTCGCGGAGGAGGTCCGACCCAGCGCCCCGGGGGAGGTAGTCGTCGGCCGGCTGGTCGGGCTGGTCGTGCGGCGGGGTGGTCCGGGTGTCCCCTCCGAACGGAGCGGGCCGGCCGGCGCCCCGATAGATCATCAGGTTCCGATAGCTCACCCCGGGGAAGAACTCGATCTCGGGCCGGCCGAGCTTGCGCTGGAGGGCGTCCATCAGGATCCGCCCTTCCTCCGAAGTGATGTGGCCCGCCGTGAAGTCGCTGAGCCGGCCGTCGCGGATCGTCATCAGGTTGCAGCGAACCGCCCAGTCGTCCGGCCCGAGCGGCACGCCGGCGGCGGCGGCTTCGAGCGGGGCCCGGCCGGTGAAGACCACTTCGGGGTCGTAGCCGAACAGGCTGAGCGTCGCCACGTCGCTCCCGGGCAGGAAGCGGTCGGGGACGTTCTTGGAGCGGCCCAGGACCCCTTCGCGGGCGATCGCGTCCATCTCGGGCGTATGGGCCGCCTGGAGCGGGGTCTTCCCCCCGAGCGACTCGATCGGCTCGTCGGCGGCCCCGTCCGGGATCACGATGGCGTATTTGTGCGGCATGGCGGCGTGGCCTACCCGTCGGCGAAGAGGCTCGATGGCGGAAGTCCGGCCGGGAGCACTCACCCCGGCCACCGGCACTCAAAGCGATCCATCTTAACGATTGCCGAGCGTGGGTTTAAGGGCAAGTCGCCTGGAGCCGGCTCAGGGCTCCTCGACCCCCAGGCAGACGCTCGGGGCGCGGACCACGTCGAGCCGGTCGATCTCGGCCAGGGCGGCTCGGAGGTGGGCTTCGATGGTCAGGTGGTGGGTCATCATCACCAGCGGGACCGGGCCGACGGGCGTGGCGTCGTCGCCGGGATCGTGCTGGATCAGGCTGGCGATGCTGATCCCGTGCTCGCCCAGGACCCGGGCGATCGCGGCGATCACCCCCGGCCGGTCGGCGACGGTGTACCGGAGGTAGTAGCGGCTCCGGACCTGCTCGCCGCTCAGGAGCCGGGGAGCCCCGGCCGCGCCGGCCCAGAGGTTCAGGGCCCGGAAGGTCAAGGCGGCCCGTCCCACGATCACGTCGACGATGTCGCCCACCACGGCCGAGGCCGTCGGCATGGCCCCGGCCCCTCGGCCGTAGAACAGGGTGTCGCCGACGGCGTCGCCCACGACCCGGACCGCGTTATAAGGCCCCTGGACGTCCGCCAGCGGGGTCCCCCGGCGGACCAGAGTGGGAGCGACCCGGAGTTCCAGGCCGGCGTCGGAGAGCTTAGCCAGCGCCAGGAGTTTGACGGCGTAGCCCAGCTCGGCGGCATAGGCGATATCGGCGGGCTGGAGCCGGTCGATCCCCTCGCGGGGGATCTGGGCGGTCTTCACGTCGCAGCCGAAGGCCAGTTGCGCCAGGACGGCGAGCTTGTGGGCGGTGTCGGTCCCGTCGACGTCCATGGTCGGGTCGGACTCGGCGTAGCCCAGCTCCTGGGCCCGGGCCAGGGCCGAGGCGTAGGGGAGCCCGTCGCGGGTCATTGAGGTCAGGATGAAGTTGCAGGTCCCGTTGACGATCGCCGCGAGCCCCTGGATCTGGTTCGCCGCCAGGCCCACGCCGATCGCCTGGATAATCGGGATCCCGCCGCCGACGCTTCCCTCGAAGGCGATCGCCCGGCCGTATTTCCGGGCCTGATCGAACAGCTCGGGCCCGTGCTCGGCCAGCATCGCCTTGTTGGCGGTGACCACGTCCTTGCCCGCGGCCAGGGCCTCCAGGAGCCAGTCCAGGGTCGGCCGCGTCCCCCCCATCAACTCGACGACGATCGAGACTTCGGGGTCATCCAGGACCCTCCGGAAATCCCCGACCATCTTGCTCGGGGGGAGCGGGACGGTCCTCTCCTTTTCGGGGTCGCGCACCACGGCCCACTTCACCTCGACCCGCCGACCGGACCGGCGGGCGATCCGATCCCCCTGCTCGCCGAGCAGCCGGGCAACCCCCGAGCCGACGGTCCCCAGGCCCAGCAACCCCACCGCCACACGTTCCATTCAAGCTCTGCCCGTGGTTACTTTATGCTCTTAGAGGCTATCCGGGAAGCTACGCCGCTTTTGATTGTCG
>JAABUV010000273.1_pt1 | contig 79711 bp, 61 predicted proteins | sample 5559971 | NCBI WGS metagenome assembly JAABUV01 (sample SAMN10711881, study PRJNA513362) | rock metagenome | isolation source: Antarctica rocks | place: Antarctica: Victoria Land, Knobhead nord | collected 2015-12-19 | reverse complement strand
GTTAGTAGGTAGAGTGAATAGTAGGGAGTATATTAGATATAGTAGGCTATTAATAACACGGATATTTCCCCCTATTCAGACTGATATCAGACACGTTAGTAGGTAGGGTAGATAGTAGGGAGTATATTAGACACGTTAGTAGGTAGAGTGAATAGTAGGGAGTATATTAGATATAGTAGGCTATTAATAACACGGATATTTCCCCCTATTCAGACTGATATCAGACACGTTAGTAGGTAGGGTAGATAGTAGGGAGTATATCAGACACGTTAGTAGGTAGGGTAGATAGTAGGGAGTATATTAGACACGTTAGTAGGTAGGGTGAATAGTAGGGAGTATATCAGATATAGTAGGCTATTAATAACACGGATATTTCCCCTAATTCAGACCGATATCAGACACGTTAGTAGGTGAGGTGAATAGTAGGAAGTATATCAGATATTTTAGTAGGTAGGTAGCCTGTAAATGCGATAGCATTAGCTAATACACTAATAGACCGATATAGATTATTCTAATAGTATTATATACCTAGTAATAAGACGTAATATTTCCCCCTATTTAGACTAATATTAGATATATTAGTAGGTAATATAGTAGAATAGGTAATTTATAAATAATAATAGGATTTTTGTTATTAATCTAATTATTCTAGGCGTATAGAATTTAGTATATAAATACACTTATTCTGATATATCTTTTAAACCTATATACTAATTTTCTTCGTTTTTAAGGTGCTAAGTAGACTGAAATAAGTTATATAACTTATTTTAAGTAGAAAATATTATAGAGCGTAGGTGTAGATATAGGTAGAATGCGAAGAAATATTAGACTTTTAATATTCGCGCTAGTCTAGGAAAGGAATCTAGGGTACTTATTAACTAACTAATAAGGTGCAATAAGCTTAGGGTTCTAATATTCCTATTTTCTATTAAAGATAGTAATATAGTAAGATAAATAGTAGTAAGTACTTACTTCTTTAAATTAATATACTTTTCCTATTTATACTTATCCGCCTTCTTAATAAGTAATTTTACTCCTCTAGTAATAGGTAAGTTAGGGTTAGTTAGTAGTTTATATTCTAGTTTAATAACCTTAAATACGTCGTTAATTATAAGAGAGATATATATAATAATTTCCTATAATTTATAATTCTTAGTACCTTTTAACTTCTAAATTTTATAATAGTTAGATATAATAATACCTATTATAAATAATTTTAGGAATATTTCTTTTAAAGTAACTCTAAGTCTTAGTAAAAAGCTTATTATATAATTTATATAATTTCTAGGTTATATAGAACCTAGGCTTATAACTTATTAAATAGTATAATATTAATAAGTTATTTATATATAATCTAGGTATAATATAATAGTATTATAATAACTAATAGATAGATATAGCTATATAGAATGGAATAACTATTACGAGAAATCTCTACTAGTCTACCAAGGCCCCCTAACTAGTCCTAGTTAGTAACTGCCGAGGTTGACCCGGCCTGATTTCCAACAGGGTCAACCGCAATCTCGCCGCTGGCGCTATCCGACCACCCAATGTGTGGGAGCATTACGTGCTGGAGTTCGATCAGCTTGGCATGGAGGAGGATATCGCATTGGCGTTGTGCGAGTGAAGCAGATGGGCGGGTGAAGCAGATGAAGCAGGTTGAAGCAATCCCTGTGGAGTCGGTACCAATAGTAAGATCTCAATTCTGAATCTTCAAAGCGTTACCCTTAAGGCCTAAGCAATGCAATTTACGTAAGCTATGAGTCGGTATAGAGCTGCCATTGCTACTAATCCTAGCAATCTACTCGTATCTATATAAAGGTCCGCTACCGTTGAATCACTCCTTCTTCTCCGCCACCGCGGCCCTCGCCTTCCGCGCCTCCTCCGCGCCTTCCTCGTCATACGCTGAGACCTCAATCTCGATACGCATACCTTCTAGACCCAGCTTCGTCACACCGACACAAGTCAACAACGGCTGGTGGTCAGGCATCCACTTCTTGAGGTTCTTAACCATGTGGCGGAGGGCCTCGTCGCTCATGTCGGTGTGGTACGAGTTGACACGGAAGACCTGTGACCAGCCCTTACCGCCGGCGTCCTTGAGATTATAGTCAACGTTCTTGAAAGCCTGGTCGATCTCCTCGTATAGGTCCTTCTTCATCTCGCCGGAGGTGTAGTCCCAGCCACCTAGGGACGAATTAACCAGGTGCTGGACGAGGAGGAATAGGGGCCAAGGGGAAAGGGAAGGGAGGGGGGGTTGGGTTCGAATGGTGTTGTAGGGATGTCATACCCTGACCAGCACACTCAATGCGATCACCAACACGAACAGCTTGGCTGTAGCTGTTCTTCTCACGCAGGCGGACACCATGGTCAGGATAAGCATAGTACTGAAGCGTCGACATCGTGACGGAGTGGTGGGTTGAAAATTTGCTACGCAAAGGCCAGGCTACGGTTGGCAGGTAAGTTCGAAGATGGAGTGAGAGAGTTTGTCTGAACCCAATCCGAAGAAGCTGTTGAGCCATATTCAATTAGTAGTCTTCGGAGTCAACCGATGTTACAAACCACAATGCCTACCCCGCCTATATAGAACGCCTAAGACATGTTATCAACCAAGATTACAAACCACAATGCCTACCCCGCCAAATAGAACGCCTAGAACATATTACCCTGGTGGTACACAAAGACCGACCAAGCGATCCAACATTGGCTCTCATGTTACAAATCTAGCAAGCGAGATCAGAATGCATGGTCAGCCCTCACATGCAGCACACTTTACTTGACTGATACTTAGCTCTCGGGCCGTCTCCGATGTGGCCGTCCCCGCTCCATGCCGCTCTGTTAAATGCGTCAATTCATCGGCAACTAGTTCTATAGGCGCGCGCCGCCCCTCGGCCCGGGCTCCGGAGATTTACAGATGTGCCTAGACCAATACTAACTGTACACCCATTTACAAAATAGGTTATGAATGGTATCAATGGCGTCATACAAGAATTGCGTCGTAAGCGAAAGGTTCGACACTGCCGTAGCAGGATCTAGGAATAAGCTCTCTTCTTTCCTACGTAACACTGAGTCAAATGTGCACTGCGTCTATCCATCTTCAATGACCTGATTCCGTCCGCTTTTTTGCTGTATTCACGTGGACAAGTGAAAATGACCGGCTTGAGAAAACATTTCGTAACTTACTTGCTGGGGTGCTAATATCCGTAGCGTATGCCCTGCAAGGCAGGACATAGTGAAATCTTTTGCCGAGACGAAGTGGAAGCTAAGGGATCAAGTTGATGAGTGCTAATTGCCGTCTTAAGTGTCCTATAATGAAAGGCTCCGGGCCGAAAGGAGACACGGCAAGATACAGATTTAGCGTACGGTCAGATGATTTACCAGTGCCCTCCGTGCATAAACCAGCCGCATGTATGGATGACCATAAGATCAAATGTCCTTAATTTTGATGCACGAGGACTTAAAGAGGCCCTGATAGAGAAGAGCATACATCAAGTCATTGCGATCTCAAGCTGAGCAATTGACAGTTTAACTACCTAGGTGGTCTAGGCTTCTGAGAATTGTCATCAAACGTCCGTGATGGCTTCAAGACTAAACTCCCTTGTGATTTTGAGCTTGTTATGCCTTCAAGCTGCTGCAGCGATTCTATCAGATCAGTCTTTCAACTTGCGTCCATTCACAATAGACCTATCGCGGGGCGTCCCACGTATGATGAGACTAATCAAGAACACCCAGCTTCCCGAGAAGCCTCAGTACCCTGGCATCGAATCCTACCTTGGTATCGACCTGGAAGTTTTGAAAAGTCTTCGCGAAAATTGGTTGAATAAGTTTGACTGGGAAAAGGAGCAAGCATATTTGAACAGGTTAGTGAAATATTCCCTAAAGATACAATTAACCTTTGAGTCTTACATTTTATGTAGCTTTAAGCACTTCACGGCCACGATCGAAGGATTAACTATTCACTTCGTTCATAAAATCTCCGATGATCCAGACGCAATCCCGTTGCTCTTGACTCACGGCTGGCCTGGCTCGTTCATGGAATTTTTACCCGTTATCGACCCATTGACGCAGAAGGCGGAGACGTCAACGGAAAAGCCAGTCTCCTTCCACGTCGTCGTTCCATCTCTCCCAGGCGTCGCCTTCTCGACCTCACCACCTGGAAACTGGACATTAGCTGACACAGCCCGCGTTTTTAACACTCTCATGACAGATGTTCTCGGATATAAGACCTTTGGCGTTCATGGAACATCTATTGGCGGGTTTCTGACATTTACTCTGTACGATAGTTTCAATACCACTACAAGGGCTGCACACTTTCCTGTCGTGCCCTTCTACTGCTCCACCTCTGAAGAGATCGCGGCGCGAGAGATTACGCTCTCGCCGTTGGAACAGTTTGAACACAAGCGAGCGATGGATTGGACCTCCAATGGCACCAGCTATGTATCTATGCATATATACAAGGTAGGTAAGTAGACAATATTGAGGAGGGAAGCTCACGTCATGCTCAGCCGAACACAATTGGCCTCTCTCTGTACGACAACCCTGTGGGTCAGCTGGCCTGGATGGGCGAGAAGTGGATAGACTGTAAGTGCATCCCCGTGAAAACAATTCTGCCATTCCGTCTGTTAAACGAAACTAAATTTCCACTCGCAGGGGCTGACGTCAGGGCTGGAGAGTGCCCTTCCGTTCTTACTCACAACGAGATCCTGCGCAGTATCTCACTATACTATTTGACTGACTCATTTATGCCGTCTGTGTATATGTATGCTCAAGACCCCGAACTCCCATTTAGGGAGGGGATATACCGGAGGGCGCGTACGGACGCGCCGATGCTGGTGAGCTTTTTCAAGTATACGGTTGGTTTCTGGCCCGAAGATGTGTTGCGGATGATGGGAAATCTGGTTATGTACCGAAGTAGGTAGTGTCAAAGCCGACAAATTTCTTATCGACTGGAATATTCGCTGACAAATCAAATAGACCACGAGTTTGGGGGCTTTTTCGCTGGTTTGGAGAACCCGCCTGATCTGGTCGACGATCTGAGAGAAATCGGAACTTATTGGACTGGTTAGGGACAGATGAGGAGGGAAGCTGATCTCTACACGCTGAAATCACGGTATTAAGTGTCTACTATAAGAGAACATCGATTGATGTTATACTGTAACTGTAATCTGCAAGCAAAGTTATAGTCTGACTTCGAAAATCTCAACCACACTTTTTCGAGTTGACGAGATTCGGTAATAGTAATACATAGTAACAGTTCAAAAATAGTAAGTAAAAGAGAAAAATAAACAAAAAAACGTGCATCACGATATAATACAAATTGACTTCAGAGGAGAAGACTGACTGCCTACCATGCTCGACGCAGACTAGACAGCTTGATTGGAGGCATCCAGGGAAACATCGGTATGGATAGTACTGCAGACCGGGGGAAGAAGAATAAGCAAGAACGACTGAATAGTAGCCAATCTTTCGAATGGAAAAGTATACCTGCCTGTAATTGCGTCCTCGCCTGACCAGACGTCTCTTACGAGCGCGTATATACCAAAGCAAAAGTACATTGTATCAAGGCATAATGCATGTACGGAATATATGCCGTCGATGGACTTGCATGAATAATGCAAGCATAAAGTAAGCTTTCAGCTAGGCGAGTGGGGGTGGGTGCTAGAATAGGGTTTAAAGATCAGGGTTGGAGGGCTCGGTCCGTAACGAAAGTGAGCATGCGCATGCGCTACCGCGATTTGGTCATTTCCGAAGACGTCGAGAGCTCATTTCATCCCTTGCCCGACTACCCTGTATTTTGCACTCCTGCTTTGAAATCACTCCGCCTTTGCAATCACTCGTGGGCGCTACTTAATCATGTCTTTGCCCTCCATGATGCAATCCATTCCCCCACTGTTCGCTCGCTTGGGGCAAGTCACCATCGTCCACCATGGTTCAAAGTACGCTCCCTCCCGTCGCCTCACCGACCGACTCCATCGCCATAGCTCAGGTCCAGTCCCGGGCCTTTGAAGCAGTTGCCAGCCGAAACCAGGATGAGAATGGTACTAAGGGTGTCGATGAGGATGAAAAAGCACGGATAGAACGCTTGGGTCGCGAGAGGCCGCCAAAGTTCAAATCCTTGACGGCTGAAATCTCCTTCTGCTACTCTCTCCTCGCATCTATGATCACGGTGGTACGCTCATTTGGTCCCTTCCCAACATGATTCGTCGTCCAACTTTAACACGTATTTCTTATAGGAGTACTTCGCCAGCGGCTTCAATGTCCTTCTACCCTCTGTGGTCAAGAAGCTCGATATACCTCAGGCATCCCAAGTCTGGCTATCAAGTGCTTTCTCGCTCGTCACAGCAGCCTTCCTCTTGCCGTTCGGTCGACTTGGTGATATGTACGGGGGCTATCCGATGTATCTTGGTGGTCTGGCTTGGTTCTGTGTCTGGTCTCTGATCGCCGGCTTTTCCCAAAACCAGCTCATGTTCGACTTCTGCCGAGCTCTGCAGGGTTTAGGCTGTGCCGCTTTTATGCCGTCTGGAGTTATGCTCATGGGGGCGATATACAGGCCTGGTCCTAGGAAGAATCTGGTTTTCAGTCTATACGGAGCCGCAGCACCACTGGGCTTCTTCATTGGTGTCTTTTTCGCTGGCCTGACTGGGCAGTACCTGGCGTTTGGATGGTACTTCTGGATTGGTGCTATACTCATCTTGTCAACCATTCTAGCTGCCTTCTGGACTGTGCCCAATGACGCGGAAGAGAGAAAAGCATTGGGCATAGAGATGGATTGGATGGGATCTATCCTGATTGTGTCCGGCCTAGTGCTCGTGGTTTACGCCATCACTGACAGCTCGCACGCGCCACAAGGATGGAGGACACCCTACATCTACGTCACTCTAATTATTGGCTCGCTCCTACTTATGGCTGCCGTCTACGTCGAAGGGTGGGTGGCTAAGGCTCCGTTACTGCCTGCCGATCTCTTCGATATTCCCCACATCAAACCCCTGTTCCTGGCCCTGTTCCTCTCGTACGGCGTGTTCGGGGTATTCCTTCTCTACGGAACTTTCTACATGCAGGATATAATGGGAGGCTCGCCCCTGCAACTTGTAGCTTGGTTCACACCAATGGGTCTAGGAGGTTGCATCATCGCTATTACTGGTGGCTACGTTCTTCATCTGCTTTCTGGCACGGTGTTGCTCATAGTGAGTGCCTTTGGTTGGATCCTTACGTCTTTACTTTTTGCCTTGGCTCCTACAGGAGCCAATTACTGGGCCTACGTTTTTTCCGCTATGATTGGCGCCACTGTCGGAATTGACATCAGTTACAACGTGGCCAACATATTCATCACCACAAGTCTTCTATCAAGCCAGCAAGGACTCGCTGGAGCATTACTCAACAGTTTGCTCTTCCTCGGAATCGCTTTTGTACTCTCCTTCGCAGACGTAACGCAACATGAGACTGCCCATTTGGGCCTGAAGAGGAGTTATCAAAATGTGTTCTGGTATCAGCTCGCTGTTCAGTTGGTATCGCTCGTCATAATGATTGCCTTCGTGCGGATACGCAAGGCTGAGAGCGACTTGACAGCGGATGAGAAGTTGGCACGTGGGAAAGAGAAGGCGGAGGATCTAGAATCTCCCAAGGGATAAAGCTTATTGATTGACTGGCAATAGTGTTGTCCTAACTGCGTACATATGCGTAACACCACGTAACGAATGATGAAGGGATAATCGGGACTCGATTGTCTCATTTAGCTTGGGTTCTGGTGCATCATAGATTAGCTCAATGATCGGCTTTAGAATATAGTCTAGTTCAATGATACAACGTATCATCCCACCAACTATCAAATGGCATCGACATCTAAGCCTGGTCCCTGGGGCTTGAACGATTGGCCGGCTGAGGAAACCAGAAATCTACTGAGGCACTGAACTCTGAAACCCATATATGGAATTTGTAGCCCAGCCTGTTGGGAGGGTTAAGTCTAGTCCAACAGATAGAAAGGGTCAAGTTCACATATCTTCTCTAAAGGAAGTCGTCTCCTGCCTTTGCATCTCGGGTGTCAACTCTGAAGTAGTATCTGAAGCTCCACGGGCAAGTGGAGATACCCGCCAATACCTAAACCTTGTACATAACAAATCGACCCTACTTGATCGACTCTTCTTCCTTAGTAGTTTACGTTAATGATAATACTTTCGCGTCAACGAAACGCTTGATTGAATGAGATTCTTCTGTTCTTCTTCGCCGAAAAATGAAATACTTGCACGCTAACATGAAAGTCGTATAAAACATTCTGCTGTTGTAAGACTGTCTTTTTTGGTCAACGAATGGTTTATCTGATGGAAATCTCTATGATTATTATGAAACGTATTCACAGCTAATTCGAATTGTACCCAGATCAGACAGATCAGGGCAGATTCTTCTCTCGGCCCCAGGCTTCACAACTCTCTGCCTACTAAGCCCACTCGAGTACCTGCGCTGCCTGCGCCGACCGCTGCGGCACCACCTGCTATCAACAATGAGTCATCGACGCCGCCGTCGCCCAAGGCTGCTCCTACTTCCATTCCAACCATTCTCCCGACCCACATACTCACAATGATAACGAAGACTTTGCAAATCCGAACCCGAACCCGTACCAAGAGTTCCCGATCCCGAAGAGCTTTCAGGTTTCTAGCGGAGGAAGTCCAGGCGCGGATATGGTGGGGTGGGGCGGAGGGGGGTTGTGTTTGTGAGTGGGAGTTGTCAGTTGAGGGGGGGGGGTAAGTCTGCGACACGAGCGCGAGCGACGGGGATGGGGCTGTGTGAGTGATGGACAGGAAAGTGAAGGAGGAGGAACCCTCTGTCGAAATTGACGTCTTTGGTTACCTGGGTCTCATACAGGGATTTTGGAACATGTGCTTTGTTTGAGTTTCGGACTACGTGGGGCTTGAAGAGTCATGAGCTTGGAATAGGGGTTTGTCAGATGCAGCGGTGATTGAAAGAGGAATGAGCTTACCCAACAACTCAGCCTCCTTCTCGAGGTTCGGCAGCCCTGACTTGACGCCTTCAGCCACGGCGAGCTCTCTCGGGCCGGTTAATGGGCCCCCTCCCACTCACCTAGCTTTTCGTTGTCTTTATTCTAGCCAATTCAGTCCACAGAGAGCATGGACCTAGTGTTGAAACCTTCCGACCTGAAGTACACGTTCTGTGTGTGCAAGTGTGTGGGCCCGAGTGTCCTGTCTGTGGGAGGGTATCTTTTGATTCTTCGCCTCAATCGACACACCATTCTGTGCCACTGGGGTACATTGGGCCCAAATCGCAATACCGTCCCAGATAGAAGAAGGCTATCAGTGTTGGTAAAAATGATCCTGTGCGCTTGCTGCTGTAAGCCTTTACCGCGTCCTGGACGTTTCGGTCATCAATGCTTCTAACTAGATCGGATGTTTTCTGTGCGAGCATGGGTTCTAGGTTCGCGTAAGCAGGGTGCTCGCTTTGATCCCCCTCGTCTTCGCTGGCTAGGTCAATGTATTGCGACGTTATTCGATCGTTGAGGAGCGCTCGCGAAGCTTGGTAGGCAGTCTCAAGAAAGATCGCAAAACTTCCTTGTTCCTTTGCCACCGTCACAAGTCTTTCTGAGGTCACCGTAGGGGTGCCGCCTAGATCACCCTCGCCATGTACTAGTAGATCACTGCAGTAGCATTCTCGCAGGACGGCTTGTTGCTCGGCTTCAGCATCAGATGATCAGACTGATGATCAGACTGTCAGACTGTGGAACACAGTGACGAGCCAGGAAGTGCAGAAGTTCGAAAATATGAAGTATATCACGATGCTTAATTTTACGAACGACGATAACATCCTACTTGCTGACTATAGAACTATAAATGTAAAAAAGAAATTTGCTTTTATTTCAACTTCTGAATTCTTCTCAAATCAAACGTTAATGATAAAAAACAGTTGGATTCAACGAGATGGTTGTAACTTCCTTTGGCTCCCACAGGAGGACCGGGCCAGTTGCTCAACTTTTCATGACAATACTTTCGCATTTGGTTTGCAATCAGGTCAAGTTAGAATTCTACAGTTCGATTTTCCTTTTTACATATCTCATGACTAAATTAAATCATATACAACAGAGTTTCAGCTTAATTTACCCGCACATGGCAAAATGTAAATACTGCAATATCTAGATAATTACACCCCTCCACCACCACCCAATAAAAATTCGTCAATCTATGTAGGGTAGTTAAACAAGTGCTTCTTAACAACATACTAACCGTGGAACTTATTATCCCCATGTGCGCGTTGTACGCATTCCATTTAGCTGCAGAATCGACCGCACCACCCCCTAACCTTCCCCCGATCTAATCGCTCCCATTCCTCTTCATATGCGACGATAGTAGTCTCCTTAGTCGTTGGCCGGTAGAGTCGCTTTGTAACACACCGCTTTATATAGTACCAACATGGCTCAATCTGATTGAGATCCGGTGAGTTTGGTGGCTATAAAAGAAGCGTTAATCCGGGAATATTGAAAAGATCAGCTTGTTGCCAGGCATTATAGCTAGGTGCACTATCTTGAACGAGAAAGCACTCTCCATAGCGCTCTATCACCTCCTTATAAAAGGGGATCAATCGGGGTAACAGGGCGTATATTTGGTAGCGATACTAATCGACACCTCCTTTCGTGTTTTTATTCCTCTCTAGTAGAAGGCTATCCGGCTTCGGAATACGCTTTAGACGACGGCTTTTCGGTTTCTTTGCTTGCTCAGATAGGAATTGTTCCTTTATAAGCTGTTGTTGAACCAGATACTCCGAGTTCCTATGATTGAGGTCGTCCTGGGCCGCGTGCATCTCAGGGGCCGTCTCTTTTCCAAACATATAGCATGGACCCACCATCTCGGCCGTGTAACAACCCCAAAATTGTATCTCGGTATAGCCTCGATACCGTGCATCAACGCAATCGTCGTGGTATGCCTCATCTTGTGTGCGGGTGACCCAAATTTGGCCCCGATTCTCTCTAACTCTTACAGCCGTCTCATCACTAAAGACTACCATATATTCTTTGCCTCGGATCTTCTCCAGCCATCCATTCGCGAAATCGAGGCGCCGTATCTTCTGTTACGGCGTAAGGGGAGGCTTATAATGAGGAGTATAGCGACCATAGCCGGCTAAGGAGAGGGCTTTATTAATTAATGTATTAGATACGGTAACGCCGATTTCGCGTGTAATTACAACCTAGGGTTTACGACGCATAAAGGCATTCCTGGTGGCATGTTACATTAACTGACGCTGAGTACGCTTACTGATTGCTGGGGGTCACCCTGGCTGTGGCCGTTGCTGTAGTGCTTTTGAAGAGAAGGGGTCGAAGGTTTCTTTTTCCGCCCCCCGGGCGCGTTTTGCTATGTTTCGCACCGTCCATTCGTCACAATCGAATTCCTTCGCTAGCTGTCGATGTATATGATGGTAGAGCGTAGTGAGAGGCACGTCGCCCTGTTCTACTAAGGCAGCATATGTCCTAGGCACGTCGGGAGACACACCTTGAATTAGCACTTGGGTGGCTCTATCCTTACTAGCTCACTGTAGTAACAATGATGGAAGAAGAGAACGAGTGACTCAGGGAGCAGTAACACTAAGGTAGGCAGCCATGAACGAGTGGGAGGCCGCGCTAGTGCGTAAAGTAGTCTAGGTAGGTGCGGCAGCGGGCTGCAGCAGCAGGCTGAGTCTAGGCAGCAGGCAGGGCCGGCGGGCTTGAAAACTGTTGAACAACGTGATAATAAGCTATGTAAATAATACTCTAAGGAAGTAAGAATACAGGTGTTACAAAAATAATTAGTATTTCTATTACTAAGCCACTAGTATAGTAGGGCTGACTACCTTAATTTCTAATACTCCCCCTTAGATAGATCTATCCTATATTATAGTAATAGTAACCTTAAATAGAATTATATAATAACTTCTATTAGTACTTAGTATTATTCTAAAGATATACCGGAGTATATACTAATATAAATTAAATAAGTAGTTATTATATAATTATATTATAAGTAAATCCTAAATAAGAACTATTAGAAACCTTTATAACCTTATATTTTACTAGAATAGCTAGGTAGGCCCCTTATTAATAAGTATTATATTATTTCTAAATAAATTAGGTTAATATAATTATAATAGGCCTTTATTCTATAGATATTCTTATTACTCCCCCTATTCTATTATCCTTATTCCTATTATTTTAAGAAATTACTAGAACTTCTATTTTACTAGGGGCTTAGTAAAACTATCTACTATTATCTTATTAGTTAAAATATAGCTAATATTAATCCTTTTCTTCTATTATAATTCCTAAATATAATAGTATACTGTATTAATATATTTAGATCTTTTACTAACTTAATACTTCTTTACTAATATAATTACCCTATTATTATTACCCTTAAGTTTTATAATTATATCTAGATTTTTATTTATATTTTTATTTATCCTTTTACTAGTAGAGTTAATAATTCCTAGATATCTAAGCTTAGTAAATAGGTTCGCTAGCTAAATAGATTATCTTAAGTATTTAGATAGGGCTATATATTTAGCCTTAGTTATTAATATTAATACTAATCTTTATTTCCTACTTAACTAAGAAATAGGTCTACTAGTAAGTATAAAGACCTAGCTTATAATATATTTCTAATTACTCTTATCTACTATATAGTTTATATTAGAATAGCCTATTACTTATAAGAGTTTATTATTCTTTCCGTAGTAAGTAATATAAAGATTTAGATATAATCTTAAATACCTAAGTAGGTATTTTATCCCTTAGGCGTATTATACTATTAGATTACCTATAAACTAACTAAGCTTATATAGGGTAAAGGTAATATTAGGCTAAGTATATACTATTATATATATTAGCTATCTATTTACTTATAAGTAGTTAATTCTATTAATATATTCCTTATCTAATATAGCTAGTAAGATATTATTATACCTATTAAGGGGAATATCTATAGTATAATAAGTATCTTATTCTATATTAAGTCCTTTTAGTACCTTCTTAATATAAGCTATCTAACTTAGTCTTATTATCTTATTTAGCCTATCTCTTTTAATCTTAATACCTAGTATCTTCTTTATTTCCCCTAGGTCTTTTATCTTAAAGGTTTTAGTAAATTAAGTCTTAAACTATAGGATTTCTACCTTAAATTATATTACTATTAAAATATTATCTATATAGACTAGTATTATTAATTTTCTTCCTTTATAGATATATATATATAGATCCAACTTAGATAAGATAAAACCTAGCCTAGTTAACTCCCTATTATATATAAAGTACTAGTTATAGGCTACTTATTTTAGGTTATATAGACTTTAAAGGAGTTATAAATACTCCCCCTACTTTATATCTATACCCTAAGGGGGTTTTATATAGATAAGATAATTAAGACTAGCTTCTATAAAGGTATTATTAACGTCGATCTAGCCTATTTCTAGGTCCTTAATAGTAACTAGTACTAGTATAGTATATATAGTATCTATCTTTACTATTAGAGTAAACGTCTCATTATATTTAATACTATAGATCTAATTAAAACCCCTAGCTATAAGCCTTACCTTAAACTTTTTAACTATCCTATTTTATTAATATTTAATAGTAAATACCTATTTATAGGTAATAATATTTACTTTATTAGGTAGAATCTTAGTTATATAAATATTATTACCTTCTAGTTAAGCTATCTTATTCTTATAAGCCTAGAGCTACTAAGGTCTATATTTAGGATTATTAATAGCTTCTTTATATATATCTAGGATATAGATATATCTAATAAATATTTTCTAGTCCTCTATTTTAATAGCCTTTATTACTAGTAGTACTCTAATATATTTTAAATCTCTATTATCTTTTATAATTTTATTATCCCTCTTTCTCTTTAAAGCTAGTAATTAAGGTATTAATACTATAATCTTATTTAGTATAAGAGGAGGAGAGGGTAGATTAGGAGCCTTTAGTAGTAGTATAAAGGGAGGTAGCTATAACGCCTAAGGAGGAGGTAATTATAGAGGTTTAACTAGAGGTAAGGATATCTAAGGAGGTTTAGGTAGTATTAATATAGGTTCTAATACTATTACCTTTAATATAAGTAATATTAATACCTCTAGCGGAGCTTCTAGTAATACTAGTTAAGATACTATAATATTAGCCTATATAGTTAGTATATTTTTAGAAGATATTAGTAGAAGACTTTATTACCTAGACGCGTTATAAATAAGTAGCTAATTTAGAGTTATAATTTTAAGCTTTAAGTTAATTTTCGTACCTTTACTATTCTTATTAAAATTAACTAATAATAACTTAATATACCTACCCAAATCGGGTATATATATTCTATATTACTTTATTATTTCTATATTAAACCCTATTAAGATAGCTTCCCTTCCTACTAGTATTAACTTATCTTATCTTATTCTAGAAGGATAGGCGTCTAAGTTAACCTTAGTAAAAACTTATAACCTTATATTTAGATATAGTTAATTAATAGAGTCTTTCCTATTTATACCTATTCTAGATACTTAGCTTTCTTATTTATAATAGGTCCTATTAGTAGTCTATTCTTTAGATATATACTAGTTATAATAGCTTTATCCTAAAATTCTATTAGTAGTTTTATATTATATAATATTACTTAGATATATCCCTTAGTTATTTATATTAACCTCTTAGTAATCCTATTCTAATATAATATATATAGCTCTATATCTTAAAGTATTAGTCTATATTCTTTAACCTACTAGTTAATTATTAATAATAGTTCCTTTATATTATTAAGTTAAACCGCTTTTAGTCTCTTACTAGTCTATAGTTCAACTATTCTCTTTTATATATTAAGTTCCCTAGTAATTAATTTTCTATCTTTAATATAAATAACCTATATCTTCTAAGACTAGTTATCTACTATTTATAAGAAGTATATATTACTAGTAAGACTAAATAGTAATAGACCGTATATATTAATTAAGATTAGGTCTAGGATATTATCCTTATAAGGGACTACTTCCTAATTAATCTTCTTCTTTATCTTCCTAATAAAGTATAATAAGTATAGAGTCTTTATCTTTAGATAGTATACTTTCCTATATATTATAACCTTATATAGCTTAGCTATTAAGTTAGTTCTAAAGTAGGTAAATTATTAGTATATAAGGAAATAAGTCTTAATAGACTATAAATTCTTATTAGTTATACCTAAAGGATTTTCTAATTAATTAAGTAGCTTAGTATCTAAATAGTTAGGTATAGTCTTTATTAATAAGTCTAATATCTTTTCTAAAGGAATTAAGCTATTAAGAATATTAGAGGCGCGTATATTATTATACTCTAATACTTTCCTATTAATATTAATTATATTAATATTAAGTTCTTTAATAGTAGTATATACTATCTTATATATATATAATATTAATATCTAGTCTAGTACTAAAGGAAATTTTCTTAATATCTATAAAAGTATATACGCTCCTTCCTAGTAGGTAGCCTTTAATATATCTTTTCTATTAATATATAAGTAGATAGAGTTACTATTAAATTACCCTTTTATTCCTAGTATATATAGTCGTCTACTTAATAATAAATTCGCCCTAAGGTTAGGAATATAGTATACCTATTTAATTCTAATTAACCTACCCTTCTATATCTTTAGAATTATTATTCCTATATAGTCTATATATAATACTCCCCCTTTAACTTTAATTATATATCTCTTTATTCTTATAAGATAGCTACTAAAGAGTTAGATCTTATTAGTTATATAAAAGGAGGCCGCTATATTAAATATTTATATTAAGGGGGCGAGCTTACTTACTACTTCCTTAGTAATATAAGTAATCTCTTTATCCTTATCTATTAAATTATCTTTACTAGGGGAGGTAGAGTTATTAGAGCTAGCCTTATAAGCCTTATACTCCCTCTTAGTCTTATAGAAGGTTATATACCTAGTCTTCTTTTTCTTTAAAGTATAAATGTAAGGCCTATACCCGCTAGCTCTATAACGGCGTGTTAGGTAATAAAAGACGTAGAGTTACGTTATAGGGTTTTATAACAGGTATAGGTCTACTAATAGATTAGGTAGTAGGCCTATTATAGTAGTAAAACTAATCTCTAAGGAACTTAGAAGAATAATAGGGGATAGCTAGGAAGATATATATCTACTAAGTATAAGCTTAGTCTAGGCCTCCTATTACTAGGACGTTACCCCGTATTTCTAAGGAAGGTTACCCTACTTTTAAAGTAGGTTATAAGGTAGTATATAAGGCGTATATATACCTAAGCCTAATAAGAAACTAATTTCTTAATAGCCTTAAATATATTATAGTCTTAAACCTTATAACTATCTTCTTTATAAATATAATATTTTAGTACTCTAGTATTTCCTTCTAGGCTTTATTAAGTAGATAATCCCCTCTTAAAGGCGGGATATAAGGTTAAGCGTAGCCTATATAATTATTAATATAAAAAATCTTTATAAGTAACTATACCTATCTTAATTATAGGAATTTTATAAACTATAAAGTCTTTAGCTTCTTAAAGGATTTAAAGAACTTTATTTATATCTATCTCTTTATAAGCTTTAAGAGTTACTACAGTAATAGAGTATTTAGGTAGTAAGGAGTTATATAAGTAGTAGAGTAGCTCCTTATTAAAATATACTTACTTAAGAGCTAGTTTAATAGTAATAATATTACTACGGATCTTATAGAGTACTACCTAGGTATCTTAAATTATATATCCGCTCTTTTTTATATAGTTAACTAGTTCCTTTTATTTATAAGGTACTACTTATTTATAATTATTAATATATTTCCCTTTTAATACCTTCTATTAATCTCTTACTATATCCTTATTAATAATAAGATTAAAATTAATAGTATTAACCCCTTTAAAAATAAATTATTTAGCTATTCCTTTAAGCTTATTATATTTTAAAGGAGGTATATCTAGGAATAATATAAGGTATTCTTTCTTAGATTTTTTAAGAATATATATTCTACCTTTTACCTATAATTTTACTTAGTTAATTATAAACTATTTTTTATAGTTAAGGGAGGAGATAATTAGGATCTTATTTAGCTAGTATATATCCTTTATAATATTATCTATTATTTTATTAGTTCTACTATAAGTAAATATATTATTAACTACTATAAGTAGATTTTCTTTACTACTACTAGTAGACTATTCCCTACTATAGGTAAGGTACTATAATACTTATATAGGAGAGTATTATATAGGTAGTAATATAACTAGGCCTTATAACCTGTTAAATAACATGATAATAAGCTATATAAATAATACTCTGAGGAAGTAAGAATACAGGTGTTATAAAAATAATTGGTGTTTCCATTACTAAGCCACTAGTATGGTAGGGCTGACTGCCTCAATTTCCAACAAAAACGACGCGGGCAGCTGCTATTCTAAGTATCGTATTGGCGCTTGTTGGTAGCGCTAGGCGATTATTTTATCCGTGACATTTGAATTCGAGATTCCATAGGACTCACGGCCTTTGACTCATTCATGCAGTGGCTAGATGCTCATTGCGCGGCTCAGACCGCTGATCTGGAGTAAAACACGCAGACATCTCATGGATTCCATTTCGAAGCCTATGGCGAGCTTGCACGCTTCTGCCAACGTGGAAGCGGTCATTACCCAGAGCAACCCGGTCGATCTTTACCGGCACCATATTTCAGAGACATTGGCACCGATTGCCGGCAAACCATCGAGCGAAATATGTGAAAGGCTAGCATGGACACAGACGTTCGACAGAGGAGACCTTGGTCTACCTGTTCCTGCACTCCGGATACAAGGCAAGAAGCCTGGAGAGCTAGCAATAGAACTTGCAGAGAAGTTTCCGGAATCAGAGTTGGTAGAGAAACCAATCGTGAATGGCACCTTCATCCAGTTCTACTTCAAGCCTGAGCCTCTCTCAAAGCTCATCATATCCTCAATACTTAAGAAGCGGGGCACATACGGTACAAACAACAAACTAGGATTGCGAGATGAGTCGGACCCCTCCAGCAAGAAAAAGATCATCGTCGAATTCTCGTCCCCCAATATAGCCAAACCATTCCATGCTGGGCATCTTCGGAGTACTATCATCGGAGGTTTCTTGGCAAATCTTTACGAGGCGGCAGGATGGGACGTCACTCGAGTAAATTACCTAGGAGACTGGGGTCGGCAATTTGGACTGTTAGCGATAGCCTTCGAAAGGTACGGCAACGAAGAAAAGCTGAAGGAAAATCCCATCGATCATCTCTTCAACATTTACGTCGAAATCAACAAAGTCTCAAAGCCAGAAGAGGATGCTATAAAGGAGAAGAAAGAGGAATTGAAACAGGCAGAGGAGTACAAAAAGAATACTGCAGAACTGGAGAAGCAGATCAAGGAACTGGAGTCGAACGGTGTCAATGAGAAGGCTCGTCAATACTTTAAGAAATTGGAGACTGGAGACCAAGAAGCTTACACGACATGGACTCGGTTCCGAGACCTCAGCATTGAGCGTTATATGAAGACGTACGCTCGACTGAACATTCGATTTGATATATACTCCGGAGAATCACAAGTAGAAATGTCCAGGATGAACCGGGCTGTGGAGCAACTGCAGGCGAGCGGTCTCTCGGAAGAGTCCAAGGGGGCTGTTATCGTCGATCTAACCAAATCAAAAGACAAAAACACCAAAAAGCTCGGTAAGGCGCTAGTCAAGAAGTCGGATGGCTCATCACTTTATTTGACTCGTGACATTGGCGAAGCCGTCAAGCGATACGAATTATATCACTTTGACAAGATGCTTTACGTAGTCTCATCTCAGCAGGACATGCATTTAGCACAGCTTTTCAAGATTCTTGAACTGATGGGCGGTATCAACAAGGAAGTCTCTGAAAAGTGCCAGCATGTCAACTTTGGCATGGTGCAGGGTATGAGCACCCGACGAGGTACAGTCAAATTCTTGGACGACATCCTTCGAGATGTTGGTGAGAAGATGCATGAGGTAATGAGGAAGAATAAAAAGAAGTATGAGCAAGTCCAGGGTCCAGAACAAACGGCAGACATCCTCGGTATCAGTGCAGTTATGGTACAGGACATGAAGGGCAAGCGGTACGGTCATAAAGTATATGTATACGGGTTTTGGAAAAGCAGCTAACCTCATACAGTATCAATGACTATGAGTTCTCCCTGGACAGAATGACCGCCTTTGAGGGAGATACCGGTCCATACCTCCAATATGCCCACGCTCGACTTTGCTCTATTACCCGGAAAGCCAATCTGAAGCCTGAAGATCTCGAGGATGCAGACCTCGCCCTTCTCACAGAGACTCATGCCATCAATCTTGTCCGGGTTCTGGCTACGTGGCCCGATGTAGTTCAGAACACATTGAAGACCTTGGAGCCTACAACTGTACTAACATATCTCTTCAAGATGACCCACATGCTCAGCTCGAGCTATGATGTGTTGCAGGTTGTTGGCAGCGAGATTGAGGTGAAAAAGGCAAGAATGGCGTTGTACGAAGCGGCCAGGCAGGTATTGAATAATGGAATGAAGCTACTTGGCTTGAATCCTGTCGAACGGTAAGTCATCTCTATTCACACTGGTAAGCATTTTCTTGGCCGTGGATGCTGATTCTTGGTAGGATGTAAGGGATATCGAAGTACAAGTTCGATCCTTCATCAATTGACAGCGATATGCACCGAAAATCGGCCGATTCGTGGCGTGTGCGTCGGGTCTCAATGCCGCAAGTGAGGCGGACCCGCCAAAGCTTATTCTATTGAGACCCCACTGATGTCGAATGATTGAGTCCTTGGTGACAGCGATGGCAGGTCTCGTGTTATCCATACAACAAGTCGGTGAGGAGCCTGTTCATGCACTGGCTTAGTAAGGAAACGTCCTATCATAGCGTGCAGAGCACGGCATAGCCATCAAAAATGGTATCTCGCCACAACTCTAATATGGCAGGCTTTGGCAAGTATCCGCTGGAAAGGGACCATGTTCAAGTCGTTCCAGGCAACACTGCTCATATATGAGAAGTATCGATCTGCAGCAAGTATGCGCTGGCAAAGTAGAGTCGATTCGCTTCGACATCAGCGCTATGCTAGCGGTCTCATGATCCATTGCGATGCATAAAGGGGCCATAGGGCAGACAAATCCAACATCAATCCGTTCAAGCTAATGAAATGACTCGCTTTCCCTTCTGATTAGTTTCCCCTAAAGGCACGCCAATGCAATACATCTCGGGTCCTGTCACTGGCTCCATCAGCGCCAGCCTGTGATTTGCACCCGATCCAAGCCTGTGAGGCGTGAAGTGCGAAGGTGGGAGCCTTCCGTTCAATGAATATCTGGGTACTGTGTTGCTCGGTCAAACGGCCAACATAACAAGCATAGAATGTCTTGGGCAGCAACGGCCATTTGGGCAGGGTTCAACCAATGATACCATTTCACACCAAGAGGGTCCCAGGGGCAGAGCTTCAGCAGCATTGATGGGACCGACGAGTATCACTAGTATGCCATTGCTTCTGGTAAGGTTGTAATACCGGTTCGTCGAAGGTGAAAGAAGACGCAGATATCCGGTGACCAGACTGCTTTGAGGAACGTACTGCTTGACTGCCAACGCAGGCATCCGTATTCACATGCAAGCCTCCTCCTACGACCATCACTCAAGTAATATGAATTTACAGTCTGTGACTCAATGCACGCAATACCCCCCCCACGCACTTAATTGCTCATTGAACTTAAAGCTGGGTGTTAGGTGCTAAACTCTACCACAGGGTTTTTTTTCAGGAAATCTTGGATAATTTTATGAATATCATTCGTCTTTTCCATGATTTGCCGCACATCCCTCGAATCCTTTGCTCCATTGTCATCGACGAGGCTTGAATTTTGGTGTAGTGGGGCAGCCTTATCGATTGCAACTTCTTCAGCCTCTCTCCCGCGCCTCTTGCGACGCCCCGTTTCTCCCATTATCGGAATTTCTGAGGCCTCTTACCTGGCCAGCACTGATCCAGGCATTTGGCGCAGCTTGCGCTGGCCATCAAAGGCCAGGCTGGCTCGAAAACATGGCCAATGACATGCCACCGCCTCCTCCTCCTCCTCCTCCTTCCCCTCCCGCTCCGCCCGGTGTTCCAAAAGCTGCGTACGTCGAGGAATATAATGAAGAGGCTGAAACATCAAACCCAGCAACCCGCCAAACGGCGAACATCTCCACCAAACGATCGAAGCCAAATGTCGCAATCACTAAAGCTCCTCACGATGGTGTCAGTGACTCCGGCTATTCAAGTCACACCGCTGGGACCTTGGGAAGCAGTGCGACATCGCTCGAGTCCAAGACAGGGTCAAACCCACCGAAGATTGAAAAGAATACGGCCGCAAGCAAGAGACGGCCCACTGGCGTTGAGAACTTGGTCAAAAGCAGGTCGCATAGTCCGCAGAAGCCTTCGATACCAAGGACACGGTCAGATTCCCCGAGAAAGAGGCATTCGCAGTCAAAGCAGCCATGCAACTGTAGCGAATGCGTCGCCCAAGCACGAAGGTCATCTGCAGCTCTGGAAGTCTCTAAGCAGCACGAAAGCAGACCTAAACCGACATCAAGACGAACGCTAGGTGAATTAATGCGACCAACAAGGCCTCCACCAGCGCAAGTTGTACCTATTGTTCCAATACTTCAACCTGTTCAGGCTCGGCCTCGGGCATCGACCCAGCAGCCACATTATCGAGCGGCACGCCCTGCGAGCTTCCATGCTGGCGCAATAGCCCCCGAACATGTTTTTGTACAACAACCATTCGTTATCGAGAGACAGCCAACATATCCCGGCCCGCCGCCATTTCCTCCACCTTCATACCCACCGCAGCAATCATACTTTCCCCCACCACCGCAACCTGTATCAGTCCCCCAAAACCTATACGCCGCGACTCCTTCTCCGTATACAGTCCAACCCGGCCTGCGCCCTAGACCATGGGGTTCAGATCAGCAAGCACCTCCTCGCCCGCAATCAATGTATTACGGCTCTTCTCCGCCTATAATCGAATACGGCGAAGAGCCAATCTATACCACGATCGTACCTGGATTACGGCCCGCGACCCGTCGGCCTATACATCGTGAACCCGCTCCGGTACCACCGCAAGACTACCCTCTTCATCCAGAAGACTATTACAAAATGCCTCCGCCGCCACCGAAGATCAGAACGCAGGCTCAACCGCAGCAAAGGCCGCCCATGGCTCGGCATGCGCACACAGCATCAGACGCGCACCCGCCTCTTAGGCAACGTCGCAGTGGACACGAAGAGAGCACAAAGGCGCATGTGAGCAATCGAAGTCCGGTCAAGCAAAGCTTTGCAGAGCATGAACGCTCGAGGCGACCAGATGCCAGAATGTCAAAGAAAATCGACGAGCCAGTACCCCACCTCCGCGCAGTAGAAAGAGATATGGGGCGGATGAATATAGAAAGCAATACTGCGAAACACAAGCGACGAGCCTCAGTCTACGGTCACGAATCCTTCCACGATCTCGAACACTCCGTCGAAACATATCAAGCGGCCGCGAAAGGAACACCCACCCCCTTCAACCCCATCCCCATCGAATCCCTCGTGCGCAAAAAGAAGCCGAGCAGCGACACCAGCAGTCGACACAGCGGCAAGAGCAAGACCAGCCGGGAAGGAAGCGACGTGAAGTCCCGACGACCGAGCAGCGAGATCAAACCTCGCGGCGAAAACGACGGCCTGGCCATGCGCTTCAACGCCTCCCAAGGCATCAACCTCGACTTGAAAGGCGGCATCGAGGGCCGAACGATCAGTCTGCGCCAGAGCAAGGATGGCGTCGAGGGCGATATCGATTTGAACATCGGATCGCGAGGACGAGCGATAGGCAGCCGGCCTCCGATCGCGGGGAGGGAAAAGAGCAGGAGACGATACTCGTATGTTGATGGGCGGGGTGGGGGTGTGACGGAGGTGGAGCGGCAGAAGGTGTCGGAGTCTGGGAGACCGTTGCCGCTGAGGGGATATTCGTATGTGGATGATAGAGGCGTGGTGGAGCTGGAGCGGGCGAGAATGGGGGGTGGTGGTGGTGGCGGTAGGGCGTTGGAGCGGGTGAGAAGTGGGAGGGGGTTTGGGGAGGGGGGTTTGGAGGAGAGGGATGGGGAGAGGGATAGGGAGAGGGAAAGGGAGAGGGAAAGGGAGCCGAAGGTCTTGAGGGAGAGGGTTGTGGAGACGAGGCGGAGTCGGAGGAGTTCGAGGAGTGGGTTTGGGGGAAGGGAGTAGGGTTTCGGTTTGGGGTTTCCCTCTTCTTTTTACGTCCTTTTTTCGATTCTTCTCTTCTCTTCTCAGCACAGCACGACATGTCTGGCTACTTACCCTTGACTACCAACGGCGAACGGACGGGTCTTTTGTCTTGAGCGATTGATCTTACGATCTTCAACGATGACGTTACGATCTTCAACGATGATGGGGTTTTCTGAGACTGCGCGGTGGATGATTATGATGATTATGATGATGATAAGAGTTTATGATGAGGAGTTATGATGATGATGAGGATGATGATGAGATGTCTTGTACGGCCTAGAGTATTCTGTCTACCTCTTCTCAGCTTAGCTATGGCGAGAGTATTAGCGTTTTTTCTTTGCGTTTCGGCTTCTGTGTTTCGGTTTTGTGTTTCGGTTTTGTGTTAGAGATAGAGATGTAGAGATGTAGAGAATGTAGGGAATGTATATTGTGGTTATGTTATCTATTTCATCTTGAATTTATTCTATATGCGTATGTGGGTGTGTATGTGGATTTCTGATCGTATATACAGTTTATATTGTATGCCATATGTTATATGCTCGCTGACGGTACATGGAAAGGACCAGGCCTGCCGCTTAGCTCTGCGTTGTATGCATGCGTGCTTGAGAGGATCAAGGTAATTTGGTGTAGAAGCGTGAGCTTGGAGTCTCTATCCATCTATCTATGACTTCTTCGTCTTATGCATTTTTCTGTCGGTAGGATGGATAAACAGATTCTTTTTCGTAATTTCGTCAGATCGGGGAGTTCCGCATCGTACCATGAGACTTTTTATACAGCGACAACCCTTTCATTTCACCATGTCTCCTACGGCCATGTCAGTCCCGCCACACTTATCCAGTAGAGAGTTCTTGGAAGAAACTTACAGCAACATACTGCCCCCCCTCCCTCTTCTTCCCCCAAAACACCACCGCTTCCTCCCGTCTCAGCTTCCCCTTCTCAACAGCGACATCCACCAACGCACCCTCCACCCCCTCCCCCATCCCCTTCGAACTCCCACAAACAAACACCCGCCCATCAACCGCATTGATGACGCTCCACACCAAGTCAGCCTGCAGCCGCACCTCCTCCTGCACATACCTCCCCTCCCCCCGTCGCGACTGTACGACCTTCTTGACCGTATCCTCCTCGACGCCCCACTCCCCGCTATAAAGCTCGTCCAGCAGACTATCCCGCACGCCCTGCAGCACCCACACTTTATTAGCGCAGTTGGCCGATCGCAGGCGTCGCTGCACGAAGCCGCGGAAGGGCGCGACGCCGACGCCGGCACCGATAAGGAGCATGGGTCCGTCGGTGACGAATTCGCGCGCGAGAGGGTTGGCCATCAGGCCGCGGAACATGGGGACGCGGAGGTCGAGGGTGGCGGGGTCGATGCCGGCCTTTTCGGCGGCTTGAGCTTGTTGGGCGATGCGTTCGAGGAAGCCGGAGCCGAGGCCGGTGCGGGGGCCGTTGCGCCAGTTGGGCGTTTCGTGGACGGTGACGGCGATTTCGATCAGGCGCCGGGGTTTTTTGGTGTCGTCTTGGGTGCGGGAGAGTTGGGGGTCTTGGCTGAGGGAGTAGAAGCGGGGCATTAGGGTGGAGAGGGTGGAGAGGAGGTGGGGGAGTGGTGGGCGTGAGGAGGGGAATGCGTTTAGGAGTTGGGCGATGGTGATGTGGGGGCCGGTGCGGAGGTCGCAGAATGCGGCTTGGCCCTGGGCGGAGGAGAGGTAAAGCAGGATCTTTTTCTCGTCGGGAGCGGTGGCATGCTCGGCGAATAGACGGAGAAGGGGCTTGGTTGGCGGGTAGCTTTGGATGTCTGAGCACCATGTCAGGAGCTCGCGCGTTGTGGTGACGACCTCCCGTGGCACGTCGTCGCCCCATATTGTCGGCCATCTTCCAGTGCTCGTTTGCATCACTACCTGCTTATCCCGTGCGTAGTCTGGTATGCCCAGTAGGTCGAAGATCTCCGCCACCAAGTCCGCAGAATTTGGCGCCTGAACACCGATAGCGCCACCAACGACGAAATCGACATCCCCACTTTCGGCTGGGTAATTGGTGACATCAAGGTCAAAGTGGTAGGTTCGTTTCTCAGCACCAGGCTTTGTCAGTTCCCTCGCGTGGTGGACTTTAGCTGAAAAAACTACGTAGGGAGGATGTGGTGTTACGAAGTGAGGCGGGTGCTGCTTAACTCTTGAAATCGGAGCACATGTCTCGGAAGGTAGTGGCTTGAAAGAAACGGTCTCTGTAGGAAGATCGACGATACTGCTTAGTTCACTATCAGGACTGAGAGAACCAAGCCGTAGTTGGAGAGTTCGGAAAGCTTCGTTGTCAGGAACCACGATCGGCGAAGAGTACTTGGTGGCCGGGTCTTCCCCAAGGCTCTCCAACAAACAGCAGCCACCACCACAGCAGACCTTCCCGATCTCTTTGGTCTCAACTCCTCTTAATGGGGACAGGATTCTGCGAAGATCTTCCGGACTTGACGATATCAATATGGTCGATGCCCGCCTCCTCCTCGGCGATGTAGGTTGGGCCACAAGGGCCTGGTCGTCTCCCGGGTTATTCGGCCCTGCTATGTCATCATCCTTATTTTCGATTGCCTCCTCAACCTGTGAGTCAGTGGCTGGCGTGCCTGGTGCATCGTACTCTGAGCCTGAAGTATACGCAATGGATGGTGCCGACGAGCTGGGAGACGCGTCGAGATGTGGAGGCTTTCTTGATTTCTTGGGTATGGCAATTGGCTTGGTAGGGGCAGGATCGTCTGAGTGACTTGTCGAGGATTCGGGAATGCGGATATTCTGGGTCCTGCAATCTGGAAGCATTGTCAAGGCCGTAATGGCGGACCAGTGGAGTGATTGTATCATAGGGCTAAGAGCGATCAGCAAGAATATGAAGCAGCGTGATGCGAATTACTTGACGAGTCGCTAATGTGTTCTAATCCATTCAAGGTCGAGGATCGCCTTGATCAATGTACCGTAATGTAATAAAGCTTTGATAATGCTCGATATCTAAGGATTTCTAAGAGCCAATCAAAAAGCCGATGACGTGATAGATATCAGATCCGATAAGGAAATGGTGGTTTCCGTCCCTCATCCACGGAGCCGCTCTTATGTTGTTGACAAAGTTGTATATGATAATTCGATCTCACACCACAACGCACATACAATCAGATTATCATGATGCGCTTTCGTATTTTGCCATGATCATGCAGGTACGCAGATTTATCGCTTGGCTGCATCTGCAAAATGCAGGGAACAGCCTCTAGAATAGTTCAAAGCCGCATCGAGTGTGCTACATGTTAGTCCAAGAAATCCAAGTATCGAGCTTCTTCACTGAGGCTTAGAGTCGCTCTGATATCTCATGCGTGATTCCCAGTGACTTCACCGGTTGCTCATAAGCGGAATCCTCACCTGAGCCATTTTTGTGAGCGCGTCTGCAGGATACATTCGGAGAGGGTTTGATAGCAATCATGCTCAGCCATGTATTGTAATCGGGCAATGGTGGAGAACTTGAAGGACGTCAGTGATGGTTGGAACAAACAATGAAGGAGACTGTATTGTATGGTTTCAGTAGCCAATGAACTTGTCCCTGGTTCTTCCTGTTTGGCCGGCTCAGTTTTGGAAATTCCAGTTCCAGGCTTGTTGCATTGTCTTCAAACTTTCATTCAGAACTATTCGACCGGTTGCCGGTGGACTCTTTCTTCTACTCATAATGCTACATGAAAATACCAGACCAATTCGCTCACGCTTGCTCTTGCACCCAGGATATTCAATACCTCAACCATACCGCATTCATGACCAACTTCACCTTCAGGCAGCTCCCAGCACGAAAGACGTTCATCATGTTGTATACCCATCCGCTCAACTCATGACCGTCTCCCCCTCACTATCGCTTAGACTGTCCCTCCTCCCCCTGCCCCTCCTGAATCCTCCAGGGAAGCTTGCACCTGGTTGTGCATTTCCCAACCCCGGAATTGGGTGATGGTATGCCTTCGTGCCTCTGGAATCCTCTGTCATCCCTGCATCGCTGGCACTATACCTGCTTTCGAAGTCCAGCGGCTCAGTGTAATCTCTGAACCCGCTGTGCCTCGAATGACTCCCTTTCGTTGGAGAAGTCTGCCTCGAGCGGCTTGGCGTGCTAAAACCAGCAGGGCTCTGCCCGTTCGGACGAAGTGGGCGATGGGAGTCGCTTGATGCATTGCTATTCGGAGTCTGGTTGTAGAAACCACCCTTCTTTTTTGGACTAGGTGTGCTGGGTTCTCGGCTGGTGGCAGCAGTAGCAGGCTTCTTTGGCTTGGTCCACCTATTTCCCTCCTTCTTCTTCGGTGTGTTGATAGGGACATGTCCCCCGACACTCACTCCTTGCGAAGAGATATCGTCCGAGTATGTGTTGTCCGAATACGCAAAATCTTGATCTTGAATACCATGGTTGAAGATTCCATCACTCTCTCTATTCAAGCCTCCCACTTTCGCAGGCTTCTCATGACGATAGGCTTGCACATCAGCATCATCATTGTTTTTGTTCCCCCTCGGTTTTCTGCCTTTTTTCTTCCCACCCTGTTCGCCTCTCTTCAATCCCTTCTCGCTCATATCCGCTTCGCCCCCATCAGCAACAACACTTCCCCCACCAAGCCTTGTCGTCTTCGTCGCTCCACTCAAGGTGGTACCATTCGGTCCTTTCCTCCTCAAAACGGTAGATTTGTAATCATCCCAATCTCCCTGCCGGAAGTGAAAGCCGCCGTTCTTGGCCCAGAAGAAGAACCAAATGCTGGCGAGCACGAATGCCACGCCTATGAGGGCGAAGAGCGCGAAGAAGGCATGGTTGTTGACGTGATGGGGGTCAATGGTGCCACTACCGGGGTTGTAAGCTGCATTTTGTGGCGGTTTCGTAACACTTCGATTTTCTAAGTGGGCATCTGATTGGATGGTAGGGAGGGATTCGGTACGGGTATTAGAACCAGAGGTAGAGGAAGAGCGTCTTGAGGTTGAGAGGTTGTAGGAGAAGTATGCTGAAAGTGGTGCCATGCTTGAAGCGAAAGAAGGCACCCAGTGCTGTACCACTTGGGGCTGGAGAGCCTTGTGGTACAGCAAGAGCTTCGTCAAGCTGCTCTCAGTCTATCAGCAGCTGTAAGCGTTGACGTGCAACTTAGCGATCTCGTCGAGAGTGGCTTTCAAGATGGTTAAAAAGCTTGATTCAAGAAGGACATCTCGCGGTGGTTGGTACGCTCGAGGAGTGGCTGAGAAACGTCAAGATTATTTACGCTCGTGGTTGACCGGGCGACGGGCTATCTTGAAGCGACGCTAAAACGTGCCGTACCTGTCAAGCCATGTTTTGCCCGCTAAATACCAACCCTCTGGCCAGCGCTTTTCTGCATGACCGAAGACTCTGCACCCCCCAGCCTGCCATGGCGCGCTGGCTCCGCAACTGTCATAGGTATCATAGGAACGTTGACCCGAGCCTTCATGCATGGCTTGAACACACAAGAATGCCACGGTCACGAAGGCTTCCTGAGACTACTGGATGAGAGGGCAGATATTGGCACGAGACAAAGGGGTCTCATCACAGGTGAGCGCGCCTCGACCTAGGAGCCGTACATTTTTCCAGTCTTACCAATTCCTTCTCAGTCTCAAATCACATCTCTATGTACGTACGTAACACATATCTCAATATGGTGTTACTTTGCCTCATGTCGCTAATGCGAGATACGCTACAGACTCGATGATCCTCTTACTTGGGGAATACTCCCCCTTCGACACCATTTCAACCCTAGTAACCATAGATGGACTCTCGGCAGCTATGACATAGTGTTCAAGAATAAGTAAGTCAGAAGCCCAATGTGCTCCTGCGTCCGCTTTTGACCGATTCAATAGAGCCCTATCATCCTTCTTCACTTTGGGCCAGGTGCTTCCTACCCACCGTCTTCAACATTCTCCCTATGGCGGCCCCTTTCAGCCAACAATTCGTGAAGCTGTCCGCCTCCTCTCTCGGCCTCCGTTCGCTTCAGCAGACGCACCTACAAAAGTGAACCGCTCACTACGCTCTCCAGACATTTCCGATCCATTTTCATCTGCAAACCATGTCTATACGTATACCACCGACGGGACCGATACGTTCCCTTCCCCCTCGGCGTACGCCGCGCGCCAGTATTCCTGGATCCACATTTTCCCCGAAGGTCGAGTTCATCAACATCCGCGGAAAACCATGAGATATTTCAAGTGGGGTATCGCTAGGCTGATACTAGAGCCTGACGTCTGCCCAGACATCGTGCCGATGTGGATTGAGGGTCACAATGAGATATATCCAGAGGATAGGGGTTTCCCAAAAGTCTTGCCCAGGATCGGCAAGCAGTGTGGGGTGTGGTTCGGGCAGAACGTGGGTGGAGAGACCGAAGGCGTCTTCGAAGATCTGAGAAGGAGGTGGCGAAGACTAGTAAAAGATAAGAAGGGGAAAGAAGATAAAGACTTAGAAGTGGGGGTGCTCACTGATGAGCTGAAATATGGCGCAGAAGCTGAAGCTCTTAGAGAGGAATGCACATGGAAAATGAGACAAAAGGTACTAGAGGTTCGACGGCTACGGGGGCTGCATGATGAGGATCCTAAAGACGGGCTTGTAGAGACATGGAGAGAAGAAGGCGGCAAACGTGAAGGCAAGATGGATGATGGGAGCTTAGTAACCGATACCTGACGAGGCTGCTACCAAAAGCTAGACGTGCCATGACAATGGTAATAGATTCCACCATAGAAGTGATAGATCGTGGTCTCAAAAATTGTCATCAAGGACAAGGTTTTGATTCTAGCGATCTTGCCACGCCTCAGATTACGTCAATTAATTCTACTCCCCCAAAAGAGATTGCATAATATGCTGAGGGTTCACGCATCAATCTGTCTTTTTCATTGCAAGACTTATCTCGTAGGGCTATGTGGGCTACTTAGATGTATGCGGTTAGGTACCTACTAGTCCGAGTCTCTAGTCTCGAACGACCCAATGTCAGCATCTTGATAATATCTAACAACGCATTCGCAACTTTTCAACATGCATATTCTTTATAGATTTGGTTGAAGTGCTTTCGGATACTACGATAAAGACATTTCTAGACTGCGAGGCGCTTCGATACATCCAGTAACCGTCGGTAGCCAGATTCACCCGCAAGCATGGATCCATTGTCTGTCTCTGCTAGTATAGTCAGTCTCATTGGAGCAGCTGACGTGGTGGTTCGACGCCTTTACCAATACATCAAATCAGCAAAAGAAGCTAGTAAAGAAATTACTACTCTATCAATGGAGATCACCAATCTTTACGGCGTACTGAGTAGTCTCCAATTGGTTGCCTCTCGTTTTGAAAGCGAGGTCTCCGAGCTTTCAATACAGGAACGGTCGATGCAAATAGATCATATCCATGCATGCTACAACACGCTAGACAGTATACGCTCTTTGCTCAATAAGGACGACCCGTTGATGACCAACTCCAAGATGGAGTCTGTGAGGAGACGATTGCATTGGCCCCTGTCAGAGTCGAAAACAAAAGCTCTCATAGAGGATGTTGGAAAACATAAGCAGACATTGGCACTCGCTCTGAATGCGGATACATTGGTGGCTATGCTCCAGAGTCTATCCCACCATAAGGATATATCGAGCGGCATCAATGACATTAGAAACCGAATGATTGCCAGCTCAATGACGGAAAGTCGAAGGAAAGTCCTCAGGTTATTCACACAGGTTGCCGACCCTCAAAGGTACCTCTCCGCAGCCTTGAGAGTCCGTCAAATGGGTACGGGCCTGTGGATCTGCGAAAACGAACAGTTTCAGTCTTGGTTGAGCAGCAACGACTCCATGCGGCTATTCCTGACTGGCATTCCGGGAGCAGGAAAAACTGTGTTGACTGCCACAATAGTCGAGGAGGTTACCAAACGCGTTAGTCAAGGACAGAAAGGCGCGGCGGTAGCGTACTATTTTTGTGATTATAAGGATCCTGCTAGCCAGGACCCCCGAGGTATCCTAGCTTCTTTAGCTGGTCAACTCGCAGCTCAAGATGAACTGTGCTATACGATTGCTCAAGCCTTTTACAAGGATCATAACCCAAGCGAAGGTTTGGCGACAACTCCTGGGATTGAGAAATATAGGCAATGCTTGCTCGATATGATCGAAACACTTGACCATGCATACATCATGTACGTTTTCGAATGATTGCCTTCTGATCCTATACTTGGATAAAGCCCAAGCCATACTCCAAGAGTACTACAAATTCAACTTATGGCTTACAATCATTGTGTAACGGGAAGAGTGCCGCTGACTTCGAAGGTCTATACAGTGTCGATGCTTTGGACGAATGTACCAACGATCGTGTGACCGTTCTGGAGCTTCTTCATAGTCTCAATGACTTCCCCAACGACTGTATCAAGACCCTCTTCACCGGTCGAGAGGAGATAGACATTCAAAGAGTACTCGATGACTATGATAAGCTTTCTATTGCGGCGAATAGTCACGACATACGCCTATACGTCGATTCGGAGATTGCCAGGCGAACCAAGAACGGGACTTTGCGAATTCGAGATCCTGCCTTGCAGGAGCAAATTAGGGAACGTTTGGTCAATAAGGCCGAGGGAATGTAAGTTTTCTCTACTTTCGAAAATGTTGTTGCCGAGCATGAGAAGCCGATAATCATACGATGCAATCATTTGGGTGTACTATGCGTTGAAGACGGCCTACCATGTAGGCCCAATGTTCGAGACCCGTCCCCGCTCTAGTTCCAACACATAATGAAATGCTCAAGCTCCCTGCAAGGACTAATTCAGGGCAGGTTTCGTTGGGTTTCGTGTCAAATTGACCATATTTGCGCGTTGAGCAATGATAGATCGCGGCGTAAAGCTTTAGACACTTTGCCACCCGACCTACCGACAACATATGAGCGGGTATTAGAAAGAGTCAATGCGAGCGACGAGGAGAATCAAATCATTGTTCAAAGGACATTGCGTTGGATACTCGTAGGTGTTCTCCATACCACTATTCTCTATACGATATATTTGTCTTGAGTCCGGAATAATCTCTGGACATTATTTAGGCCTCAATGTTGTCTTAGAATTCAGATGACGGTGTCGAAATGACAATCGCTAATCGTGTGGATCATCCTCAGTGGGCCAAGCATCCATTATCCCTTGCCGCCTTATCTGAAGTTATATCGGTCAGCATCTATGATAGGACGCTCGAACGGGATGCAATCATTGATCCCGAGGCTATCTTGCATTGGTGTGGAAGTCTTGTAAGAAGGACTCCGGGGGCAGATACGCTTGAGCTAGCGCATTATTCAGTAAAAGAATATCTGGAGCACTTAGATGTCAAGGCATTTCCACAGTACATGGCGTACAAGGCCGATCTGAATCGCGATAGCTTAGAGCTCGCAAAGACTTGCATCACATATCTATGTTTCGATGACTTTGATATTGCTGATATTCACGACCTCCACAAGCTCAGATCGTTCATGGAGAACTATAAATTTTTACGGTACTGTGTTTTATGGTGGGACAAACATGCTCATGTCGTGGAGGACGACGAATCTATGCTTGAACTCCTACAAGGGTTCCTGAACACCGATCGCACAAATCAATACCTTGCGTGGATGTCGTGGATGGCTTCCATCCGCGCTGAGCTTCTTGTTGTCACCAAGCCTGATGTGACTGATACAGAAGTAGTACGTTTTTCCAAGTTTTTCCCTTTTACATCACCAATAATCAGGCCCTCAGCCAAGTCTTTTGCTCTTTGATCAATGATATATCACACACCGAACATTCCCATGACATCTGACAATAGCGGTCGCTAACAGGAGGTTTTCGCACAGGATTATCTTAGGATGGGACTACTCTTGTCGAGGATGGCCGATTCATCACCCCTACACTGGGCTAGCGTACTATCTCTACCCAGATTGACCCAATCTCTGATAGCGAAAGGATGTGATATTGATCAAATAAGCAATTTTTTCGGGCGACCGTTGTCAGCGGCAGTTGCGGGCAAGGATACCATCATGGACTTTCACATAGTTGCAGCAAAGCCATGGGAGCTTGAACTCGGCCGTCGATGCCAGTACCAAACGATCAAAGTCCTGGTTGAAGCAGGTGCAGACTGCAACATCAAGACTCAGTATCGACCGGCTAGGGAAGATGTAGATGTTGTGAAATCATCGGCTCTCTCGGAAGCTCTCCCAGACGAACCTAATTGGGACATTGTGCAGCTGCTTCTTGACTCAGGATCGTTATGTGATCGAGAGAGTCTTGACATCATGTCCAGAAAAGAGGGTGGAGGCTTTGATATATTCCGAAGGCTTACGGAACACAATGTCGAGGACAGTCATATCAATCACTTTCGAAAACTTGAAATAGATGCTGATTTAGGTTGGGATCGTATTTTCGATGACTCGACTATAAAGGCACCACAGCGAATTCTTTCAGGGATTGAAATATCGCCCCTATGGTTCAATACAGCTAGATTTGGACGACTACAAGTAATGGAAAAGCTCGCACCTATCGTAGCCAGAACAAGTGATGAAATGGGAATCAACCAGGTCGATGAAACAAATTCGACCGCTCTACATATAGCCTGTCGTCACAATCATCCGGAGATAGTGAAAGTGCTAATACGACAAGGTATCGAAATCGACAAGATCACTGCGTCTGGGCTGACAGCATTGATGGTTGCATCTGAGGCAATGAGCGTTGATTGTGCTAAGATCTTACTCCAGCATGGCGCCAATGTCAGGGTGGTGACTAAGGACGGAATCACAGCTCTGCACAAGGCAGCCACTCATAGCACCTCGACGATGCTAGAGACCATCTTGAATTCCGCTATTCCCGATGGTCCTAACCTCTATACTCGTACAAACTTAGGCCTTACAATGTTAAACTTCGCAGCAACTGTAGGATCGCTACCAGTGATAGAGTATATCCTCAAACATTTCGAGGATGCCTCGCCTTGGGATCGTACGCATGGCCAGTCTACCTGCCTCCAACAGGCAGCATGGTCGGGTTCGGAGCCTGCCGTCACTTTTTTCCTCAACAAGGGTCTATCACTAAACGACTACAACATTCATGGTTATACCGCACTTATCAGTGCAATTGACGCTTTCAAAAACTCTTTCGAAACGGTCAAGCTCTTACACGCCAAGGGTGCCGATTTGAATGCTGCCTATGATAAGACGGGGGAAATTCCCCTGTTCCACCAGATTCGATGCTTAGGGCCAGGCGGTAACGCCAATATGATGAGGTGCTTCGATTATCTTCTGGACCATACACCAGATATCAATTATCATGACATGGCAGGAAACAACGCCTTACACTTTTTAGCTACTACCGTGCCAGACCATTTACCAAATGTCTACCTAGAATTGGTATATCTTGCTCTGGCCAAACGTGGGTGTAGCTTGACTAAATGTAACGCGGAGGGATATTCACCTTTTCAAAAATTTATCCAGAATTGGTCGGAAGTCCAACTCGACGCATATGGCTACTTCCAAATCTATTATCAGCTAGCGGATGAAGATGAAGAGACACATCCGGGATACTCAGAGTTTGAAGGTATTAGAGCACAAGTGGGCATGACAATGTTCATACTCAAGCATACGAAGTTAGATGCAGAGACCCTTGGCCCACCAGACAATGTACAGTGTTCTGGGGCTAGCCTACTCAGTCTGGCCATAAGAACAAAGAACAAACCTTTTCTAAGGCAAGTGTTGGAATACGATAACAATGTTGATAGAAGAGATCTGCCTCCTGGTTTTGGAAAGTTTCCACTGAACACACCTATTGAATGGATGTGTACAAGATTCTTTCCCGACAAAGCATTGATAAGGACTATCCTCTCGTCATCCAAGAATCTGGAAAAGTACAGGCCAGATGGGCTTGCACCCGCACACATCGCAGCCTCGGCCGGCAATGTTGAAGTCCTTGAAGAGCTTATCAACATGGGAATCAAGACAGACTGCTTGTCATCAGATGGTAGAACCCCACTCATGTGCGCTTGCTTTCACCGACGGCTGAGAGTGATACGATTGCTATATGAAAGAGGAGCCAGATGTGCCGTCACTGAGGGGTATGACTCCATCGGCGATGCTTGTTTGGCGGGGCATGACGACGTACTGGCCACCCTCCTCGCGATGCCCGAACTCAAAATCAACTGGTTTAAGACGTTCAAAACCTCGCTTAATATGGGCCCAGAGGTCACGGTGGTTGAAAACATGGACTACTTCCATTTTGCATCTTACCATGGAAGGCCTAGTGTTTTGAGCTGGCTGTTCGGTGCTGGTCTTGTGCATGATGTGAACAGCATTGTTGGTAATGACGAATTCACTGCGCTGTATCTAGCCACGGGCGACCGAAGCTCGCACCTTGACACACTTCCGTTGCTACTGTCAAAAGGGGCAGATGTTCACTTGAGATGCACTGAATGGCGATGGACAGCCCTCCATGTCGCTGCGGAGGACGGCAACATCAATGCCATCGAAGTTTTGCTTGGTCATGGTGCTGATGCGAGTGCCATAGATACTAGAAACTTCACGCCGCAGCTCGTGGCTCTGGATGTCAGCCATATACAAGCTGCTAGGCGGCTTGCAGAGCATACGACGTTTCAGCAAAATGAGATTCGAAATTCGCAACCTAGCGACGACAAAGTTTCCCTAGAACGAAAAGACCTGGACAAGCCTCTTCATAGCTGTGCAAAGTTCGGACAGGTGGACATGATACGAAAGCTGCTCGATGATGGCGCTGACATCAATGCTAGAGCAAGAAAGTGCACCACGCCAATTATGAAGGCGGCAAAGGCAGGTCATCTTGAAGTGCTTGATTTGCTGAAGGAGAGAGGAGCCGATTTTGGAGCCAAGGATATCAAAGGGTGGTCTGCTCTCCATCATGCTTGTTCTAGACGCCAAAGTCTCGTGATACCTGGTCTCTTGGAAGTCGGACTGAGTTTCACAGACTCTGACATGGATAGTAACACACCCTTGCACTTTTGCTCGGATGATGAAGGTCTTTTAGATCTTGTTAAAGCCCGAGCCTCGCTTGCTCATCTTCAAACTTCTCAGCTGGCCTCTCTAATCGGGTGTCATGTCTACGACGGTAATAGCAACATGCTGAAGTGGCTTCTCGAACACTTAGATGATACCCAAAAGCGTGATGCTTTCCGCAATGATGGAGAGCCGTATTACGCTCTTTCCATCGCAGCATCCCGAGGATTTGTGGAAATTCTCAATATCCTTCTGGATGCTGGCGCTGAGATTGATCGCTGGACCGAAAAATGCAGCTTTCCACTTGCGTGCGCTGCAACCATGGCCCGGTTTGATTCAGTGCAACTCTTGGCTAGAAAAGGTGCGAAGTTGAAACATGTCTTGCCCGATGGCTCCGAGCAATGTGCCATTGAAGCGGCAAAGAATTATCCTAAGATTCAGGTGTGGTTGCGCGACTATTATCACGTCAGCGCCGACCAGACGGTTCAATGATCTTAAGAAACGCGCTCAAGTATCTTCAGCAGTCTCCAAACTTTCCTTGATTACATTTTGAAACTTTCCTTTGATCCGGTCATCAATATACCAACGTACGTTGTCATAAATGGGATATAATCTGACCTGACACATCAGAAATTCGGAGCCAAATAAGAGCATCATGGCTTCGATCTTTTGGAACATGTTAGAGGATGTCCTCCCAAGAAACGTGACAACTAGTAGTAGTAGGGTTGTAAAGAGTAAGTCCTTCGGGCATATTCGAGACATTTCGTGGGCCGTCGCAGGTTGGTAGAGAAGAAGCGTGGATGTGTGTCAACTTAGTGAGCGCATAGGACGTGGCGATGGAGGATGCGCTCCAAAAGGAAATACAATGTGCCAATAGCTCATGACATCTACCAATGGCATAGCCGCTGAAGAGGGCTGAACAACATGACAGGAGTACCTCTTAAACAAGCGCCATGCGCAACAGACTTGTGTGTTCCAACGAATCCTGCGCCGGGATGCTCAAGTACGTTTTCCCACACTTAATACACAATCCACGGAAGCCCCGTAAGCCCGTGACGTTCATCGACTGCGAAGCTTTCACCTCCGGCCTGGGTCTTCTCATCAATCAGGATAATCAGGTTAACTTTCACGTCACAGAGAATGATTTATCGTCTGTTTATACTTGTCCTCCTTACGCTCTTTACCTCAACCATTTTCGCTCTCAACCTCGCTCAACCCCAGACTCTCAACCTGTCCCTCTCACCCCCAACGTCTTCTGCCGTCACACCATCAATCCTGAATGTCACCGCACCGACTGATCCCCGCCTCAAATGCACTAAACGCCCAATCCTCGGTCGCGAAAATCGTCCCCGTTTCGACAACTGCAGAGTAGCGATTAATTCCCTCCCCTCGGTCCTCGGTCATGGCTTTTTCCACACAGGCCACCCCTACAACGAATTTCGCCTTCCAGTCCGGAGGAGTTTCAAAGATTGTGCCGTGGTGGTGAATCTGAGGGATGGCGTGGCGAGTTTGGAGGGCAGGTGGTTGGAGGTTAGGGATGCGGCCATGTTTATGAATAAGGAGTGTCGGAAGTCGAGAAAGGGAGTGGATTTTACCGGGGGGAAGATTACAGCGGGAGTGCAGGCCGGGTTGGTGATCAGGTTGGGTAGCAACGGGGAGCCGGCTGGAAGCGGTTTCGACTTTGGAATTGGTGGTGAGGAAGATGGGACGGGAAATAGGACTATAGTATAATGAGACTCGGAAGGTGCTAATAGTACGTCATCTGAAAGTCGAGGGCTCGTCGAGGTTACGAGGGATGAAGGGGAAGACTCACAAGGATTGGATAAATACTTAAGTCGTGACATGGCTACGCACTCACTCCAGCAGAACGCGCTATTGGATGTTTGCATGCCTCTTATCATGCGTGGGTTTGCTGTCATATTGCCAAACAACTCGGAGCAACGACTGGTAATGCTCTTGCGAATTCAGCACTTTTGGGCAGCCAATGTAAGAGTTGGGCTCAGCAAGGGACGCGTGTTCAAAAGTCTAAGGGAGGAACTACCTACGCCTGCGACAACCCATCGACTAGTATGATTTCCTATCTCCTGAGTCCAAGCGCACAGAGTAGGGGATCTTGTTCTTCGAAAACTTGCTGCACTCGCACGATTTCTACCGAGGGTTTCACAACAGCTTCCTGTTCGCAGAAATATGGATGGAAGCAGCGATCTTCGTGACAGAATTTGAAATTGAAATGGAAGAAGGTCATTGAGGCGATGGCATGTTCTGGATGGTTACACGGCGGCTGAGCCAACGAACAGACGGCGACAGCTCCATTTGATTCGGGGATACAATACACTGATTAGACTGTCGCATTTGACTCTCATTTTAAGGCTTTAGGAAATTATCGACAGTCTCATCGTCGCACTCTCTAAAAGCATCTCGGCTTCGATTCAACCTTTGTTATGGCTGCGTCGGTTACTGCTTGTATCATGATTAGTTGGACTTGGAGATCTGGGCTGAGTATGGACGTACCGCTATCCAGCTATCCTGAATATGGCCTTTGAACAGGGATGCGCTAGACGTGGCTATGGCAATTGAGGTATGGTCTGTTTTGTGACATGGCCACGATCCTCTGCGTGAAGCGGTCTTATTGACGGCCTTGTCTGCTTGGTGTTCTCCTGATGAGAACTTTGTTCAAGGCTTTTGTTGTTGTCTTGCCCAAATCCGCTCGAAAATGTTTCGTACCTATTTCCACAATTAGTCCGGAGTATGAAAGTGGTGGATGACTGAAGGTGATCACGCAGCAATTATGCCTGGTGTATTGGATCGTGAGGAGGGGAAAGGGTTGCTTTAGTTCACCAGTACCGATGGTTATCCAGAGCAAGCTCCAGGACCATGATAGCGGCTACTAACAGGACAAGGCACCTCGTGAAGGCGCAACCCATTGCCATCCCGGGCGCCACGTTCAGCGCCTCCCAGCCGGAGCTCTTGGCCTAAGCGCTCAGGACGGCGGGATACTTGTACTTGACAGTGTTTGCGAGAAATTCCAAAAAACGAGTAAAGGCAAAGTTGTTCATCCCCACGTTATATTGGCAGTGCGAGTAGCTAGCTCCAAAGCCTCACACGTGGGTGCTCACCGGGTCATATCGACAGTGCGAGTTGCTAGCTCCAAAGCCTCATACCCGGTGAATTGGGTACAGAAAGGGACAATGACATTAAAGGAAAAAGACATTAAAGGAAAAGTTGATGACACCCGAGAGGAAAATCGCCTAAGAGAACTTGGGATTCGACCTCGGCAAGAATCCCCCCGAGCGTCGTGGTGTTGGTCCTTCTGGACGAAAGTATTTGTTCTCACGATGGGTGGCAGATGGACCCCTTTCGAGGTAGAATCTGAATTTCTTGCCTCCATCGTGATGGTAGCAGTCCCTGTGTCTCTCTTTTGTCGGCACCCACACCCGTGCTAGAGAAATTGTAGATGTCAGCATGTTTCTTCAAAGCGGGAAGAAGAGTTGAACAAAATGATGTTTACCCATTCCCGCCACGTACTCCCACACCACCTGGAACACCTCGTCTCTCTTTGCGAATTTCACCTTCGCCCTCCATACCAGGTCCTATACAAACTCAAAATCAGCATTTGACTATGTCGGACAGGGAGTGTGTAGTCTCAAGGGTTGAGAAACTGCACAAAAGGAACAACAGACCAGTTCTTCCATGAACCCTTCACGGTATGCCACCTTCCGCCACTCAACCCCATCCAACCGCGCCGACAGCCTCAGAGCCGACTCCTCGCACTCCGGCTTCGGCCACTCCCGAGTAAGGACATACTCATGCCTGGCCCTAATCTCGAAATCCTGCATCAAAAGACACAGGTTCTCTTCATAGCGCTCCAGAGCACCAGCACTCCCACCCTCCCCTCTCCCCACCACTTCCACCCTTGACAACAACTTCCCGATGCACAGCTTGCCGAAGCCTTCAATCAGCTTCTCAACACCGTCATCCCGGTCTACGGGCTCGAGAGCCGCGGTCGCAGACGGTAGCCCCGAATACAACCGCGCAATCGCCGCCGCGTAACCGTCCCCCATATACAGTGGGTTCAAGCCGTGACCTGCTCTCCCGCCGCCTGCATAGTATGGTGGAGTGTGACCGACTCCCGGTGTGACGGACGGATTGTAGTAAAACGAACTCAGCACGGTGGAGCCTCTGGTAGCATTCATGACGGACATATCTGATAATTATTGATATATATATATAAAAAAAACTTCGCGTGAATAAGGTAAAATTTCCAGGTTCTGAAAAGCGAAGAGCTGGATATTTTGGTCCTATTTCACCGGGAATCAAGTGGGTGAGACTTGTTTCTGATTTTTATATATGCGCTTTATCTTCCTCGATATTCACTGAGGAACGAATGTTCGACTGTGTTGATATTGAGTATTTGATATGTACGTTTCTGTATGTTCCCGTAGGCTGAAGAAGAAAGGGAGGGAGCAGGGAGGCAGGGCTGGCTATCTGCTGCAGGCCAAGACCGTCCAGTCACATGTGTGGGTTCCTGTCCTGAAAAATGTGCAATATTCATGACCCTGAGTCACGTCTTCTTCACGCCTTTCGAGGCTTATTGCGTTATGTACCGTGGTTTGATAAGCCACATCTGAACAGAAACCAGGTGCCTTCCCACAATTCCCGTGGTTTGTGGCGCTATTTGCACATCTTTTGCGCGGGTGCCTGAATAAATGGCATTTTATATCTGAACTTTATACCAGGAATTGTGGAAAGTTTCCGTACCTCATGACCTGCCTTGGCGAGCTTGGCGATAGGAAATGCGATTTATTGCTGAGAGGTAGTGCGAATATTTTCTGGACTGGGTTTTAGTAATAATGCCACGAAGCTTGTATGGGCTCTCCTATCCGGTCATTCCGCCATCTCCTTCAGAACGAGTCTGGGAGGTTTGGGTATAATGTGCTTCTTGGATGGAGAATAGTGAATTTGGAGGTGGTCTCTTCATACCCTGCGTCATAATGTAGTGTATATATATATATATATATATGATCACCCTGCATATACCGATTGTGTTTGCAATGCTATAAGACATGTCGTTGTTTACTAGCACATGAGTATCTCTAGCCTGAGCCCAGACCCAATGCCATTCAGCGAGGTTCTCGGCTTCTTCATGTTGCAAAGAACGCCGCCAGTGCTATGATTATCCAGTCCGCGATCAACAGAATTCCTTGGATCCTAATATAACGTTAGTCTAAGTAGACGATTCAGATCCGGCAATGGAACACATTACCAGCTGGACCTGCCATCGATGATGAGGTAGTTGAGCAGCAGGACCGAGGAGAAGAGCGAAACCACTTCAAAGCCGTCAAAGTTCAACGTCAAGTCGATGTCCATACACCAGGCGATGATAACCATAAGAGGAGTCACGAATAGTGAGGTCTGCAGGCATTTGCCGATTGTATAGACCATCATTTGGTGTAAGTCGTCTTTGATAGCACGTTTTATTGGTGTGAAGTCATTGTTGAGAATCGGTAGAAGGATCAGACCGATGAAGGTTTTGGATAAATTTGCCTTCTGGCTCAGAGCATCAATGCTGTCGACGGCAAATTGAGTGCAAAAGGCTGTCATCGTTACCACGACAATCAGAAAAACCGTGAGGACATATTTCGAGAGTGATTTATGGTACGTGACTACCTCTGAAGAGCTTACGAAGTCTTCATGGTTCGTACATGCTCCCCCAGCTGCGCCTAATCCAGCTCCCATAATCGCTATAGCTCTCGTGGCATCAATATGTTCAACCGAGCGCTTGGGTACTTTTTCATTCGGAGAACCCCATACATTGGCATGGGAGTAGAATTGAAAGACTAGGAACGCTGCGTAAACAGCAAGTAGGACAAATGCCGCTCCGCGCGATAGGCGAACTAAGTTCTTTTCAGAGGTCTGCAACAATAGGTGGGAAGCCGTAGGTATGAGAAGACTCGTGGCCGCGAGAGAAAGTAGGTTCGCCGAGAGATGAGCCACTGTCAAGTCAAAATGTTGTTGAACACGATTAATGCCACCGAAAACGATACTGAGTCCCAAGATCAGGAGAATACTGCTAAGAATGCCACCGATGAGATTCGTTTGCAAGACATCTAGCTGCTTTGCTCGGAGGAGGAATATACACGAGACGATTTGGACAATGTTGCTGCAATTGTCAGCGTATGAATAGGTAGTGGGTAAAAGGATAGCCTGAGTATCATACCTAATTGTGATGTAGGCCAGGCCGCCCCAATTCTCACCAATACGAAGGATCAATTCGGCGATAGCAAATTCGGCATTGAAAGAGAGCGGCAATATCGCGAAGAAGTTGACCAAGAATGTGGTAACAGAACTGCCTTTAGTATAGCGGACTACAAACCCAGCTGGCACAAGTAGTAGCAATATGTTCAGCCAAGAATTAAAGACAGTAGCATAGAGCTGCCCTTTTTTGGTGTACTCTAGACCGTCGTGCTCTAGACCGTCGTGCTTAGATTCCTTCTATAATGGAGGTGTGCTCAGCGACAGCAGTGACGTACCTCTAAACAAAAGTGACGAGCGTCGTGGCCGTTCCACCTCTTCACCTGGGATAGGATGGCTCTCAGAGGGGATTGAAAGATTCGTCTCTGCGTTCTCTTCGTCGACCTGAGTAGTAGATTGCATAGGCGACCTAATCCTGCCAATAGGATTCCACTTGGATCTCTCATCTGGATCAGCGTACCACGCCTCTCGCTTTGCGGTCGAACGAAAGATATCGACATCGCCACTAGTAAGCCTCTTCCCAGCTTAGTCGCCTGGGCAATGCTCACTCATGGCGAAAAGGCCAGCGATGGCCGAAACCGACAGGACAAGGTATCAGTCAAGGACAACGAAGCGCGACCAATGTATGCGATCAGCAGTCAAGCTCGAGATTGAAGAGGTTCTGGTGTTCCATGTATATCGAGGAGGGAGAAGAGATGGCGATGGATGAGCCTCTTCAGCTAAGCATAGCCGAATGCCCTGCGCTGTTAGCGTATGCACAAGACTCAAGTAGAGGGAATTTTCTGACCGCCAAGTATTCCGAAGGCTGTGTAGACATTAGTGGTAAAAATGCGCCCGACATTTGTAGGTCGAAGTGTCAGGAACCCAAGAGGAGGTCTGTTGACAGACTCTATTGGAAGTAGCATGGTCTTGGCAGGAGGCAGGGTTTGATTTATTGGGTAACAACAAGGGCAGCCCAAGAAGGTTGGGGAACCTATCTCAGGCTCTATCAGTGCCCCGTTGCACCGCCCCGTAGTGCCTCTTCTACGCCCTCAGTGCTCCCTTAACAGCGGCCCTGCTCCCTTTCCCGAACGAAAAGGGTAACTGCAAATCCTAAGGTCGGGGTGTATATGACATATATATAGCCATAGATAAATACCAACGAGACATTATACGAGATAATTCATCTCAAGGAACGAAACCAAAATCTAGTAGAATCAAAGAAACACAGTTGGTGACCAAAATCCCGATATACTCCAAGCCCAGAGGTGACCAAGTAGTACATGAAAGAGTGAAGCTAGTATCCTGGTGCATGCATGTTGATATGAGATTCAGAGATAGAAACAGACAGCTGACACGCCGTGAAAGGCTAGCGAACGACCGTAGATGCATAATTGGAAGGGAGAGTGATGCCCGAGAAGAGAGCAAATCGATCCAGTGATATGAATGTTTCTACCAAGTAATAGATTTTGATACCTCTTTGAGACCTTATCTTACATACCAAATTCTCGTCAAAGCATGTACATCAAGGGTATCTGCCAGTGTTGAAATGCACGCTTAAGTAACAGCATCAGCAAGCACCCGATAGCGTACATTTTGATCGTGTTCGCAGTGAGATTTTGCCACCTCATCTCAGAAGCTGTACATTCTCACCTCGCAATCTTCGCCGCCGGTAACGATGCGGCTGTCGCTCACTGTGTTGTTTCAAACTTAGCATGGCTCCAACCCAGGACATAATTGGGTTACAAGAAACGTTCATGATCGCATACATTGACGAACATTTCACGATTACAAAAAGAGTAATAGTGGGGAAGGAATGTAAAAGTCAGGCTACTTACAGCCGATGCAGGTGATAGGCCCTGCGCTCTGCGTGAATGTTCGCTAGTGGTGTAGTGTCAGTAAAGTCACCACAGTGGATAACAGTCGGAGTCACATACCTCGCACTTGCCACTTCTCGTATCCCAGACCTTGATCATCCGATCTTGAGCTCCGGAAACAACACGTAACGAATCGGCCGCCAATCCCCAGACACCCTCCACATGTCCAAAGTACGTGCGGAGACACTTGCCGGTATAGGTGTTCCACAGCCGGATGGTATTGTCCAAGGCGCAAGTAAGGACATATCGAGGCGGCAACGGTCTGTCACATGTTGTGAAGCCAGGACCGTAAGGCTCAAGTATAGGCTCGGTACTCGCTTGGCGACCGCTGGGCTGGGGAGGGGTGCTCGTGGTCGAAGAGACGTCGTCGTCGTGATCTTCCGTCTCGACTTCTTCGAAATCAAAGTCGTGAGGCAAAGTCACCACCTGCTGCACTTGGCCGACGTGTCCTTCGAACGTTTTGATAATCGACTTTGAATCCAGATCCCAGAGGCGAAGGGTAAGGTCATCGGACGCTGATAAAAGTGTACGAGAGGGCGCGTCAACTCGTACTGCATTGACCCAATCGGTATGGCCGCGCAGCGTGAACTTGGATTTATCCTCAAAGTTCCAGATCTTGACGGTCTTGTCTGCGGAGCCCGACGCCAGCACGGAGCCGTCGAAATGTAGGCCGATGACACCATTCGAATGGCCGGTGTAGGTTGATATGCAAGCTCCGGTCCGCCAATTCCATACCTTGATGGTTCTGTCGATGCTTCCAGAAATCAGTTTCGTCTCGTCAAATTGAAGGCATCGTATTCCACTAGTGTGGCCCTTCAGTGTTCTGATCTCTTCCCCTGTATCTATATCCCAGATCTTGATGGTTGAATCATAGCTTCCAGTTGCTAATAGATGATCACTGAATTGTAGGCACATCACTCCATTTGTGTGCCCTTTAAAGCTCCGTAAGGAACATCGTCCATGCTTCCAATTTGTACCCACTTGAAACCGATCCTTATAGACATCCTTCCAAGGTCGAGTCCGTGGTTGAAAATACGAATCATCATCGGTACCTGCGGGTGTTGGAAGCTGTTTCTGTGGTGACAAAACAGTGAGCGTCGCCGGTTTCCGTTCGGATCCATCGACCGATGAAGTAGCAGCCTCTTGCGTATCAGATGAATCGTTGTGCAGCGAGAATGGTGAAGAATCCCTTGCCGCTTCTGGGTACGGTGTTATATTTGGGGACCATTCATTAAGACCTTGGCCTGTAGCCCGCAGCTGTATCTGTCTCTTTGAAGCCCGTAGTCTCTGCCTTTCCAACAATGGCAAGCCCCAGCCGCATTTTGGACATTTTCTATCGATATGTTGTTCACACATTCTATGCCATACCACGTCGTCGTCCGCAAGTGATCTCCATCTTTGACTGACTTGAGCCGCCTTGCACAATGAGGTCGTGTCCAAGAAGCAAAGAACTTTGTAAGATATTTCCGGAGGCAATGCGGTCATGAAGTCAATGCGGATAAGTTCTCGAACGTTGGTCGATAGATACGATAGCTGGGGGAAACAGCATTGCGAAAGTATGCCTTGCAGGATGAGGTTCCGTTGCTTGGCGGGCGCCGCTGAGAAGAGGGACCACACGTGGGCTATAGCCTGCTGATCCCCATGGGAGAGGTCTTGCAGCTCGTTCTGCAGCTGCTCCATAGATGGTTCGTTGACCTGCCTGCGACATTTGAGATCTGGTCTGTGTCTGTAGCAAAACTTGGTATTCGGATCTCTTTGCTTCGCATTCCCTGACGAATCCCACCCTCCCCCGGGCGCATACTGCTCAGGGATATGCTCGGCCAGAAATGGAGCGACGGTTTGGCTCGCCTGTTTGGAAGAAGCTGAAATTGATATGTTGTCGTGATTGTCCGAACAGATGTCGTGACGAGCGCTCAGATCTTGCGTTGGGCGTTCTGGGACAGGAAAGTTTCTAGATACTCCATTGCTGGGAAAGAGGATATCTGGCGGCGAGATTCTTCTTCTCTTTGACGGACTCTGTGCATGTTGCTCCACCCCAAGGCTTTCGCTATTACTTCCTGGTTTAGACATGCTGTTTGTGCCCTGAATCGCAGGTTGCCGATGCTGAAGATGTTGGCGAATTGGAGGAGGAAACTGGCAATGACAGAGAGTAACAGTAGTGGAAGATTCGTGCAAAGGCAATGAGAAAGAATGTGCTCATATGGCGGCTGCGCACGCTCGGTGAGTTCGCAATCGATGGCGTGCGAAGTCGAGCGATTTGGTCCAGAGTTCACCACCTCTTATCCAACGTGATCATCATTGTCATCCAATACTGATGAGGTCCGAAAGCTCTAGCATGCAAGTTACTGTTTGAATCGCCGGAATTCGAATTGCCTACAGCGTATGTCATTGTAGCTAGCCCTCGTAGCACATTACTGAAAGATGGCGACTCCACTTTTAGACGATCTAAGCTAGTCTCGGGCCGCAGCTTTAGCTCGCTCGCTCCTTCCCGTCAGCCTCAAGGACCCTTGCTCGTTCGCTCCCCACTTTCTTGTGCACAAGCTTTCCATGGAAGGCGGACCATTGGAAGCACGAGTCCCATATTCAACAGGTCCTGGGACTGGAAGCTTCGCGTATTTGAGATCGTCATTGACGTTTTCTGGCCACACAAATATGCAAACCGTGTCAATACCTGCTGTGTTAATGGGAATCTCAAAGCTTTACAATTGTGGTATCTTGGGCTGCTATCCTGAGTACTACCTTTTTGCTCGTCTTTAGACTGAGTGCTATTGATTTCAGTCCACTTCCTACGTCATGGACACGGGCGCAGAAGAGGGTCTCATTGCCCATCTCCTCGCCGCCAAACGCTCCCTCTCCTCCATCTCCCACGTCTACCGCGCCAACAACTTATGTACATCTACGCGCCTCTCTCTGGAAAAAGCTGCCATACTCACCGCTCGCACTTCGTTTCTCCGCTCTGGCATAAGCTCCCAACTCGATGTCTTGGAGCAGGTGCAATTGAACACCCAGGATACGGCCAGGCAAGACAGCGAAGATTTTGGAGCTATTATCTTGAGGCTGAATAGTGCGGATGCGCGGCTGAGGGAAACTCTGGATACGTTGAGAGGGACCATTGTGGAAGCTGGATTGAGGTCAGAGAAAGAAGGGAGGAGAAGTCTGCTAGATTTTGTGGATGAAGGGGGCGTCGAGGGGTTGACAGAGTCGATCAAAGGGATTATTGGTAAGGCTGGGGAGGGGTTTAAGGAGTCCGAAGATGACAATCAAGCTTTCTTTGAGGATATGTTGTGTGTGAAGAAGACGCTCAATGCTGAGCGAGGTTCTCCAGCTAGGTAAGGCACAATTTTCACTGTTTGTATGATTCATAAAACAATGTCTGGGTATTATAATACTCTGGCACGGTTCCTTCGGGCCATTGCTGTTGCATGGATTGGAGGATCGGAGGATACCCCATACCTCATTCAGGTTGATGTTGCAGATCGCCAGTAAAGGAGTACTGACTTCAAATGTCTGCGCAGATCGGAAGAGATTGCGGTGAACGATGAAAGATCACTAATACCGAATATATTGCATGAGATGGAAAACCATGCCAGGGATATGGCAGGCGAATTGGAGGGTTTGGTGAGACATTACGACATGTGCGTTACAGCCGTCAAACACCAAGACGGAGGTGGGGATGTGGCGCAAAAGATCGTAGGCGAACTGCCGGGAGGATTAGACATCGGCCAGGAATCTGACGGAGCGCCTCCAGAGCCCATAAGCGCTGAGCAACGGGATGAGATGATGACAGTGCTGGAGGAGGATGCTGAGCATGTTGAAGGCGCGGTCATGGATATCCGAAGTCACATTGCGGATATGGAAACCCTGTATGAGCAAGTGGAGGCGAGTACTGAGGCTTTGGATAAAGAGCATATATCCACCACGACGGCCTATACACTTTTGGAAGACATTGGACGTAAACTACCCAAGTATATCACACGAAGCCAGGGTCATGTTCTTCGATGGCAAGCGGAGAAGGCGAAAGTCGAACAATTATTAGAAGAGCTAGAAAGCTTGACCCAATTTTACGATGGCTTCCTGAGAGCCTATGATAATCTACTCATCGAGGTTGGCCGGAGGAAAGACGTGGAGGTGAAGATGGAGAAAGAGGTTCAGCAAGCTAGAGCTCGACTTGAGATACTCTACGAAGACGATCTTGCGGAACGAGAGGCCTTCAGCAAGGAGCAAGGTGATTTCCTGCCAGTCGATATCTGGCCCGGCTTGACTGTTGGGCCGTTCCGATATGAGATGACATCGGTTGAAGATGAGGTGGCGAGGGTGCCAGATATCTCGAAATCTGTGATTCATCGAGCCATTCGACGTATCCATGGCGAGCAATAGATAAGCTCTTGTGGGTTGTTAGTGTATCAAACACCCCGTTTATCGCAGTGTCCCTAGTAGTGAGGCATTAGCGTGGGTAAGGCATGATATTCGATAACATAGCATTTGAGAATGGGAAGATTTCTCAGTGCTCTCTTTTTTCTGCATGGGAAGCAAAAGGGGCTTCGCTTCAATTCCTCATTGCATAGACTGATGAGGTTCCTGTGCAAGCAAGGAACACTGCAGCAGCTGGGAGGAAGTAAGTTCAAGTGTATTGTGTTCGTCATTGAAATTGGCATATGCATGGTTCGATGCTCGACGTACCTAGATATCAAGTCACAATATAGCTCTCTTCCAGAGTTTGCCTCCATTTCATTTCAGAAATTCTCCTCCTTTAGTGTCAGTGCTTGCGACGCGTGGAGCTGCTGATCATCTTTTTCTTGACGTGCTTGGGTATCTTGTTTTCTCGTTGCACTTTCTTCTCCTCTTTCACTTGCTTCTTATGCTCTTTCTTAGTATCTTTGTCCTCGAACCGCTTCCCACGTGGCTCTTTCTTCGCAAAAGGATCCTCTTCGCTTTCTTCACCTTCAGCAGCTGAAGAGGCATGGCCATCTCCGTCATCAGCTTCTGAGCGGTCTTTTGCTTCAGTGATAGGACCATCTTGTCTTAGCTTTCCTGCGAGCAGGTCACGATAGATGAGGTCATCTTGCGCGCCTTTTGCGACCTCTCCAACATCCCGCTCGATATCGTAGACTTGCTCGAGGGTCTGTGGTATGTACTGATTGCGGAACACTTCATTGTCAACCTCGGCTTGCGGGTCCTCTCCCGTTTCTATTTCAGGCCGGTTTTCGTACAGTGTCTGCGAAGCTCCGGTCATTTCTTTTAGATTTGTGCTGCCATGGGCCGCTGTCACAAATCCGAATGTGGACTTCTCTGACAGTATGTCCACTCCCTTGCGTCGGAAAAAGTCACTGACATTTTTGACATCCATCCTCAAAAATTCCAAACTCCGGGGATGATCATGCTCAACGCTTTGACTTACGTCAATGATCCATAGCTTTTCTTCGTGGTATAGAACGTTATATTCGCTTAAGTCGGCGTGAACTAGACGGCATACCTGATACAAAATTCGCATGTATCCTAGCAGCTGTAGGTAGAGGACCTTCCATCTCGCCTCGATATCACTACCGACAAGCTCCACATCTTTCAATCTCGGCGCTGGAATCCCTCTTTTATCTCCGAGGAAGCCCATCACGAGAACATGTAGGCGTAGCTGGACAGGCTCGGGGCATGGTATTCCAGATGCATAGATTCTCTTTAGATTTCTCATTTCTTTCTCCGCCCAAACCTTAACCATAGCCCGATTGTTGCTCTTGCTATAGCCCTGCCTAAACCTGTATTCCCCCGTGACGTACTTGTCTCTGTCCTTGAAGACTAAGATACTAGTCTTGTAGACCTTGATTGCTCGGTGTAGCGGCGCCACTGCAGCCTCGGAGCCCTCCCCCTGCGGGACACTGAGAGCGTGATAGACATTTGCCTCCTTCCCAGTGGAGAGACATCCGTTGACTTCAGAAACAACATTGCGATTGATCATCTGTAGCAGGATCATGCGGGTTCGCGGATCTAGCACTTGTTCGCTTGTGGCTCTATCGCTCTTATCTGCGACTCTGTCTTGTTTGGCCCCAAGGCCAGACTGTCTGTCATCGAGCTTTAGCTTCCCTGCATGCCGCGATAACGTAGTAACTCGATCGTCTATAGAGGCAAAAGTATTTGCCGTGGGCTTCTGAGGATTCGCTTTGGGAAAAGTCAACTTCGAGGCATTCGGGTCGGAAGCGACTTCCTGCAGGCGGCGTTGCCTGTTGTAAGTTTTGGTGAAATCTGACGGGTTGTACGAGGCATAATCTTCGTTATCCAGGTCTTCGCCTGCGAAGATATCATCGTAGTCTTCATCAACATCCTCTTGTACCTCATCCTGTTCCGGTGTCGAGCCGATTTCCACCGTCTCGGCGGCGCTGGTTTGGTAGCCTTGACCAGGTATGAAGTGGTGAGTCGGTTGCTGCCCTGCAGCAGGGTCTTCGGGGTTTGGCATTGGATTGCTTTACTCAGGAAAGTCTTAGTTTACTGCAGTAGGTCTAGCGATAGCATGGAGGACTTCCGCTATTTTCGGCTAAAACTCGGTAGATCTCTGAGCTAGCGCGTTTATCTGTCGCGTTGCCCGCAGTGTCGAACAGGGTGTGAACGATTAACGAGCTCATGATACCTGATACCACGCGACATGAGTCTGCGATTATATTCTTCAGCCGCCGCACAACGAGTAGCAGATTTTACCGTTGGTAAGACATCTCGTGCCCGGATATAGACAGGATGTACATCAAGCAGATCATCATCCAGGGTTTCAAAAGGTATGACCGTCGTGTATGCTGAATTCGACGAGTTGCATTTACTTACGTATGTCTCAGCTACAAGGAGCAGACCGTTATCGAGCCTTTCTCCCCGAAGCACAACGTCATTGTGGGCCGCAATGGCTCCGGGAAGAGCAATTTCTTCGCAGCCATCCGATTTGTACTCAGCGATGCATATACTCAGATGGGTAGAGAAGAGCGGAATGCACTACTCCACGTACGTACCTTCGCAAACCCATGCGCGGAGACTGCGCGATTGACAGAGCTCCTAGGAAGGAACGGGTGCAGCGGTCATGTCCGCCTTCGTGGAGATCATCTTCGACAATAGCGACGACCGTTTTCCTACTGGTAAATCTGAGCTCATCCTACGGCGAACGATAGGCATGAAGAAGGATGAGTATTCTTTGGATCGCAAGAACGCTACGAAGTCAGATGTCATGAACCTGCTTGAATCGGCTGGCTTTTCGAGATCGAATCCATACTATATTGTACCTCAAGGCCGTGTCACTGCGTTGACGAACATGAAAGATGCCGAAAGGCTGAATTTGCTCAAGGAAGTGGCCGGAACACAGGTTTACGAAGCTAGGAGGACCGAGTCATTGAAAATTATGACCGAGACGAACAACAAGAGGGAGAAGATTGATGAGCTGCTGGAGTACATCAAAGAGCGACTTGCTGAGCTGGAGGAGGAGAAGGAAGAACTTCGAGACTATCAAGACAAGGATAAAGAGCGAAGATGTCTGCAATACACTATAGACCACCGAGAACAGGTAGCAATCGCAAATGAGCTGGAGAATCTTGACGAACAACGGCAGACAGGTTTGGAAGATACTGATGACAGTTCGGAACGTTTTATACAGGGCGAAAAGGATCTTGCAGAAGTGGACGCACAGATCAGCGAGTTGAAGCAGCAGGTCGAATTCCTCAAGGTCGATAAAAGGCAGCTTGAGGATGAGTGGAAAGAGAAAGCAAAAAGCAAAGCCCAGCTTGAACTTGAAGTCAAAAGTTCCACCGATGGCCAGTCGGCAGCACAACAAGCGAGGGCACGCTACGAGTCTGAGCTAGTGAAGGTTCAGACGTCGATCCGGGAGCATGAGAAAGAATTAGCAGAGATCACGCCTAGATACTCGTCAAGTATGCAGGAGGAGGCCAGTAGCAAGTCCGAGCTCGACACTGCAGAAGGTACCCGACAACGACTTTATGCTAAGCAAGGCCGCAATGCTCGCTTCCGGAATAAGAGAGAGCGAGATGACTGGCTCAGAAACGCGATCAATAACAGCTACTCTGACCTAGCAAAGGTCAAGGCTGTAAGGGTCCAGACAAGTGAAGACATAGCGGAACTGGAAGCGGACATCGTAAGCACGGAAGGGGAAATCACTGGGCTCCAAGAGCAACTAGATGGCCGAGGAGGTAGCAATGAAGCCATGCAGAAAGAGATTCAAGAGGCTAAGGCCCTACGGGATAAGCTCATGGACGAGAGAAAGTAAGTACAGGTGAGTTGAAGCGTTGACATCATACTAATGGCGCGACAAGGGAATTATGGAGAGAAGATGCAAAGCTTGACTCCGTACTGCACAATGCACAAACCGAACTCTGGCATTCGGAAAAGGAACTTTCCCACACGATGGATCAGAACACCAGTCGAGGCCTCTCAGCTGTGCGGGACATCAAGCGACAATACAATCTCGATGGGGTATTTGGTACCTTGGCTGAACTGATGGAGGTTAATGAACGATATAGGAAAGCCGTGGAAATCACGGCGGGAAACAGCTTGTTCCACTACGTCGTCGATAACGACAATACCGCCTCCAAGGTCATCGAAATCTTGCAAAGGAAGAAGCTGGGACGAATCACCTTCATACCATTGAATCGAGTAAACCCGAAGACCGCCAATGTACCAAAGGCCAACGATGCTATTCCCATGATTGAGAAGATTCAGTTCGATCCTACTTACGAAAGAGCATTTCAACAAGTCTTTGGTCAGACTATAATCTGCCCAAGTCTCACCATAGCCGGTCAGTACGCAAGGAGTCATGGTGTCAATGGTGTCACAATGGACGGCGACCGGTCGGATAAGAAGGGTGCATTCACAGGTGGGTCCTCTGATAACCGACATTCGCGAGTCCAAGCTGTACGCAACGTAACGAAATGGCGAGATGAGTGTGATGCACATAAAGCTAGATCAGTGGAAATCAAGCGCGGCCTGGAGCGCAAAGATCAGGAAATTACCCAAGCTGTAGGCAATCTTCAGAAGATTGAGCAAAAGCGGATGCAACAGGAAAACAGCTATGGGCCACTACGGCAGGAGCTGAGAAATAAGATGGCTGGTCTTGACAACAAGAAAGATACACTTGACAAGAAGCAGCGAGCGAAAACTAATATCGAGATAAACTTCAAAGCTCTTACCGATCAACAGAATGCCCACGAGGCCGAAATAGCATCCGAATTCAAGAAGGCATTGACTCGAGACGAGGAAACCCAATTGGAGAATTTGAGCTCGACTGCTCAAGACCTCCGGCGTCAGCTTTCAGAACTGACCTCTAGCCGCAGCGAGCTCGAATCTCGAAAGACGATTCTCGAAATCGAGCTTCGCGAAAATCTACGTCCACGTCTCGACCAACTCAGGTCCCAAGAGTTCGACAGCCAGGACAGCGGCAGAGGCAACGCGAAGCAAATTCAACAAGATCTCAAACGCATCAACAAATCTGTTGGAGAAGTCTCCCGCAAGCTCGAAGAGGCAGACTCATCCATCGAGACAGCAACCGCCGAAATCAACGACCTCAACCAACGACACACCGAAATCCTCGCCTCACAATCCGACATCGCCAAAACCATCGAGAAAACCCAGAAGCGAATGGAGAAATCCATCCAAAAGCGCCGCATCCTCACCCAGCAAGCCGCCGAGGTGGCCATCAAGATCCGCGACCTGGGCATCCTCCCCCACGGCGCGCTCGAAAAGTACGACAAGACCAAAAGCGACGCCATCGTCAAGCGCCTCCACAAAGTCAACGCGGCACTGAAACAATACGGCCACGTCAACAAGAAAGCCTTTGAGCAATACAACAATTTCACCAATCAGCGCGATACTCTCGAAAAGCGAAGAGCGGAACTGACTGAAGGCCAGTCCAGCATCGAAGAATTGATCACGGTGTTGGATCAGCGCAAAGACGAAGCCATCGAGCGCACCTTCAAGCAGGTCAGTCGCGAATTCGCTAATGTTTTCGAGAAACTCGTCCCGGCCGGACGGGGACGGCTCGTCATTCAGCGGAAAGCGGATAAAGCGACACAGGCCGAAGAGGAGAGTGCGGATGAAGAGGAGAGGAGGAAGGAGAGCGTGGAGAATTATACGGGGGTGGGTATCAGTGTCAGCTTCAACAGCAAACATGACGATCAGCAGCGTATTCAGCAATTAAGCGGTGGGCAGAAGAGTACGTCGTCCCCTTTCCATTCCTCTTCCTATCCATACGCCTACGCCTACCTTTGAATACTTCACACACCGACTTACGAAAAAACAACAGGCCTCTGCGCCCTCGCCCTCGTCTTCGCCATCCAACAATGCGACCCGGCACCCTTCTACCTCTTCGACGAAATCGACGCCAACCTCGACGCGCAATACCGCACCGCCGTGGCGCAGATGCTGCACTCCATCTCCGAGAGCGGAGGAGCGAGCGGGAGTCAAAGTAAGGATAAGGGAGGTGGAGGAGGAGGAGGAGGAGGGGGGCAATTCATCTGTACGACGTTCCGGCCGGAGATGCTGCTGGTGGCGGAAAAATGCTATGGGGTGAGGTATTTGGGGAATAAGAGTAGTAGTGTTGTTGTTGTGGGGAAGGAGGAGGCGTTGAAGTTTGTGGAGGGGGAGAAGGCGTAGGGGGTGGGTGGTGGGCGGGTGAGGGTTGGGTAGGGGGTAGGGGGTAGGGGGGAGGGAGAAGGCGTAGGGGTTTGGTATGATGTTGTAAAGCGGTATGTTTGTATGTAGGATGAGATATCGGCGTTTTCTCTGATGATGGGGAGCGGATCTATGCCGTTGAGATCGTGAGAGATCGAGGTCGCATGGTTTAGCTTTGCTGGGGCTGGCTGGGAATGGGATGGGATGGGATGGATATTTTACGGTATCCTGTGAGCTGAGATGAGATGAGATGATATCTTGCTCGTTAGCTGTAAGCTATCTAGAAATACCTACCGCGCTCTCGACTAAAGGTTGGGTGGAGATATATACCCCGTGGTTATTTCATCTCTGATGCTGGGTTTTGCTCGTTCTATATCCATGTGGTGACGTGACGTGTCATGTTATATTATATAGGTAGGGGAGCATTGAGATGGATTATTAGTTCGAGGGAGGATCGTAGGGGTATATGCTGTACCTATACCACTAACATGATTCCACCTTCAACCTTCCACCTTCCACCCTCCACCCTCCATACATACATATATACATACCTAGCTACGCATCCTCCTCCCCATTTCTCCAGAACGTCTGTTTCGTCGTCCACGTACTGTAAGTAAGTATGCAACCGGGTTGAAAGGGAGTACACCCGAGGTGTGGCCTCGTGGGCTCTTGCTGTTGCCGCTGCCGCTAGGATTAAGTTACGTACTGTGTTCAAGGAGCTTTTGGGTTCGTTTGGGCTTTAGTTTTGTAAATGGCCGAGGGCAGGGGGATGGGGATTGGGATGGGGATGGGGATGGGGATGGTGATGGAAGGATACCGAAACAGGTAAGGAGCTGTGTTCGGGAAGAAACGGAGGATAACACCAACAGTCTTGAGCATGCGCTATGTGTATAGGGACAGGGGCATCAAGAGCAGTGGACTGACTCTGGGGGATCCGGGTGCGGATACCGGGGCATTTGTCTCGCTAACGCCTTAAGAGTTTGAATGCCTCTACCGTTAGCGCATGCTCAAGACTTTTGGTGTCATCCTCCGTATGCGAAACGAGTTTACTATTGTCCACTTGTTGTTGTTGTTGTTGTTGTTGTTGTTGGGAGAAGAGGAGAGCGTATGAAGTAGCTTGTGTGCTAGATATGAACGGATCGTAAGGGCGGAGAGATCAAGCTATACGGAGTATGGGAATTGAAGTTAATTACCGGCGACGGATTATGGCGGCTTCGACGGCGATGGTTCGCAATTCTGTCTACATGCAGCCGTCGGAGGAAGGTCCTCGATAACGCACGTTATGTGTAGAGAGATAAGCTAAAGCAGCCACCCTTGGGCAGGTCTTCGGCGGAGCGCAGGGGTTGAATGCAGCTTGATCGATGTTAGATATGGTGCACCTTTGCTCTTTTTGGAAGTACGACACAGCCTCTGCAAGACTTCGTAACAGCTCACTGCGCAACCTCTTTATATTAATTCAATCAATGTCCGCTTTAGCGGTGGAGGGGTTTCTTGCCCTGTTTTCGCCCTGCATTGGACCTGCAGGGTGGCTGGCCCGACTAGCCTTCTGGAAGTGCCACCACCATACCGATAGATAAGAAACCGGGCCAACCGTTGCTGTGGATTTCAGACGTCGCTCTCAAAGAATACCTTATGTAGAGGGGTGAGCCTTTGATTCAGGAAGGAGCCGCTCTGCGAAAGGAAATGTGTTGAACCCATTGGCATATCTGCGTGCAGACAATAGTCTTATCCCGTCATCTTTTCTGTTTATCGGAATCAAAGAGGTTATCGAATACTGTAAATTTGTATCTATGCCGGAGCGTGATTTCTGAGGAGGTGGAGCTGAGTCTGTACATGCACGTATGTCTGATGTAAATAGTCATGCATATTGTTGATCAAAAGTACACGACCAATCGAAGCTATACTGGATAATCATTGGATTTTCTCATCATGAGCTTCTGGGATGTCTGCAAGTTGAAGAGAGATGCACAACATTGTTTGGATGAGGGTCAGTCAAGAGTCCGAGGAGATAAAAGAATCCTTAGTTCTAAGCGAGCGCTTTGACAGCCGGCTAGTACTATCTTGGCTTAGCGCGCCTCACCCGCGGATGGCATGCTTTAGCGTGGCCGTTGACACCGAAGTCGGGTCTTTTTGGCCTATCAGCCTCATGGTGGGGCGAGTGGGCGGAATGGGGCTTGGTGGGGTTTTTTGTTGGGAAGTCAAATATCCAGATCACGATTTCCCATCTCAATCTGTGGACGCCGTCACGCCATGTCGCTTGTGTGGCGGTCGTCAAACAGTTCGGTGCTGAACATTGTATTCACAAGCGCGTGGGATTGACACGCTTCGAGTCTGGTGTATGGTTGATAGGGGGAATTAGTCTTGCTCAAGGACCAAGAAGTTCTCGGTCAATTATACTTCTTTGTGTCGTAGAACGGAGAGAGTCTTCTTTCTGTAATCAATTCAAGATGACTTTCAGTGACAGAGTTCGCCTTTGGGACCGTACGGTAGCATAAGTCAAACGAAGCTGTCCCCTGCACGAAGTCGCGTGCATTGTGAAGGGGTCAGTGGCGGAGCGAAGTACTTTAGTAAACGGCCAGCTCCACAATAAGGGGAAGCCTCAGACTTTGGCGCCATCTTCCCCACAATCGTGGTACCATTGTGACATGCTTCAGGTTGAGGAGTCCAGAACAAATCATGAAGAAAGTTAATCCCCGCAATCCAAGTGGATCAAAGACAGTGAGTAGCTTGCAGATTGCCGGTACCGTGGTGGATCGATTGTTGACTTTGGATCCTCACGATGCTCCTGTCAAAGCGGGTTTCGACGCCAAATGAGATCCGGAGGCGTGAAAGCCGAGAGTTCAAGTACAGGGTGGCGTGTATCAAGCGTGCAGAAGAAGAAGAAAATCGCCACCGAAGTAGCTCGTGGAACGTGGAGATGGAAACGATGCCAAGATATATTGACATGCAGATTTTCATGTCTGTCGAAAATCAACGACTAGCGGTGTGAAGCTGCTGTTGGAAAGTGGAGAAATTGCGTAAGACTGGTTATGCATAAATTCTGATGAACAAGTGGTTGACAGGAGTCCAGGACTGAGTTAGTGCTCGTATCATAAACCAGCGTTTAGAGTGTGCAGTGCAGGCTTGCACTATCAAGCATTAGCAGAAGGTGGCGGCTACCTGGCAAATGATTGGTGCAACAGAAGGATAGATTGGTATAAACGTTGATGATCAACAGGACTTGCAGCGACTGATAGTTCTAGCGTGAGACGGCGCGGCCACCAAATTAAGTCGTCCTCGAGCCTCTTCTGCATCTCAGGGTCTGAGGGACCCAGTGAAGGAACCAGACGGAGAAGACGTGCCGTTGGGAGATATAGATGTACACATCGATGAAGAGCGCCAAATGGCGCATACATCTGCGATTGACAGTATGCTGAGCCTGGCGTGATGATGGGCAAGGCCAATAAGGCGCAGGAAGTGACTCGCCCGAGTGTATCAGATAGGAGGATAGTAATCAAAGAGAGCACTGATTGGAGCATTTGTTTGTTTTGATCCGACAATTCCTGGTCTTGGCGGAAAGGGGGTCCACTAGTTTGAGTTTGAATTCAAGATAATGGTATTCCCACCCCGCCCTCCACACCAGCTAATCTTCGTGTCTTCCTTGTTATTCTATTTACTCGTCTACACAACACTCAACCTACCCTCTCTCCCCCCCCTTCAATACCCCTTCAACGAGGCCGCAGTGGTAGTCCGAGTCCTGACCGTTGAGAGCCGTTGCACAACACAATCTAGTTGTTTCCCAACGCCAGGCTCAGCCGGACTTCGCCTCGAGGATCGAAAGGATCAAGAAGGGGAAATTCGTACGCCTTGTTTCTCTACGGGCATAGTAGAGGAGCTGCTGTAGTCTTGATTGGCAACGAGAATCCATTAGCAGACATCTCCAGCCCTGCAACAAGGACTTCTTTGTACAACTCCTTCAACCCTTATCTCCGCAACCGGAGACTATTGCCTGCAATGTGAGTGTCACTCTTCCAGTTCGACACCACACTGGCCCACTTGACACTTCCTTCATCACATACACGACAGCACAATGTTCAAGCCCGAAAATTACCATCATCGCGCTGACGACCAAACTTCCCAACAGATCCCTACTTTCTTTGCACCATCAGGCCATGATGAATTCTACGAAGTAACGGCTTCACCCAACGACAACACCTATGTACATAATATCATTACCTCCTACACAAGCACCCTTCCATAGACGTCGCCATAGAACGGATGCCGTACACTCCGCCATCAACGCAATCCCCGGTTGCCTCAAAGTCACCAACGCCTGCTCTGAGCCGATCACAGTCGTACAACAGAAGCACCTTCCAGGAAGATGAGAAATCAAGGTCGAGCCTACCTCACTCAGCCTCTCGAGCCTATTTAAACAAGAATCGTCGCAGCCCGTCTGTCCCCAAATCGCCTACCACCGCGACAGTGTCATCCCCACCAGATTGCACACCGCAAAAGCACGCCTTGAAGGATAATGATGTTCAGAGGGAGTACAGTGAAGGTGGTCAGAAGTCTCCCAATCGTCTAAATGTCTCGACGGATTCCTCGCCTCCGATATCACCCCAGATTTCGAGCGATGAGGAAGCTACAATCAGGCGAGGCAGGAAGAGAGATATGACAAAACTCGCGGAACTCAAAGCAGCCATCAGAATCATCGAGCAACATAGGGCGGGTTCGCCAGACGGGCGAGCAAGCGAGGAGATCATAGAATCTAGGACGAATTTAGGGCTTCCAAAGCCCCGACTGAACCTGTCCACATCAGCTAATGGCTCGCAACCTGAACACTCTCCTAGGCTGCCGCTGTCTGCTGGGGCTCGTAAGATCTCACATTCAAGATCTAGCACTGATACGAATGCGTTCTTCAATTTTCCCAGGAAAGAGTACGACTCTCCGGCGCAAGGTACATCTCAAAGTGACGAGGAGGATATTGAAGACGACGAGTTACGGATGAAGCCTCCTCTGATTCGTAAGAAGTCGGGTGAGCTAGTCAGGCCGGCTCTTCGAGCCTCATCTACCAAGAGAAGGCCCTTGAGTATGCCTGGTACTCCCACATACTCAAAAGCTGTACATTTCCAGGACAACAGTTTAGAACATGTTCGCCATTTCCACCAAGTGGATCGCCCCATCGCCGTCAGTGCTGGTTCATCGCCAGTCGAATCTTACGATGAGGACGATGATTTCCCTTTTGGCAACGGGGAATCAGGTTTACGTTCGCCTCCTTTTGAGTGGGAGATCCGACCAAGTAACATTCCTCGTGACACTTTTGAACGCCAAGCGTTGCCGGTCAGGACCGAGAGAATCTATCTATCCCCAGATACCAAGATACTCATCGGTTGTGTGGCGGTGCAGAATCTCGCATTCAACAAGCTGGTCGTCGCACGATTTACCCTGGATTACTGGAAGACCACGTCGGAAGTGGTGGCTGAGTACAACAATGATGTACGAAAAACGCAAACCAGTGACGGCTGCGACCGCTTCATCTTTCACATCAAGCTCGAAGACCAGGTCAATCTAGAAAACAAGACCATGTTTTTCTGCGTCCGATACCAAGTTAATGGATATGACTATTGGGATAGCAATGACTCCATGAATTACCAAGTCGATTTCTCGAAGAAATACCAACCTCAAAGCGTCAAGCTAGGTGGGCAAGCGAAGAATGCTCGGCCGCCTGTACTGCCTCGAAGCAGGCCTTCGGCAACCTTTTCACCCCGGCCCCGCAGCATGCCATCTTTTGACGACTTTGGGGACATGGTTGCTCCCTATGACTTTTCGTCTTTCCCCCAACCGTCTTCCATGGTTGGTGGATCTCCAATACGCTTCAAGAATAGGGCTTCCACGCAGGACATCGTTCCCGATGCCCCCGGGCGGCCAAAGAGCTCCTCGAACCAGCAGGCATTCGGCAACCGCTACGATTTTAGGGCTTCTTTGACGGCAGCCATACAGGCCGGGGGCAACTCGTCTGGAGGAGGCTCGCCCCCCACAAGAGATGAGATTAAGTCTGCGTTGCCAAATACTGTAAGCGAAAGGCCACCAACGGTCAAGAGTCAGCCTGTTGCAGACGCGGCAAAGGCTGGTAAAGACATTGAGGCGAGCAAGCCGGATCAGCTGGATGGTCCAAAACCAACAGCTTTGACTGCAGAAAAGCCCTCACTATCATCCTCTTCTTACCACGAGCTCCTCGATAAATATTGCTTTGTATGTTCTCGACCCGCCAAGGGATATGCAAAAACGGTGCGCTAATTTCAGCTGTAGTTTGGATCTGCGAAACCGAGTCCTCCGCCTACCAAACCAAGTTCCGTCCAGCTTAATGGTGTTTCGAATAAACTACCAGAAATCGAGAAAAACACTGGCAAACAATCGGGGTCTGCGAGCCCCTCCCCCCCTCAGGTTCGCTCCCCAATCGTGGAGAACCTGAAGCTCTCAAGTCCGAGGTCTTCACGGTCTTCATCACCGACGACTGGCTCCACTGTTGGATCCAGAACACCCCCTTCGGCGTTTGGATACCCCTATCATGAGCCAGCGCAGACTGGTCTCTTTGATACACACACGCCCACCGCCATTCGTGGGTAAACAATCAATTCGGCCATCTTGGCTCGAACGAAACACATCATACGCCTTCTTAGCGTCGTAGCTCGCTACGAAGATATGTGACCGGGGAGTCACATTATCGAAACGAGATAATGCACATACGAAATCTTGATTTGCGTGCGAGCGGGCATCAGTGTGGTACTTTGAGCGTCTTGTTTGTCCGTTTCATTCTGCAAGGCGTCACGGGGAGTTCATTGTTCGGCAGGTACTCTGCTCTCTTTCGTTCATAGACCGGGTGCTTCGATTGCCTTGCGGCCTTCCGTGCGAGGTGGGGAAAAGTTGTACATGTAAGCGTCGGCGTTCGGTCGTTTGTTCACACATGGGGGTTCCGGGGAAGGACCTAGTATGCATTGGAGCTCTGCTGTACAAACCTTTTTGTACAGACGGAGTGCGAAGGGTGCGGCAGCTGTCATTGATGAATCCCCGTTCGAAGCGGGCGGGTGGCCGAAACTATAGACTCGAGAGCTCTCTGATAGATACATATCATGTCTTGTCATATCGTCACAATGTGTCTGACCCACACTTTTCCCTGGATGTGCCAAGAACTTTGACCCTTTTCTCATACTATACCCCTTTCGTCGGCCCTTTATTTTAGTAGCTACCTAGGCAGGCAAAGACTTCGGTTTGTGGGTAGAAGAGATTTAGAGAAGGGAAGGAATAGATAGTCACGCCCGATCCGTTTCTTCTCATCTCAACGGTTTCTATTCGGTTCTTGCGTTTGAAAATTTCACTGGGACGTAATTATTTTCTTGATTGGATCATGATGCGGGTTTGTGAAGGGTGGGGGTTGGGGGTACGATGTGGAGGAGGGATGGAGTGGTAGGGGGCTGGGTAGGGTTCTTGGGAGGATGGGATGGGGTTCATTGGTGGGTTTGGTGGATTATGGGCCAAGACAGGTTGAGACGGGTTAATTTCCGTTGATGGTGATGGTGATGGTGGTGGTGATGGTTAGTATAATAGGTAGTGGTGGTAATAATAGGTGGAGGATGTATGGAATTCTAGTGATGGTGATGGTGATATTAGTAGTGGTCGCTTAAGATTGGGCTGGAGGTAAGGGTATTGAAGGTGGGTCGATAGGGGCTGATGTTAGGGGTAGTAGTGAGATGGTAGTGGAGATATGGATTAGGATGGGTTGATGGTAATATTTATGGTCGTTTAGTCGAGATAGGTTAATAGTCGTGGTAAGGATAATGGTAATGGTAATAACGATGGTGGTAACGACTATGGTTGTATTGGTCGTAGATTAGAATAGGCTAATGATGATGGAAGGGACTGCGTATGGTTATCGTGAGTATATTTTCCCGACGTGTGGTTGGGTAGATGTGATGAGTTGGCTTCGTCACGTGCAAGTGTCATACCTTGAAAAACAACAAAAGTATTGAAGATTGGTCGCGGCGAGTATATGCTAGTGGGATATTGCAATATATAAATCAACGCGTTTGTTGCTATTCACCTTCATCAATATCGTTATTCGAATTACATGGTGGATGTAAGCTATCGTTGGGGATGTTTCCTTCGTTCAGGGATGGTGATGCACCAAGCTGGAATGCATGTACAAGGAAGGGATTTCCAGAAACGTCCTCAGGATAGAAAGCCGTTATAATCACAACATGGGCATCGCATACGCCATGACCTAACCCCAGATAAACCCAATCCACTACCAATCCTATGCCGTCACTCACGGCGGACTCCCACCAAACTTACTCGGATCCAACCCGACCTTCTTCAACGCACTGCCCACATCTAGCGTAACATGCTGCGTCACACTCGCCAACGCTTTCTCAAAATACGGTAAATGCCGCCCGTCATATACGGAGCTATTGCCCACGATATCAATCGGCAGCATGCCGTCTTTGAACGTCGTGAGTATTTGGGTGAGTACGAGGGTTTGGTTCACGGTGCTGCGCATGGGGATGGTGTTGTTTCCTGGGGCAAGGGTGAGGTTTGTGAGGGTCGTGGTGCCGATTAGGGTCTGGGTGGAGGCGATGTAATTGTTGAAAGTTACGTTGCCCTGGGTGGGGATGTTAGTGGCGCTTTATGGAAGAGGATGGGGGACGAACCATGGCGATGGTCATGACGGTCGGATTGGGGATGTAGACTTTGCCTATCATGTTGGTCCCATCTGGCTCGGGCGTTAGTTCGATGGAGAATTCTGTGACGTTGAAACCGTTGAGTTTGTTTAAGCCTAGGAGGATCGATTAGCGCGGCTTTCATACCGAAGAGACCATACTATGTACCCTTCATTGAAACAGTTTTGTCGTAGTTGACGGTAGTGTCGGGAAATTTCATTTCGTGCAAAGCGGTTCGTCCTTTGACATCCACCTTCACCGTCTCGCTACCCAAGACTGCGATATTATAGTCTGTGAATGCAGCCAGATCGATAATTGACACATCTTGGTCTATGATAGATGTTGCTTGTTTGGTCGCATGGACCTGTGGGATTTCGACATATGCGTACGGCCCGGAGCCGTCTAGGGAGAGAGACGCATTGAATGCATCCAGGTTGGGATGATACGGGCTGCCATTGCCGATGACCGAGGTTTGTACGAGGTGAAAAGAGTCTGGTTTCGGATTTGAGAGAATGAGGGATGAAATCGTAAGCGTTGAGTCGTTGATGTCGTTTTGTGATATGCGTGGGAATGCGACGTATATTCTATATCCATTAGCCCGTGCTGCCACGTTTGTGGAACAGACAAATCTTCTTACAGGCAAAGGACAATTATCAATGTAGAAGCAATGAAGAACAACAGATGCAGCCACCAAAATCTCCTGAAATGCCTCTTGACTTTTGCGCCGAAGCCTGGGGGCCTGGTGGAGTTCACTTCCTCCACATACTCTGTCTCTTCCGCTTTTCCCTGCCACGACATTTCTGCTTTGCTTTCCTTCTATAAGTGCTGGAAGAAGTTTGGGGTGTTCAAAATATTCTCGAGTCTAATCAAGTAGTAACAGTCAAGACTACTGTTGATGGCTATGAATAGTCGTCTTCAATACTCGATAGGAAAAACCAAGATCGTTGCCAATATGAGAATGGTGAAAAGGCTTCACGCTGATTGATGAAGACTCAAAATATATATCTGGAGTGGTAGAAAAGTGAAAGCACTCCATCCGTAGATTATGCCTCCCGTGTCTGGAGTTCCAATCGTTCATGGAACGATACCGAGGCATGCTTCCCGTTCGTAGCTCTATTGAACGGATGAAGTACATCTTGATGATGCTAGCCAGAGCTTTGGCCCGATGGGGCAGGCCGTCCGCGGGACCTTGCTTATTGCTTCTCTGATGCAACTTGACGAGACAGGTCTGAACGCGGAGTCTATCGACGGATACGAGAGCAGGGCCGGATGAATCTTGGCGACTTCATGAGTGCAAGGAGCCATTGGAAAGACACTACGTATAGAAGCCAGTAGGAATTGAGGGTCTTTATTGCTTTCCGTGAAGATGACTTATCTCGCTCGACGTACAACGTAACGCCTTCATATCCAATGGCTTAGGCAGTAGTGGCCCTCAAATCCGTTGCGGTTTCCTCAGATCGCCATCGACGGAGCAATGATTCTCGAAGACGCGGGGCAAGCTATACAATTGGTCCGCCACGGCATAGCGCTTGTACAATCATTGGGACTTGTTACTCAGACCGATGACTGGGGACTCCTAGCGTTCATTACTTCCGAGGACTGCCGTCGAATGTTCTCTGTACAGAATTAGCCTGTTATGCCGGTAGGCTCGAAGCGGTACTTTGGTAGCTCTCTCAGGGCAAAGAAATGGTCGGGAGTGATTGACGTGTAGACGTGTGAATAAGGACCGAGGCAGACGTGGGCGCGTGCTTTTCTAGTGTCGTTATAGCGGCTGAAATATCAACCAAGCACGGCTTTGCGTCTTTATTTAGCGACAAACCCGGGGGACGGCGTGTTACCTACCTTAGAATAGGGCTAAATTCAGCCGCCCCCAAGCTTTTCCCCGGATCGACGAGAGGTCAAGATGTCCGCCCCTGGGACCATCTCTGCACGCAATCTAGTCTCAAAGTCGAGGGTCAGGAACCGGGACACATGCTTTGTTGGCCAATCAGATCAGCCATAATCCCCGAACCTGACCCGCAACCACGAAGCAAGTAACCGTGAGAATTGGGCGCACCAGACATAAGATCTTGTACCGCGGCATCGTAAGATGAGAAGAGGGGCCCGCATGGCTCAGAATAGCTTTGCTGGTGCTCTGGGTTTTCGTGTACAGTAGGTCGACATGCACGCCACTGAGTTCGCCCGAATTACCTATATATCCCTCTCCAGCATCGCTTTGCTGCTAGAAGCATCATAGTCACCGACTGCATACTCGTCAGCATCACTATTCCTTTGCCATCACTCGTTCAAGGCAATCCCCAGTCACCATTCTTCAAGCCAGAATGAAGTCGTTCGCCGTACTCATGGCCGTTGGCCTCGCAGCCGTCGCTCAGGCTCAAGATCAATGTGCCGCTGTCGCTGCCAAAGTACCAACCTGTGCTGTATGTTTTGCCAGAGTCAATAGATTCGAGTGATCCAAAGGCTTATGATGGATCAGGTGTCGTGTATCGCATCGGCTGCATCAGGCATCGGCTGTGGAGCGAATGACTTCGCGTGTCAATGCAAACCTTCCAATAAGTGAGGCACCGTGCCACACAGGAGATGGTCTCTTGCTAACGTGTCCAGCGCCGCCATCAACTCTGCCGCGTTGGCATGCGTGGTGTCAGGCTGTGGTGCAGTAACCGGCCTTGCCGTTCAAGGCTCAGCATCGGCCGTGTGCGCATGTGCTGCCACAGCAGCTGTCGCGCCCCCATCGTCCTCAGCCGTCGTCGCTCCAACCTCCGCCGCCGCTAAACCAACATCTGCTGCACCAGCACCGAAGTCGTCTACTGCCGTCGTTGCCAGCTCTGCTGCCCCAGCCACCTCCGCCGCAGTCCCTTATCCAACCCCATCATCTGCTGCGGCCGCAGCTCCTGTTGCGTCATCTCCATCGGGTACTGGCGCCATCGCCCCAAGCAGCAGCACCGTTCCATTCACAGGTGCAGCCGTTCAGACCGTCGCTTCCATTGGCGGCATCATGGGCGCTCTCGTCGCCATCATAGCTGCCTTGTAAGCGGTATGTATTCACAAACACAACGAGTAATGTCCAAAGACACACTATCGTTTCGAACAAGGAGAGAATGATATTGAAGATTGCAACGATATTTTATAATATTGAAGAGACGCTTTTTCATCAATCCATGGATGATTGGTCAAGGAAGGACGCTTGTAACACCACCATGTGTACATAGTTAGACTATCAACTAACTATGGATTATATTTGTTCAATGTATCAGGTTTATCGATTTTGTCCGATGATCACCCATCGGCTTCAGTCATTCGAGCCACTTGTAGTAACCATGTCTGGCGAAGACTTCACTATGCTTGGGCAATGAGGATATCTGGCAATGAGAATCTTCTACGGAGTCAATTTACCTGTAACTTGGGGATGAGGATAGAAGGATGAAACGGAAACGGCCATACTACCTATGGTTGAATGCCTGAAGAACATGAATACCTATTCCAACGTCGTCCTCTGTAGACAGATACACTTGGAAGTCAAGGCCACCTTCTCGCTCTCTGTTTTCACGTAAGATAGCACTACTCCGTATAGGAAGTGTGATACCAGACTGAGGATTAACTAGTACCGATTCTGTGTCTTGGTATGCTGGCACGCTGGTCGTTGAAAACTGAAGTTACCTCCTTTAGAGTAATAAAGTAATCTTCGGTTAAGCAGGAGACTAGTGGCCCAACAAGATGAAGCTTGGCAAGCTAAGGCTCCACTAAGTAAGGTAATGAAGCTACGTCAGGGTGCGGAATTGCTGGCGCTCTCTCTCCGCATTACTTTCTGGGGACCCAACAAGTGTCAATTTTTACTATTACACTTCCTACGACATGCATTGGAAATACATCTCCTTGAGGTCGTTGATAGTGATGTGGTATGCATAGCCATCTGTACGACATAGATGACCGAATTGTGCATACAAAGTATCAATGTCCAGAGACGACGAAACAAGCCAATCATAAATCACCGAGAGAAAAGCTCAGCGTAGATCCGGCCCGTACTTTATCTCCATCCTCACCATCCTTGAAGCTGCACCACACTTTTTACTCCCCTTCTCTTCACATCCTGCCAAACGTCTCTATTCTATCTGAATCTGATCACAGCGCCGACCCTCTCGACGCATTTTGGAACACCTATCCTTTCAGTTCTGTGCCGCACTGCCCTATCGGCGGTCTCGTCAGCTTCGGGAGCCGAGCAATACCGGCGGCATGACATTTTGACTACAGCTTCAATTGCCGAACAATCTTTCATATTGCTCTTCATAACCCCCTCGCTGCCCTCCAGACAGCTCCAATACCATGGCTCCCGTAGCCGTGGACGAGGGATCACACATAAATGGGACACTGACGAATGGGGATGCCCACCCCACCAATGGGACTCATCCGAGAGCTCCAAGTTCCTACGCCCAAAAGTTCAACCTTGCAGCACACTTCATTGGCGGCAATCACCTTGAGGCAGCTTCACCGGGCTCTGTGAAGGATTTTGTCACAAACCACGATGGGCACAGCGTTGTTACCAGCGTGAGCACCAATCCGGCGACTTACGCATTCCGTGGTGACTGGCTGACTATCCAAACAGGTGCTCATCGCGAACAATGGTATTGCGGCGGTCAAGGAAATCCGGTCGGTGCGGAAATGGGCCTACGAGACGTTTGGCGACGAGCGGGCTGTACAATTTACGGTCATGGCAACACCGGAGGACTTGCGAGCAAATGCAGACTACATTCGGATGGCAGATCAATATGTCGAGGTCAGTGAAATGGCATTCAAAATCGCCGTAATTGTGGGTGCTAATGGGTGCTCATCAGGTTCCGGGTGGGACCAATAACAACAATTATGCCAATGTCGAATTGATCGTCGATATTGCTGAGCGCATGAACGTTCACGCGGTTTGGGCAGGATGGTAAGCTTTTCCCGAGAATGACAACCTCGGTCTAACGATGTATTAGGGGCCACGCATCTGAGAATCCTGCTTTACCCGAATCGCTGGCAGCTTCGCCGAAAAAGATACTGTTCATCGGTCCACCGGGCGCGGCGATGCGGTCGCTGGGCGACAAAATCTCCTCGACAATTGTGGCCCAACACGCCAAGGTACCTTGCATTCCCTGGTCTGGCGAAGGGGTGGATGAGGTAATCCTCGATGAGGATGGAATTGTCACGGTTGCCGACCATGTTTACGATAAAGGATGCACGCACAACCCTAAGGAAGGTCTTGAGAAGGCTCGTAAAATTGGCTTCCCAGTTATGGTGAAGGCCTCCGAAGGAGGTGGAGGCAAAGGCATCCGGAAGGTGGACAACGAAGACAACTTCACGTCCCTGTACAACGCAGCTGCGAGTGAGGTGCCAGGTTCGCCTATATTCATCATGAAGCTTGCTGGAAACGCTCGGCATTTGGAAGTCCAATTGTTAGCTGACGAGTACGGAAACAACATCTCGCTTTTCGGACGAGATTGTTCGGTACAGCGTAGGCACCAGAAGATTATAGAAGAGGCACCTGTCACAATTGCGAAGCCTGCAACTTTTCAAGCTATGGAGAAAGCTGCTGTTCGGCTCGGAAAGCTCGTCGGCTACGTCTCAGCCGGCACCGTGGAATATTTGTACTCGCACTCGGATGGCAAATTCTATTTCCTGGAGTTGAATCCACGACTGCAAGTTGAGCATCCTACGACAGAAATGGTGAGTGGTGTCAATCTGCCAGCCGCCCAGCTCCAGATTGCCATGGGAATACCTCTTCACAGAATAAAGGATATACGGATATTGTACGGCGCCGATCCATCGTCGGCCTCAATAATCGACTTTGACTTCTCGAAACAAGACAGTGTTCAATCTCAACGTCGCCCAACCCCCAAAGGACACACGACGGCATGTCGTATCACCTCTGAAGATCCTGGAGAAGGTTTCAAGCCTTCGAGCGGTATGATGCACGAGCTTAATTTCCGCAGTAGTTCCAACGTGTGGGGTTACTTCTCGGTGGGCCAAGCAGGGGGTATCCACAACTTCTCCGACAGCCAGTTCGGCCATATCTTCGCATATGGAGAGAATCGTTCGGCCTCACGGAAACACATGGTTGTTGCATTGAAGGAGCTTAGCATTCGTGGTGATTTCCGCACAACCGTGGAGTATCTCATCAAGCTCCTCGAGACACCTGCGTTCGAGGATAATACGATCACAACGGGCTGGCTTGATGAGCTCATCACAAATAAGCTGACTGCAGAGAGGCCCGATCCAATACTAGCTGTTGTATGTGGGGCTGTGACGAAAGCGCACGTAGCAAGCGAAGGCTGTATAGCTGAGTACCATAGAGGCCTTGAGAAGGGTCAAGTACCGGCGAAGGACGTTTTGAAAACTGTCTTCCCCATCGACTTCATCTACGAAGGTATCCGGTACAAATTCACCGCAACCAGGTCGAGTATCGATAGCTATCATCTTTTCATCAACGGGTCGAAATGTGCTGTTGGTGTGCGAGCGCTCGCTGATGGAGGATTACTCATTTTGGTCAGTGGGAAGAGCCACAATATCTACTGGAAGGAAGAAGTCGAGGCCTTGCGTATCAGCGTTGATAGCAAAACTTGTCTTCTGGAGCAAGAGAACGACCCGACGCAGCTGCGAACACCAAGCCCGGGAAAGCTGGTCAAGTTTACAGTGGAAAACGGCGAGCACGTCAAAGCTGGTCAGACTTTTGCAGAGGTGGAGGTTATGAAGATGTATATGCCGCTCATCACTCAAGAAGAAGGCACAGTCAATCTTATCAAGCAGCCAGGAGCTGTTCTCGAAGCAGGAGACATCCTTGGTATACTTGCTCTGGACGACCCATCGCGTGTCAAGCACGCCCAGCCGTTCTCTGCTCAGCTGCCTGCTCTCGGGCCGCCCCAAGTGGTTGGCAACAAGCCTCCACAGCGATTCGCGTTACTTCATAGCATCCTGCAGAACATCCTTCAAGGCTTCGACAACCAGGTCATCATGGCTTCGACCCTGAATGAATTGATTGAAGTGCTCCGTGATCCAGAATTACCATACGGCGAATGGAATGCACAATTTTCAGCTCTGCACGCCCGCATGCCTAGTAAGCTCGACGCTCAGTTCACGCACATTGTTGAAAGAGCAAGGTCGAGGAAAGGCGACTTTCCCGCGAAACAATTGACCAAAGCGATGCAGCGTTTCCTCGAAGAAAACGTCAACCCCGCAGATATTGATGTACTGAAGGCTTCCCTCGCGCCCTTAGTCGAGGTCTTGGAACGATACACCGAAGGTTTGAAGGCACATGAGTATGAAGTCTTTGGTGACCTTCTCGACCAATATTACGAAGTTGAGAAGCTCTGGTCTACCCGTAATTCTCGGGACGAGGATGTGGTACTCAAGCTAAGGGAACAACACAAGGACGACATCGCGAACGTAGTGCATACTGTGCTCTCCCATAGCAAGATTGGAGCCAAGAATAACCTCATACTCGCTATTCTCGATATGTACCGGCCGAACAAGCCCAATACTCCCAACGTTGCGAAATATTTCCGATCGCACTTGCGAAAATTGACAGACTTAGAGTCCAGGGCGACCGCAAAGGTCACTCTTAAGGCTCGAGAAGTCCTCATCCAATACGCACTACCCTCCCTGGAAGAGCGTGAGTCTCAGATGGAACACATTCTCCGATCATCCGTCGTGGAGTCAAAATACGGTGAGACTGGCTGGGACCATCGAGAGCCTGATCTGGAGGTGATTAGAGAGGTCATTGATTCCAAGTATACTGTCTTCGATGTCCTCCCCAAATTCTTTGCCTACCACGATCCATGGGTCTCCCTGGCAGCATTGGAGGTTTATATCCGCCGTGCCTATCGAGCATACTCCCTGAAGTCGATTGACTACCATACTGACGACGAGCCACCCTATATCATTTCATGGGGCTTCGTGCTTCGTAAAGTTGGCAATTCCGAATTTGGAATGCCTGTCACATCCGCATTCCCGTCCACCCCTGCTACACCCTTGGCAAGTGGGCCGAACCCATTCAATCGTATCAGTTCATTTAGCGACATGTCTTATCTCGGCAACAGAGATGTTGAGGAGCCAACTCGCAAGGGTGTTATTGTCCCTGTGCAGTACCTGGACGAAGCTGAGGAGTACTTGATGAGAGCACTGGAGAAGTTCCCTATTGTCGGAGGACAGAGAAAGTCAGAGAATGGTTTGATTCCAGATTTGACCAAGGGTAGGAGACCCTCTCCAAGACGTGAGCCGGAATCAGATCTCACCGCCGTTTGTAACGTCGCAATCAGAGACGTGGAATCGTACGATGATAACGAGATGCTGAGCCGAATCGCAGAGATAGTCAACGACTACAGGCAGGAGTTACTTTCGCGAAAAGTACGGCGAATCAGCTTCATATGTGGACACAAGGATGGGACCTATCCTGGCTACTTCACTTTCCGTGGCCCGACATATGAGGAAGATGACAGCATTCGACACATCGAACCAGCTCTTGCTTTCCAGCTTGAACTTGGAAGACTATCCAAGTTCCGGCTCAAGCCCGTTTTCACCGAAAACAGAAACATCCACGTCTACGAGGCCATCGGAAAAGCATCTGACAGCGATAAAGCTGTTGATAAGCGATACTTCACGCGAGCCGTAGTCCGACCAGGGCGGCTTCGTGATGAGATCCCCACTGCCGAATATCTCATTTCAGAAGCTGATAGGCTGATGACCGATATCCTGGATGCCTTGGAAATCATTGGCAACAACGGCTCTGATCTCAATCATATCTTCATCAACTTTTCTGCCGTTTTCCCTCTTTCGGCCAAGGAAGTTGAAGAAGCTCTTGCGGGCTTCTTGGAGCGCTTTGGGCGACGCGCGTGGCGACTTCGTGTGACTGGCGCAGAGATTCGCATCATCTGCACGGATCCTACCAGTGGAACACCATATCCCCTGCGTTGTGTCATTACCAACACCTCAGGATATGTCATTCAAGTGGAGATGTACGCTGAAAAGAAGTCGGACAGAGGAGGCGATTGGCTCTTCCATAGCATTGGTGGCACCACCAGGATTGGTGCGATGCACTTAAGGCCAGTATCTACTCCATACCCAACCAAAGAATGGTTGCAACCCAAGAGATACAAGGCTCACTTGATGGGAACTCAATACGTTTACGATTTCCCCGATCTCTTCCGTCAAGCATTTGCCAATACCTGGACTAAGGCTGTCGCAAACCACCCATCTTTGCAGGGCAAGCTACCACGGGCCGACGAATGTATGGAATACAGCGAGTTAGTGCTCGATGAGCATGACGATCTTGCAGAAGTCTCCCGAGAAGCTGGAACCAACACCCATGGCATGGTGGGATGGATTGTCACTGCAAAAACACCAGAGTACCCCAAGGGAAGAAAGTTCATCATCATTGCCAATGATATCACGTTCAAGATCGGATCCTTCGGACCTATGGAAGACAAGTTCTTCTTCAAGTGTACAGAGCTTGCGCGCAAGTTAGGCATACCTCGGATATATCTTTCAGCGAATTCAGGAGCACGCATAGGCATGGCCGAAGAATTGATACCGCACTTCTCGGCTGCATGGAATGATCCCAAGAAGCCCGAAGCCGGCTTCAAGTACCTTTATCTCACTAAAGAGCTAAAAGCGAAATTCGAGGACGGTAAATCGAGGAGCGTCATTACGGAGAAGATTTCGGAGGATGGTGAGGAAAGGTACAAAATTACGACCATTGTTGGCCAGGAGGATGGCTTGGGTGTCGAATGTCTCAAGGGCTCAGGCCTCATCGCTGGAGCGACGTCTAAGGCTTATGAGGACATCTTCACCATCACGTTGGTGACCTGCCGATCAGTTGGTAGGCAAACCGAGCCCATTGTTGAGGATGCTTGCTAACACCTCACAGGTATCGGCGCCTATCTTGTCCGTCTCGGACAAAGAGCAATTCAAATTGAAGGCCAGCCAATCATACTGACAGGAGCAGCTGCCATCAATAAGCTTTTAGGACGCGAAGTGTACACTTCGAATCTACAACTCGGCGGAACACAGATTATGTATAAGAATGGGGTCTCTCACATGACTGCAAACGATGATTTCGAGGGCGTCTCTAAGATTGTTGACTGGATGTCGTTCGTTCCAGATAAGAAAAACAACCCGATACCAATAGGCCTACACTCAGATCCTTGGGATCGGAATGTTGGGTACTTTCCGCCAGCAAAGCAAAGCTATGATTTTCGATGGCTTATTGCTGGCAAAGACGAAGAGGAGGGTTTCCTCCCTGGCTTGTTTGACAAGGATTCTTTCCAGGAGTCCTTGGGTGGATGGGCGAGGACAGTCGTCGTTGGCCGGGCTCGACTTGGTGGGATCCCTATCGGTGTCATTGGTGTGGAGACGCGCTCGGTGGAGAACGTCACCCCTGCAGACCCGGCCAACCCTGATTCGACGGAACAAATCGCACAGGAAGCTGGAGGCGTTTGGTACCCTAATTCAGCTTACAAGACCGCTCAGGCGATCCGCGACTTCAATCACGGCGAGCAACTTCCCCTCATGATCCTCGCAAATTGGAGAGGCTTTTCTGGTGGTCAGCGCGATATGTATAACGAAGTGCTCAAATATGGATCCTACATTGTCGATGCGTTGGTAAAGTACGAGCAGCCTATCTTTGTTTATATCCCACCTTTTGGTGAGCTGCGTGGAGGTTCATGGGTAAGTCTTGTGAGAACTCTGTCCTAGGTTCATGAAGGCTGACTGTTCATTAGGTCGTGGTCGATCCGACCATCAACCCGGATTGTATGGAGATGTACGCTGACGAAGATGCTCGAGGAGGTGTGCTCGAGCCCGAGGGTATTGTGAACATCAAATTCCGTCGCGACAAGCAGCTAGAGACCATGGCCCGTCTAGATCCCACTTATGCAGAACTCAAAGCATCGCTTTCTGACAAATCTCTGTCAAAAGACAAGCAGAGTGACGTCAAGGTGAAGATGAGCGAACGAGAGCAACTGCTGCTCCCAATCTATTCCCAGATCTCTCTCCAGTTTGCAGATCTTCACGATCGCGCTGGCAGGATGAAAGCGAAGAACACCATTCGACACGCCCTGATATGGAAGAATGCCCGTCGATTCTTCTACTGGCGTCTACGCCGACGTTTGAACGAGGAATCTCTCATCAAGAAGATGGCCAACATTGCTTCGAAAAACCCTGTAACTCGGGACAACAGCTTGCAAAAGCTGCGTGCCTGGACCGGTATCCAAGACTTTGAACACAACGATCGAGCGGTGGCAACATGGTACGAGGAAAACCGGAAGGGTGTGCAAGCCAAGCTAGATGGACTCAAATCAGAGGGCGCCGTGTTGGATATTGCTAATCTACTCAGTGCCAATCGAGAGGGAAGCATGAAGGGACTGAAACAGTTCCTTGAGACGATGCCGATTCAGGAGAGGGAAGAGGCGCTCAGGTACCTGAAGGGGTAGTAACTATGAAGGACCTTGGTGTTGCTTTGTACATCGACTGTCTTCTGTCCCGTGCTTGTATAGGGTTTACAAATTTGGCGTTCTGTATATTGCGGAGGGTGGTCTGTCAATTGAAAGTGTTTTTCATAGCAAATGAACATAATTGTCAACCTTTACTCCCGTACCTCCTGGAACGAGCAGGAGAAGGTTGGTTTGGCCCGAGGTGGCTGCCAAGACCGCCGACGAAATCTGCAATTCAACCCATTACTCCGTAATCTGATCACACTACAACATAGCACATCACACTCCTTGACCCACGTTCATTCTTTGCATGTGTTCAATGGATCATCTGTCGTTTCCAATATGATCATACGGTCCTAGTACCTACCATTTTGGATAAATATCAAACCTCCCAAGTCTGCTCCGTACTTAGCATCCTCCGCCCTTTCCCCACAAAGTACAGAACCCTAAAATTCACCTCTACACCGGCAGGAATGTTCACTCCTCTCCTCATTTTCCTCCGCATCCTGACAGTCTACCTCGGCGCAACATTCACGCTCTTCACCCTCTCTGCCATGAACGTCGCAAATGCCTCTTTCTACGCCCGCCTATTAGCCTCCTACGGCTGTCTGCTGTTGTGTGCAACCTACGGCCTCATAGCTTCCATAGTCTTGCGGCTGGTCGGGAAGCACAGGATAGCGCAATGGGCGACTGCAAGAGCGTTCCGCTACACCATGGGCTTGACGACTGGGGTGTACTTTGAAGTGGTGGAGGGGAAAGAACATTTGGGTACTCGACCCTGTGTGCTGATTGGCAATCACCAATCCGAACTCGATGTGCTATTGCTGGGTGCGATCTTCCCGCCTTACTGCAGCGTCACGGCCAAAAGCAGCCTTGCTATGGTACCCTTCTTGGGCTGGTTTATGGCTTTGAGTGGCACCGTCTTTATCGACCGCAAGAATCGAGATACTGCGGTCAAAGCTTTTGAAGGTGCGGCGATAGAGATGAAGAGGGAAAGGCAGAGTGTATTTATATTTCCGGAGGGCACGAGAAGCTATGCGTCTGGGCCGGAGATGGGGGACTTCAAGAAGGGTGCGTTTCACCTTGCTGTGCAGGCGGGGATGCCGATTGTACCGGTTGTGTGTGCGAATTACTGGGGCGTGCTCAGTGTGAAGGAGAAGAGGTTTAGAGGGGGACGGATACCGGTCAAGGGTGAGCCCATCATTTCTTCTACTTGCTCAAGCTGCTTTAGATACTATGTGGAGTCCTACTGCTGACATCGATTCTGCAGTCCTCCCGCCAATACCAACAGCGCACCTCACAGCCGCTGATGTAGAAGAATTGACCCGAAATACCAGGGAGACCATGCTTACGGAGCTGGTGAAAGTAACCGAGAGCCCGCTTGGACAGAAGGCCACAAAAGCTCACGTGGACGTCGCAGAGGAGGATCTGGCTGAATTGGCTACACAAGTGGTTAATGGTAATAAGAAAGAGCGGTAGCTGTTGCCAATGGTATGAACAATTAAAGGATACCGACTGGAGGGATTGAACCAACTTCAGCTCCAGCCCGGCTGCAAAGATCGGCGCCGAGACAGAGCGGCAGAGTCCTGATTCGGAAAGGAAATGACTCTTAGGTGTGGAGTTATTTCCCCGTCATGCGGAAGGGAAAAACTCGAGATCTCTCTCAATACCTACTGGATGATCTCCTAAGTGGTTCAGGCGAAATCCAATCTTGTCTGATAACTCTTTCGAATCTCTATATACTATCCTATCTTCCGATCTCAGGAGCGGACAAGGCGGTGCCGAGATATCTTCTATATATTATTTTGCGGTTTGGGGAAAGTGTGCTGTCGTTCATGGCTTGTGCAGGAGCTCGCAGCCATGACGTCGGATACTGTTCGCTATCCTCCAGAAACTTCCAATGTTCCAGAAATCATTCGCTATCATCAATAACAATAATCTCCCGGCGCCCATGCCGGCCACGATCATCGCTCCAATTAATTGCCCGCGGTATCCTCTCTCGCACCTCCTTCTCGTTGCCAAAATCCGATTGCGTAACAGCATGCCCAGACGACCGCATCTCACGCCCAGCACCATCCAACCACTCTGCTAAGAAAGCCCCGATCGCCGCTCCTGGCACCCCATGCCTCATCCCCGTACCCTCGTCCCAACTCGAATGCAACCCCACCAACCCCCCCTCCCCACCCCTCAGCAACAACGGCGCCCCCGAATGCCCCCAATAAGTCCACGCATCATGCATCAAACTCCCAATCTCCTCGTTATCATTCGGATCCTGTCCACTCACCATACCGCGAAACCTCCCCTCCGAGATCTCAAAAAGATCATACTTCGTCTTCCGCGCAGCTACAGATTCCAAATCATCTCGCCCCGGTTGGCCAATACACACAACCTCCGCCCCCAGCTTCAGCGTAGACGGCGATGAAAGCGCAACGGAGCAGAACGTCGGCACCTCCCCTCCTCTTTTTTCTGGAGAAGGAGGAAGCCGATCAGTCTCCACAGCTACGATTTTCAACAACGCCAGATCCCGCTTCGCGTCCCACACGCGACATTCCACCTGCACGGCTAGTCCGGTGTAAAAGAGCATCCAGCGCCTTTTGGGACCGCGACGGTATTCGCGCTCGTTGTCGCCGAAGCAGTGGGCGCATGTTAGCACGTAGCCGGCCGGGTGGACGCAGATTGCGGTGCCGGCTTCGTGTTGGGCGAATATTAGGGTTGAACAGAGCGCGTTGGTGAGGTGGGGGGTTGGCGGAAGGGAGGAGAGGGTTTTGGGGGCGGTGGAGGTTAGTTTTGCTTGTTTGAGGCGGAGGAGGGCTTTTTCGGTGGGTCCGAGGTTGGGGAGGGGGGAGTGTGGGGAGAGGAGGGTTATGGGTTCTGTTGTTGGGGATGGGGTATGGGTTGTGAATGAGAGTGGTGATGGTGGTGGTGGTTGTGGTGTTTTCACTGGGGTTTTCGATCGGAGGATGCGTTTGTGGGTTTCCATTAGAAAGACCCCGTATTTGCTAGACTCAAGATCTCTTTTGCTATCGAACAAAATCCAAGGGTTGTTGCTTTGGAAGACAAGTTGATAGCATCCCGTGTACGAGATGTCAACTGATAAGTTGATTTTCGTATGTTGTGTTGTAGAATATTAGTGCCTGGTATCAAGAAAATCAAACTAGCAACGACTAAACTTATGAAGGTTAGAGCGTACCTTATCTCAGCCGATCGAGGCTAGTCCATAGAATACCCATCTATGTATTTCCACTTTGGCAACCGAGACATTTCTGCTGCGCCCATTCGTTGTCTAGTCCACACCCTCCTTGCGATTATCCACGGCGTAGGATTAATTCTTGGTCGCTGACTGTGATGGCTGCAACAGTCGATGGCAGTCTTGATTGTTGGTGCATTAATATTAATAAAGTCGTCCAAACGCCTGATTTGCTTGACGCCCTCCTATACCCGGTCATTATATTTCATTGGCCGCTTCATGACAAAAAAAGGTGCGTTGCTGAATGCAAAGCATAATTCTCTATGCAGCTATTGAAGCGTAGAATATAGTATTGCGGTCTTTTACAGATGAAGGTCCACACTTGTGTTGGAGTATTTGATGCCATCAAGGGCCTGCAAGACTTGAGTTCAATTTTGGCGTGAGTAAGAAGAGTATGGCTTCTATCAGCAATGTGGTCATGACTTTAGGAGCGTTGACATCTCGTGTTTGGATATCTACCTACGAGCATTATAGCAGGAGGCTGATCTTTTTTTTTTTTGATGCTATGAAGAGATGCTTCTTCGGTACATGCCTTCAAGGTAGGGTAGCCTTTGCAGCCATGAGCGGGACTTTTCATCATACCTTCCTTTTATCCTGCTCGACACGTCGTTTGTAATATGACAAAGCGATGTTGACCGTGGACGTCTCATCATCATTGACTCTGTTGGTATGACGCCCTCTGTCGCTCGGAACAAAATACTGTCAATGTTATCTGCTACGTGCTTGTTGTCTTAGTGACTGTATGCGCTTCTGCGCTTTAGGATCTGTACGCTGTACTGGTGCCAACGGGATGACAGTACGAGAGGTCAGTTTGCAAGTTGCTACTACGATCATCAAACCGTTGTAACGGGTAATCTAGGTAGGAAAACACGATTACTGGCAACGATATTTCTCGGAACAGTGGCATATATCCGTGCAATCTTTTGAGCCGAAAGTGGCGGGCCGCAAGTCTATGGAACGACCTCGAACGAGTATTACCAAGGGATAAACACAAAGTACGAGCTCTCGCTTCAAGCGAATGATCTTCTTACACACGATGAGCTGGTTGAAAGTCATAATGTATGATCCGGCCTAAGGATACGATATGTCGCTGAGATATTGTGCTTGATCTGGTTATACAGATGATCAACGCAGTCTTCACATGACTTCAGGTACAGCAAGCTCTCCCACTAATGCTTTTTCATATACTGATACGATCTAGAATCAAACACAGACGATGTGTACGAGTTTAGCCCTCCCCTACAGATAAATGTTCACTTTTGGTACTCCCCTCCTCCCCTGCATCCTTTCTTCACATAAAACATGTCTTTTCAATCTTTCAAACCAAAAAAAAACATCCGCTCC
>JAABUV010000272.1_pt1 | contig 79751 bp, 88 predicted proteins | sample 5559971 | NCBI WGS metagenome assembly JAABUV01 (sample SAMN10711881, study PRJNA513362) | rock metagenome | isolation source: Antarctica rocks | place: Antarctica: Victoria Land, Knobhead nord | collected 2015-12-19 | reverse complement strand
TTCGTGATCTGGACAGCTTCGCGAGCACCTCTCGCTGGCTGTCGGACAAGGGCATCGGGGCGGTAGGCAAGCGCATACACCACCCTACCGCAATCCACACTTATTTACAAGACACTACACTAGGTTGGCCGGGGTCGCTGTGGCGGGCGACGGGTTGATCCCCCTCGTTGAACGGCTCAGTGGAGGACGAGGAGTCCCATCTCCTTCGACTGTGCGGCCCGTTGGTCGAAGGTCACCGTGTGTTCGCAGCCGGCGACTCGGCCGAGTTCGGCGATGACGGCGTCGGCGAAGTCGAGGCCGCCACGACTCGCGGTGAGCGCGGCTCGGACGATCGAGTCTTGACCGACCCTGAGTTCGCGGGCATCCAGGAGGCCCTCCACCAGCTCGGCGCAGCGGGTGGCGCTGATCTTGTAGGCGCGTCGCAATACCCAGTACAGCTCGACGACGGTGACCAGGCTGAGGAAGCCCGGGTCCTGCTCGGTCAGCGCCTCGATCAACGTGGACGCCGTTGCCGACTGATCCGGCTCGTCTTGAACCAGGTAGCGGACGACGACGTTGGTATCGAGTCCGATCACGGGGCCGATGTAGTAGCGCCGGCGGCGATGGCCTCGTTCATGTCCTCGAGGGTGACGAGCCCGGACGGTCGCGGCACGGCGCCTTTGAGATCCTGGATCGACCCTGCCTGCAGGTGGATCTCGTATCCACCCGTGTCGGTCGGAACGAAGGCGAGCCGGGATCCTGGCCGGAGACCGAGCTTGGTGCGCACGTCGACGGGGATGGTGATCTGACCCTTGCTGGTGACCGTGGCGGACGTCATGCTGGCTCCTTACCCTTGGTAAGGCGAGCATACAGTATCGAAGCCGTTGGGTGCCGCTCAAGGATCGTCGGCGCGACGAGCACGTCCACGTCCACGACCGAGCCATCAGCGCACGCCGATCCACCCGCCCTTGCACCCATCGACACCCAAGACGGTCATGCGGTGATGCTGCCGCTGCCATCTGTCGGTGGTCCCTGCGAGAGTGGACCCATGACCAAAGAAGTGCAGATCACGTTCGACTGCGCCGATCCCGCTGGGCTGGCGGCCTTCTGGGCCGAGGTGCTCGGCTATCAGGTGCAACCGCCACCCGACGGATTCGACTCGTGGTATGCGGCCCTCGAAGCGCTCGGCGTGCCGCGCGACCAGTGGAACTCACGCTCGGCGATCCTCCCCATCGAGGGCACACGTCCCCGCGTCTTCTTCCAGCGCGTGCCCGAGGGCAAGACGGTCAAGAACCGGCTCCACCTCGATGTACGTGTGGCGCCGGGCCTCGAGGGTGACGAACGGATGAGCGCCCTCGAGGCCGAAGCCAACCGTCTGGAGGCGCTCGGTGCGACTCGTGCCTATCGGGTCGAGCCCGACAAGGCGACGATGGAGTCTGGCTTCATCACGATGCACGATCCGGAGGACAACGAGTTCTGCCTCGACTAGTTGAGTTGGGCGCGGCGGAACCTGTTCGGCAACCACTCACCGGCCGCGCAGTGCCCGGGCAGTGATAGCGGCGGGAAGCGCTCCGGCGAGGTGGGGGCCTCGCGGTCTACTGGACGGCTGACCGCGCGTGCTCTTGACGAGCGGGCGGCGAAGGGAGAGGCTGTGGCGTGCACGCGCGAGCACCGCTCCCGCGTTAGCTGTGCTGCCCGGCTCGACAATGAGCCCCCGAGCGGCTAGCCTTCGATGTTGCGCTGGTCTCCGTTTGACCTGACTCCTCGACGGGGTCTCATAGGGCTGCCCGCAACATTGCCCGCAAACACGAGCCCTCCGCAATAGAGTCCGGCTTCCGGGAGCAACCCGGTCGGCCGGTTTGTCGACACAGCAGTGGCCGTCCGTTCCGTGGCGGCCCGCATGAGGTGCTGGAAGGACGCATCTTGGCAGTCTCCCGCCAGACCAAGACTTCTCCCGCGAAGGCCGGTTCCACCACGGTCACCCCCCTGATCGGCATCCCCGGTGCCCCCAGGAGGGTCTCGTTCGCGAAGATCAAAGAGCCGCTGGAGGTGCCCAACCTCCTCGACCTGCAGACCGATTCCTTCGAGTGGTTGATCGGATCCCCGGTGTGGCGTGAGCGCGCCGCGTCGCGGGGCGACAACGCCACATCGGGCGGCCTCGAGGACATCCTCACCGAGCTCTCACCCATCGAGGACTTCTCCGGGTCGATGTCGCTGTCGTTCTCCGATCCACGCTTCGACGAGGTCAAGGCCTCCGTGGAGGAGTGCAAGGACAAGGACATGACCTACGCGGCCCCGCTGTTCGTCACGGCGGAGTTCGTCAACAACAACACCGGCGAGATCAAGAGCCAGACGGTCTTCATGGGTGACTTCCCGATGATGACCGACAAGGGCACGTTCGTCATCAACGGCACCGAGCGTGTCGTGGTGTCCCAGTTGGTCCGCTCGCCCGGGGTCTACTTCGACCGCTCGGTCGACAAGACGTCCGACAAGGACGTGCACAGCGTCAAGGTGATCCCCGGCCGCGGTGCGTGGCTGGAGTTCGACGTCGACAAGCGCGACACCGTCGGCGTGCGCATCGACCGCAAGCGCCGCCAGCCGGTCACCGTGCTGCTCAAGGCGTTGGGCTGGAGCAACCAGCAGATCACCGAGCGGTTCGGGTTCAGCGAGATCCTCATGGCCACGCTGGAGAAGGACAACACCGCAGGCACCGACGAGGCCCTGCTCGACATCTACCGCAAGCTGCGCCCGGGCGAGCCGCCCACCCGGGAGAGCGCGCAGACCCTGTTGGAGAACCTGTTCTTCAAGGACAAGCGCTACGACCTGGCCAAGGTGGGCCGCTACAAGATCAACAAGAAGCTCGGCCTCAACCACGGCCGGCCGGTGACCTCGAGCACCCTGGCCGAGGAGGACGTGGTCGCGACCATCGAGTACCTGGTCCGGTTGCACGCCGGCGAGACCACGATGACCGCCCCCGGCGGCGTCGAGGTCCCGGTCGAGGTCGACGACATCGACCACTTTGGCAACCGGCGGCTGCGGACGGTCGGGGAACTCATCCAGAACCAGATCCGCGTGGGCCTGTCGCGGATGGAGCGCGTCGTCCGTGAGCGCATGACCACCCAGGACGTCGAGGCGATCACCCCGCAGACCCTGATCAACATCCGTCCCGTCGTGGCGGCGATCAAGGAGTTCTTCGGCACCTCGCAGCTGAGCCAGTTCATGGACCAGACCAACCCGCTGTCGGGGCTGACCCACAAGCGGCGGCTGTCGGCGTTGGGTCCCGGCGGACTGTCCCGTGAGCGCGCCGGCTTCGAGGTGCGTGACGTGCACGCCAGCCACTACGGCCGGATGTGTCCAATCGAGACGCCCGAGGGCCCGAACATCGGCCTCATCGGGTCGCTGTCGTCCTTCGCCCGGGTCAACCCCTTCGGTTTCATCGAGACGCCGTACCGCAAGGTGGTCGACGGCAAGGTCACCGACCAGCTCGACTACCTCACCGCCGACGAGGAGGACCGCTACGTCGTCGCGCAAGCGAACTCCACGCTCGACGCCGCCGACAACCTCGTCGACGAGCGCGTCCTGGTCCGCCGCAAGGGTGGCGAGGTCGACTACATCGACCCGCACGGGGTCAACTACATCGACGTCTCGCCGCGGCAAATGGTCTCCGTCGCCACGGCCATGATCCCCTTCCTCGAGCACGACGACGCCAACCGCGCGCTGATGGGCGCGAACATGCAGCGTCAGGCGGTGCCGCTGGTCCGCAGCCAGGCCCCGCTGGTGGGCACCGGGATGGAGCTGCGGGCCGCCGTGGACGCGGGCGACGTCATCGTCACCGGCGTCACCGGGGTGATCGAGGAAGTCTCCGCCGACTTCGTCACCGTCATGGCCGACGACGGCAGGCGCACCACGTACAGCATGCGCAAGTTCGCCCGCTCCAACCAGGGCACCTGCACCAACCAGCGTCCCATCGTGGACGAGGGTCAGCGGGTGGAGGCCGGCCAGGTGCTCGCCGACGGGCCCTGCACCGAGAACGGCGAGATGGCGCTGGGCAAGAACCTGCTCGTCGCAATCATGCCGTGGGAGGGCCACAACTACGAGGACGCGATCATCCTGTCGCAGCGCCTGGTGGAGGAGGACGTGCTCACCTCGATCCACATCGAGGAGCACGAGATCGACGCCCGCGACACCAAGCTCGGGGCGGAGGAGATCACCCGGGACATCCCCAACGTCTCCGAGGAGGTGCTCGCCGACCTCGATGACCGCGGCATCATCCGCATCGGCGCCGAGGTCCGCGACGGTGACGTCCTCGTCGGCAAGGTCACGCCCAAGGGCGAGACGGAGCTGACCCCCGAGGAGCGCCTGCTCCGTGCCATCTTCGGCGAGAAGGCCCGCGAGGTGCGGGACACCTCGCTGAAGGTGCCGCACGGTGAGACGGGCAAGGTCATCGGCATCCGGGTGTTCTCCCGTGAGGACGACGACGACCTGTCCCCCGGTGTCAACGAGCTGGTCCGGGTGTACGTGGCGCAGAAGCGCAAGATCCAGGACGGCGACAAGCTCGCCGGCCGGCACGGCAACAAGGGGGTCATCGGCAAGATCCTGCCGCAGGAGGACATGCCGTTCCTGCCCGACGGCACGCCGGTGGACATCATCCTCAACACGCACGGCGTACCGCGCCGGATGAACCTCGGCCAGATCCTGGAGATCCACCTCGGGTGGATCGCCAAGACCGGGTGGTCGATCAACGGTGACCCCGACTGGGCGAGCAAGCTGCCCGCGGAGCTGCACGCCGCGGAGCCGGGCACGCGAACGGCCACCCCGGTGTTCGACGGTGCCCGCGAGGACGAGATCACCGGACTGCTCGGCTCCACCCTGCCCAACCGCGACGGCGAGATGATGGTCGGCGGCGACGGCAAGGCGCAGCTGTACGACGGCCGCTCCGGCGAGCCGTACCCGTACCCGGTCTCGGTCGGCTACATGTACATCATCAAGCTGCACCACCTGGTGGACGACAAGATCCATGCCCGCTCCACGGGTCCGTACTCCATGATCACGCAGCAGCCGCTGGGTGGTAAGGCGCAGTTCGGTGGACAGCGCTTCGGTGAGATGGAGTGCTGGGCCATGCAGGCCTACGGCGCGGCGTACACGCTGCAGGAGCTGCTGACGATCAAGTCCGACGACGTGCTGGGCCGCGTGAAGGTCTACGAGGCCATCGTCAAGGGCGAGAACATCCCGGAGCCGGGCATCCCGGAGTCCTTCAAGGTGCTCCTGAAGGAGCTGCAGTCGCTGTGCCTGAACGTCGAGGTGCTCTCCAGCGACGGAGCGGCCATCGAGATGCGCGACACCGACGACGAGGACCTGGAACGGGCCGCTGCCAACCTGGGCATCAACCTCTCCCGCAACGAGTCGGCGACGGTCGACGACCTCGTGAACTGACGCGTTCACCCGGGGCGGTCACCAGATCGTCCCGGGTCAGCGCCTGCCCCACCCCTCCGGCCGTCCGCACCGCACTGTGCACCCCGCGGGCGCCACAACCCCCACGGGGGAAAGGAAGCGACGTGCTCGACGTCAACTTCTTCGATGAGCTCCGCATCGGTCTGGCCACCGCGGAGCACATCCGCCAGTGGTCCTACGGCGAGGTCAAGAAGCCTGAGACCATCAACTACCGCACGCTCAAGCCCGAGAAGGACGGCTTGTTCTGCGAGAAGATCTTCGGTCCCACCCGGGACTGGGAGTGCTACTGCGGCAAGTACAAGCGCGTGCGTTTCAAGGGCATCATCTGCGAACGCTGCGGCGTCGAGGTGACCCGCGCCAAGGTGCGGCGGGAACGGATGGGCCACATCGAGCTCGCCGCGCCGGTCACCCACATTTGGTACTTCAAGGGTGTCCCGTCGCGCCTGGGCTACCTGCTGGATCTGGCGCCCAAGGACCTCGAGAAGATCATCTACTTCGCCGCCTATGTCATCGTGGCGGTCGACGACGAACTGCGGCACAACGAGCTGTCCACCCTCGAAGCCGAGATGGTGGTCGAGCGCAAGCGGGTGGCCGACCAGCGCGATGCCGACCTGGAGGCCCGCGCGCGCAAGCTCGAGGCCGACATCGCCGAGCTCGAGGCCGAGGGGGCCAAGAGCGACGTGCGCCGCAAGGTCAAGGACGGCGGTGAGCGCGAGATGCGCCAGCTACGGGACCGCGCCGGCCGCGAACTGGAGCGCCTCGACGAGATCTGGTCCACCTTCACCAAGCTCGCCCCGAAGCAGCTGGTCGTCGACGAGCTGCTCTACCGCGAGCTGGTCGACCGCTACGGCGAGTACTTCACCGGTGCGATGGGCGCGGAGTCGATCCAGAAGCTCATGGAGACCTTCGACATCGACGCCGAGGCCGAGTTCCTGCGCGAGACCATCCGCAGCGGCAAGGGCCAGAAGAAGCTGCGCGCGCTCAAGCGGCTGAAGGTGGTGGCCGCCTTCCAGGCCACCCGCAACAACCCGCAGGGCATGGTCCTGGACTGCGTGCCGGTGATCCCGCCGGACCTGCGTCCCATGGTGCAGCTCGACGGTGGCCGCTTCGCGACGTCGGACCTCAATGACCTGTACCGCCGCGTGATCAACCGCAACAACCGGCTCAAGCGGCTGATCGACCTCGGCGCGCCCGAGATCATCGTGAACAACGAGAAGCGGATGTTGCAGGAATCCGTCGACGCCCTGTTCGACAACGGTCGTCGTGGCCGCCCGGTCACCGGCCCGGGCAACCGCCCGCTGAAGTCGCTGAGTGACCTGCTCAAGGGCAAGCAGGGCCGGTTCCGCCAGAACCTGCTCGGCAAGCGCGTGGACTACTCGGGCCGCTCGGTCATCGTGGTCGGCCCGCAGCTCAAACTCCACCAGTGCGGCCTGCCCAAGCTGATGGCGCTGGAGCTGTTCAAGCCGTTCGTGATGAAGCGGCTGGTGGACCTCAACCACGCGCAGAACATCAAGTCGGCCAAGCGCATGGTCGAGCGCCAGCGCGCCCAGGTGTGGGACGTACTGGAGGAGGTCATCTCCGAGCACCCGGTGCTGCTGAACCGCGCACCGACCCTGCACCGCCTGGGTATCCAGGCCTTCGAGCCGCAGCTGGTCGAGGGCAAGGCCATCCAGCTGCACCCGCTGGTGTGCGAGGCGTTCAACGCCGACTTCGACGGGGACCAGATGGCCGTGCACCTGCCGCTGAGTGCCGAGGCCCAGGCCGAGGCCCGGATCCTGATGCTGTCCAGCAACAACATCCTGTCCCCGGCGTCGGGACGCCCGTTGGCGATGCCCCGACTGGACATGGTCACCGGGCTGTTCCACCTCACCCGTTCGGTGGACGGTGCCCTCGGTGAGGGTGGGGTGTACTCCACCCCGGCCGAGGCGATCATGGCGCTGGACCGTGGGGTGCTCTCCGTGCAGGCCAAGGTACGGATCCGGGTCAGCGACCTGCGGCCGCCGCGTGCTGGGGAGACCGACATGGTCGAGCAGGGCTGGACCCCGGGCACCCCGTGGCTGGCCTCGACCTCACTCGGCCGGGTCCTGTTCAACCAGCTGCTGCCGGTGGACTACCCGTTCGTCAACGAGGAGATGCCCAAGAAGCGCCAGGCTGCGATAGTCAACGACCTGGCCGAGCGGTACCCGATGGTCGTCGTCGCCCAGACGCTGGACAAGCTGAAGGACGCGGGCTTCTACTGGGCCACCCGCTCGGGTGTGACCATCTCGATCTCCGACGTCATCGTGCCGCCGAACAAGCAGCAGATCCTCGACGGATACGAGCGGCAGGCCGACGCGATCGAGAAGAAGTTCCAGCGCGGTGCGATCGCGGCTGCCGAACGGCAGAGCGACCTGGAGAAGATCTGGACCGCGGCCAAGGACGAGGTGGCCGCGGCCATGGAGGAGAACTTCCCCCCAGACAACCCCATCCCGATGATCGTGAAATCGGGTGCGGCCGGGAACATGCAGCAGGTGGTGCAGCTGGCCGGCATGCGCGGCATGGTGGCCAACACCAAGGGCGAGAACATCGTGCGGCCCATCAAGGCGAACTTCCGCGAGGGCCTGTCCGTGCTGGAGTACTTCATCTCCACCCACGGTGCCCGCAAGGGCCTCGCCGACACCGCGCTGCGCACCGCCGACTCCGGTTACCTCACCCGCCGGCTGGTGGACGTGTCGCAGGACGTCATCGTCCGGGAGACCGACTGTGGCACCGAGCGCGGCATCGTCATGACGATCGCCGAGCAGCAGCCCGACGGCACCCTGGTGCGGGACCCGCACGTGGAGACCAGCACCTATGCCCGCACCCTTGCCTCCGACGCGGTGGACAAGGCCGGCGATGTCGTCGTGGCCCGGGGCGGCGACCTCGGTGACCCGGCGCTGGAGGCGCTGCTCGGGGGTGGGGTGACGGAGGCCAGGGTCCGCTCGGTACTGACCTGCGAGTCCGCCACCGGCATCTGTGCCACCTGCTACGGCCGCTCCATGGCCACCGGCAAGCTGGTCGACGTCGGCGAGGCCGTGGGCATCGTCGCCGCGCAGTCCATCGGTGAGCCGGGTACGCAGCTGACCATGCGGACCTTCCACACCGGGGGCATCGGTGGTGGTGACATCACCGGCGGCCTGCCCCGGGTGCAGGAGTTGTTCGAGGCCAGGGTGCCCAAGGGCAAGACGCCGATCGCGGACGTCTCCGGCCGCATCCGGCTCGAGGACTCCGACCGCTTCTACAAGATCACGATCGTCCCGGACGATGGGGGCGAAGAGGTGGTGTACGAGAAGCTGTCCAAGCGCTCGCGGCTGAAGACCATCGCGATCGACGGCAGCGAACGCGTGCTGGCCGACGGCGACCGCGTCGAGGTGGGCGACCAGCTCCTGGAGGGGGCGTCCGACCCGCACGAGGTGTTGCGGGTCATGGGTCCGCGCGAGGTGCAGATGCACCTCGTCGACGAGGTGCAGAAGGTGTACCGGAGCCAGGGCGTGTCGATCCACGACAAGCACATCGAGGTGATCGTGCGGCAGATGCTGCGGCGCGTGACGATCATCGACTCCGGGGCCACCGAGTTCCTGCCTGGCTCGTTGACCGAGCGCAGCGAGTTCGAGGCGGCGAACCGGCGCGTGGTGGCCGAGGGCAACGAGCCCGCGGCCGGCCGACCGGTGCTCATGGGGATCACCAAGGCGTCCCTGGCCACGGAGTCGTGGCTCTCGGCCGCGTCGTTCCAGGAGACCACCCGGGTGCTCACCGACGCCGCGATCAACGGCCGCAGCGACAAGCTGATCGGCCTCAAGGAGAACGTGATCATCGGCAAGCTGATCCCGGCTGGTACCGGCATCAACCGGTACCGCAACATCCAGGTACAGCCCACCGAGGAGGCGCGCGCGGCGGCGTACGCCGTGCCCAGCTACGACGACGGGTTCTACTCGCCCGACGTCTTCGGCGCCTCCACCGGCGCGGCCGTCCCCCTGGACGACTACGGGTTCGGCGGCGACTACCGCTGATCCTCCTGCCCGGTCGACGGGTCCCCGGCTCGCCTGGGTCGGGGCCTGTCGGCGACCAGGTCGATCCCGCTTTGACCAGCGGGCGCGCCGACGGGTATCGTCGTAGATCGTGCCCGACCTGCGTCGGGACGATCCGTGTGCCTGCAGCACGGCAGCGCGAGTTCCCGGCTGTGTGCGTCGCAGAGACCCCGACACGCCCGACCTCGGGTAGGGGTGCGCGAGATGTTCCACCCGAGTTCGGTCCCGACAAGTGTGTTCACCCGATTGAGGAAAGCCGGTCTATGCCCACCATCCAGCAGCTGGTCCGTAAGGGTCGCCAGGACAAGGTCGCCAAGCTGAAGACGGCGGCCCTGAAGGGGAGCCCCCAGCGGCGTGGGGTGTGCACCCGCGTATACACCACCACCCCGAAGAAGCCGAACTCCGCGCTGCGCAAAGTGGCCCGCGTCCGGCTGACCAGCCAGATCGAGGTCACGGCGTACATCCCCGGTGAGGGCCACAATCTCCAGGAACACTCCATGGTGCTGGTGCGCGGCGGTCGCGTGAAGGACCTGCCCGGCGTGCGTTACAAGATCATTCGTGGGTCGCTGGACACCCAGGGCGTGAAGGGCCGCAAGCAGGCACGCAGCAAGTACGGCGCGAAGAAGGAGAAGAGCTGATGCCGCGCAAGGGCCCAGCACCCAAGCGTCCGCTGGTGAACGACCCGGTCTACGGATCGCCGCTCGTGACCCAGCTGGTCAACAAGATCCTGCTCGACGGCAAGAAGTCGATCGCCGAGTCGATCGTCTACGGCGCCCTCGAAGGTTGCCGGGACAAGACCGGAACCGACCCGGTCGTCACCCTCAAGCGTGCGCTGGACAACGTCAAGCCGGCACTGGAGGTGCGCAGCCGCCGGGTCGGTGGCGCGACGTATCAGGTGCCGATCGAGGTCCGCCCTGGTCGGTCGACGACGCTGGCCCTGCGCTGGTTGGTGTCGTTCTCCCGGGCCCGCCGCGAGAAGACGATGGTCGACCGGCTCGCGAACGAGCTGCTCGACGCCAGCAATGGTCTCGGCGCGAGCGTCAAGCGCCGCGAGGATACGCACAAGATGGCCGAGTCGAACAAGGCCTTCGCGCACTACCGCTGGTAACCGCCGCGACCGGAGCGCTCGACTCCGCCCAGCGCGGTGCTGCGCCAGCCCCGCACACCCCACCGAGAAACCCGATCGGGAGCGATACTCGTGGCACAGGACGTGCTGACCGACCTCAACAAGGTCCGCAACATCGGCATCATGGCGCACATCGACGCCGGTAAGACCACCACCACCGAGCGGATCCTGTTCTACACCGGGATCAGCTACAAGATCGGTGAGGTGCACGACGGCGCCGCCACGATGGACTGGATGGAGCAGGAGCAGGAGCGGGGCATCACCATCACCTCCGCGGCCACCACGTGCTTCTGGGACGGCAACCAGATCAACATCATCGACACCCCCGGTCACGTCGACTTCACTGTCGAGGTCGAGCGCTCACTGCGGGTGCTCGACGGCGCGGTGGCGGTGTTCGACGGCAAGGAGGGCGTGGAGCCCCAGTCCGAGCAGGTGTGGCGGCAGGCGGACAAGTACGACGTCCCGCGCATCTGCTACGTCAACAAGATGGACAAGCTGGGTGCCGACTTCTACTTCACCGTGCGCACCATCTCCGAGCGCCTCGGTGCCACGCCGCTGGTGATCCAGCTGCCCATCGGCGCGGAGGACTCCTTCGAGGGTGTTGTCGACCTGGTCGAGAACCGGGCCTTGGTGTGGAGCGGGGAAACCAAGCTGGGCGAGAAGTACGACATCCAGGACATTCCCGCGGAGCTGGCCGAGCTGGCCGCCGAGTACCGCGAGAAGTTGCTGGAGACGGTGGCCGAGTCCGATGAGGCACTGCTGGAGAAGCACTTCAGCGGCGAGGGCCTGACGGTCGCCGAGGTCAAGGCCGCGATCAGGAAACTGACGGTCGCCAGCGAGCTCTACCCGGTGCTGTGTGGTTCGGCGTTCAAGAACAAAGTTGTGCAGCCCATGCTCGACGCGGTGGTCGACTACCTGCCCTCCCCGCTGGACGTCGAGGCCACCACCGGCCACGTCGTCGGCAAGGAGGATGAGCTGATCACCCGCAAGCCCAGCACGGCCGAGCCTTTCGCGGCGCTGGCGTTCAAGGTGGCCACCCACCCCTTCTTCGGCAAGCTGACCTACGTCCGCGTCTACTCCGGCAAGCTCGGCGCCGGCTCGCAGGTGATCAACTCCACCAAGGGCAAGAAGGAGCGCATCGGCAAGCTCTTCCAGATGCACTCCAACAAGGAGAACCCGGTGGACTCGGCCTCCGCCGGGCACATCTACGCGGTGATCGGGCTGAAGGACACCACCACCGGGGACACCCTGTGCGACCCGCAGCACCAGATCGTGCTGGAGTCCATGACCTTCCCGGAGCCGGTGATCTCCGTCGCCATCGAGCCCAAGACGAAGAGCGACCAGGAGAAGCTGGGCACCGCCATCCAGAAGCTGGCCGAGGAGGACCCGACGTTCCGGGTCAACCTCGACGAGGAGACCGGGCAGACCGTGATCGCCGGCATGGGCGAGCTGCATCTGGACATCCTGGTCGACCGGATGCGCCGCGAGTTCAAGGTCGAGGCCAACGTCGGTAAGCCCCAGGTGGCCTACCGGGAGACCATCCGCAAGACGGTCGACAAGCACGACTACGTGCACAAGAAGCAGACCGGTGGCTCGGGGCAGTTCGCGAAGGTGATCATCAAGCTCGAGCCGTTCCACGGCGAGGACGGCGCGATGTACGAGTTCGTGAATGCCGTGACCGGCGGACGCGTGCCCCGGGAGTACATCCCGTCGGTGGATGCGGGTGCGCAGGACGCCATGCAGTACGGCGTGCTGGCCGGCTACCCGCTGGTGAACCTGCGGCTCACCCTGCTCGACGGGGCCTACCACGAGGTGGACTCCTCCGAGATGGCCTTCAGGGTGGCCGGTTCGATGGCCCTGAAGGAGGCGGCGCGCCGCGCCGACCCCGTCATCCTCGAGCCGATGATGGCCGTGGAGGTCACTACGCCCGAGGACTACATGGGCGACGTGATCGGTGACCTCAACTCCCGCCGCGGCCAGATCCAGGCCATGGAGGAACGCAGTGGAGCCCGCATCGTGAAGGCGCTGGTCCCGCTGTCGGAGATGTTCGGCTACGTGGGTGATCTGCGGTCGCGCACCCAGGGCCGGGCGAACTACTCGATGGTGTTCGACTCCTACGCGGAGGTTCCGCAGAACGTCGCCAAGGAGATCATCGCGAAGGCGACGGGGGAGTGAGCAGATAGCCTGTACTCGGGGTGCAGCCATCGAGTGCGACCAGCGGGCGAGGAGCACCTGCTCCGACCGGCCCGAGAACGACCTGACAACCAGAACTGCTGCGCAGATCGTGCAGCGCACGAAGTCCAGGAGGACATCCAGTGGCGAAGGCGAAGTTCCAGCGGACGAAGCCGCACGTCAACATCGGCACCATCGGTCACATCGACCACGGTAAGACGACGCTGACGGCGGCGATCTCCCGGGTGTTGCACGACAAGTACCCCGACACGAACCCCGACACCCAGGCGTTCGACATGATCGACAAGGCTCCGGAGGAGCGTCAGCGCGGGATCACCATCTCCATCGCGCACATCGAGTACCAGACCGAGAAGCGGCACTACGCGCACGTCGACTGCCCCGGGCACGCTGACTACATCAAGAACATGATCACCGGTGCGGCGCAGATGGACGGGGCCATCCTGGTGGTCGCCGCGACCGACGGCCCCATGCCACAGACCAAGGAGCACGTGCTGCTGGCCCGCCAGGTGGGCGTGCCCTACATCGTCGTCGCGCTGAACAAGGCCGACATGGTCGACGACGAGGAGATCCTCGAGCTCGTCGAGCTTGAGGTCCGCGAGCTGCTCAGCGACTACGAGTTCCCCGGTGACGACCTGCCCATCGTCCACGTCTCCGCCCTCAAGGCGCTCGAGGGCGACGCCGAGTGGGGCGAGAAGATCATGGAGCTCATGGCCGCGGTCGACGAGTCCGTCCCGGACCCGGTCCGGGAGACCGAGAAGGCATTCCTCATGCCCGTCGAGGACGTCTTCACCATCACCGGTCGTGGCACCGTGGTCACCGGTCGCGTCGAGCGCGGGATCGTCAACGTGAACGAGGACGTCGAGCTCGTTGGCATCCGGGAGAAGTCGCAGAAGACGACGGTCACCGGGGTCGAGATGTTCCGCAAGCTGCTCGACCAGGGGCGTGCGGGCGACAACGTGGGCTTGCTGGTGCGCGGCATCAAGCGCGAGGACGTCGAGCGCGGCATGGTCGTGGTCAAGCCGGGCACGACCACCCCGCACACCGAGTTCGAGGGGAACGTCTACATCCTGTCGAAGGAGGAGGGTGGCCGGCACACCCCGTTCTTCAACAACTACCGGCCGCAGTTCTACTTCCGCACCACCGACGTCACCGGTGTGGTCACGTTGCCCGAGGGCACCGAGATGGTCATGCCCGGCGACAACACCGAGATGAGCGTGCAGCTCATCCAGCCGATCGCCATGGACGAGGGTCTGCGGTTCGCCATCCGGGAGGGTGGACGCACTGTCGGCGCAGGTCGCGTCACGAAGATCACCAAGTAGGACCGATGATTTGGTCTGTCACACCCGCTGTGAGAGACTGGTCAGGTTGCCCATCGGGGCGGTCGGGTTCGGTGAACCGGCCGCCCCGATGGGCGGGTCCACAGTTGGTTGCTCGCGTGTGCGGCCGCGACCATGGTGGGCCGGGATGCGCTCGGGTTCGCGCCTGAGGGCGCAGCCCAGCGGCTCCACCCACCGCCCGTCGTCGGGGGAACCGCGTGAGGCTCAGGCGACACGCCCGACCTCGTGAACCGGACGAGGTCCACCAGCAAGACCACCGACGAGCACCGCAGCTGCTGCGAGAACAGGAACGGCAAGCCACCATGGCGGGACAGAAGATCCGCATCCGGCTCAAGGCCTACGACCACGAGGCGATCGACGCGTCCGCGCGCAAGATCGTGGAAACCGTGACCCGGACCGGGGCGCGCGTGGTCGGGCCGGTGCCGTTGCCCACCGAGAAGAACGTGTACTGCGTCATCCGTTCGCCGCACAAGTACAAGGACTCGCGTGAGCACTTCGAGATGCGTACCCACAAGCGGCTGATCGACATCCTCGACCCGACGCCGAAGACGGTGGACGCGCTCATGCGCATCGACCTCCCGGCGAGCGTCGACGTCAACATCCAGTGAGTGCGGCGGAGACAACAACGATGGCTGACAACAAGATGAAGGGCATCCTCGGCAGCAAGCTCGGGATGACCCAGGTGTTCGACGAGCACAACCGGATCGTCCCGGTGACCGTCGTCGCGGCCGGCCCGTGTGTCGTGACGCAGGTCCGGACCCTGGAGAAGGACGGATACACCGCGGTGCAGTTGGCGTACGGCGCGGTGGACCCGCGCCGGGTCATCAAGCCGGTGGCCGGGCAGTACACCCAGTCCGGCGCGACCCCCCGGCGGCACATCGTCGAGCTGCGGATGGCCGACGTCTCCGAGTACGAGGTCGGTCAGCAGCTGACGGCGGAAGTCTTCGCCGACGGCGCTGTCGTCGACGTCGTGGGCACCAGCAAGGGCAAGGGCACCGCCGGCGTCATGAAGCGCCACGGCTTCCACGGCCTCGGTGCTGGGCACGGCGTGAAGCGCAAGCATCGCTCGCCGGGCTCCATCGGTGGTGCGTCGACGCCTGGGCGCGTGTTCAAGGGCGTCCGGATGGCTGGGCGGATGGGCAACGAGCGGGTGACCACCCAGAACCTGACCGTCCACCGGGTGGATGCCGAGACCGGTCTGCTGCTGATCAAGGGCGCGATCCCGGGCAACAAGGGTGGACTGGTGCTCGTCAAGACGGCCACGAAGGGTGGTGCCCGGTGATGGCGGTGAACACCGAGAAGCAGCCGACCGACGAGGCCGCGACGCTGACGTTGGACGTCCGCAAGGCCGACGGCAGCACGGCCGGCACGGTCGAACTGCCCGCCGAGCTGTTCGACGTGGCGTCGAACATTCCCCTCATGCACCAGGTCGTCGTCGCCCAGATGGCGGCTGCGCGACAGGGAACGCACAAGGCCAAGACCCGGGCGGAGGTGTCCGGCGGCGGCCGCAAGCCGTATCGCCAGAAGGGCACCGGCCGGGCGCGTCAGGGCTCGACCCGGGCCCCCCAGTTCGTCGGCGGTGGCACCTCGCACGGGCCGGTGCCGCGCAGCTACGCACAGCGCACCCCGAAGAAGATGATCGTGGCTGCCCTGCGCGGCGCGCTGTCGGACCGGGCTCGTTCCCGGCGCATCCACGTGATCGACGAACTCGTCGCCGAGGGGGCGCCCTCGACGAAGGCGGCGCGCAGTTTCCTCGGGTTGCTCGCCGACCGGCACCGCTTCCTGGTGGTGGTCGAGCGCGCCGACACCGCGGGGTGGAAGAGCCTGAACAACCTGCCGGGTGTGCACCCGATCGCACCGGACCAGCTGAACACCTACGACGTGCTCGTCAGCGACGACGTGGTCTTCACCACTGCATCGCTGGCGACCTTTGCCGCCGGGCGTCAGCGCGACGTCACGGCTACGGCTCGCTCCGGCGAACTCGACTCCGCGGCTGCCGCGGAGGCTGAAGTGCCAGAGGAGGAGACGACATGATCGACGACCCGCGCGACGTGCTGTTGGCGCCGGTGATCTCGGAGAAGTCCTACGGGCTGCTCGAATCGAGGATGTACACCTTCCTGGTGCAGCCTGGCTCGAACAAGACGCAGATCAAGATCGCGGTCGAGAAGGTGTTCGGCGTGCGGGTCACCGACGTCAACACGGTCAACCGGCCCGGTAAACGCAAGCGGACCAAGTTCGGCTACGGCAAGCGCAAGGACACGAAGCGAGCCATCGTGACGCTGTCCGCCGACAGCAAGCCCATCGAGATCTTCGGGGGCCCGGCCGCCTGAGGCGCCGGGACCGCAGGGATCAGGGCAGAGAAGCTGAGGACTGACAACATGGCAATCCGCAAGTACAAGCCGACCACTCCCGGTCGTCGTGGCGCCAGCGTGGCCGACTTCGCTGAGATCACGCGCTCGACTCCGGAGAAGTCGCTGGTCCGTCCGTTGCACGGCCGTGGTGGCCGCAACGCGCACGGCCGCATCACCACCCGGCACAAGGGTGGTGGGCACAAGCGTGCCTACCGGGTGATCGACTTCCGGCGCTCCGACAAGGACGGCGTGCCCGCCAAGGTCGCGCACATCGAGTACGACCCCAACCGCACCTCCCGCATCGCGCTGCTGCACTACGCGGACGGCGAGAAGCGCTACATCCTCGCGCCGGCCAGGCTCAAGCAGGGCGACGTGGTGGAGGCAGGAGCCCGCGCCGACATCAAGCCCGGCAACAACCTGCCGCTGCGCAACATCCCCACCGGAACGGTGATCCACGGGATCGAGCTCCGGCCCGGCGGCGGGGCCAAGATCGCGCGTTCGGCGGGCACCTCGGTGCAGCTCGTCGCCAAGGACGGCCCGTACGCGCAGCTGCGCATGCCGTCGGGTGAGATCCGCAACGTCGATGTGCGCTGCCGAGCCTCGATCGGCGAGGTCGGCAACGCCGAACAGTCGAACATCAACTGGGGCAAAGCCGGTCGCATGCGGTGGAAAGGCAGGCGCCCGACCGTCCGCGGCGTGGTCATGAACCCGGTGGACCACCCGCACGGTGGCGGTGAGGGCAAGACCTCCGGTGGGCGTCACCCCGTCAGTCCCTGGGGCCAGCCCGAGGGCCGCACCCGCAGGTCCAAGCCGAGCGACAAGCTCATCGTCCGGCGCCGCCGCACCGGCAAGAACAAGCGCTGACCAAGGAGGGAGTGAAGGATGCCACGCAGCCTGAAGAAGGGCCCGTTCGTCGATGACCACCTCCTTGCGAAGGTGGACGTCCAGAACGAGAAGGGGACCAAGCAGGTCATCAAGACCTGGTCCCGTCGTTCGACCATCATCCCGGACTTCATCGGACACACGTTCGCGGTGCACGACGGCCGTAAGCACGTCCCGGTGTTCGTCTCCGACTCGATGGTCGGCCACAAGCTCGGAGAGTTCGCCCCGACGCGGACCTTCCGTGGTCACATCAAGGACGACCGCAAGGCTCGCCGCAGGTAACGGCGAATCGAGCGGAAGCCGGTAACGGCGAATCGAGCGGAAGTTGACAGTGCACCAGACCAGCGGAAAGCAAGGGGTAGCAGCACATGGACGCCCATGACGTCGCACGCGGCACCGGGGTATTCCCCCGCGCCGTGGCGCGGGCTCGCTATGTCAGCGTCACGCCGATGAAGGCGCGCCGCGTCGTCGAGCTGATCAAGGGTCGACCCGCCGGCGAGGCGTTGTCGGTCCTGAGGTTCGTGCCTGCGTCGGCGAGCGAGCCGGTGGCCAAGGTGCTGGCCAGCGCCGTCGCCAACGCTGAGAACAACCTCGGCCTGGACCCCACCACGCTCGTGGTCGCCACGGCATACGTCGACGAGGGACCGACGCTGAAGCGGTTCCAACCCCGGGCACAGGGCCGCGCGTTCCGGATCCGCAAGCGCACGAGCCACATCACGATCGAGGTCGAAAGTCGACCGCGTCGCGACTCCGCCGCGTCGCCGCGCAACCGTAGGAGCTCGGCCACCAAGGCCGACGCGAAGGGAAGTGCTTCCTAGTGGGTCAGAAGATCAACCCGCACGGCTTCCGGCTGGGGATCACCACCGACTGGAAGTCCCGCTGGTACGCCGACAAGCAGTACGCCGAGTACGTGAAGGAGGACGTCGCCATCCGACGGCTGCTGGCCACGGGCATGGAACGCGCCGGCATCGCGAAGGTGGAGATCGAACGCACCCGCGACCGCGTCCGCGTCGACATCCACACCGCGCGTCCGGGCATCGTCATCGGCCGCCGTGGGGCGGAGGCCGACCGTATCCGGGCCGAACTGGAGAAGTTCACCGGCAAGCAGGTGCAGCTGAACATCCTGGAGGTCAAGAACGCCGAGTCGGAGGCGCAGCTCGTGGCGCAGGGCGTCGCGGAGCAACTCTCCAACCGCGTGGCGTTCCGCCGGGCGATGCGCAAGGCCATCCAGTCGGCCATGCGCCAGCCGCAGGTGAAGGGGATCCGCGTGCAGTGCTCGGGTCGACTCGGCGGGGCGGAGATGTCGCGCTCGGAGTTCTACCGGGAGGGTCGTGTGCCGCTCCACACGCTGCGCGCCGACATCGACTACGGGCTCTACGAGGCGAAGACCACCTTCGGCCGGATCGGCGTGAAGGTGTGGATCTACAAGGGTGACATCGTCGGTGGTCGCCACGAGGCCGTCGAGGCGGATCCCCGCGGGCCGCGCCGGGAACGCCCGGCTACCGCCAAGCGTCGCTCCGGCTCCTCCGGCACCACCGCCACCAGCACCGACGCCGGACGGGCAGCGGCCGAGTCGGCCGGTGCAGTCATCGCCCCGCCGGTTTCCGAGATCGCCGTCGCCACGGTGCCGGTCGAGCAGGCTGTGCCGGCCGAGCAGGCTGTGCCGGTCGAGCATGCTGTGCCGGTCGAGAAGGCGGGGGGCTGAGCAGATGTTGATCCCACGCAGGGTCGCCCACCGCAAGCAGCACCACCCGAGCCGCACCGGTGCGGCCACGGGCGGCACGCGGGTCACGTTCGGTGAGTACGGCATCCAGGCACTCGAGCCGGCGTACGTGAGCAACCGGCAGATCGAGTCAGCTCGTATCGCGATCAACCGGCACATCAAGCGGGGCGGCAAGGTCTGGATCACCATCTTCCCGGACCGCCCACTGACGAAGAAGCCCGCCGAGACCCGCATGGGCTCCGGTAAGGGTTCCGTGGAGTACTGGGTGGCGAACGTCAAGCCCGGTCGCGTGATGTTCGAGATGAGCTACCCCAACGAGGAGACCGCTCGGGAGGCGCTGCGCCGCGCGATGCACAAGCTCCCCATGAAATGCCGCATCGTGACCAGGGAGGGGCAGTTCTGATGGCAGGCGCGACGCAGGCCGCGGAGCTCCGCGAGCTGACTGCAGACGAGCTCATCACCAAGCTGCGTGAAGCCAAGGAGGAACTGTTCAACCTCCGCTTCCAGATGGCGACGGGGCAACTGGACAACAACCGCCGGCTTCGCCTGGTCCGGCATGAGATCGCCCGGATCTACACCGTCATGCGTGAGCGGGAGCTGGGCCTCGCCGTCGCGCCCGAGGCGAACGAGGGTGCGGCGTGAGTGAAAAGGATGTGGCAGTGAGCACCGAGACCGTGAGTACCGAGAACGCGAACACCGAGACCGCGAACACCGAGACCGCGAGTACCGCGGCCAAGACCCCACCCGGCCAGGCCCAACGGGGCAACCGCAAGGTGCGCGTCGGCTACGTGGTCTCGGACAAGATGGAGAAGACGATCGTCGTCGAGCTCGAGGACCGCGTGAAGCACCCCATGTACAGCAAGATCATCCGTCGCACCTCGAAGGTCAAGGCCCACGACGAGCTCAGCGAAGCGGGAGTGGGCGACCGCGTGCGCCTCATGGAGACCCGGCCGACGTCGGCGACGAAGCGCTGGCGCCTGGTCACGGTGCTCGAGAAGGCCAAATGATGCCGTCCGCCGCGCAACGAGCAGGTCAGGAGTTGACGTGATCCAGCAGGAGTCGCGACTGCGCGTCGCCGACAACACCGGTGCCAAGGAGATCCTGTGCATCCGGGTGCTCGGCGGCTCGGGCCGGCGCTACGCCGGGATCGGCGACGTCATCGTGGCCACCGTGAAGGACGCGATCCCCGGAGCCGGGGTGAAGCGGGGTGACGTGGTCAAGGCGGTCATCGTCAGGACTTCCAAGGAGCGCCGGCGTCCCGATGGCTCCTACATCCGTTTCGACGAGAACGCCGCCGTCCTCATCAGGCCCGACAACGAGCCGCGGGGTACGCGCATCTTCGGTCCGGTGGGCCGGGAGCTGCGCGACAAGCGGTTCATGAAGATCATTTCGCTTGCGCCGGAGGTGCTGTGATGAAGGTGCACAAGGGTGACACGGTGATCGTGGTGTCCGGCAAGGACAAGGGCGCCAAAGGCAAGGTGATCCAGGCCTACCCGGAGAAGGAGCGCGTGCTCGTCGAGGGCGTCAACCGGATCAAGAAGCACACTCCGGTATCGAGTACCCAGCGTGGCGCCTCCACCGGCGGCATCGTCACCCAGGAAGCGTCGATCCACGTCTCCAACGTGATGGTGGTCGACTCCGACGGCAAGCCGACGCGCGTCGGCTACCGCAACGACGAGCCCGACGCCGCCGGCAAGGTGCGGCGCGTGCGGGTGTCGAAGAAGAACGGGAAGGACATCTGATGACCAGCGTGGACACAGCGTCCACCGACGACGTGGTCGCCGCGGGCGTCCCCCGCCTCAAGGCGCGCTATCGCGCGGAGATCCGGGCCGTCCTGCAGGAGCAGTTCGCCTACGCGAACACGATGCAGGTACCTGGGGTCGTCAAGGTGGTCGTCAACATGGGCGTCGGTGAGGCCGCCAGGGACGCCAAGCTGATCGACGGCGCGGTGCGCGACCTGTCGCTGATAACGGGTCAGAAGCCAGAGATCCGCAAGGCCCGCAAGTCCATCGCCCAGTTCAAGCTGCGCGAGGGCATGCCCATCGGCGCCCGGGTCACCCTGCGTGGCGACCGGATGTGGGAGTTCCTGGACCGCTTGGTCAGCATCGCGCTTCCCCGCATCAGGGACTTCCGCGGTCTGTCCGGTACGCAGTTCGACGGCAACGGCAACTACACCTTCGGGCTCAACGAGCAGTCGATGTTCCACGAGATCGACGTGGACTCCATCGACCGCCCCCGGGGCATGGACATCACTGTGGTGACCACGGCGACGAACAACGAGGAAGGCCGGGCGTTGCTGAAGCACCTGGGCTTCCCCTTCAAGGAGAACTGAGCATGGCCAAGAAGGCGCTCGTCAACAAGGCAGCCGCCAAGCCGAAGTTCGCTGTCCGGGCGTACACGCGGTGCCAGCGGTGCGGGAGGCCGCACGCGGTGTTCCGGAAGTTCGGGCTCTGCCGCATCTGCCTTCGCGAGATGGCCCACCGGGGCGAGCTGCCCGGTGTGCGCAAGTCCTCCTGGTGAACGCCGCACTGCTCTCCGACACCACCCAGCGGGCCGCCCGGTCCGCTGCTGATCTGCTTCGCCGTAGGCCCGTCCACCACCTCCTGGTGCACGTGGGAACCGCGGCGGGAAAGTGAACAGGTCACCAGAATGACCATGAGCGACCCGATCGCAGACATGCTCACCCGGCTGCGTAATGCCAACTCGGCGTACCACGACGTCGTGGTGATGCCGCACTCCAAGATCAAGGCGAACATCGCGGAGATCCTCCGGCGGGAGGGCTACATCGCCGGGTACCGGGCCGAGTCCGCGACCGTCGGGCAGGCTCTGGTGGTCGACCTCAAGTACGGACCCAACCGCGAGCGCAGCATCGCCGGAGTGCGCCGGGTGTCCAAGCCCGGACTCCGCGTCTACGCCAAGTCAACCAACCTGCCCAAGGTCCTGGGCGGCCTCGGCGTGGCGATCATCTCCACGTCGACCGGCCTGCTCACCGACCGTCAGGCGGCCAAGCAGGGAGTGGGTGGGGAAGTCCTCGCCTACGTCTGGTGAGGGAGGCCTGACATGTCGCGCATCGGAAAGCTCCCCGTTCCTGTCCCGTCCGGAGTGGACGTGACGATCGAGGGACAGACCATCACAGTCAAGGGCCCCAAGGGCACCCTGGCCACCACGATCGCCGAACCCATCGCCGTCGAACGGGTCACCGACGGGACCCTGGCCGTGACCCGGCCGGACGACGAGCGGCGCAGCCGCGCGTTGCACGGCCTGTCGCGCACCCTGGTGCAGAACATGGTGGTCGGCGTCACGGACGGATACCTCCGCAGGATGGAGATCCACGGGGTGGGGTACCGGGTCGCGTTGAAGGGCCCCGACCTCGAGTTCGCCCTCGGTTACAGTCATTCGGTACCGGTCACGGCGCCGAACGGCATCACCTTCACGGTGGAGACGCCGACCCGGTTCTCGATCTCGGGTATCGACAAGCAGCAGGTCGGACAGATAGCCGCGAACATTCGGCGATTGCGCCGCCCAGACCCGTACAAGGGCAAGGGCGTGCGTTACGCCGGCGAGGTCATCCGCCGCAAGGTCGGAAAGACGGGTAAGTGACATGAGCACAGCAACTTCCGCCACCAAACGCACCCAGCTGGGCAGGGACGTCTCGACCGCACGGCGGCTGTCCAAGGCGCGCCGGCATTTCCGACTCCGCAAGAAGATCAGCGGATCGTCGGCGCGTCCTCGGCTGGTGGTCAACCGGTCCGCCCGCCACGTCCACGCGCAACTGATCGACGACCTCGCGGGTCACACGCTGGCCGCCGCGTCGACGCTGGAGGCCGACGTGCGTGCGGTGGGCGGGGACAAGAAGGTCCGCGCGGCTAAGGTGGGCGAGCTACTCGCTCGTCGTGCCACGGATGCCGGCGTACGACGAGTCGTCTTCGACCGCGGCGGTCACGACTACCACGGTCGGATCGCGGCGTTGGCGGATGCGGCGCGCGAAGGTGGGCTCGAGTTCTGATGAACCCGACGACGACGCTGCCGATCAAGACCATGCCCACGTGGCTTGCCCACCTGGATGAGACGAACGGAAGGAAAGCCTGATGCCGGGACGGGTACGGCGCGATGGCGCAACTACGGGTGCCGGTGGCACCGCGGGCCCAGCAGGAGCGGGTGGTGGTGGCGGTGACCGGCGCGATCGCCGTGACGGTGGACGTGGCGGTGCCCCGGAGAAGCCCAGCCACCTCGAACGGGTGGTGGCCATCAACCGGGTGTCCAAGGTGGTCAAGGGTGGTCGGCGCTTCAGCTTCACTGCCCTGGTGATCGTGGGCGACGGAAACGGGATGGTCGGTGTCGGTTACGGCAAGGCCAAGGAGGTGCCCGCGGCGATCCAGAAGGGGGTCGACGAGGCCCGCAAGAGCTTCTTCCGCGTGCCCATGATCGCCAGTACGATCACCCACCCGGTGCAGGGAGAGGCAGCGGCGGGCGTGGTCTTGCTGCGCCCGGCCAGCCCGGGTACCGGGGTGATCGCCGGCGGTCCGGTGCGCGCCGTGTTGGAGTGCGCCGGCATCCACGACATCCTGTCCAAGTCCCTGGGCAGCGACAATGCCATCAACGTGGTCCACGCGACCGTGGCGGCGCTCAAGAGTTTGCAGCGTCCGGAGGAGGTCGCGGCGCGCCGCGGGTTGCCCATCGAGGACGTCGCGCCGGCGGGCATGCTGCGCGCTCGTGCGGGACAGGGAGCGTGAGCACCGTGGCTGGGCCGAAGATGACCCTCAAGGTGACGCAGACCCGCAGCACCATCGGCACCAAGCAGAACCAGCGTGACACGTTGCGCACCCTGGGCCTGCGCAAGATCCGGCAGTCCGTCCTGCGCGAGGACAACGCGCAGGTCCGCGGCATGATCAACACTGTTCGCCACCTGGTGACGGTGGAGGAGGTGTCAACATGACCATCAAGCTGCACCACCTGCGGCCCGCACCCGGCGCGAAGAAGGACAAGGTCCGCGTCGGACGCGGTGAGGGCGGTCGGCGGGGCAAGACCGCCGGCCGCGGAACCAAGGGCACGAAGGCGCGCAAGAACGTCCCGGCGGCGTTCGAAGGTGGCCAGATGCCGTTGCACATGCGGCTGCCCAAGCTCAAGGGCTTCACCAACCCGTTCCGTACCGAGTACCAGGTGGTGAACGTCGGTGACCTCGCCCGGCTCTTCCCCGATGGTGGCACCGTCGGACCGGAGGAGTTCGTCGCGGCCGGGGCCGTGCGCAAGAACGAGTTGGTGAAGGTGCTCGGAGACGGGGAGCTCGGCCCGGTATCCCTGCAGGTCAGCGCCAACAAGTTCTCCGCCACCGCCAGGGACAAGATCACCGCGGCCGGCGGCACCGCCGCGGTGCTCTGAGCAGGGCACCACCTTGGTGCCTGCCGTGCGCCGCAGCCGCGACTGTTACAGTCGAGGGCCGGCGGCGTGAGTCACGCCGTCGTTAGCCGTACCCGCGAGCCCGCAGGGGCCGGAGCAGACCCGCCCGTAGTCGCCAGGAGGATCAGTGCTCTCCGCCTTCGTCTCTGCCTTCAAGACGCCTGACCTGAGGCGGAAGATACTCTTCACCCTCGGCATCCTGGCGATCTACCGGGTGGGAACGACGCTGCCGTCCCCCGGAGTGTCCTACACCAACATCCAGGAGTGCCTGCGCACCGTGCAGGGCGGTCAGAGCCAGAGCATCTACTCGCTGATCAACCTCTTCAGCGGCGGCGCGCTGCTCCAGCTCTCGGTGTTCGCCCTGGGGATCATGCCCTACATCACGGCCAGCATCATCGTGCAGCTGCTCACCGTGGTCATCCCGCGGTTCGAGGAGCTGCGCAAGGAGGGCCAGTCCGGCCAGGCGAAGATGACGCAGTACACCCGGTACCTGACGATCGCGCTGGCGATCCTGCAGTCGACCGGCATCGTGGCCCTCGCCGTGCGCGGCAACCTGTTCCAGGGCTGCAACAATCAGCTGTACCCGGCGATCCCCGGCAGCACGATCTTCTCCATGATCGTCGTGGTGGTCTCGATGACCGCCGGCACCGCCGTCATCATGTGGCTCGGTGAGCTCATCACCGACCGGGGCGTGGGCAACGGCATGTCGTTGTTGATCTTCACCTCGATCGCGGCGCGCATCCCGGCCGAAGGCAAGGCCGTGCTGGACAGCCGCGGTGGACTGGTGTTCGGCCTCGTGCTCGTGGCTGCCCTGGTCATCATCGCGAGCGTCATCTTCGTGGAGCAGGGGCAACGCCGCATCCCGGTGCAGTACGCCAAGCGCATGGTGGGTCGGCGGATGTACGGCGGCACCTCGACCTACCTTCCGCTCAAGGTCAACCAGGCCGGCGTCATCCCGGTGATCTTCGCGTCCTCGCTGCTCTACCTGCCCAACCTGCTGTCCCAGCTGACCACCTCCACGTCGGCGGCCCCCAACGTCTGGCAACGGTTCATCAACACCTACCTGGTGAGCCCATCCAGCCTCAGCTACATCGCGCTGTACTTCGCCCTCATCGTGTTCTTCACCTACTTCTACGTGGCGATCACCTTCAACCCGGAGGAGCGCGCCGACGAGATGAAGAAGTTCGGGGGCTTCATCCCGGGTATCCGTCCCGGGCGCCCCACCGCTGAGTACCTGAGTTTCGTCCTCGGGCGCATCACCCTGCCCGGTTCCATCTACCTCGGGACCGTGGCGGTGCTGCCGAACCTGTTCCTCGACATCGGGAACTCCTCGCCGAGCCAGAACTTCCCGTTCGGCGGTACGGCCGTGCTGATCATGGTGGGGGTGGGCCTCGACACGGTGAAGCAGATCGAGAGCCAACTCATGCAGCGCAACTACGAAGGGTTCCTTCGGTAGTGAGACTCATCCTCGTGGGCCCGCCGGGAGCGGGTAAGGGCACGCAGGCCTCCGTGCTCTCCCGCGAGCTCGGCATCCCGCACATCTCCACCGGGGACCTGTTCCGAGCGCACATGGGAGAGCGGACCACGCTGGGGGTGGAAGCCCAGCGGTACGTCGAGGCCGGCGAGCTCGTGCCCGACGAGGTGACCAACGAGATGGTGCGTGAGCGGCTGGGTGAGCCGGACGCGGCCCGGGGCTTCCTGCTGGACGGCTTCCCGCGGACCGTCGGGCAGGCCGAGGTGCTCGGTGAGATCCTCTCCGACCTCGACCACGAGCTCGACGCCGTGCTGGAGTTCCGCATTCCCACCGACGTCGTCGTGGCGCGGATGCTGGCCCGCGGCCGGGCGGATGACACCGAAGACGTGATCCGGCGGCGGCTGAGGGTGTACCGCGACGAGACCGCACCGCTGCTGGAGTACTACACGCGGATCGTGGTCGGGGTGGACGCCGTCGGTGACGTGGAGGAGGTCAGCGCCCGAGCCCTGGCCGCGCTGAACGCCCGCGCGAGGTGAGGGCGCCGCTCAGGGGGCGCAGGGTGGTACCGGCCCGGACGCCCGGCGAGCTCGAGGCGATGGCGGAATCGGGCGCGGTCGTGGGTCGGGCGCTGTCCGCGAGCGTCGACGCGGCCCGGACCGGTGTGAGCACGGGCCACCTCGACGCAGTCGCCGAGCAGGTCATCAGGGACGCGGGGGCCCTGCCGTCGTTCCTCGGCTACCACGGTTTCCCGGCCACCCTGTGCACGTCGGTCAACCACCGCGTGGTGCACGGCATCCCGTCGGCGGTCGAGGTGCTCGCCGACGGCGACCTGGTCTCCCTCGACTGCGGCGCCATCCTCGACGGCTGGCACGGTGACTCCGCGGTGACGGTGGCGGTCGGCGCGGTGACCGGCGCCGACGCACAGCTCTTGGCTGCCTGCCGCAGCTCGTTGGCGGCGGGGATCGCCGCGATGGTGGTGGGCAACCGACTCTCCGACGTCTCCCACGCCATCGCGACCGAGGTGCGTGCGGCCGGGGCGCGCGACGGACGTAGGTACGGCATTGTCGAGGGGTATGGCGGGCACGGCATCGGCCGCGTGATGCATGCCGAACCGTTCCTGGCCAACGAAGGTGCACCCGGCGCGGGCCCGCGGTTGGTGGCGGGGTCGGTCCTCGCGATCGAGCCGATGCTCACCCTCGGTACCGCGGAGACCCGCGTGCTCGCCGACGACTGGACGGTGGTCACCACCGACGGCAGCCGCGCCGCGCACTGGGAGCACACGGTGGCCGTGACCGCGAACGGTCCCCGGATCCTCACCCCCCGCAGCTGAGCGCCCGGCGCCCCATTTGGCCCGGTCGGTGGCGGCGCGTAGACTCAACCGACGGCGCGCAGTGCGCGTCGGTTGTGTGCGTGCCCGCCTCAGGTTGCTCAGGTCATCCGCCCTGGTTCCGTCGGCCCACGTCTCTGCCGGCGGGCAGTGCCCTCCGTCCGGTCCCGCTCGCACCGCTGTTGAAGTAGTTGCGGCGTGAGCAGGCCGGTCACCGAAGGAACTCACCCCACAGATCGCGGAGGACATGGGCAAGAAGGACGGGGCCATCGAGGTCGAAGGCCGGGTTGTCGAGCCGTTGCCGAACGCCATGTTCCGGGTGGAGCTGGAGAACGGCCACCGGGTGCTCGCGCACATCAGCGGGAAGATGCGCCAGCACTACATCCGCATCCTCCCCGAGGACAGGGTGGTCGTGGAGCTCTCGCCGTACGACCTGTCCCGTGGGCGCATCGTCTACCGCTACAAGTGAGGTGACGTTCCCGGTGGGACGACAGCCCAGCGTTACCGAGCCGTCCGAGCACCAGCCCGGCGGAAGGACTACCAGGAGAACCACTGACGTGAAGGTCAACCCCAGCGTCAAGAAGATCTGCGAGAAGTGCAAGGTGATCCGCCGCAACGGTCGGGTCATGGTGATCTGCGAGAACCTGCGCCACAAGCAGCGTCAGGGCTGAGCACCGCCCCAGCACGACCCGCGGTCGGCTGACTGCAGAGCAGAACCGAAGAAGACCTCCCCGCACCAACTCCGAGCCCGGCCCCGAACCGGGGGCAGCACGGAGCACACCCCCGGCACGGAGGCCGGGGCCCGACCACCGCGCTCACTCCCAGGCGGCCCGGCGGGACGGACGGGGAGCAGACCTCCGCACTGAGAGGAACGCCGCAATGGCACGGCTCGCTGGAGTCGATCTCCCCCGCGACAAGCGGATGGAGATCGCGCTCACCTACATCTACGGCATCGGCCGTACCCGGTCGCAGGAGATCCTGAACGCGACGGGCGTCAGCTACGACCTGCGCACCAAGGACCTCACCGACTCCGACCTGGGCAAGCTCCGGGACTACATCGAGGAGTCGCTCAGGGTCGAAGGCGACCTGCGCCGCGAGGTGCAGGCCGACATCCGCCGCAAGATCGAGATCGGCTGCTACCAGGGTGTGCGGCACCGCCGGGGTCTGCCGGTGCGGGGTCAGCGCACCAAGACCAACGCGCGCACCCGCAAGGGCCCCAAGCGCACCATCGCCGGCAAGAAGAAGGCCAGGTAACAGATGCCCCCCAAGAGTCGCACCGCCTCCGGTCCCAAGAAGACGCAGAAGACCAGGCGTCGGGAGAAGAAGAACGTCAGCCACGGAGCCGCCCACATCAAGAGCACGTTCAACAACACGATCGTGTCCATCACGGACCCGGCCGGCAACGTGATCTCGTGGGCCTCATCGGGCCACGTGGGCTTCAAGGGTTCGCGCAAGTCGACCCCGTTCGCCGCCCAGATGGCCGCCGAGAGCGCCGCGCGCAAGGCCCAGGAGCACGGAATGAAGAAGGTGGACGTGTTCGTCAAAGGCCCGGGTTCGGGTCGCGAGACGGCGATCAGGTCCCTGCAGGCCGCCGGCCTGGAGGTCGGCACCATCTCCGACGTCACCCCCCAGGCGCACAACGGCTGCCGGCCGCCCAAGCGGCGCCGGGTCTAGCGGGAAGGGAAAGGAACCCCATCATGGCTCGTTACACCGGACCCATCACCCGCAAGTCACGTCGGCTCCGGGTCGACCTCGTCGGAGGCGACCAGGCGTTCGAGCGTCGCCCGTACCCGCCCGGCCAGCACGGCCGCGCGCGGATCAAGGAGAGCGAGTACCTCCTGCAGCTGCAGGAGAAGCAGAAGGCCCGCTTCACCTACGGCGTCATGGAGAAGCAGTTCCGCCGGTACTACGCCGAGGCCGTACGCAAGCCGGGCAAGACCGGGGAGAACCTGCTCCGGATCCTGGAGACCCGCCTCGACAACGTCGTTTACCGCGCCGGCCTCGCCCGCACCCGCCGTCAGGCGCGCCAGCTGGTGACGCACGGGCACCTCACGGTCAACGGCCACAAGGTGGACATCCCGAGCTACCGGGTGTCGCAGTACGACATCGTCGACGTGCGGCAACGCTCGCTGTCGACGCTGCCGTTCCAGGTGGCCAGGGAAACCGTGGGTGATCGTCCGGTCCCCGGCTGGCTGCAGGTCGTCGGCTCTCAGCTGCGCGTCCTGATCCACCAGGTACCCGAACGCGCGCAGATCGACGTGCCACTCAACGAGCAGCTGATCGTCGAGCTCTACTCGAAGTAGGCCCGCACCACCGGTCCGCGCGCCCCGCGCGGACCGCGCCACACCCTTTCGGCGTCATATGGCGGACGCCGATGAAGGAGATCACCACCCATGCTCATCTCACAGCGCCCCTCGCTCACCGAGGAGCCCATCGAGGACACCCGCTCCCGGTTCGTCGTCGAGCCGCTGGAGCCCGGCTTCGGCTACACCCTCGGCAACTCGCTGCGCCGCACGTTGCTCAGCTCGATCCCCGGCGCGGCCGTCACCAGCATCCGCATCGACGGCGTGCTCCACGAGTTCACCACCGTCCCCGGGGTGAAGGAGGACGTCACCGACATCATCCTGAACCTCAAGGGCCTGGTGGTCAGCTCCGAGGAGGATGAGCCCGTCACCATGTACCTGCGCAAGCAGGGCCCCGGGACGGTCACCGCAAGCGACATCGTCCCGCCGTCCGGCGTCACCGTGCACAACCCCGACCTGCACATCGCCACCCTGAACGACAAGGGCAAGCTCGAGGTCGAGCTGGTCGTCGAGTGCGGCCGGGGGTACGTGCCCGCGGTGCAGAACAAGGCGTCGGGGGCGGAGATCGGGCGCATCCCGGTCGACTCGATCTACTCGCCCGTACTCAAGGTGACGTACAAGGTCGAGGCCACCCGCGTCGAGCAGCGCACCGACTTCGACCGGCTGGTGCTGGATGTGGAGACCAAGCCCTCCATCACCCCGCGTGACGCGGTCGCCTCCTCCGGCAAGACCCTGACCGAGCTGTTCGGGCTGGCCCGTGAGCTCAACGTCGAGGCCGAGGGCATCGAGATCGGCCCGTCGCTGGCCGAGGCCGACCACATCGCGGCCTTCGGCATGCCGATCGAGGACCTCGACCTGACCGTGCGCTCCTACAACTGCCTCAAGCGTGAGGGCGTGCACACCGTGGGTGAGCTGGTCAGCCGCAGCGAGGCCGACCTCCTCGACATCCGCAACTTCGGGGCCAAGTCCATCGACGAGGTCAAGGTCAAGCTCATCGGTCTGGGCCTCACCCTCAAGGACAGCCCGCCCGGGTTCGACCCGTCCACGATCGCCGGTTACGACGCCGAGACCGACACGTGGAGCGACCCCGCCGAGGGTGGCGACGCGGGCATCGCCGACGACGCCGACTACGCCGAGACCGAACAGCTGTAAGCCGCTTCACCCGTCCCGCCAGAGGAGCTGTCATTCCATGCCCAAGCCCACCAAGGGGGCCCGTCTCGGCGGGTCGCCGGCCCATCAGCGGCTGATGCTGGCCAACCTGGCCACGTCGCTGTTCACCCACGGCCGCATCACCACGACCGAGGCGAAGGCGAAGCGCCTGCGGCCGTTCGCGGAGAAGCTGGTCACCCACGCCAAGCACGGCGACCTGCACCACCGTCGCGAGGTGATGAAGGTGATCCGCGACAAGGACGTGGTGCACACCCTGTTCGCCGACATCGGCCCGTTCTTCGCCGACCGCGACGGTGGGTACACCCGCATCATCAAGACGATGCCGCGCAAGGGTGACAACGCGCCGATGGCGATCATCGAGCTGCTGCAGGAGAAGACGGTCACCGACGAGGCCGACCGGGCGCGCCAGGTCAGCAGCTCACAGGCCGCCCCCGCCGTCACCGCCGAGACCGGCACCGCCGAGACCGACACCGCCGAGACCGGGGAGTCCAACATCGCACGCCCCGCGAACCCGGCGGAGGCTGCGGTGGCCGACGTGCCCACCGACGGCGCCGACGCCGATGTCGAGGAGGTGGCTCCGGCGGCGTTGGAGACTGACGACGACACGAGCGCCGAGGCGGCCGACGGCAAGCGCGAGCCGTGAGCTGACGGCCCCGGACCCGCGCACCGGGCCCGGCAGCGGGCCGGGTGCCGGTGGCGGGGGAGTGCGCGTCCGGCTTGACATCGCGTACGACGGGACCGACTTCTCCGGCTGGGCGCGCCAACCGGGGTTGCGCACGGTGTGCGGGGTGGTTGAGGACGGGCTGTCGACCGTGCTGCGCGCGCCGGTGGCGCTCACCGTCGCCGGGCGCACCGATGCGGGTGTGCACGCCGCCGGGCAGGTGGCCCACACCGACGTGCCGCCGGGCGCATTGCCCGACGACCCCGCCCGGCTGATCCGCCGCCTCGGGCGGTTGCTGCCCCGGGACGTACGGGTCACCCGGGTGCAGGTGGCGCCAGCCGCCTTCGACGCGCGCTTCGGTGCGCTGCGCCGCCACTACGCCTACCGGCTGGCGACGGCGCCGCACGGGGCCGACCCACTGCGCGCCAGGGACACGGTGTCGTGGCCGCGGCAGCTGGACGTCGAGCAGATGCGGGTGGCCGCGGCCGGGTTGCTCGGGACGCACGACTTCGCCGCGTTCTGCCGAGCCCGGGTGGGGGCGAGCACGGTCCGCGACCTGCAGCTCCTGGACTTCCAGGAGCTGGACGACGGTGTGCTGCTGGCCCGGGTGAGCGCCGACGCGTTCTGCCACTCGATGGTGCGCAGCCTGCTGGGGGCACTGCTGGCGGTGGGCGAGGGCCGGCGCACCCCCCAGTGGGTGGCCGGGCTGCTCGGGCAGCCCACGCGCTCCAGCTCGGTGGCGGTCGCCCCGGCGCACGGGTTGACCCTGCTCGGGGTGGACTACCCGCCCGACGCCGAGCTGGCGGCCCGGGTGCAGCGCACGCGCGCGGTGCGGGGCCCAGTGGCCCGGCCCCTGAGCTCGGCGCAGCCGGCGGGCTCAGTCGCCGCGGCGGACGGGCCCGAGCAGCGCTGACTCCAGTGGTGTGGTGACCAGCCGCACGGTCAGCCACAGGTCGGGGCCCAGCGCGGCGAGTCCGTCGTCGGTGAGGGTGCTCAGCTGGTGCACCAGGTGCGGCGCGAGCGCCAGCATCCGCCCGGCGAGCTGCGCCTGGCCCACCGGCAGGCGCTGGAGCAGCATCAGGTCAGCGCGGGTGGCGGTCGCGCCCACCTGGGGGTGCAGGTAGGGCAGCACGTACGCCGTCGACTGCCATGCGCCCCGTGGCGGGTACAGCTCCTGCGGGACCGCGCCACCGTCGTGCACCACGAGCACCGGCTGGTCCTCGGCTGCCCGGGGCAGCGGAGCAGGCTGCAGCCCACGCAGCTCAAGCGGTCCGGAGCCGGTGCCGCCGACCCCACCGGGGAGGTTCCCGACGGCGCGCAGCACCGGCGTCCAAGCGGCGGGCCGGCCCGTGGCGAGGACGACCGTGGCCCCGGTGGCCACCGCCCGGAGCACGACCTGCCTGGCAAGGTACAACCCGCCGAGCAACGCCAGGCGGGTCGGCGCGGAGCGCAGCAGGTGCAGCTGCACGGCGCGGTCGTGCTGGTCGGAGCCGAGTACGACGCCACCCTGCTCACCGGACAGGCTCAGCCGGTCCAGCGCGGCCGGAGCGACGCCGAACTCCGGACCGACACCCCGCAACCCACCGATCCGTACCGGCGACCGGCCGCCGCGCACCGCCCCACTCATGCCGCACCACCGACGGGCAGGCTCGCGGTGACGGCCACGGCCTGCTGCCCGTTCAGCGGGCCGAGCGTGACTCCGCATCCGGTGGCCCGCTCGCGCACCTGCTCACCAGCCGTGTTCAGCTCGGCGGGAGTCCTGGCCGAGACCCTGATCAGCCCACGGATTCCGACGGTTTGCTCCGCGGTGCCCGGGCTCAGCGCCAGCGCGAGGGTGGTCGACAGCGCTCGCGCACTGGTCAACGCATCCAGCCTGCCCGGTGAGCCGGGCCAGCCGTTGATCGCGTAGCTCGAGTGGCTGACGCCGCCTCCGGTGACGCTGTTCCAACCCTCGCGCAGCCCCACCCGCTGATCCCGCCCGGCAGCTGGGGCGAGACCCGCGCACGAGATTCCCGCGCGGAGCAGTCCACCGGAGTCCAGCACGCGATTGTCCAGTCCGGCCGCATCGAGGACGCCGCGCACGCGGGACACCGCACCCAACAACGCGCGGTGCGCCCCGGGCACACCACCGCCGCGCTCACCCACAGCTTCCGGGCAGCGCCGCGGGTACGAGGCGCACCGCCACCCACGTGCGGCGTCTGGCCACGGCAGGCAGCGGACCCAGCACGTCGTGGTACGCGGCGAGCGCGGGTGAGTCCGGCGGCAGCGCGGAACTCCCCGGGTAGCAGTGCCAGACCACGCGGATGCCGTCGAGCACGACGCCCCGGTCCTGCAGGCACGCCGCAAGCGCAGCGAGCGGCACGTCGCGGTGCTCGTCGACGTGGGAAACGAGGACGGGCCGGGGGTCGAGGAGCACCACAGCCGTCCACATCCCGTGGTGCCAGGCAAGCCCGACCGGGGCGCGCTCGTGATCGGCGCGGTCGGTCACGACGAGGTCGGGCACCAGCAGCCTCAGCAGCCCGACGCGGGCATCCTCGCACCCGGTGAGCGACCCGTCGATGGCCCCGGCCAGGTCGGTGCGGTTGGCCGGCGGAGGCGGAGCCTCGACCTGGCGGGTGCGCGGGCGAATGAGGTAACCGGCCACCACCGCTGCCCACTGCGTGACCCAACGCCCGTGCCAGCGCAGACCGGTCGCGAGCAGGGCCACGACCACCACGGCGACCGCGGCCGGCCACACCGAACGGCTCACGGTGAGCAACAAGAGTGCCACCGCGACGCCCACCTCCAGCAGGATCACGTTGGACAGCGGCGGCAACCCGAGTGACGGGCCGGCCCGACCGGACAGCGCCCCTCGACGGGCACTCCTGGTTGCGGACACGTGCTGCTGAACTCCCCGCCGACCGGCGCCGACCCGCGTCGACGACTCCCCTCACCGGGTTCGGCAACGGTGCCGCGCGGGGTGCCAGCGTTCGGCCGCTTCCCCGACGCGGCGTGCGCCCCCGGTCTACCGTGTGGAACGGTACAGCGCCGATCAAGGGCCGATCAAGGGGCCGATCAAGGGGGGAGGGTTGATGGCGGCGACGCCGACAACGAAGGCGCAGGTGCAGGCCTATCGCTTCGTCCTGCGACGGATGGAGCATGCGCTCGTCCGCAAGGACGCCATCATGCTGCACGACCCCATGCGCACCCAGGTCCGCGCCACGGCAGTGGGGTTGGTCATCGGGGTGCTCGGGTTGGCCGGTTTCGCGCTGACCTCGGTGTTCGCCCCCGCCGACGACATCAGCCAGGACACGATCGTGGTCAGCAAGCGGTCATTGCAGATGTTCGTGGTGCGGGAGGAGAGCGGCACCCGGGTGCTGCACCCGGTGCTGAACCTGGCGTCGGCGCGGCTCATCGCGGGCCAGCCTGCGGTGGCGAACATCGTCGCGGACCGCGCACTCGACGGCGTGGCCCGCGGAGCCCTGCTCGGTATCCCCGGTGGTCCCAACGACCTGCCCGCTCCCGGTGATCGGCCCGAGCTGGCGTGGACGGTGTGCGACACGGTGCAGTTCGATCAACCGGCGAGTTCGGTGGCGACCAGGCAGAACTCCACCGTGAGCACGACGGTGATCGCGGGGGCGCTGGGTAGCGGGGCCCGCGCCCTCGGTGATCACCAGGCGCTGTTCGTGCGCGCACCCGACGGCACCGACCAGCTGCTGTTCGAGGGTAAGCGTGCGGTGGTGGAAACGACGCAGAAGGCCGTGACGCGGGCACTGAACCTGTCCGCAGCCTCCCCGCGTCCGGTGAGCTCGGGGTTGCTCAACTCGGTACCGGAGGTCGGCAAGCTCACGGTGCCGCTGGTGCCCGGTGCGGGAGAATCGCCCTCCTACGACCTCCGCGGACTGAAGGTGGGTGCCGTGGTCACCGTGCAGGGTGTCTCGGGCACCGACTACTACGCCCTACTGCGCGACGGTGTGCAGCCGGTCAGCGGGTTGGTGGCGACCCTGCTCGCGTCCAACTCGGGTGGTTTCGTCGACGTCGGCGGCGACGCCATCGCGAAGGTGGGCGATGCCGCGCCGGCGTCCGCGCTCGTGCTGGACGACTACCCCCGCCGGTTGACGCAGGTGTTGGACGCGACCGACGCCCCCGTCGGCTGCCTGTCGTGGACATCGGTGCCGCCGGAGGCCGGTTCCCCGCCCCCCACGGTGGTGAAATCCGAGCTGACCCTGTTGGCCGGGACGAGGTTGCCCCTGCCTGACGGGGCGCGACCGCTGACCCTGGCCGGTGCCGACGACACGGCCGCGGTGCGATCGGGGCGCGCCGGCCCGGTGGCCTCCGGCTTCCGGCTGGACAGCGTGTACGTAGCGCCTGGGCGCTCGGCGGTGGTCCAGACCGGATCCGGCGGGCAGCCGGTCGGCGTCGGTACCCGCTACCTGGTGTCCGATACGGGGACCCGCTATGGCATCGAGGACCGGTCGACGGCAGAGGTGCTGGGGTTGGGGGGTTCAGCGAGCCCCGCACCGGAGTCGATCGTCGCGTTGCTGCCGGAGGGACCCGCGCTGACGCAACAGGCCGCGTTGGTCGCCCACGACGGGATGGCATCAGATCCGGCCGGAGTGCAAGAGCCGGTGCCGACGCGGTGAACGGTGCCGGGCGACGTCTGGTTCAGGTCCGGTGACGTCGCGACCGTCGGACGGCATCGAGGACCGCGTAGGTGACCAGCACCGCGCCGAGTCCGGCGGCCGAGCCGACGAACGCGACAGTCCTCGGCCTGGTGTCGGTGGCCGCGAGGGCGGGTAACGCAGGCAGCGGGATGCTCGCCCGGTTGACCGCCGGCGCAACGTCTGCGGGCAGCACGTCGGTGACCGCCGCCACCGGGTCGACGACGCCGTGCCCGACGCGGGGATTCCACCCGCCCGCGGGCGCGCGGGCGGTGGCCTCGACCCGGGCCATGACCTGGCGTGCGGTGAGGGTCGGCAGGTGCTGGCGGACCAGCGCCACCGTCCCGGCGACATAGGGGGCGGCGAAGCTGGTGCCCTGGATCGGCTGCTGGCCGCTCGGCCCGCCCACCCTCTCGACCAGCGGTGGGTCAGCGGAAGCGGGGTTCAGCGACACGATCTCGGTGCCGGGTGCGGCCACATCCACCCACGGCCCGGCGAGGCTGAAGTCGGAGGGGTCGCCGTTGCGGTCGACCGACCCGACGGTCAGCACGTAGTCGTCGTACCACGCGGGGCTGGCGACCGTCGAGATCCGCGGCGGTGCCCCGGTCGGATCGTTCTGCACCGCGCACTCGGTGCCCGGTTGGGTGTTGCCTGCGGCCGCGACGACCACCACGTCCTTCACGTCGACGGCGTACTGCAGGGCGGCCCCGAGCACGGCGTCCTTCGCCAGGGGCTGACCGGCCAGGCCGCAGGCCGCCTCCGAGATGTTGATGATCGACGCGCCGCTGTCGGCGGCGCGTCGACCGCACTCGCGAGCGTGGCGACGTTGCCGTAGCCGACAACCTCGGGCCGCCCGGCAACGGGGGCGGCGGCCGGGCGGTAGTGCGCGCTGTACTGCCTGATGCTGAGGATCTGTGCACCAGGGGCGACACCCGCGTAACCGGTCCGGTCGGCGGCGCTGGGTTTGGCCCCGATGATGCTGGCCACCACGCTGCCGTGCGCGTCGCAGTCGGTGGTTCCGTCACCTGCCTTGTCGACGTAGTCGCCGCCGGCCACCACCGTCAAACGCGGGTTCTTGCTCACCCCGGTGTCGATTACCGCGACCCGCTGACCCTCGCCGGTGCCGAAGCGCCACGCCCGCTCGTAGTCCAGTTGCTGCTGCGCCCACGGCTTGGCCGGCACTGCCGCTTGACTCCCGACGGTCATGGCCGTGCACTCACCGGCCGGTACGGTCTCGACGGGCGGCCTGGGTGGCACGCTCGGCGGACGCAGCGCGGAGTCCACCGGCTGCGGTCCCACGACGGAGCCCGACCCGACCTGAGCCGATGCGGCCGATGCCGAGGTCATTACCAGCGCTGTCGACACGCCAGCCAGCGCGACCCATCGACGGCGGTGGCGCGGACGCACGTCAGAGGCCGCGCATCGTGGTGTAGAGCCCCATCACCGCCAGCGCGACGGGGAGCACACCGGCTAGGAGCAGGGCCTCGGCGAGCTCGACACCGCGGCGCAGCGGGGGGGAGAAACGGCGTTGGGGGAACACCAACCCGAGCACGAGTGCCAGCCCGGCGAGCACCACGGCCGAGCCGAACACCCACAGCGCGCGGGTGTGGTCGTCGGCGTCGACCACCCACCCGATGATCAGGCCGCCAACGGTGGCCATTCCGGCGAGGAGGAGGGCTACTGCCTGCACGCCGTTGGCGAAGGTCCGCGCCCTGAGCATGAGCACCGTGGCCACGGTGGCGGCGAGCACCACCCCGGCCGTGCCCTGCCGGGCGGCGAGCAGCCCGCCCACCGCCGCCGACACCCCGAACCCGATCACCAGCCCGGTCAGGTACTGGTGTCCGACCGCGGCTTGGCGTTCGATGGTGGCGAAGTCGGGGAACTCGGCTGTGTCGTCGTCGAGTTCACGGGCCGTGGCCGGCACCACCGGCAACGGCAGCCTGGCCAGCTGGATGGTCAGCCTCGGCGCCGCGGACAGGCCGACGAGTGCGCCGGCGGCGGCCCCGGCGGCGACACCGGCCACGGGGTGAGCCACCAGCACGGCGACGACGCTCGCACCCGCTGCGAGGACTGCGGCCGAGGCCGCGGCAGTGAACACGATTACCCCGGAACCCAGCAACCCCACCGCCGCAGTGGCGGTTACCAGCACGGCGACGCAGGCCAGCAGGACGTTGGGTCGGCCTGGGCCGTCGGGCACCGCGTAGAGCCCGGCCACCATGGCCATCGGCAGCGCGCTCGCGGCGAGCACGGTTCCGGCCGCCCGATCGCGGTAGACCCGGCTGAGCACCGCGCCGATGCCGACCAACAGGGCCGCGGCGAACCCCGCGACGGCCGCCTCGGCCAGCCCCGGACCCGCCAGGTACAGGGCCACCGTGGCGGTGGTCAGCGCGGCCACGGCAGCCCCGGAACCCACCACCCTGGCGGTGGAATCCGTCCACGGCCGGTAGCCGTCGGGGGTGGCTACCGCGACAGCGTCGATGACGTCGTCGAACAGCGGTGGGGGCGGCGACCCCGCGCGCGCACGCAGCGCCAGCAACTCGCCGTCGAGCACCCCGCACCCGGTGAGGGTGCTGCTGGGCTCCAGCGGGGCCTGCCCGATGCGGGCGAGACACCAACCGCCGTGCCGCGCACCGCCGTCGGGCGAGGGTTCCCGAGCCATCTCCAGCAACACGGGCAGCAGGTCGGCCACGGTGACATCCGTCGGCAGGGCGACGTCCATCCGGGTCCGGGGTGCGACGACGGTGACCCGGGTGAACGCTGCTGGGCCAGTCGGGACGCGAGCCCGGGGGCCCGGCGCAGACGCGGGCGACCCTGGTGTGGCTGCTGCCGTCGTCGTCACCGCTGCTCCGCCCCCTCCGCCGGTCAGTGTCACCCGGCCTCAGAGGGCTGGGCTTGGCATGTCTGGGCTTACCATGTCTGGGCTCAGTATGGCTGGGCTCAGTATGGCTGGGCTCGGACCCCGGTGGACGACGAATCGGGCGCGGAGCCGAGCAGGTGGACCGCGGGTGGCGTGCCCGCGCGGGTCGTGACGGGGGGAGTCGCAACGATGAGCACGGTGCAGTTCACGCGCACCCCCAGGTTGTCGGGGCCACGCACGCCCGGGGGCGAGGTGCACCTGGAAGCGCCTCCCGAGATCCCGCGGATGGTGCCCGCCGGAATTCTGATGAAAATCCTGCCGGTCGTCATGGTGATCGCCGTGCTCGGGATCATGGTGCTGCTGTTCACCAGCGGGGGTGCCCGCAACCCCGCCACGCTGCTGTTCCCGGTGATGATGGTGATGTCCATGGTGGGCATGGTCGCCGGGGGTGGCGGCCGCGGCGGGGGCCAGCGCAAGGCCGAGATGAACGAGGACCGCAAGGACTACCTGCGTTACCTCGGCCAGATGCGTGAGCGGGCGCGCACGGCCGCCGAGGAGCAACGCGCCGGACTGGAATGGACGCACCCCGACCCAGCCGCCCTGTGGTCGATGGCGCGCACCCGTCGTATGTGGGAGCGGCGCACGACCGACCCCGACTTTGCTCACGTACGGGTGGGCCGGGGCAACCAGCGCCTGGCCACGAGGCTGGTTGCGCCGCAGACCGGTCCCGTCGACGAGCTTGAGCCCATCTCGACTGTGGCGCTGCGCCGCTTCATACGCGTGCACTCCGTGGTCGGCGGCCTGCCCATTGCCGTCTCGCTGCGGGGATTCGCTGCCGTCGACCTCACCGGCGAGGTGGACAGCTGCCGTGCGCTGGCTCGCTGCGTCGTCAGCCAGCTCGCCACGTTCCATGCGCCCGACGACCTGCTGGTGGCTGCGGTCGTGGGTGGGCCGGCGCGAGCGGCGTGGGAGTGGCTGAAATGGCTGCCGCACGCCCAGCATCCGGGGCGAGCCGATGCCGTCGGCTCGGTGCGGATGCTGTTCTCCTCCCTGGCCGAGTTGGAGTGGAGCCTGCACGAGCAGCTGGTCGAGCGGCAGCGGTTCAGTCGCGACACCGCCACCACGCGCGGCCATCCCCACCTTGTCGTCGTGGTGGACGGCGGTGACGTGGGTGGCGCGGAGCGGATCCTGGTGGAGGAGGGGCTTGCCGGGGTCACGCTGCTCGACCTCTCCGACTGTCTGGGCACGGTGTCGACCCGTCGCGGTCTACGACTCGTGGTCACCCCGCAGGGTGTGGGTGCGCGCAGCCCGTCCGGGGTGGAGTACTTCGCCGCCCCCGACACGATGACACCGGTCCAGTGCGAGGCCCTGGCGCGGCTGCTCGCGCCCTACCGGGTGGATGTCGCCGGGGCCGGTGAGCCCGGCGACGATCCCTTGCTGTCCAGCGTCGGATTCATGGACATGCTGGGCCTGGCCGATGCTGGTGGTTCCGACGCGGCGAGTATCGACGTGGCGCGGGCGTGGCGGCCACGATCACTGCGCGACCGGCTGCGGGTACCCGTGGGCATCGGCGAGCAGGGTCAGCTCGTGGAACTGGACATCAAGGAGTCGGCTCAGGAGGGGATGGGGCCCCACGGGCTGTGCATCGGGGCAACCGGCTCGGGGAAGTCGGAGTTCCTACGCACCCTGGTGCTGGGACTGATGGCGACCCACTCGTCGGCGACGCTCAACTTCGTCCTCGTGGACTTCAAGGGCGGCGCCACCTTCCTCGGCCTCGACGCCGCGCCGCATGTGGCAGCCACCATCACCAACCTGGCCGACGACCTGACGATGGTCGACCGCATGCACGACGCGTTGGCGGGGGAGATGAACCGCCGCCAGGAGCTGCTGCGCGCGGCGGGCAACTTCGCCAACGTCACCGAGTACGAGCGGGCCAGGGCCAGCGGTGCCGACCTCGACCCGCTGCCCGCGCTGTTCATCGTCGTCGACGAGTTCTCCGAGCTGCTGAGCCAGAAGCCCGACTTCGCCGACCTGTTCGTCGCCATAGGCCGGCTGGGCCGCTCGCTGCAGATGTACCTCCTGTTGGCCAGCCAGCGCCTGGAGGAAGGCAAACTGCGTGGGCTGGACAGCCATCTGTCCTACCGCGTCGGACTCAAGACGTTCTCGGCGGCGGAGTCGCGCGCGGTGCTCGGGGTGCCCGACGCCTACCAGCTGCCCAGCCTGCCCGGCTCGGGCTACCTCAGGTTCGACACGTCCGCGATGGTGCGGTTCAAGGCCGCCTACGTGTCCGGACCCCACCGAGCCTCCGCGGCCGGATCGGTGTCCCCGACCGCTCCCGTCACCGGTGACCGGCGCCCGCGGCTGTTCGTTGCCGAGCGCGTGGAACCCGACCGGGGGGACGCAACGACCCCCGCGAATCAGGCCCCGGCCGACGCCCCGGCCCGCCCGCCGGCGGGGTTCGACACCCTGCTGGACGTCGTCGTAGCCCGGCTGCGGGGTCAGGGGCCGCCCGCACACGAGGTGTGGTTGCCTCCGCTGGACCTCTCGCCCACCCTCGACCAGCTCCTGCCGCCGCTGAGCCCCACGCCCGAGCGTGGGCTGTCTGCGGTGGGCCACCCGGCCAACGGCACCCTGGTGGTGGCCGTGGGACTGGTGGACAAGCCCTTCGAGCAGCGCCGCGACCTGCTCTGGGTGAATCTGTCCGGCGGACAGGGCCACGTGGTGGTGGTGGGCGGGCCACAGTCGGGCAAGTCGACCGCGTTGCGCACCCTGATCACGTCGTTGGCCCTCACCCATACGCCGGCCGAGGTGCAGTTCTACTGCCTGGATTTCGGTGGCGGCATGCTGGCGGCGATGAACCGGTTGCCGCACGTCGGATCGGTGGCCGGTCGGCTGGACGCCGACGTGGTGCGGCGCACCGTCGCCGAGCTCACCGGCCTCGTCCGGACCCGTGAGCGGCGGTTCCGTGAACTCGGCATCGACTCGATGACCGGCTACCGCGCCCACAAGCGCCGCGGTGCGCACCCCGGCGGCGCCGACGGGGATCCCTACGGCGACGTGTTCCTGGTCATCGACGGCTGGTTGGCGTTCAAGACCGAGTTCGAGCCACTGGAGCAGCAGGTGATGAGCCTGGCCGGGCAGGGTCTGTCCTACGGCGTGCACGTGGTGCTCGCCACGGCCCGTTGGGCAGAGCTCCGGCCAGCGCTGAAGGACTTGCTGGGAACCCGGCTGGAGCTGCGGCTCGGTGACCCGTCGGAGTCCGACGTCGACCGCAAGGTCGCGGCGAACGTCCCGGAGGGGCGCCCGGGGCGCGGAGTCTCCCGGGACAGGCTGCAGATGCTGCTGGCCCTTGCCCGCATCGACTCCGCTGCCGACGCCGGCGACGTGGCGCGGGGTATCGCCGACGTCGGTGACCGGCTGACCGCTGCGTGGCCCGGCCGACCGGCAGCCCCCATCCGGATGTTGCCGGAGCGGTTTCCCTACGCCGACCTGGTCGCGGCCACGGCAGGTGATCGTGCGCGCGGTCTACAGGTCCCGTTCGGGATCGACGAGGACGAGTTGGCGCCGGTGTACCTCGACTTCGCCGCCGAGCCGCACCTGCTCGTGTTCGCCGAAGGCGAGTCGGGCAAGACGACGTTGCTGCGCACGATCTGCACCGAGATCCTGACCCGCAACACCTCCGCGCAGGCCAAGCTGATCATCGGCGACTACCGGCGCACCATGCTCGGCGTGGTGGAGACCGACCACCTGGCCGGCTACGCGGCGTCGGCGCAGGTGCTGACCACAATGGTCAACGAGGTGGCCGGTCACCTCGCCAAACGGATGCCTGGACCAGACGTCACCCAGGAACAGCTCCGCCAACGCTCGTGGTGGACCGGCCCGGAGATCTACGTGGTGGTCGACGACTACGACCTGGTGGCCACGGCCAGCGCGAACCCCGTGCTGCCGCTTCTCGACCTGCTGCCCCAGGCCAAGGACCTGGGCCTGCACCTGATCGTCGCGCGCCACAGCGGCGGAGCGTCCCGCGCGCTGTACGAGCCGGTGCTCGCCCGCCTGCGCGACCTGGGGTGTACGGGTTTGATTATGAGCGGCAGCAGGGACGAGGGCGCCCTGATCGGCCCGGTCCGTCCGTCGCCGATGCCGCCCGGCCGTGGCACGCTGATCAGCCGCAGGGGTGGGCAACGCCTGGTGCAGGTGGCCTGGCAACCGCCTGGGTGGCGGCCGAGGCGATGAACGTCGGGGTACCGGCATGACGGTGTGGGTTGCTGTCGACCTCTGGCACGTCCTCGACCTGTGTCGCGGTGGCCGTCGACCAGCAGGAACCGCGCGTGGTGCTGGTGGACGGCAACCCGCTCATGTCGAGCGCGGTCTTCGCCGACGGTCGCGGGATATTCGTCGGGGCGGAGGCAGAACGTCAGGCGACCATCGATCCCGCGCGGTACGAGCCGCACCCCAAGCGCCGCATCGACGAGGGTGCGCTGCTGTTGGGTGACACCGTGCTGGAGGTCTCCCAGGCGTTCGCCGCTGTCCTGGGCAGAGCGGTCGGTGAGGCCCGTGCCGTGCTCGGCGGCGCTGCGGTCGACCAGCTGGTGCTGACTCATCCCGCGGCCTGGGGCAACGTCCGCACCGGGGTGCTGCGGGCGGCGTCCACCGGATTGGCGGCCAACACCGTGCTGGTGCCGGAGCCGGTGGCGGCCGCGGTACTGCACTCGGACTCCGCGCGGGTCGGGGCCCTGATTGCCGTGCTCGACCTGGGTGGTGGAACCACCGACGTGAGCGTGCTGCGGCGGGAGGAGCATGGCTTCCGGGTGCTGGCCACGCGGGGTGATCCAGGCTTCGGCGGGGCCGACGTCGATCAACTGCTGCTGGAGCATCTTGGTGCCGGGCTCGTGGGGCGGCATCGGCAGTGCTGGGACGCCGTGGTGGTGGGTCGCGCCCTGCCGGACCGCCGACGGCGGCGGGTGCTCACGGCCGACGTGCGTGGGGCCAAGGAGACGCTCTCCAGGCACGCCTATGTCGACGTGGCGTTGCCGGGCGATCTACCGGATGCGCACGTGAGCAGGGACGAGCTCGAGCGGCTGATCGGACCGCGGGTGCAGGCCGCGGCCGAGCTGCTGGCGGGGGTGCTGGCCGATGCCGGGGCCCTCGACGCCCGCGGGCACAGCACGGCCGGGGTGTTCCTGGTGGGCGGCTCCAGCCGCATCCCCCTGGTGCCGCGCCTGGTGCACCAGCGCCTCGGCGTGCTGGCGGTGTCCACCGACCAGCCGGAGACCGTGGTGGCCAGGGGCGCACTGCTCGCCGTACGACGATCAGCCACCCCACCACCGCACCCCCCGACCGAGCCCGCTGCCCAGACCCGCCGCCGGTCTGCACTGCTCGCCGCAGCGGTGCTGGCTGCAGTCGGTGTGGCCGTTGTGGCCACCTGGCTGCTGGTGCGGGGCGATGAGCCGGGCACCACGACGGTGCGGGCGCAGCACGCCAGCATGGCTGCGCCGACGGGATGGCGGCAGGCCGAGCGGAGCGAGGCGGGGACCACCGCGCGGTTGGTGCTGACCCCGGCCGGTGGGATCGACGAGTCGCAGCGGCTGCTCTTGGTGCAGACCAGGCTGAACGAGGGCGCCGGGGTAGCGGACGTGGCGAGCACGCTGGCTGCGCGAGTGGCGCAGGCGCAGCAGGTATCCCCGCGGTACGACTCCTTCTCCGCGGGTGCCCAGTACGCAGGCCGGGCGGTGCTGCGCTACCGCGAACAGCCGCGGCCGGGCAGCGTGGTGGACTGGTTCGTGGTCGTCGACGGGTCCTTCCAGCTCAGCGTGGGGTGCCAGCACCCGCAGGACGACCCCGAGTCCGACGCCACCCGCGCGCGGTGCGAGCGGGCCGTTGCCAGCGTGGCGGCGAATGGCGGCTGAACGCCGTGTCGCCGGGCTGACCGCGCGGTGGTCGGCCAACGGGAACGAGGACGTCCGGGAACCGAAACGGGGAGAGTCTGCGTCGTAGGGGTTGACCCCCCGGTAGGGGTTGACCCCCAAGCAGGGGTTGTCGGCACAAACTTCTCCAGGAGGGAATCCAATGGCAGGAACTACGCAGGTCACCCCGGCCGAGCTGGCGCAGATGTCGCGCCAGGCGAGCGACGCCAACTCCAGCGTGCAGGGCCAGCTGAGTCAGGTGCGTTCGGTCATCGACGGAGTGCGCGGAGGCTGGGAGGGTGCGGCGCAGGCCGCCTTCACCAACCTGATGCAGACCTGGGACGCAGACGCGAAGAAGCTCAACGACGCCCTACTGGGCATCAGTGACACCCTCGCGGCCTCCGGCAGGTCGTTCGACGCTGCCCAGCAGGAGCACGTCGCGAACATCACCCAGGTCTCCGGCTCGCTGAACCTCTGACCCCGACACCGCAACGCAAGAGTAAGGGAGATCACCCGCTCATGTCCGACATGATGAGGTACAACCACGCGGCGATCGGCGAAGCCAGCGCGGCCCTTGCCGGCAACAGCACCCAGATCAACGCCATCCTCACCGACCTGAAGGCGCAGCTGAGGGCTCTGGACGCAGGTTGGGAGGGCGAGGGCTCCGACGCCTACCGCGTGCTCAAGGCGCAGTGGGACCAGGCCGCCGAAGGCCTGAACGCCACGCTGCGCAAGGTCAGCGAGGTGGTCAGCTCGGGCAACGACGCGATGAGGGCGAGCGATCGGGCCGCGGCCGGCAGCTTCGGCGGCTGATCACCGGACCAGGACCGACACCACAGGACGACCCCTACCCGGGTGCTGTCCGGGCGGTGCGGCAGCGGCCGAAACGCTCGGCGCCCGGCCCCGTGCCCTGGTGACCCACTTTGACCCGCGCCGACCCCGAACGGTATCGTCCGGGGTCGGCGTGCGACGCCGTGGTCGCCGTTCCTCTACCGTACGTCGGCCACGAACTCGGATCGGGTCTCACAGCGCTGGCCTGAGACACCGCACTCGCACCGCCAGACCCGCACTACCCGAGAAGACGAGGAAGTCCTGTGCCGACGTACAGTCCCAAGGCCGGTGACGTGACCCGCGCCTGGCACGTCATCGACGCCACCGACGTGGTGCTCGGTCGCCTCGCTGTCCAGGCGGCAACGCTGCTCCGCGGCAAGCACAAGCCGATCTACGCCCCGCACGTCGACACCGGCGACTTCGTCGTCATCATCAACGCCGAGAAGATCGCGGTGAGCGGCAACAAGCGCGACGCCAAGTTCATCTACCGCCACTCGAACCACCCCGGGGGCCTGCGTCGCCGCTCGGTGGGCGAGATGATCGAGAAGATGCCCGAGCGGCTCGTGGAGAAGGCCGTGGCCGGCATGATCCCGAAGAACAAGCTCGGCAACGCCATCACCAACAAGCTCAAGGTCTACGCCGGCCCGGAGCACCCGCACGGCGCCCAGCGGCCCGTCCCCTTCCACATCACCCAGGTCGCGCAGTGACCACCGCTCACGGTGCCGCAGCAGACAGCGCCGCAGCAGACAGCGCCGCAGCAGACAGTGCCGCAGCAGACAGTGCAGAGGAGCAGCAGATGACCACCGCCGAGCCCGACGTGACGCCGGACGCCGTCGATGAGGTCACCGACGTGGAGCTGGTCACCGACGAGCGGATCGTTCCGGTCGCCACGCCACCGGTGCCGATCGTGATGGATCGCCCGGTCACCACCGTCGGTCGCCGCAAGGAGGCCGTGGTCCGCATCCGCCTGGTGCCGGGCACCGGGCAGTACACGCTCAACGGCAAGGCGCTGGCCGAGTACTTCCCCAACAAGGTGCACCAGCAGCTGATCAACGACCCGTTCGTGCTCACCGAGCGCACCAACACGTTCGACGTGCTGGCCCGCCTGCACGGCGGGGGCACCTCGGGTCAGGCCGGTGCGCTGCGGCTGGCCATCGCCCGCGCACTCATCGAGGTGCAGCCCGACGACCGTCCGGTACTCAAGCGGGCCGGCTTCCTCACCCGCGACCCGCGGGCCACCGAGCGCAAGAAGTACGGCCTGAAGAAGGCGCGCAAGGCCCCGCAGTACTCCAAGCGCTGACCAGGGACCGGCGCCCCGGTCACCCCCGCCCACGCGCGCAGCACCACCCGAGAGCAGGCGCCCGGCGCGACGACGGGCGCCTGCTCGCGTTCATCCAGGAGGAGCTGAACCGATGGCAGCGACGTCGCAGGCACGGCGACTCTTCGGCACCGACGGGGTGCGGGGGCTGGCCAACGGCGACCTCACCGCCGAACTCGCCCTGGCGGTGGCCGGGGCCGCCGCGCAGGTGCTGGCGGAGTCCGGGCTGGGGCACCGACCGGTGGCCGTGGTGGGCCGTGACCCGCGGGCGAGCGGGGAGATGCTGACCGCGGCGGTCACCGCCGGGCTCACCGCGGCCGGCGCGGACGTGCTGCACGCCGGTGTGCTACCCACCCCGGGTGTGGCCCACCTCGTCGGCGCGGTCGGGGCCGATCTGGGCGTGATGATCTCCGCCTCGCACAACGCCATGCCCGACAACGGCATCAAGCTCTTCGCCGCCGGCGGCCACAAGCTCGACGACGAGGTCGAGGACCGCATCGAGCTCCACCTCGAACAGCCGCAGCACCGGCCGACCGGCGCCGGGATCGGCCGGGTGCGCGAGCTCGATCGGGCCGCTGAGCGCTACCTCGGACATCTGGCGGCGGCCAGCCCGCAGCGCCTGGACGGGCTGCGCGTCGTCGTCGACTGCGCCCACGGTGCCGCCTCCGCGCTCGCCCCCGCCGCCTACCGAGCCGCCGGCGCCGAGGTGGTGGCGCTGCACGCCGAGCCGGACGGGCTCAACATCAACGACGGCTGCGGCTCCACCCACCCCGACGAGCTCATGGCCGCGGTGCGCGCCAACGGGGCCGACCTGGGCATCGCCCACGACGGTGACGCCGACCGCTGCCTCGCCGTGGACGCGCAGGGGCGGCTGGTGGACGGTGACCAGATCATGGCCGTGCTCGCCATCGCCATGCGCGAGGCCGGGGAACTCACGCACGACACCCTCGTCGCGACGGTGATGAGCAACCTGGGCCTGCACCTGGCCATGCAGGAGGCGCAGATCACCCTCCGCACCACCGGGGTCGGCGACCGCTACGTGCTCGAGGAGCTGCGCGCGGGCGGCTACGCCCTCGGCGGTGAGCAGTCGGGCCACGTGGTGCTGCCTGCTCACGCCACCACCGGGGACGGGGTGCTCACGGCGCTGCGGCTCATGGCGCGGGTGACCCAGACGGGGCAGTCGCTGGCCGAGCTGGCGTCGGTGATGCACCCGCTGCCGCAGGTGCTGCTCAACGTCCGGGTCAGCGACAAGGAGTTGGTGGCCACGGACCCCACGGTGCTCGGCGCCGTGGCGGTGGCCGAGGCCGAACTCGGATCACTCGGCCGCGTGCTGCTGCGGCCGTCGGGCACCGAGCAGGTGGTGCGGGTGATGGTGGAGGCGCCGACTCGAACGCAGGCGCAGCGGGTGGCGCAACGGCTGGCCGACCTCGTCGGCGGTGGCTGAGACCAGTGCCGAAGGGGGCGGTCTGCGCATAGAGTCCCAGTTGCCGGTTCGCGCCCGGGCGGGGAACCGCCTCGGTCGGTGCAGCGTCCAAGGTGGTCGACGACTACGCCCGCCAAGCGACGCCCGCCCGGCGAGGAACACGTGCGCGGCGACGGGGAGGAGTGCCGATGGGGGACGATCCGCTGCAGGTGGTGCGGGACGAGGCGGCCGGGTCGGTTCGAGCGCTACGCCAGTCCGGTGACGCCGTCGGCATGGTCGTGGCGCAGCTCGGTGGGTGCGCCTTCTCCGCGCGCACCGCGGGACGGTGCTATGCCGCGGAGGGCGCCGCCGTGGCGAGCGGGGTGCTTGCGCTCACCGATGTCGTCACACAGTGGGCCAACTCCGACGCCGCGGCGGCCGACGCCATCGCGGGGGTGCTCGCGCGCCTGGCCGCCACCGACGAGATCATCGGCGCGCGCACCGGGGCCGTGCCTTGATCCCGGACGGCGCCACGCAGCCCCCCGACGGGGACGCCCGCATCCTCACGAGGAGGGTGAACGCCCAGGCGCCCCCGGACTACGCGGAGCCGGGCACGGGAGTCAGCACCTCCGACGAGCTGCTCGAGCGGGGGTCGGTGGGCCTGCGCTACTTCGAGGTGTTCCTGCCGCTGTACGCGCGGGTCGGCTCCCTCGGGGAGATGTCGCACTCCGCCGCGTGCCGGCGCTACGACGAGCAGCGTGAGCTGAGCTTCGCCCAGCTGCGCCAGGACGCGCAGATCCTGGCGCGGGCCGCGGAGGACCTCGCGTCTGAGCAACGCATCCCTCGAGCGGCAGATCCAGTCCGTGGCGGTGGCGTGGACGGGCGCAGCGGCCGACGCCGCAGGCGGGTACCTCCGCGGTCTCAGCGCGGCGACCACCCAGGTGCGCACCTGGGTGAGCGAGGCAGCATCCGTGCTCGACCTCGCCGCCACCGAGCTCGAGGGCCACGTCCGCGACCGGGCCCAGTTCGTCAGCACCCTCTACACCGGCGAGGTCGGCGGCAGGACCGCAGCCGAGATCTCCGCCCTGATCACCGCGCTCGCCGCGGACGGGGCCCGCCCCGAACCCGCCGATGCCTTGCCGCACAGCGCGACCCAGGCGTGCCGGGCGTTCGTCGAGCACGTGTTCAAGCCGGCCGTGGAGAGCACGTGGCGCGCGTTCATCGCCGCCTGCGACACCACGGACGCCGCCGCCAGGCAGACCTACACGATCGTCACCGACGCCGCGGCCACGGTCGACGGCCAGGTCTTCACCCCGCTGGACGCAGGGATCTCCGCGCCGCCAACCCAACACGTCGACGTCGGCGGGCGCGGTGGCCCGGGTGCGCCGCCGCAGGGGTGGAACGCGGGTGTCATGCAGGGTGCCCCGCCGGCCGAGGAGCAGGCCGCCCAGATGCACGCCGCCGGGGCCGGTGGCGGCTGGTACGACCCGGGTGGGCAGGGTGAACACGAGTTGGCCGGCGCGGCGCTCGCGTCCTCGAGCGAGCCGCCCAGCTCCGCGAGCGACCAGGCCAGTGGCGCCGCGCTCGCCGGTTCGGGACAGGCGTCGCCCGGCGTGCCGATGACGGGGACGGGCGGCGCGCCCGGTGCCGGGGGAAGCGACCAGCCGCACCGGGTCGGTTACCACTGGCAGCTGGCCGAGGACACCTTCGCCGTCGATGGCGGGTCGTGGGCGCGCCTCGTCGACGTGTTGGGCCCCGGCCGTACCCCCGGTCGCGGCGGCGCCTCGACCCAGGAGTAGGCCAGTGAGCATGAGTTCAGCGGCTGCGCGCCTCGCCGAGATCAGGGCGCACCGCACCCTCGGCATGTCGGAGGTCCGCACCGCGCACGCCGCGGCATTGGGCACCGGGGCCGCCGCGGCCGCCGCGGTGGCCGCCGCGGTCAGCGCCACGCTCCGGCAGCTGCCGCACGAGGTAGCGGATCTTGATCAGCCCACCGTAGGGCGTCGGCCGGTGGCGTCCGACGACGACTTCGAGGGTCGAAACTGGTTGCGCTGAGGCGTGATCGCGGGCGACCGTGATCGGCTTGGGGGCTCAGACCCGGTCGAGGTGGACCGCCGTGGTGCCCGCGAGCTGCGCGGTGGCCGAGGTCAACTCGGCGTAACGCTCGTCCCCCACCAGCTGGTACAGCAGGTAGCCCGTCATCAGGGCGCGCACCAACCGTTGGGTCTTGCGCTCGGACCCACCCTCGACCAGCAGGTCACCCCAGTGTCTGCCCTCGGCCAATCCGACGTCCACCGAGCCCTGCACCGAGCGCACCACGGCGACCCCGCCCCACGCCCGCGCGATCGGCTCGGCGTGCTCGCCGGCGGGGGTGACGCTGTCGTGCTCGGCGTCGAGGAAGAGTGCGGGTACCGTGCACCGTGCTGCGGACTCCACCGCGGACGGGCTCGTGTCGGCCGCGGCGAAGGCGACAACCGCGCGCACCCGCGGGTCCTGTGCGGTGGCCAGCACGGCGGCTCCCGCGCCCATCGAGTGTCCGGCGAGCGCCAGGCGCCCGGGGTTCACGCTGATCTCCCCCGGTCCCAGGCGTACCCCGGAGCAGATGTCCAGCGTGGTCCGCAGGTCGGTGGCGAGGCCGATGTGCGAGGGCAGCGGGCCCCGGTGGGTCGACGGTGCCGCGGCCACGATTCCCCACGACGCCAGGTGGGTGAGTGTGCCCAGGTAGCGGCTGGTGGGTTGCAGCCACCCATGGCCGAAGGCGACGGCGGGCAGCCCGAGGCCACGCTCGGGGGTCAGCACCACGCCGGGAAGCCCGGCGAGCGCGAGGTCACCTCGCAGTACCCGGTGCGGTCCACGTTTACCCAACTCGGCCACCACGGTCTTCAGCTCGTTGCGCGCCACGGCGGCGACGCTATCGGATGCGGGGACCAAGTCGACATGGGAAACGACAGGGGGACGGCCTGGGGGACGACGCAGCCGTGCGCAGGTGCAGTGCGCCCCACGCGCGCCAGTAGGGTCGAGATCATGTGCGGAATCGTGGGTTACGTCGGTCGCCGCCCGGCCCTGGAGGTCGTCGTCGACGGTTTACGTCGGATGGAGTACCGGGGTTACGACTCGGCGGGTGTGGCCGTGCTCGATGGCCTCGGCGGTACTGCGGTCGACCGCAGGGCGGGTCGACTGGCCAACCTGCAGGCCGTGCTGGACGCCGCCGGCCCCCAACGCTTCGCGGGGACCACCGCAATGGGACACACCCGCTGGGCCACGCACGGCAAGCCGACCGACCGCAACGCCCACCCGCACCGCGACGCCGTCGGCAAAGTGGCCGTGGTGCACAACGGAATCATCGAGAACTTCGCCGAGCTGCGGGCCGAGCTCGAGGGCGCCGGGGTCGTGCTGGCCAGCGACACCGACTCCGAGACCGCGGCCCACCTGCTCGCCCGCGCGTACGCCGCCGGTGCCACCGCGCGCGACTTCGCCGCGTCTGTGCGCGCGGTGTGCCGGCGGCTCGAGGGTGCCTACACGCTGGTGTTCACCCACGGCGACCACCCCGACATGATCGTCGCCGCTCGTCGCTCGACCCCGCTGGTGGTGGGTGTCGGCGTCGGCGAGATGTTCGTGGCCTCCGACGTCGCCGCGTTCATCCAGCACACGCGCGAGGCGGTCGAGCTGGGTCAGGACCAGGTGGTGGTGATCACCGCCGACGGTTACGACGTCACCGACTTCGACGGTCAGCCGGTGCGCACGCATCCCTTCCACGTCGACTGGGACCTCGCCGCCGCCGAGAAGGGGGGCTACGACTACTTCATGCTCAAGGAGATCCAGGAGCAGCCCGCGGCGGTGGCGGACACCCTGCGCGGGCATTTCGTCGACGGACGGATCGTGCTCGACGAACAACGGCTCAGCGATCAAGACCTGCGTGACGTGGACAAGGTGTTCGTGGTGGCGTGTGGCACCGCGTACCACTCGGGCCTGCTGGCCAAATACGCCATCGAACACTGGACCCGGCTGCCGGTGGAGGTGGAGCTGTCCAGCGAGTTCCGCTACCGCGACCCGGTGCTCGACCGCTCCACGCTGGTGGTGGCCATCTCCCAGTCGGGGGAGACCGCCGACACCCTGGAGGCCGTGCGGCACGCCAAGGAACAGAAGGCGCGGGTCCTGGCCATCTGCAACACCAACGGTGCGCAGATCCCGCGGGAGGCCGACGCGGTGCTCTACACCCGCGCCGGACCGGAAATCGGGGTGGCGTCCACCAAATGTTTCCTTGCCCAGGTCACCGCCAACTACCTGCTCGGGTTGGCGCTGGCGCAGGCGCGCGGCACCAAGTACCCCGACGAGGTGGCGCGGGAGTTCGCCGAGCTGGAGACGATGCCCGAGGCCGTGGCCCGCGTGCTGGAGACCGTCGAACCCGTGCGCGCGCTGGCCCGTGAGCTCGCCTCGTCCAAAGCGGTGCTGTTCGTCGGCCGCCACGTGGGCTACCCGGTGGCGCTGGAGGGCGCGTTGAAGCTGAAGGAACTCGCGTACATGCACGCCGAGGGCTTTGCGGCCGGTGAGCTCAAGCACGGGCCCATCGCGCTCATCGAGGAGGGGCTGCCGGTGATCGTGGTGATGCCCTCACCCAAGGGCCGGGCCGTGCTGCACTCGAAGATGGTGAGCAACATCCGCGAGATCCAGGCCCGCGGGGCCCGGACGGTGGTGATCGCCGAGGAGGGCGACGAGACGGTGCGGCCGTTCGCCGATCACGTCGTGGAGATCCCGGCGGTGTCCACGCTGCTGCAGCCGCTGGTGTCGACGGTGCCGCTGCAGGTGTTCGCCGCGGAACTCGCCCAGGCCCGCGGGTACGACGTGGACAAGCCCCGCAACCTGGCCAAGTCGGTGACGGTGGAGTGATCATCGGCATCGGCACCGACATCGTCGGGGTGCCCCGGTTTACGGCGGCGCTGATCCGCACTCCCGGTCTGCTGCCGCGGTGCTGGACCGACACCGAGCGGGTCACCGGACGCGGCCACCCTCGGCGGCCGCGGTCGCTCGCGGCCCGGTTCGCGGCCAAGGAGGCCGCGGCCAAGGCGGTGGGGGCGCCCCGTGGGTGGAGCTGGCATGACGTGGAGGTGGTGGTGGGTCCCGGTGGTCGGCCGCTGCTGCGGGTCACCGGGCTGCTCGGGCGCATCGCCGCCGACGCCGGGGTCAACACCTGGCACTGTTCCCTGACTCACGACGCCGACCTGGCCCAGGCTGTTGTCGTCGCCGAGCGGAGCTCGGCCGTCGGCCCCGCCGAGCGGAGCTGAGCGGTGCGCGTCGCCCACGACACCGCGGTGGTGCAGGCCGCCGAGGCCGCCGCGGTTGCGGCAGCCGACGAGGGCGCGCTGATGCGCCGGGCATCCTTCGCCCTGGCTACCGTGGTGGCCAGGGAACTCGCGGCGCGCACCGGTGGGGTGTCCGGCCGCCGGGTGGTGCTGCTGGTGGGTGCCGGTGGCAACGGCGGCGATGCGTTGTGGGCCGGGGCGTTCCTGCGCGGCCGGGGTGTGGCCGTGGTCGCGGTGCTGCTGGTGCCCGAGCGCGCGCACCCCGCCGGGCTGGCCGCCCTGCTGCGGGCCGGCGGTCGCACCGGGGATGCGGTGGATCTCGCTGGCGCGGACCTCGCGGTCGACGGAATCGTCGGGCTCTCCGCGCGTGGGCCGTTGCGCCCAGACGCCGCGGCGCTCGTCGCGCAGCTGAGCTGCCCGGTCGTCGCGGTGGACCTACCCAGCGGTGTGCATCCGGACACCGGCGCGGTGGCCGGCCCCGCCGTGCGCGCCGACGTGACCGTCACCTTCGGCACGCTCAAGGGGGCTCACCTGCTGGCCGCCGCCTGGTGCGGCCGGGTCGAGCTGGTGGCGCTGGGTTACGCCCTCCCGTCCGCGCGCCTGGGTGCGCTGACGCGGGCGGAGGTGGGTGCGCTGTGGCCGGTACCCGACGCGGAGGACGACAAGTACAGCCAGGGGGTGGTCGGCGTGGTCGCCGGTTCGGCGGTGTACCCGGGGGCGGCGGTGCTGTGCACGGGCGCCGCGGTCGCGGCCACCTCGGGGATGGTCCGCTACGCCGGGACGGCCCGCGACGCCGTGCTCACCCGCTGGCCCGAGGTGGTGGCCACCGACGACGTGGCCGACGCCGGGCAGGTGCAGGCGTGGGTGGCCGGGCCGGGGCTGGGTACCGGTGCGCACGCGCTGGGGGTGCTGCGGCACGTGCTGGCCCAGGATGTGCCCGTGCTGCTCGACGCCGACGCCATCACGGTCGCGGGCGAGCACCCCGAGCTGCTGGCCGGCCGCGCCGCCCCGGTGCTGCTCACCCCGCACGCCGGGGAGTTCACCCGGCTCACCGGGGCCGCACCAGAAGATGACCGGGTGGCCGCGGTACGCGCCACCGCCGAACGGCTCGGGGCCACCGTGCTCCTCAAGGGCTCCACCACGGTCATCGCGCAGCCGGACGGACAGGCGCTGGTGAACGCCGCGTCCACCGCGTGGGTGTCCACCGCGGGTGCCGGTGACCTACTGTCCGGCCTGGTGGGAGCGCTGCTGGCGGCCGGGCTCGACCCCATGACCGCCGCTGCGGCCGGGGCGCACGTGCACGTCCTGGCGGCCGAGCTGGCCGCCGTGGCGCTCGGGGTGGGTGCGCCGGTGTCGGCATCGACGGTGCTGGAGTACCTGCGCCCGGCGGTGCGCACCGCCCGCGCGCAGGCCTGAGATGGCAGGATCGGGAGTGATGAGCACTCCACCACGGGTTACGGCGCCCCGCGCGGAAGCCCTGGTGGACCTTGCGGCCGTGGCGCACAACGTCGAGGTCCTCGTCCAGCACGCGGGCAGTGCCGCGGTCATGGCCGTGGTCAAGGCCGACGGTTACGGTCACGGAGCTGTGGCGGTGGCCCGGGCCGCGCTGGCGGCGGGTGCCAGCGAGCTGGGGGTGGCCACCCTGGAGGAGGCGCTGCAGTTACGCCACGCCGGGATCACCGCGCCCGTGCTCAGCTGGCTGCACACCGCCGACGAGGACTTCGCGCCGGCCGTCGCCGCAGACGTCGGCCTCGCCGTGAGCTCCCCTCGACACCTCGCGGGGGTGCTCGCCGGGGCCGCCGCGGTGGGCCGCACCGCCGTCGTCAGCGTCAAGGTCGACACGGGGCTCAACCGTAACGGCGTGTCACCGAGCGAGCTGCCGCAGCTGCTCACCGCCCTTGCGCGCGCGCAAGCCGAGAATGCGCTGCAGCTGCGCGGGGTCTTCTCCCATCTGGCCCGCGCCGACGAACCCACCCACCCCGTGGTGGACACCCAGGTCGTGCGGCTGCGCGAGGTGCTGGAGCAGGCGCGGCGCGCCGGGCTCGTGCCCGACGTGGTGCACCTGGCCAACTCCGCGGCCACCCTCACCCGCCCCGATCTGAACTTCGACCTGGTGCGCCCCGGGGTGGCGGTGTACGGGCTGAGCCCGGTTCCCGCCCTCGGCGACCTGGGTCTACGCCCGGCGATGACCCTGCGGGCCAGGGTGGCGCTGCTCAAGCCGGTTGCGGCGGGAGCGAGCGTGTCCTACGGGCACGTGTGGACGGCGCCGCACGACACCACCGTCGCACTGCTGCCGCTGGGTTACGCCGATGGGGTGCCACGCGGGCTGAGTACTCGGTTCGAGGTATTGCTCGGCGGGCGGCGACGCCCGGTGGTGGGCAGGGTGTGCATGGACCAGGTGGTGGTCGACTGCGGGCCCGGCGGAGGGGGGGTGGCCGAGGGTGACACTGCGGTGCTGTTCGGCCCCGGTCGTGACGGCGAACCGCTGGCCCAGGAGTGGGCCGACACGCTGGGCACCATTCACTACGAGGTGGTGACCGGGGTGCGTGGCCGCGTGCGGCGCACGTACGTGGGGATGGCGGGGCAGCGGTGAGCGCATGGAGCCGCGCCGGCATCGTCGGTGGAGCCCTCGGTGTCGCGGCGGCCAGCACCGCTGCGGCCGCTGTCACCAGCCGCCAGCGTCACCGCCGCCGCGCGGCCGCGCTGATCGGTGGGGACAGCGCAGCGGCCCGGGTGTCCACGGTCGCGGCCGACGACGGGGTCCCCCTGGTGGTGGAGGAAGTTGGCAGCGAAGGCGCTCCGCTCACCGTCGTATTCGTGCATGGCTTCTGTTTGACCATGCAGTCGTGGCATTTCCAGCGTCAGCTGTTCGCCACCACCCCCGACACCCGGTTGGTGTTCTACGACCAGCGGGGCCACGGCCGGTCGGGCACCGGCCGGGGGTCGTCCTACACCGTGGATCAGGTTGGTCGCGACCTGCAGGCGGTGCTGCGTACGGTCGTCGGCCAGGGGCAGGTGGTGCTGGTCGGGCATTCCATGGGCGGCATGACGATCATGGCGCTGGCTCGACAGCGGCCGGACCTCTTCGACGCTCAGGTCGCCGCAGTGGCGCTGTTGTCCACGGCGGCGGACGGTCTCGGTCTGAACAGGGTGGGTCTCGGTGCCGGCAACCCGCTGGTGCAGGGGCTGCGGAGGCTGGCCAGGTTCCGGCCAGAGCTGCTCCGCCTCGGTCGGACGCCGGTGGACCTGTTGATCTCTCCGATCGTCCGGGCCATGTCCTACGGCGACCGGCACCTGAGTCCATCGGTTGCGGAGTTCTCCGAGGCGATGATCGCTGCCACGCCGCTGCGGACGATCGCCGACTTCCTGCCCACCCTCAGTACCCACGACGAGCGGGCCGCGTTGCCGGCTATCGCCGGTCGCCCGATGCTGGTGCTGTGCGGTGACGCCGACCGGCTCACCCCGCTGCGGCACACCAGGGTGATCGCTGACGTGCTGCCAGAAGCGGACCTGGTGGTGGTGCCTGGTGCCGGGCACCTGGTCCAGCTCGAGCAGCCGGACCTGGTGAACGACGCCTTGGTGCGGCTGTGCGAACGAGCGGTGAGCACGCGCGGTGAAGCCGGCCGCAGGGTGGTCACCGGGAGTGATTGACCGGCGGGCACTGCCCACGCCTGCCGATACCGAGGCGCTCGGCGCCGAGCTCGCCGCGGGGCTGCGACCGGGCGACCTGGTGGTGCTCGACGGTCCGCTGGGGGCCGGCAAGACGGTGTTGGTGCGGGGTCTTGCCCGGGGGCTCGGGGTGCTGGGGCCGGTGACCTCCCCGACCTTCGTCATCGCTCGTGAGCACCGCGCACCGTCGGGTGCGACGGGTCTGGTGCACGTGGACGCCTACCGGCTGATGGGCACCGACGTCGCCGCTGAACTGGACGCGCTGGACCTGGACACCGACCTGGCGTCCGCGGTCGTCGTGGTCGAGTGGGGCCGCGGTGTGGTGGAGGCATTGGCGCAACGGCACCTGCTGGTACGGCTACGGCGGGCGCTCGACACCGAGGTGCGCACCGCGACGTGGGAATGGCGCAGCAACACCCGCCACCCGTAATCACCGAGAGGTCTGAACCGGACGGTGTGTCCGAAAACTCTGGTTTCGGTCGTCCTGCACCGCTAGGGTCCCGCCTGCGGCGTCACACCGCCGCCTCACATCAGGCACGGCGCCGGCCACGAACCCCGCCGTTCCGACGACGAGGGGATCTGGGAATGAGCATTCGGAACAAGGTGTCGGCCGGTGCAGCGGCGGTGGCCCTCACGGTGAGCGGACTGGTAGCGGCACCAGCCGCCGCCTCCGGCCCGAGCGACAAACAGCACGGCGCTGCCGACGGCCACCTTGCGCCGACGCAGTCGGGCGTGGAGGTGGTCGGCAAGGCCCCGATTCTGGATCGCAGCGCCGGGCGCGTCAGCGATGTCACCGTGGCAAGGCAACTATGCCTACCTGGGGGCCTGGCAGGGCGAGGGCGGCTGCCAGACCGGCGGCGTCTACATCTTCGACATCGCCGATCCGGCGGCGCCTCGCCAGGTGGGGTTCGTGCCCACCGGGCCGGGCAGCTTCGTCGGCGAGGGCGTGCAGGTGGTCAGCCTGAAGACGGCCGCATTCCGCGGAGACGTGCTGTTGTTCAGCAACGAGATCTGTGGCGCACCGGGTGCCACCGGCGGCGTCACCATGATCGACGTCACCGACCCCACCGCACCCACCGTGCTCGCGGCCGGCTTCGGTGACACCGACGGTACCGCTCCACGCGCCCACACGGTGCACAGCGTGTTCGCCTGGCAGGACGGCCCAAAGGCATACGCGACGCTGGTCGACAACGAGGACGCCGCGGACGTCGACATCTTCGACGTCACCGACCCGCGCAACCCGGTGATGGTCGCCGAGTACGACCTCGCCGAGCGGTTCCCGCAGATCCTCCAGCCGGATGTGCCCAACCTGAACCAGGTCTTCCTGCACGACCTGGTAGTGAAGAAGATCAAGGGCCGTCAGGTCATGCTGGCCTCCTACTGGGACGCCGGCTACGTCAAGCTTGACGTCACCGACCCGCGCAACGTCACCTACCTCGGCGACACCGACTTCACCAACCCTGACCCCGAGCTGCTGGCGCAGACGGGCACCCGCGAGCTGCCCGAGGGCAATGCGCACTACGCCGACTTCACCAAGGACAACCGCTACATCGTCGCGGCGGACGAGGACTTCTCCCCCTACGGACTCGCTGGGAGCACCGACGACGGCACCACCTTCGCCGCGCAGGTCGGCAGCGCCACCAAGCCGATCACCCCGGACGCGCCGCTGGCCGGTACCGCGGTCTACGTCGGGCGGGCGTGCACCAGCGACCCGGCAGTTCCGACCCCACCCGCCACCGGAGGGCCCTACCTGGCAGTCGCCGAACGGGGCGGGTGCGCCTTCACCGAGAAGGTTGCCAACGTGGAGGCGGTCACCGCCAACGGGGGATACGCCGGCACCGTCGTCTTCAACATCGCCACCCCCGCCGGGTGCGGTTCCTTCGGGATGAGCGTGCAGGGCAACAAGCCGGCGGTGTCGGTCGACCGCGGCACCGGTTACTCATGTTCGACCTCGCCTACGACGAGGCGGCGTGCCGGGCGGGAGATGGGGAACTCGCCCCGCTCACCGTGGGTCAGGCCGGGGATTTCGTCACTGTCCGTTCGTATTTCGATGGGTGGGGTTATGTGCACCTGTACCGCAACAGCAACGGCAAGATGGCCGAGCTCGACACCTTCGCGATCCCCGAGGCGATGGACGAGCGCTTCGCCACCGGCTTCGGCGCCTTGTCCGTGCACGAGGTGGCGCCCAGCGCCAAGGACGATTCGCTGGTGTACGTCTCCTACTATGCGGGCGGATTCCGCGTCATGAAGATCGAGGACGACAGGCTGAGGGAGGTCGGGCGGTTCATCGACCAGGGTGGAAACGACTTCTGGGGGGTGCAGGTCTTCACACGCGGCGGCCAGGAGTACGTCGCTGCCAGCGACCGGGACTTCAGGCTCTACATCTTCCGCTACACCGGCGAGGAGAACCAGCAGGGCGGCGAAGGTAAAGACCGCACGCAGCTCACACCAGGGAAGGGTTCCTCGCGTGATCAGCACCGCGACGATGGAGGTGACCAGCGCAAGGAGGACAACACCCAAGCCGGGAGGAGCCGGGACTAGCCGCGAGGCTACCCGCGGCTGGCCCGCTGGCCGGCTGGCCGCGGGTAGCCTCGCGACCTGTGCTCGTCCTCGCCGTGGACACCTCCACCCCAGCCGTGATCGCTGCGGTGGTGGAGGTGGACGAGGGCCCGGCGCGGGTCCTGGCCAGCCGGGTCACCGTCGATGCCCGCGCGCACGCCGAGGTCCTGACACCGCAGGTGCTGGCCTGCCTGAGCGAGGCGGGGTGTGTGGCCGCGGACCTGGACGCGGTGGCGTGCGGCACCGGGCCGGGGCCATACACGGGCCTGCGGGTGGGCATGGTGACCGCCTTCGCCTGGGCCGATGCCCGTGGGCTGGCGGTGCACGGGGTGTGCAGCCTGGATGCGATCGCCGGTGCGGCCGGTCACGGCGGGCCGCTGCTGGTGGTCACCGACGCGCGCCGCCGGGAGGTGTACTGGGCCCGATACGACGCTGGGGTTCGGATCGCCGGCCCCGGCGTGTCGCGGCCCGGTGATCTCGACCCTGCCCCCGCCACCGCCGTCGCGGGTTCGATGGCGCACGCCGGGCTGTTCGGGTTGCCCGTGCTCGCCCCCAGCTATCCCGACCCGGCCGCGCTGGTGGAGGCTGCCGCTCACGAGCTGGCCTCCGGAATCACCCCGGCGCCGCTCGTCCCGCTGTACCTGCGCCGCCCCGACGCGGTCGCACCCGGTGCGGCCGAGGCCGGCTCGTGACTGGGCTCGTCACGCTGGAACCGATGACCGCCGCTGACGCCGAGCGCTGCGCCGAACTGGAGCGGCTGCTGTTCGCCGCGGATGACCCGTGGAGCGTCGATGCGTTCCGCGCCGAACTACGATCCGGGCACAACCACTACGTGACCGCGCGGAACGGGCACGACCGCATGGTGGGCTACGCCGGCCTGGCCATGCTGGGCAGGGTTTCCGACCCGGAGAACGAGGTGCACACCCTGGCGGTCGACCCGGCCCACCAGCGCGGCGGCACCGGTCGTGCGCTGCTCGCCGAGCTGCTGCGGGTGGCCGACGAGCATGGCGGTCCCACGTTCCTGGAGGTGCGCACCGACAACGCCGCCGCTGTCGCGCTGTATGCCAGCACGGGGTTCGTGGTGGTGGGCACCCGGCGCGGCTACTACTCACCGAGCGGGGCCGACGCGTTCACCATGCGACGGGAGGCGCCCGCGTGATCGTGCTGGGAGTGGAGACCTCCTGCGACGAGACCGGGGTCGGGGTGGTGCGGCTGCACGGCGACGGTCGGGTGCAGCTGCTGGCCGACGAGGTGGCCTCCAGCGTGGCCGAGCACGCGCGCTTCGGCGGGGTGGTTCCCGAGGTGGCCTCGCGGGCCCACCTGGAGGCGATGGTCCCGACGGTGCGGCGGGCGCTGGCCGCTGCGGGGGTCCGCCGTCCCGACGCGGTCGCCGTCACCGTCGGCCCTGGGTTGGCCGGGGCGCTGCTGGTCGGGGTGGCCGCGGCCAAGGCGTACGCGGCCGCCTGGGATGTGCCCTGCTACGGGGTCAACCACCTGGCCGGCCATGTGGCGGTGGACACCCTGGAGCACGGCCCGCTGCCCGCGTGCCTGGCCTTGTTGGTCTCTGGCGGGCACTCCAGCTTGTTGCGGGTGGATTCCTTGGCGCGCCCGTTCGCGCCGCTCGGAGCCACTGTGGACGACGCGGCGGGAGAGGCCTTCGACAAGGTCGCCCGCCTCCTCGGGCTCGGCTTTCCTGGGGGACCGGCGCTGGATCGATTGGCCCGCGATGGTGATCCCGCGGCGGTGGAGTTTCCCCGTGGGATGACCGGACCCAGGTCCGCGCGCTACGACTTCTCCTTCTCCGGACTGAAGACGGCAGTCGCCCGCCACGTCGAGGCGCTCCAGCGGGCTGAGACCCCCGTGCCGGCTGCGGACATCGCCGCGAGTTTTCAGGAAGCCGTAGCCGATGTGCTGACCCGCAAGGCAGTTCGGGCCGCCGAGGACACGGGCATCGACACCCTGGTGATCGGTGGGGGAGTGGCCGCGAACTCGCGGCTGCGGGCACTCGCCGCGGACCGCTGCGCGCAGGCCGGCATCACCCTGCGAATACCCCGCGCGGGCCTGTGCACCGACAACGGCGCGATGGTCGCGGCGCTGGGTGCCCACCTGGTGGCGGCCGGCGCGCCCGCGTCGGAGCTGACGGTCGGTGCTGACCCCGGGCTCGCCGTCACCACGACGCTGCGCTGACGGCGGGAAACGGGATGCCGACGCCCGACGGGGGCATGGGGTCGCGGGGACGCTGTCGGACCGCCGCGGCGCCCGGCTGTTGTTGGCTGGCACTCGCATGTATAGAGTGCCAACTGACACCGAGCCCGCTCCGGCTCCCGCGACGACGGGGCAGGTGCAGGAGTCACCACACTCGTGAACCCCCAGTGCCGGGGAACGCCCCGGCACGCTACGACCCCGGAAAGCTGAGGTCTCATCGTGGCGAGCGTCAACATCAAGCCGCTCGAGGACAAGATCCTCGTTCAGGCCAACGAAGCGGAGACGACGACCGCCTCTGGTCTCGTCATCCCCGACACGGCCAAGGAGAAGCCCCAGGAGGGCACCGTCGTCGCCGTTGGACCAGGCCGGTTCAACGAGAAGGGCGACCGGGTCCCCCTGGACGTCTCCGAGGGCGACACCGTCATCTACAGCAAGTACGGCGGCACCGAGATCAAGTACTCCGGTGAGGAGTACCTGATCCTGTCGGCGCGCGACGTGCTGGCCGTCGTCTCCAAGTAGTCGGTCTCCAAGTAGTCATCCGGGTTCCCTCGAGCCCGGCCGGCATCCCGCCCCGGCGGTCCGTCTCCCGGACCCCGGGGCGGTGCGCGTCGAGCACCGCCCCGCCCGTGTCATGTCCCACCCCGCGAGTCCCTGCACCAGGAGCCACCACCCATGCCCAAGCAGATCGAGTTCAACGAGCACGCCCGCCGCGCCATGGAGCGCGGTGTGGACAAGCTCGCCGACACCGTCAAGGTCACCCTCGGCCCCCGTGGCCGCCACGTCGTACTGGCCAAGAGCTTCGGCGGCCCCGTCATCACCAACGACGGCGTCACCATCGCCCGCGAGATCGAGCTGGACGACCCGTTCGAGAACCTCGGCGCCCAGCTCGCCAAGAGCGTCGCCACCAAGACCAACGACGTCGCCGGCGACGGCACCACCACCGCGACTGTGTTGGCGCAGGCGATGGTTCGTGCCGGGTTGCGCAACGTCGCCGCCGGTGCCAACCCCATGGCCATGGGGTTGGGAATCGCCGCCGCGGCCGAGAAGGTCTGCGAGGTCCTCGCGGCCGCCGCAACCCCGGTCAGTGGCAAGGAGGCCATCGCCCAGGTGGCCACGGTGTCCTCGCGCGACGAGGTCATCGGCGAAATGGTGGGCGAGGCCATGACGGCGGTGGGTGCCGACGGCGTGGTCACCGTCGAGGAGTCCTCCACGCTGGATACCGAGCTCGAGGTCACCGAGGGCGTGCAGTTCGACAAGGGCTACATCTCGCCCTACTTCGTCACCGACGCCGAGTCGATGCAGGCCGTGCTCCAGGACGCCTACGTCCTGCTGCACCGCGACAAGATCAGCGCGCTGATCGATCTGTTGCCGCTGCTGGAGAAGGTCGCCGAGTCGGGCAAGGCCCTGCTGATCGTGGCCGAGGACGTCGAGGGTGAGGCACTCTCGACGCTGGTGGTCAACGCCATCCGCAAGACGGTCAAGGCCACCGCGGTCAAGGCCCCGTTCTTCGGTGACCGCCGCCGTGCCTTCCTCGACGACCTCGCCGTCGTCACCGGGGCCACGGTGATCAGCTCCGAGGTGGGGCTCGCGCTCAAGGACGCCGGACTGGACCTGCTCGGCACCGCCCGGCGCATCGTCGTCACCAAGGACGACACCACCCTTGTCGACGGGGCCGGGACCGCCGACGACATTGCCGGACGAGTCGCGCAGCTGCGCCGCCAGGTTGACGAGACCGAATCGGACTGGGACCGGGAGAAGCTCGAGGAGCGTTTGGCCAAGCTCGCCGGCGGTGTCGCGGTGATCAAGGTCGGCGCGGCCACGGAGACCGCGCTCAAGGAGCGCAAGCACCGGGTCGAAGACGCCGTGGCCGCGGCAAAGGCCGCGGTGGAAGAGGGCATCGTCGCCGGCGGAGGTTCCGCCTTGGTGCAGGCCGCGCTGGCCCTCGCCGACGGACTCGGTCGTACCGGAGACGAGGCAACCGGCGTCGCCGTCGTGCGCTCGGCACTGTCCGCGCCGCTGTACTGGATCGCGTCGAACGCGGGCGAGGAAGGCTCGGTCGTGGTGAACCGGGTCACCGAGATGGCGGCGGGCGGTGGCTTCAACGCCGCGACCCTCACCTACGGCGACCTGCTCGTCGACGGTGTCGTCGACCCGGTGAAGGTGACCCGCTCCGCGGTAATCAACGCCGCGTCCATCGCGCGGATGGTGCTCACCACGGAGAGCGCGATCGTCGAGAAGAAGGAGACCACCCCGGACGAGCCAGCGGCCCACGGCCACGGCCATGGCCACGGCGGTCACTGACGCCGCTTACCGGGGTCTGCACACCCGAGCGGGCGGCACCCATACCGGGTACCGCCCGCTCGGCTCGCGTCAGGTCAGCCGCTCAGCAGATCAGCTCGCGGCCGCTGGCGCGGAACATGGCGTCCCGCTCAGACTCCGACATGCCGCCCCAGACGCCGTAGGGCTCGTGGACGGACAGCGCGTGCCTACGGCACTGCTCCAGGACCGGGCACCGCGCGCACATGGCCTTCGCGCGCGCCTCTCGCTGCGCCCGTGCCTGGCCACGCTCACCATCGGGGTGGAAGAAGAACGAGGAGTCGACGCCCCGGCACAATCCCTGCAGCTGCCAGTCCCAGATGTCGGCGTTGGGCCCGGGGAGTCGTCGTATGTCGGCCATAGCGTCTCCTCCGGGTGGCGGTGGGTGGTCGTGCCGGCTGCCCAGGACGTCCGAGTCCAACGGTAAGTCAACCCGTAAAGCGAGTCAATAGTTGTTCACTGCTGTATCGTGCGCGGCGTACGCCGGTTGAGAGCGGCGACGATCCTTCAGGACCATGCGCGCAATCCCGCCGGTCCACTCACCGGGCGAGGGGAGCTGACCCGAGTGCCCGACCCCGACCACGACCACGTCCGGAGCGAAGGGCTGTACCTTGCGGTCTCGGCCGTGGCCCGGCGACTCGGGGTGGCCCCGGCGACCTTGCGCACCTGGGATCGCCGCTATGGAGTGGGCCCCAGCTTCCACGCCGTCGGACGGCACCGGCGCTACGGTCCGGCCGACGTGGCCCGGCTGGAGACCATGCAGCAGGCCCTGGTGCGCGGCGCATCGGCCGCCGAGGCTGCTCGGTTCGCCCTCAGCAGCCCTCCGACCGCACCCCGCGGCGAGCTGACGGCGTGGGATGAGGCCGCCCACCAGGCCGGTCACGACAGCGAAGCCACCGACCAGCTTGCCGCCAGGGTGACCGTCAGCGGGGCAGTCCTGCGGATGCCCGGCGCCAGCAGGCAGGCCCGTGGCCTGGCCAGGGCCGTCCTCTCGCTTGACGCCCGGTCGGCGCAACGGCTCATCCTCGACGGGGTGAGTTCGGCGGGGATCGAGCGGACCTGGGAGGATCTGGTTCGCCCCGTCATGGGTGCGCTGTCGCGCCGTTGGGAGGGTACCGGGTCGGGAGTGGAGCTCGAGCACCTGCTGAGCGAGTGTGTGACGACGATCATGTCGCGGGCTGTGATCGCGGCGCCCCCACCGCTGACCGACCGTCCCGTCCTGCTCGGTTCGGTTCCCGGTGACCACCACTGTCTGCCACTGCGGGTGCTGTGCGCGACCCTGGCCCAGCGTCGGGTGCGGACCGGCCTGCTCGGCGCGGACCTACCGGTACCCGCGCTCGCGGCGGCCATCGGACGCACGGGTCCCGCTGCGGTGTTCATGTGGGCTCAGGTGAGGGGCGGTGCCGACCCGGAGATGTTCCAACTGCGACCCCGTACCCGTATCCGAACCCGCTGCTTCGTCGGGGGTCCGGCGTGGGAGGGCGTCGTGCTGCCGCCGTCGGTGCTGCTGGTGTCCACGCTCGCGGAGGCGGGCGCGGCCCTGTCGGCCGCAGCTGGTGGGTGAACGCGCCCCCGGTCCGGGTCCCCGACGGAGGGAGCCATCCGAGCGAAGAATACACTCCGTAGTTGTCTAATCACACAGCGCGGTGGTCTACTTCTGGGGCGGCTACTTCCGCTCCACCCGGACTGACCTGGCGCTCGGTGGTGGGCGGTCGCACACCGCACCGTGGGCGCCGGGGTGAACTCCGCTCACCCGACCGGGGTCAAGGTCGGGTGAGCGGCGTCCGATAGGGCCAGTAGAGCGGTCGCCGATAAGCAAGCGGCGCGCCACGATCGTGAGCTGGAGGAGGGCACCGTGACCACCGTCATCATCTGCGACGACCGCAGGAACGTGCGCGAGGGTTTGACGAAAGTGATGACGGCGGTGGCCGGTGTCACCAGGATCGACGCAGTCAGCACCGGCGAGGAGTTGCTCGCCCGGTATGGACGCGCACCCGCAGAGGTCGTCCTGGTCGGAACCCAGCGCGCCGTTGCCACCGGGGTGGAGGCCACGCGACGGCTGGTCGGTGCACACCCGCAAGCCAACGTCATCGTGTTCGGCGCACCGGACGACTCCGGAAGCATCGCCGCGGCCATAGCCGGCGGTGCGCGGGGATACCTCCGTTGGGATGCGACGCGCACCGAACTCGTTGCCGCGCTGGCCCATACGCTCGCGAGCTCGGCCGTCCCCGCACCCCGCGCGTCGTCCGACACGGGCGTCCGCCTGACCGAGCGCGAGATGCAGGTGCTCCGCGGCATGAGCCAGGGCAAGAGCAACGGTCAGATCGGGCGCGAACTCTACTTGTCCGAGGACACGGTCAAGACCCATGCCCGGCGACTGTTCCGCAAGCTCGGGGTGCGCGACCGGGCGCAGGCCGTAGCGCACGGGTTCCGGCGCGGCCTCGTCTCCTGAGCACGCCGTGCGGGGTCGCGCACGCGCCCCGAGCGGGGCAGCCGATACCGTGGGCGCTGGCCCGTCAGGAGGCGGGCGCACCGCCACGCCCCGCACGGAGTGTGCCCGTGCCGTAACGCTGGGACCGAGCCTGTCGATGGAACAGTCGGGAGACCCGCTGGACGACTCCGTCGCTGCCGCGGTCCGCGGCGACCGTCCCGCCCTCGCGCGTGTCATCGAGACGGTTCGGCCCGTCGTGGTGCGATATTGCCGCGCGCGGATTGGACCAGCGGACCGAGTGTTCGTCTCCGCTGACGACGTCGCGCAAGAGGTGTGTCTCGCCGTGATCACCGCACTCCCACCCTACCGTGATCAGGGCAGACCCTTCCTGGCGTTCGTCTACGGGATCGCGGCGCACAAGGTGACCGACGCCTATCGGGGGATGTCGCGCAGCCGAACCGAGCCGCGGGCCGAGGTGCCCGACGCGCCGTCAACCGAGGACGGCCCCGAGCAGCGTGCGCTCGACTCCGACGCGGGCAGCCGGATGGCCGGTTTGCTCGATACATTGCCCGACCGCCAACGGGAGATTCTCGTGCTGCGGCTGATCGTCGGGCTGTCTGCGGTGGAGACGGCGCAGGCGGTGGGTGGCAGCGCCGGGTCAGTGCGGGTGGCGCAGCACCGGGCGTTGAGCAAACTCAGGACCGCCGTCGCAGGTGTAGCGGGCAGCCAGCGATGACCGAGCACGCGGGGCGCCCCCGCGGCCCGGATCCTGACGGCCCGGATCCTGACGGCCCGGATCCTGACGGCCCGGATCCTGACGGCCCTGACGTGGCTGCCGTCCTGGCCGACGATCGGCTCGTCGAGGCAATTCGCGCCGGGGACTGCTCGGCGGCTGATGCTGGCGATGCCGTGGCGGCCCTGCTGCTCGCCTGGCGCGCCGACGTCGACGCCCAGGCACCACCCGTGCACCCGGACCTCGACGATGCGGCCGACGCGCTGCGCGCTGCCCTGCGCACACCACGTCGGCGCGTTCCGCTCCGCCTGGTCACACGGGTGGCCGGTGCGGCCGCGGCGTTTGCCATCGCGTCGGCGGGAATCGGATACGCCGCCCACGGGTCGGGCCCCGATGATCCGCTGTGGGGCGTCACGCAGAGGATATTCGCCGACCACGCGCGATCCATGCAGGCCGCCGCCGCGGTCAGCGCCGAACTCGCCCAGGCCGAGGCCGCGCTGGCGTCGGGTACTCCCGCCGAGGCGAGGGCGGCACTGGACAAGGCGGTACGGAACCTGCCTGCGGTAGCTTCCGGCGACGGCCGCCAGGCGTTGGAGGACCGCCACGAGCAGCTGGTACAGCGCCTCGCGCAGGTCGGCGCGCCCACCCCGCCGCCCAGCGTGGCCCCGCCCGGCAGATCGCCGCTGACCACGTCGCCGGATCCCTGGTCCACACCCCCGGCGGCGCCGATCCCCGCGGGCACCACCGTGCCCACGCCCGGAGGTGGACCGAGCGCCACGACCGGCCCCGCTCCAGTGACGACGGCGGGAACCACAACTTCGCGCGCACGGCCGGCGACGAGCAGTGCGCCCACCCCCAGCTCCCCGGCAGCCACCACCACAGCACCGCCCAGCGCCACGAGCGGCCCGGAGCCGCCCCGGCAACCCGCCACCGCCGACCCCACCCGCTGATTGCCCGGCGACCCCAGACTCTCAGCGAACGGTGTCGTTGCCCGTCACGGCGTCGGCGTAGCCACGGCAGTAGTCCCAGGTCACGTAGGAGTCGGGGCAGGGGTCGAACGCCGGCTCGTGCGGGCGCACCGTTCCGTCGACCAGCAGCTGTAACAGGTTGGCGCGCAGCATGTCCCAGTCGTGGTAGTGCTCGAGCTGACAGTCCTCGCAGGACACCACCAGGCCACGTAGTCCGCGGTGTGCCAACAGGGCCTCGTATACCGCGAGGTCCTCCAGATCCTCCTCGGCCGCGCGACGTTCGTCCTCGTCCAGCGGCTGCCCGGGCTCGAGTGCGTCCAGGTCCGCGCAGGGATCGGCCGGATCACCCGCGAACGGGTCCGGCGGGAGGCCGGGAGGCAGTTGGTCGCGCACAGTCCCACGGTACGCAGCGGAGCTGGGCCAGTGCCAGTGAATCGGACCCGCGCACCCCGGCGGCGGCGCAGGTCGAGACCGATACGATGACGTCATCCCCGGCTCGGACCGTCCTGGCCGTCGTCGGGTGCACCGACACGCTGGAGGGCCCGATCATGAGCAGTGCGGCAGGACCGGTGCGCACCGGCGGGGACGACCCCGGCAAGGTGGCGATGCTCGGTCTCACCTTCGACGACGTGCTGTTGTTGCCTGCCGCCTCGGACGTGGTGCCCAGCGGGGCGGACACCTCCTCTGCGCTCACCCGGAGTATCCGGCTGCGTGCCCCGCTGGTGAGCTCGGCGATGGATACCGTCACCGAGTCGCGCATGGCGGTCGCCATGGCCCGCGCGGGAGGCATGGGCGTGCTGCACCGCAACCACTCGGTGCACGACCAGGCGCAGCAGGTCGAGACGGTGAAGCGCTCGGAGGCGGGGATGGTGACCGACCCGGTGACCTGCTCGCCGGATGACACCCTCGCCGAGGTCGATGCGATGTGCGCGCGATACCGCATCTCTGGACTGCCGGTCACCGACCACACCGGTGCGCTGGTCGGCATCATCACCAACCGCGACATGCGCTTCGAGGTCGACCAGAGCCGCCCGGTCGCCGAGGTGATGACCCCGGCTCCGCTGGTGACCGCCGAGGTGGGCGTCACGGCCGAGGCGGCGCTCGGACTGCTCCGCAGACACAAGCTGGAGAAGCTGCCGATCGTCGACGGCCACGGTGCGTTGCGCGGTCTGATCACCGTCAAGGACTTCGTCAAGACGGAGCAGTACCCGGACGCCACCAAGGACGCCGACGGCAGGCTGCTCGTCGGGGCGGCTGTGGGGGTCGGCGCGGATGCGTGGGTGCGGGCCATGGCCGTCGTCGACGCGGGTGTCGACGTCCTCATGGTCGACACCGCGCACGGGCACAACACCCAGGTGTTGGAGATGGTGACCAAGCTGCGGGCCGAGGTGGGCGAGCGGGTCCAGGTGGTGGGGGGCAACGTCGCCACCCGGAAGGGCGCAGCCGCGCTGGTGGAGGCCGGTGCCGACGCGGTGAAGGTCGGAGTGGGCCCGGGCAGCATCTGCACCACCCGCGTCGTGACCGGGGTGGGGGCGCCGCAGATCACCGCGATCATGGAGGCCGTGGCCGTCTGTGCCCCGGCCGGGATACCGGTGATCGCCGACGGTGGGCTGCAGTTCTCCGGCGACATCGCCAAGGCGCTCGCCGCCGGTGCCAGCAGCGTGATGCTCGGCTCCCTACTTGCGGGCACGGCCGAGGCTCCCGGTGACCTGGTGCTGGTCAACGGCAAGCAGTACAAGGCCTACCGCGGCATGGGTTCGCTCGCCGCGATGCATAGTCGGGGCTCAGGGGCGGCGGCAGTCTCGTACTCCAGGGACCGCTATTTCCAGGACGATGTGCTCAGTGAGGACAAGCTGGTGCCCGAGGGCATCGAGGGGCGCGTACCGTTCCGCGGGCCGCTGGCGCAAGTCACCCACCAGCTCGTCGGGGGCCTTCGTCAAGCGATGGGTTACACCGGCTCCGCGACCATCGCGCAGCTGCAGCAGGCCCGCTTCGTGCAGATCACCGCGGCCGGGCTGAAGGAGAGCCACCCGCACGACATCACGATGACCGTCGAGGCCCCGAACTACACCACCCGCTGACCAGCCCGTCAGCCACGACCACAGAAGGGCAGGCGCGCGTGCGCGACCTCGTCGAGATCGGCATGGGCCGCACCGCCCGTCGCACCTACGAGTTGGCCGACGTGGATATCGTCCCGTCGCGGCGCACCCGTTCCTCGCAGGAGGTGTCCACGGCGTGGCAGCTCGACGCCTACCGCTTCGACCTGCCGGTGCTGGCGCACCCCACCGACGCACTGGTCTCCCCGGCTACGGCGGTGGAACTCGGCCGCCTCGGCGCCCTCGGCGTGCTCAACGGCGAGGGACTGTGGGGCAGGCACGCCGACGTCGCCGCGCAGATCGAGCGGGTGGTGGAGGTGGCCGCCTTCAGTGCTGACGCCGGTGAGGTGGTGCGCATGCTGCAGCAACTGCACGCCGCGCCGCTGCAGCCCGACCTGCTCGCTGCCGCCATCGCCGAGGTACACGGCGCGGGGGTGACGACCGCCGTGAGGGTGAGCCCGCAGAACGCCCGCGCCCTCACGCCGATGTTGCTGCAGGCGGGCGTCGACCTGCTCGTCGTGCAGGGCACGATCATCTCCGCCGAGCATGTGAGCGGCGGCGGCGAGCCGTTGAACCTGAAGACCTTCATCGCCGAGCTGGACGTGCCGGTGGTGGCCGGCGGGGTGAGCGATCATCGCACCGCGCTGCACCTCATGCGGACGGGTGCTGCGGGTGTCATCGTCGGCTACGGCTCCACCGAGGGCGCCACCACCACGGGCGAGGTGCTGGGGATCGGGGTGCCGATGGCCACGGCCATCGCCGACGCCGCCGCGGCTCGCCGTGACTACCTCGACGAGACGGGGGGCCGCTACGTGCACGTGATCGCTGACGGTGACATCAACACCTCCGGTGAGCTGGCCAAGGCCATCGCCTGTGGGGCCGACGCCGTGATGCTGGCCGCAACCCTGGCCGTGGCCGCCGAAGCGCCCGGTCTCGGCTGGTACTGGCCGTCGGCGGTAGCGCACCCCTCCATGCCCCGCGGCGCGGTCCTCGGGGTGGCCCCGGCCGAGGTGGTCCAGGACCGGCCGAGCCTGCAACGAGTGCTGCACGGGCCATCCGACGATCCTTTTGGCTCGCTGAACCTGGTCGGCGGGCTGCGTCGCGCAATGGCCAAGTCCGGCTACTCCGACCTCAAGGAGTTCCAGCGGGTAGGGCTCACCGTCCGGGCGAGGTAGCCGCTGGGCGGGGGAGCTCCTGGGGCGACTCTTGGGGGCGACGTGGAGGCTTTTGGCCCCAAAGCAGCGCTCACCCGGGGCGACGTGGAAGCTCCTGGCCCTCATCGCGGCGTAGCCAGAACGGTCCTACCGGAACGGGTTGCGCACAACAACACCAGCGATGCGCTGGCCGTGGTTGAGGTCCTGCGACCACAACGTCACGCAGCCCAGCGCTCCGGCGCTACGGACGATCATGGCGTCCCAGAACGACAGCTGGCTGTCTCGGGCCAGCCGCGCCGCAACCAGGACGTCGTCGGCGCGCGGGGCATGCACCGGCCAGCGAGCCAACGCCCGGATCCGGTCGCTCGCCGCTTCGTGGCTCAGCGGCTCGGCGATCTTGCGGGTGGCGGTGACGTAGAATTCCTGCAGGACCTGGACGCTCACTGCGCCCTGCCGCCGCCCACCGAGGGTGCCGACGAGGTCGGCGGCCCGCGCGTGAAGGTCACCGGCGGACCGGTCGTAGGCATACAGCAGGACGTTGGTGTCCACGAACTCCAGCGTCGCCTGCTCAGCGCTCATGGGCGGCGGCCCTTGACCACGTCACCTCTGCGACCCGCATCGGCAGACCCTCGGACATTACCCGCCGCTCCTCGCTCCATACCCGCTCGTAGCCGTCGTCTTCCTGGGTGAGCGAGCGCAGGTAGTCGGCGACCAGTGCGGACACGGACGTGTCCCGCGTCGCGGCGATGATCTTGGCTCGGCGTACGAGTTCCGGGGGAAGGGAAAGGGTGATGTTGCGGGTACTCACGTGAACCAGTGTAGCGCGGGATCACGGCTTCCCGCGCCCGCAGCCGACGTACTCGTCGCGCCGAGACTTCCCGTTCGTTACCGTCGAACACGGTTACTCGCGAGTAGGGATGAGGTCGCATGTCGTCGGTCAGCAAGCTCACCCCCGACACCGACGTGCTGGTGATCGGCTCGGGCTTCGGCGGCAGCGTCGCGGCGCTGCGCCTGCGGGAGAAGGGTTACCGCGTTACCGTCCTGGAGGCCGGACGCCGCTTCGCCGACGACGAGTTCGCCAGGACCAGCTGGGACTTCCGCCGCTTCCTGTGGGCCCCCAGGCTCGGCATGTTCGGGGTGCAGCGGGTGCACCTGCTGCGCAACGTGCTCATCCTCGCCGGGGCCGGCGTCGGTGGCGGCTCGCTGAACTACGCCAACACCCTCTATCAGCCGACGGAGCCGTTCTTCCGCGACCGGCAATGGGCACACATCACCGACTGGCGCGCGGAGTTGGAGCCGCACTACGAGCAGGCGCAGCGCATGCTCGGCGTGGTCACCAACCCCACGCACACCCCGTCGGACGTGGTGATCAAGGCGGTGGCCGAGGAGATGGGTGTCGGCCACACCTTCCACCCGACCCCGGTCGGTGTGTACTTCGGCACCCCGGGGGTCACGGCGGCCGACCCCTATTTCGGCGGCATGGGCCCGGAGCGCACGGGGTGCACCGAGTGCGGCTCTTGCATGACCGGTTGCCGGGTCGGCGCCAAGAACACCCTGGTGAAGAACTACCTGGGCCTGGCCGAACGCGCCGGCGTCACGGTGCTCCCGCTGACCACGGCCACCCGCCTGACCCCCCGCGGCGACGGCACCTGGGTGGTCGATACCGAGCGCACCGGCTCGTGGCTGCGCAGGGGTCGCCGCAGGATCACCGCCACCCAGGTCGTCATGGCCGCTGGGGCGTGGGGAACCCAGAACCTGCTGCACGCCATGCGCGACGGCGGGCAGCTGCCGGCGCTCTCCCCGACCCTGGGCCAGCTCACCCGCACCAACTCGGAGTCGATCGTCGGCGCCGGCGCCTACCGGGTGGACCCCGAACGCGACTTCACCCAGGGCGTGGCCATCACCTCCTCGTTCCACCCGGACGACACCACGCACATCGAACCCTGTCGCTACGGCAAGGGCTCCAACGCCATGGGGTTACTGCAGACGCTGATGACCGACGGCGGCGGTCCGGTGCCGCGCTGGGTGAAGTTCCTGGCCACCGCGGCCCGGCACCCGCGGCAGCTGACGCGGATGCTGTCCACCAGGAACTGGAGCGAGCGCACGGTGATCGCGCTCGTCATGCAGAGCCTCGACAACTCGATTACCACGTTCACCAAGCGCGGGTTGTTCGGTCGGGCGCTCACCAGCAAGCAGGGCCACGGTGAGCCCAACCCCACCTGGATCCCGGTCGGCAACGACGCGACCCGACGAATGGCGCGGCACATCGGCGGGGTGGCCGGTGGCACCTGGGGTGAGATCTTCGACGTCCCGCTCACCGCGCACTTCATCGGTGGGTGCGCCATCGGGGCCGATGCCGAGCACGGTGTGATTGACCCCTACCAGCGGGTACATGGTTACCCGACCCTGTCGGTGGTGGACGGTTCGTCGATCTCGGCCAACCTGGGGGTGAACCCGTCGCTCACCATCACCGCGCAGGCCGAGCGGGTGTTCTCGTTGTGGCCCAACGCCGGTCAGGCCGACCCGCGTCCCGAGCAGGGTGCGGCCTACCAGCGCCTGACCCCGGTGTCACCGAGCGCGCCGGTGGTTCCCGCTGGCGCCCCCGGTGCGCTGCGGCTGCCACTGGTCACCGTCCGTCATGGTGCCGCCGCCGGGCCAGCGCCAGCCGCGGTGACCGCCGGGGGAGTGAGCGGGGCTCATTAGGCTGACGCGGTGCCTGAGGACCCCGCCGATTCGCCAACCGACTCCCGGCCCGTCCTGGTCGTGGACTTCGGCGCGCAGTACGCCCAACTGATCGCCCGGCGGGTGCGCGAGGCCAGTGTGTACTCCGAGGTGGTGCCGCACACCACGTCCGTCGCAGCGCTGCTGGCCAGGAACCCCGCGGCCATCGTGCTCTCCGGAGGGCCGTCCAGCGTGTATGCCGACGGCGCGCCGCAGCTTGCCACGGGCCTGTTCGATGCCGGGGTTCCGGTGTTCGGCATCTGCTACGGCTTTCAGGCCATGGCCCAGGCGCTGGGGGGCACGGTCACGCACACGGGAACCAGCGAGTACGGCAGCACCGTGCTCACCGTCAGCGGGGGCACGCTGCACCATGGCCTGCCCACCAACCAGCCAGTGTGGATGAGCCACGGTGACGCCGTCACCGCGGCGCCTGCCGGGTTCACCGTCACCGCCACCAGCGCAGGAGCGCCGGTTGCCGCGTTCGAGGACCGGACGCGGCGGCTGGCCGGGGTGCAGTACCACCCCGAGGTTGCCCACACCCGGCACGGTCAGCAGGTGCTCAGCCGTTTCCTGCACGACGTGGCCGGCATCGCTGGGGACTGGACGGCAGCCAACATCACCGAGGGCCTGGTCCAGCAGGTGCGTGCCCAGGTGGGCGACCGCCGGGCCATCTGCGGGCTGTCCGGAGGGGTCGACTCCGCGGTGGCGGCCGCGCTCGTCCAGCGCGCCATCGGTGAGCGGCTGACCTGCGTCTTCGTCGATCACGGGCTGCTGCGCTCCGGCGAGCGCGAACAGGTCGAACGCGACTTCGTGGCCGCCACCGGTGCACGACTGGTCACCATCGACGCCGTGGACACCTTCATGACCGCACTGGCGGGCACGTCCGACCCGGAGGTCAAGCGCAAGGCCATCGGCCGGGAGTTCATCCGCAGCTTCGAGGGCGCGACCGCGCAGGTGTTGGGTGAGGCGGCCGCACACGGTGAAACCGTCGACTTCCTCGTGCAGGGCACCCTCTACCCGGACGTCGTGGAGTCCGGGGGCGGTACGGGCACGGCGAACATCAAGAGCCACCACAACGTCGGTGGGTTGCCCGATGACCTCGAGTTCGAGTTGGTGGAGCCGCTGCGGCTGCTGTTCAAGGACGAGGTGCGTGCGGTGGGCCGCCAGCTGGGACTGCCCGAGGCGATCGTCGGACGGCAGCCGTTCCCCGGGCCCGGGTTGGCCATCCGGATTGTCGGGGAGGTCACCCTGGAGCGGCTGGAGACGCTACGCGCGGCCGATCTCATCACCCGCGCCGAGTTGACGTCGGCCGGGCTGGACACCGAGGTGTGGCAGTGCCCGGTCGTGCTGCTCGCCGAGGTGCGCAGTGTCGGGGTGCAGGGTGACGGCCGCAGCTACGGCCACCCCATCGTGTTGCGGCCGGTGACCAGCGAGGACGCCATGACCGCCGACTGGACCCGGCTGCCCTACGACGTGTTGCAGCGCATCTCCACCCGCATCACCAACGAGGTGGCGGAGGTGAACCGGGTGGTGCTGGACGTGACGAGCAAGCCACCGGGCACCATCGAGTGGGAGTAAGCGCCGTTCAGCCCGGGCTGGGGGCGTGGGGCTGGGGTGTGGGGCGTGGGGCTGGGGCTGGGGGCGTCTGGTGTGGGGAGTGTCTGGCTGGGCGCGTCTGCGCATATGCGCAGGTGTCTACGCACATTGCGTGGCCTGTGCGGGGACGCAGCCAGGTGTGCGAAGAGCCCGCGCACCGGCCCCCCGCGCACCGCCGCCCGCGCTCAGCGACGTCGGCGCGGCCCGAGCACCAGCACCGTGCCCACGAGTAACGCGGCACCGACCAGGAACCATCGGCCGTCCACCGCAGTGGCGCCGATCACTGCGAGCAGCGACGCCAGCACACCGAACCCGACGCCCACGCTGACCGCCAGCGCACCGAGCCCGGCGAGCAGCAGCACCGGAGCGGGCCCCCGACGCCCCGCGCGTCCCACCTCGCGCTCAGGCACGGTGCACGTCCACATCGCCGATGCCACCGTCGACGGTGAGCGTCAGCACCGGCCCGGAGCGACCGTCGGATCCGTCCGGGTCGACGGTGCAACTGGCGTTGCCGATCCCCGACCGACAGTCGACCCGGACGTCCAGGTTCCGCGGCAGCAGCACCGTCACGTTGCCCACGCCCGCGTTGATCGACACGGCCCGGTCCGCGACCAGGGTCAGGGCGCGCAGGTCGAGTTCCACGTTGCCGATGCCGAGGTCGTAGCTGGCCTGCAGCTGGTCCGGCGTCGCGGCCGCCAGCGTCTGGTTGCCCATGCGGCGGCCATGGTCGACGCCACCGGCCAGCGAGCTCACCAGCACGAAACCCACCAATGGACCGACCACGACCAACAGCCCCCAGCCTTGTCTGCGGAAGGCGCCGATCAGGAGCCCAACCCCGACCACGGCGAGTGCGATGGCACCGATGCGCCCCGCGCTGAGCCACTCGCTTCCGGTCAGCAGACGTAGCGCCACCCCCACACCCACGGCCAGTAACGCGAGGCCGAGGGTTGTCGACGTGTGCCGTGAGCGTGGACCGCGCTCCAGCGGGCCGGGGGCGGGCTCGGGTAGGTCCCACGCGAACGGCGCCGCACCGAGGGGGTCCCAGGCGGGTGGCTTCACCGGGGAACTGTCCTTGGCGAGCGAGACCGTCGGCGTCCGGGTCGGGGTGGGCGGCGGCGTCGGACGGCGTTGGTGGAGCAGCACCAGCCCCCCGAGCAGCAACAACCCGCCCAGCAGCCCACGCGACCCCTGACCAATGATGTTGCCGCTGACCAGCGAGGACCCGGTTACGGCGAGCAGCACGGTCAGCACGATGGTCTTTCGGCGCGACAGCGAGGTCGCGCCGCGACCGAGCAGCGACTCCCCAGCCGACACCTCGTCACCCTCGGCCGCCAGCAGCAGCCAGCACGCGAGGTAACCGGGGATCCCGGCGCCACCGAGCACGGTGGCCACCCCGAAAGCCACCCGCACCAGCAGCGGGTCGATGCCGTAGCGCCAGGCGATGCCGGCGCAGACGCCGGCCACCTTGCCCTGAGCGGGCAGCCGGCGCGGGCGGGTGGCCCACAGCTGCTGCGGCAGGGAACGGGTTGCGGGGGAAGGTCCAGGGCTCGGCGGGGCGGAATGCTCGGTCATGACGATGATCCTGCGGCCGGCGACGCAGCGCGCACCATCGGGGAACACCCTGGTCCTGCACTGGCCCGAACTCGGGGTGCAACCCCGATGTCGTCTGGCGCGGATCGTGCCACGATCAAGCGGTGACCGCCCCCGCACCCGCCCCCCTGCAGCGCCGCACCGGCGCGCGGGTCATCGGCGGGGTGGCCGGCGGGGTGGCCGACCACCTGCAGGTCGATCCGCTGAAGGTGCGGATCGCGTTCGTGGTCCTCGCCGCGTTCGGGGGCGCCGGAGTGCTCGGGTACGGCGCGCTGTGGGTGCTCGCGCCGCCCGCGACGGACACCGGCGAGCTGTCCCGGGGGGAACGTCGCCGGGCCGTGGGTCTCGCGGTGCTCGGGGTCGGGTTCGCGGTCAGTATCACGTTGGCCATCGACGGGCAGCTCGCGGCCGCACTGGTTCCGGTGGGTCTGGTCGCCCTCGGTGCGGCCCTGGTCTGGCATGAGGCGGACGGGGTCGTCAGCAGGCCCAGTTCGTTGACCCTCGCGCGGGTGCTCGGTGGCGCGACCCTCGTCGTGGTCGGGCTCAGCGTGGTGGTGCTCGCCCAGGTCGACCTGGGCGCGGTGCGCACCGGGGTGCTGGCCGTGCTCGCCACGCTGCTGGGGGTGGTGCTGCTCACGGTTCCCTTCTGGCTGCGGCTGGGGCGGGCCCTCACCGAAGAGCGGCGCGCCCGCATCCGCACCGAGGAGCGTGCCGAGATCACGTCGCACCTGCACGACTCGGTGCTGCAGACCCTGGCGCTCATCCAGCGTCAGGCCGAGCAGCCGCAGGAGGTGGCGCGGTTGGCCCGTGGCCAGGAACGCGAACTGCGCGCGTGGCTGTTCGACTCCCCGGGGGCGTCCATGGCCACCGTCGGCGCCGCCCTGGCCGCCGCGGCCGCCCAGGTGGAGGATGACCACGGTGTGGCGGTGCGCCCCGTGGTGGTGGGCGACGCGCCGCTGGACGCCGCGACCAGCGCCCTGGTCGCGGCCACGCGGGAGGCGATGGTGAACGCCGCCAAGCACTCGGGGGCGGCGCAGGTGGACGTGTACGCGGAGGTGGAAGCCCACCAGGTCGCCGTGTTCGTGCGCGACCGGGGTCTGGGGTTCGACCCGGCGCAGGTGCCCCCCGATCGGCATGGGCTGGCCGGCTCGGTGCACGAGCGGATGGCGCGCCACGGTGGCAGCGCCGAGGTGGCCAGCGCGCCGGGTGCGGGCACCGAGGTGCGCCTGCGGGTGCCGCTGGTGGGTGTCGATGCCTGAGTTGCGCCAGGGGGACGGCCGTGGACAGCTCTGCCGGGTTTTCCTCGTCGACGATCACGCGGTCTTCCGCTCCGGGGTGCGCGCCGAGCTCGCGGCCGAACCGGGTCTGCAGGTGGTGGGCGAGGCCGCCACGGTGGGTGCCGCGGTGGCCGGGATCGACAGCGAGTCGCCCGACGTGGTGCTGCTGGACGTGCACTTGCCCGACGGCGGCGGCCCCGCCGTGCTGGCCCGCATCAAGCCAGGCCCGGTGTGCTTGGCGCTCAGTGTGTCCGACTCTGCGGAGGATGTGATCGCTGTCATCCGCGCCGGCGCCAGGGGATACGTCACAAGACCATCTCCGGTGCCGACCTGGCCGACGCGGTGCACCGGGTGGCCGGCGGTGACGCGGTGTTCAGCCCCCGCCTGGCCGGCTTCGTGCTCGACGCGTTCACCGGTTCGGCCAGCGGGCACTCCGCCGCCGAGCAGGGCCCGGAGTTCGATTCGTTGACACCGAGGGAACGGGAGGTGCTGCAGCTGCTTGCCCGCGGCTACACCTACCGCGAGATCGCCGGCGAGTTGGTGATCTCGGTGAAGACGGTGGAGACCCACGCCTCGAGCGTGCTCCGCAAGACCCAGCAGTCCAACCGCAATGCGCTCACCCGCTGGGCCACGCAACGCCGGATCGATGCTCCTATGGATGTCAAGGCTGGCTGAAGCGCTGTTGTGCGGCTTGTCGGGTGGTGCCGAGCACGGTCGCGATGGAGCTCCAGGTGGCGTGGTGTTGCCGGGCGCGCGTGACTGCTG
>JAABUV010000271.1_pt1 | contig 80000 bp, 74 predicted proteins | sample 5559971 | NCBI WGS metagenome assembly JAABUV01 (sample SAMN10711881, study PRJNA513362) | rock metagenome | isolation source: Antarctica rocks | place: Antarctica: Victoria Land, Knobhead nord | collected 2015-12-19 | reverse complement strand
CCTACCCTACCCTAACCCTAACCCTACCCTATACCCTACCTACCCCTACCCTACCCTAACCCTATACCTACTACCCTACCCTACCCTGCCTAACCCTACCCTACCCTATAACCCTACCCCTACCTACCCTACCTACCCTATAAGCGTAAAACCGTGAGAATGCGCCGCTCTGCCATCCATTAAAGCGCCCAGAGGTGGGACAGGTCCGCGCCTGCTCCGAGCTGCGCAACTGGCGCGCACAGCGTGCTCTCCCTGGCAGGTCAGAGCTCACAGCCAGGCCTGATCGCAGCAGCGCGTCGAGCAAGCTGCTGCTTGCCCTGCGCGTCACACACAGCGGGCCCCGCTTTGATAAATACTTTCCGGCCCAGCTTGAGCACGCGCGTGCGCTGATGTGCACTCTCTGCTGTTGACCACAGCGCTGGACCTGCAAACAAAAGCACCACCTGGCATGACCTGGCCTGGAGAGGCTCTGTGCGTGCCTGACCTCCTGCAAATTCTTCGCTTCAACAGCCCCAGTGCGTCGCAGGAAGCCCCCAAACACATACGGGCGCAGCGCACCTGTGGCCGCTATGGGGCCAGTTGAGCCCGGCGCGTCAGAGGAACGGTCGAGCGGAAAGCTCGGGCGTAGCATGGCTTGCGCAATGTTAAGCGCGCCTGCTGTGCGACAGCGGGCTCTTCACGTCAGGCAAGTGACACACTTGAGCTTCTGTGCTTTCCAAAATAAAAAACCAGCTTTACAGCCCGACCCTACCTGACTAGTGCTACGCACTCTGCTGACTGTCCTGGCTAGACTTTCTGGCTGGACGTGCAAGGGGCAGCAGAAAAAGTGTGTTGGCCTGGAACGTTAGGGCGTGAAACAGGTTGCTGGTGCTTGCCTGGGCCCCTTGCGCGACTGCGGCAGACCCGTCTGACCGCTGCCGCGCCTCTGCAGTCCTAGCGACAGTGCGCAGATGCAGCGCGGCCAGACACCCGGGCCGCCTGCGAGACGGCTGGATGAGCTCCCTGCAGAGGCACGTGCCACAGAGCCCGAACGACGGAGCAGCGCGGCTCCACGCTGCCCCTCCCAAGGTTCCGCTCGGCCTGCGCAGGTCCTGCAGGCGTGCGCGGTGCAGCTTGATGAAGCCGGATGCGTCCTTTACTCGAAAGGCCAGGGGTCTTTCGTCCTGCGGACAGTGTGCAGGCGCGCACTGCAAGCACTGCATAGCGTGCATGCACCAAGGCACCTGCCCCCGGTGTGCTTGATACCTGAGCCGCGTCAGCAGGCGGTTCAAGGACGCGCTCGACAAGCCGTTCTGCACCACGCTGCACTCGCCCGTCTGTGTAATGCTGCAGAAGGCGCTAGGAGAGCTCGGCGCGCCCCTCCCTCCGGCTGTGGCTGTCTTTAAAAAATGAGTGTGCTTGTGGGGCACTGCAGCACTGCTCTCATGGTGCATGCACACCAGCCCTTGTCTTGTCGATGCGTGTCAGCACAATGGAGCCCACCTGCTGCCTGCGACGCGGTCCACTCCTCGGCCGCCGCAGGCACCGAGGCGGGCGTGGACGCCTGGCGGTGGCTCGGGGTGCAGGGCGCCGCGGTGAAGTGCGCACGTCAACTGTCGGCGACCAACCAGGACCTCGACCGGCTGGCGCTCTTGCTCCTGAGCCTGCCTGCGCTGGAGCACGCCGGCGTGATTCTGCATCCGCGCCGCGACGCCTCTCCGGCAGCCTTCCAGGCCTTCCTGGCCGCGGCCGCACTCGCCCTTGCACGCTGCTCGCGCCTGCAGCGCCTGGATTTGGACATTGAGCTGGACCGCTGGGGTGCTGGTGTCCGACGGACCGTGCTGGAGGCGGCAGAGGCACGCGCTCTGGAGCGCCTGATGACGGGCCTGGCTGGCCTGACGCGGCTGCGCGCGCTGACCCTGGAGCTGACTGAAGACTGCATCGGAGCCCCGCTGCCCGCCTGCACGTCGTGCCTGGCGCAGCTGACCTACCTGTGCCTGGGCGGGTTTGTGAACCTGGTCTGCGCGCCCGGCTGGGCGCGCCTGCCGGCGCTGGAGTGTTTGGAATTCAGGGATTGCATGTATGCGGCGGACGGCGAGGAGGCGCTGCCGGGCATGGACACGCTGGTGTCCCTGACCAGCCTCAGCTTGGACGAGTGCCCCAGCCTGCGGGCGCTCCCCACGTCGCTGTGGCGGCTGTCGCGGCTGTGCAGCATCGTGCACTACACCAACAAGGCCGACCTAGCGGACCTGCCGCGCAGCGAGCTGCCGTTTGCGGGCCTGCCCGCGACAGCTCCCTGCTTTGCGTTTATGACGCACTTGACCCTGGCGGGGCACAACTGGCCGGCCTGCCCCCCGGGCATCCTGGCCATGAGGCGCTTGAAGCAGCTAGACCTGTCGCGCGGCTGCTTTGAGCACCTGCCCGAGGGCGTGAGCGCGCTCACCGCTCTCGAGGGGCTGCGCCTCGGGCGGCACACCGCAGAGCCAGAGCAGATCGGGGGCGCTTTTGACGCGCGGGCCCTGGGCTGCCTGGCGCGCTTCCCTTTCTTGCGCGAGCTCAGCTTCAATAAAATTGCAGCGTGCTTTTCTGCGCGAGCTTTGCGACCGCGGCCGCGCACCCCGGCCTGACGCTCCTGGAGCTGACCTGCTCGTACCCCGCCAGAGGCCCGTCGTGCCTGGCATTCCTTGCCTTTGCGGGCGGCCTGGTGCAGCAGGGGCGCTCGCGCGTCATCAACCTGTACGACCGCTGCCCTGTCGTCCAAGGCGAGGGGCGCAGGGACAGCCGCAACTTCCTGGTCGCCCTGCACGCCGTGAGTGCAGGTGAATATGAGCACTATGGTCTAGGCGACGTTGTGGAGTAGGCCGGCTCTGGGAGTATGTATAAAGGCGGACGGTGGTGAGCGTCGTCCTCCGGCCGCGCTTAAGGCAGCGCAGACGTCCAGTGCGGCCACAAACACCACACAGGCAGGCCCAGCAAGTCACTCGCGGCAGCGCGCAGGTCCACGTGAACTGTCGGATACAGCTCAGCCGCGCAGTTGTCGCGGGTTTGTTTGTGTCTGGGTGTATGTGCCGGAAGGCTGCGCCCACACCACGCGCACGCGCGCCGCGTGCAGGCTGCGCGCTGCGCCGCACACATGCGCCCAGGCGTGCAGCCTCATGAGCAGCCAGGTGGCCTATGTGACGCCCGTGCCGGGGCCTGCGGCCGCCCGGCCAGCGCCGCTTATGCCCTAATGCTGCTGTGCGCGCTGCGTCGTGCAGCGACCTCACTCGGTGCGGTCGAGCGCGCCGAACGGTATCGAGCTGAGCGGCTGAGCAGTCAGGTTGGACTCATGCGTGCGCCAGCAGTGAATAGATGCCCGGGCGAGCCGCTGGCTGTGAGGCACGGCTGCATTCAAGACCTGTGTATCTACGAGACCAGCCTGCATCAACCAGGCTGCCGCGCCCGCTCACCAGCAATCCAGCTGTGCCTTCCAGCCGGGCGTGCGCAGCCTGAGTGCGGCCTGAGTGCAGCGTCAGGGGGCCGGCGCGCCGCCGCCCTGGCCGCGTGCCCCCTGTCGCAACTCAGCAACAGCGAGCGGCGCAGCCGCGGAGGCAGTCGGCTGCTGTGTGTGCAGCTGTGGGGCACACCGCCGGGGGCGGCCAGCCGCTGGCCGCTGAGCGCCGCCCCTATGCTAGGGCTTGAACCTGCATGCTTGCACTGAAGCCCCCCACGCCGCACAAGTGCAGCGCCAGCACAGGTCACCCAATGAGCAACATGGGAAGGCCAGCTGCTGTATTGAATGAGTTACAACGTTGCGCACACGTTTGGCCGCAGCCAAACATGCAGTTAACTGCATGTTTGGCTTGCGGCCAAACATGCGCTGCGGGGGAGCAGCAGGGGGGACCGGCATTTGAACGCGAACCGCCAGGTGCAGGTCGGGCCAACCTGTGTCGAGCACGTTCTGCTGTGTGGTAAGGAGCGGGCGCATGCTCACCAATGTATCTTGCGGGCGGCAAAGCGAGCCACAAAGATAGAGAACGCCCCGACCTGAAGCCCGCGGTAAAGCACACACCTGGCCAACTACCCTTTGCTGCTCCCCCGGCCGCCCGCGAGCGCGAGGCACCTTGCTACACATGCCGGGACAGCGCGCGAGCATGCTGTGCCGGGCGCTCCTGCTGACGCTGGCGGCGGGCCTGGTGGCCTCGGACGACTCGGGGCAGCTCAGCTTCAGCACGGTCCCGCTCGCCAGCGAGGTCCCGGCCCACGACGTCGGCCGGTACACAGGCTGCCTGGTCAGCTGCGCCCTGCACGCGGCCAGCGCCGTGGCGCCCTTCAACGGCGCGCCCGCACCGCATGCGCACTGCCCGCTGCCGCCTGTGACATATCGCTGACTGGCTGCCTCGCCCCGCAGGCTGCTCCTGGATCACGCAGGCGATCACCAAGGACGCCGGCTGCCAGATCTCCAAGCCGTGCTTCCGCAAGTGCTTCGACCCGCAGGTGTGTGCGCTCGCAGCCGGCTCGCACACCCCTGCCTTGCGGGCAGCTGCAGGCGAGTAAACAGGCCCGTTTGTCTGGACAGGCGGGCGTCTACACCAACCGCTACGCGCCCACGCGCCAGAGTGCGCGCCGCCCCCGCCAGAGCGCAGCGGGTCCAGGGCCGCTGCGCGCTGGCCTGAGGCGCCGCCTGCGAGCGCGCAGGCTTTGTGGTGGACGCCAAGCTGTCGCCGAGCTCCGTGCCCGGCCTGCAGCTGCAGCACCAGTGGCCCGTGGACGGCGCGGTCTATGCCCAGGTGGGCGCGCGCGCGCCCGCGCCTCGTCCTGCTTGAAGGCGTGCTTGTCGCACTCGCGCGGGTCCTGCCAGGTTGCATGCGTGGGGGCAAGCGGCCGGGCGCCCTGCCCCGCCCGCTCACGACGCGCGGCGCGCGCAGCCCCTGTACGCGCCCGGCGTCAAGTTCGCCGACCACACCTACCGCAACCTGGTCATCATCGCCACCGAGTTCAACTCGGTCTTCGCGTTCGACGCAGGCGCGGCTTGCGTCCGGGGGGCTGCTCCTCTTCACGGCTGCGCCCCTGCACCTGCCCCGACATGGGTGTACGTTTGCTCACGCTGCGCGCTCGCCGCGCAGACACGCGCGAGCAGCTGTGGAACAGGTCGCTGACCATCGGGCGGGTGGTCACGGCCGTCGACATCCCCGCGGTGCCCAGCCGGCCCGGCGGCCCCTGCACGGACATCGCGCCGTACTACGGCGCGGCGCCTCCCCGCCGCGCGACGCCTCCCCGCCGCGGCCCCTCCTGACTTGTCTGAACAGCCAGCTGTCTGCAGCAGCAGTGCCCGCCAGTTGGCACTGCACGCACCTGTGGCCCCTGTCACGCAGGCCTGCTAATCGACAAGCGCTCACAGCAGTGCGGGCCAGGCGCAGCCGGCTGACGCGGCCCACGTCGGCACGGCTCACCTGGGGCGCGCCGCGCGCGCAGGCATCACAAGCACGCCGGTCATCGACCCCGACACGGACACGGTGTACGTGATGTCGTACTCTGTCGAGGGCGCCGACGTCTTCACCACCACCCAGTACAGGCGCGCCGGCCGCTCAAGCCCTTATTTTTATGTGATGTGTTGTGTTGTGTTGTGAGTGTTTATCAGCACGTGGAGCCAGGCAGGGAGCGCCCCTCACACTTTGCATCCAGCTCTCAGGGACACAGCTCTCAGTCCTTGTGGTGGCCGCGACATAGATGCTCGCACATGCTGTGCCCCGCACACCTTGGATAGGAGTAACAGCGCCGGGCCGCGCGCTACACGCACGTGCGAGGGTAGGATGTGCAGACAGGGGCCGCATTGCCGTCCTCTCACCTGCAGCCGCCGTGCAGGTTCAACGCGCTGGACCTGGCCACGGGCGCGCACCGGACCGGGAGCCCCACCGCGCCCGTGACGGCCACGCGCACGTTCCCCAACTCGCCGCTGCCCAACAACGCCACCAACTTTGTCGCCATCAAGCAGCTCCAGCGCCCCGGTGCGGCGGCCGCGTGGCGCCGCCCCGCCGCTACGACAGCCCCGGGGGCTGGCGCGCTGTCAGGCGGCCCGAGCAGCGCGGGGCGCCAGGTGCTCTGTTTGACAACATGGTCCCATCATTGACATGATAGGACCATGTGGCCGTCCGCCTGCCTGAGAACGTGGGCCCGCGGCTAAGGCGCAGCGCGCGCGCAGGCCTGGCGCTGCACAAGGGCCTGGTGTACGCGGCGTTCGGCTCGCACTGCGACCGCCCGCCGTACTACCCCTTCCTGTTCGCGTTCGACGCGCGCACGCTCGCCATCCGCAGCTTCTGGACGACGCCCGTCCTCATCTGTGCGCCGCGCACGCCCCCTGCGCTTTGCAGCGCGCCTGCGCACGCCCGCCGCCTGCCTGCCTTGGGTGCAAAAGGGCGCTCTGGCCTTGAGGCTGACGCGCGCGCGGCGGCGCCGCGCAGCGCGCTTCAACCAGACCAACCCCGCGTTCGGGCCCGTGGAGGGCGGCGGCCCGACCATCTGGATGGGCGGCACCGCGCCGACCATCTTCCAGGACAGGCTGTACGTCGTGACGGGTGCGCGCCCCCGCCGGGCTGCAGCGGCGCCCAGCGCGCCCGCCCTGCGCCCCATGGAAAGGTGCCTGGGGCGATGCCTGCGCAGCGGCTGCTGCTGTGGCAGAGGCGCGGCGCGCGACAGGCGCCTGCGGCGCGCGCAGGGCGCGGGCCGGTCGACCCGGCCAACGGCGGCATCGGCAACGCCATCCTGCGCTTCCCGCTGGACCTGTCGGCGGTGGAGGACTACTTCATCCCGGCCAACGGCCTGTTCCTGGACAACGTGCGCGCGGCCCCGCCCCCGCGCCCGCTGCGCATGACAATAGATTTTTGTTTGCATGCATGCAACACGCTCTGCCGCCTGCGCGTGCTCCAGCGTTGGCGCCGAGCTCAAAATCCATGCATGCGTCGCCGGGCCAGCCATGCATGCAGTGCTCCAGGGTGTGCGCAGCATGAGCGGGGGCGCTGACGGCGCGCGCCCGGCCGCGCAGAACGACCTGGACCTGGGCGCGTCCGGCGCGATCGTCATCAAGGACAACCACATCATCACCGGCGGCAAGCAGGGCCCGCTCTACATCGCCAACGCGGCCAACCTGGGCGGCTACGACCCCAACGCCAACAACACCAACGCCTTCCAGGCGCGCCCGGCCCGCCGGCCGCACCTGGCGCCGGAGGCCACCCTCATGCGCGCCCGGCCTGCTGGCCGCGCCTGCTGCTGTGCCCTTTACAGACTCGGCGCGCCTCTGCTCGCGCGGCGCGGCCGGCCGGCGCAGCCTCTCAGCGCGCGCGCGCACTGCAGGTGCTCAACGCGGCGCCGCTCAACTCGACCAACCCCACCGGGCAGTCCGTCTACAGCGGCCCCGCCTACTGGCCCGGCAACGGCGGCCAGGTCTTCACGCGCGGCCGCCGCTCCAACCAGGCCCTGTACAGGCGCGCGCCCGGCCGCCCGCGCCTGGGGCCGCCTGCACGTCCCCATGCTGCGCGCCGCGCGCCGCGCCTGCTTGCTGCGCCAGCATGCCCCGGCCGCTGACGGCGCTGCCGCGGGGCGCGCGCGCAGGTACGCCTGGGACGGCGCCGCCGGCAAGCTGTCCCCAACGCCCACCGCGTCGGCCGAGAAGGCGGTCGGCCTGTTCTCCTCGCGCGCGTCCAACCCGGTGGTGCAGGCCGCCAGCGCCGACGCCACCGAGGCCGTCCTCTGGGAGGTGCGCCGCTGTGCGGCTCCTGCTAGAGCGTGATTGCGCCAGTAGACGTGCCCAGGCCTGCTGCACGGAGCGCGTGGCGCGGCGGCCGGCGACCCGCGGGGCGTGCCGAGTCCGCTGACGGCCGCACGCGCCGCGCGGGCGCGCAGATCGACGAGCAGAGCAGCCTGCTGGCCTGGGACGCCATGAGCCTCAAGCTGCTGTACTCGTCCAACAACACGGCGGTCTGCGGCGGCACGCCCAGCAGCGCCGGCGGCGTGGTCAAGTTCCACCTGGTCACCGTCGCGGACGGGCGCGTCTACATGGGCTGCGGCGACCGCGTCCTCGTCTACGGCCTGCCCGCCTGAGCGCGCCGCCGCACACATCCTGCTGAGCGGGGCCGCGCTGCGCGCGAGCTCAGCCCGACCCCAGGTCCCCGCCCGCCCGCCTGAGGGGTTACTTTATGCATCGCTTACCAGCGCAGCCACCACCGTGACTTCCCCAGAACTTTTCTGTCCACTGCAGCGCCATCACCGCCTGCTTGAGAGGAAGTCCACATGAAGTGTGCCATGAACGGCTGTCTTGCTGCAGAAGCTCGGGCGCGATGGCGCATGAAGTGGGCCCACTGTGATGTGCATGGGTTTGCTCGGCCTGCATGCTGGATCCTGCATGCTGGATCCTAACTCTGCCTGAGCTGTTTTTGGTGCGAGCGGGCCAGCGGTGTGCTTTCCTGTGATGCGCATCAGTTCAGGTATCTTCAGTGTCTGGGGCTACAATAACTGTCTGCGGAAGTATTAAGACGTGCGAGCGCCTGTTTGAGAAGCGGTGCTGCGGATGTCAGGGGTGTGAGAACTGCTTGGTGGAACACGGGTGTCAGTGTGAGCAAGGCCTTCTGGTAGAGGAAGGCAACGCCTGGCGGAGGCAACGCACAGAGGCGCACGGCGCCCTGTGCTTGGCTGTGCTTGGAGGCCCGTGTGGCGGCTATTTTTGTGTTCATGTTGTAGAGGCTAGGTTTCCCTGGGGAATGTAGCTAGAAGAATCGCGCAGCTTGGGTCATGCACTGGCATGGCCCAAGCGTTGCCGCGGGTCAGGAGGAAGGCAAGCATGGGGCGCATTACCCCCATGCCTGACCCTCGGAATTCCTTTCTGGAGACCACAACTTGCCGCGCTGCGTGTCACTTGCACCGGCTTCACGCGCGCCTGCTTGCGAGTGCGCAATCTGAGCTAGCACGCTTCTGGCGTGGAAGCAGTAGGCAGCAAGCAATGGTATCCCTTTGCAGCGTATGGCTGCCGTGCTGGTTCTGTAACACGCCTCCGTGAGTGAGCAGCTGCAATAAATGCATGTGACAGGCAAGCCAGGGGCTGGGCGAGAGGCACCGCGCGCGCACGCGCCAGGCCTTCGCTGCCCGCTGCGCAGCCGCGCGAGCGCAGCAGCTCACGAGCAACGCCTGCGCTCAGTAGCGCAAGACGTCCAGCAGCTGTGCGGCAGTCTGTGAAGATGGGCAGGCCCTCCATGGGCACTTTTCAAACGGTTTTCGGGCAGGTAGAGCTCAAATAGTTGCGCATCCAGAGCAGGGCCCGCTGACGGCTTTTGCAAGGTGTGGCAGCTCCAGCCACCGCGCGATTGCAGCTACAGGAGACAAGGCCTGGAGAGATGGGCGCGTCATCAAGGGATGCTGTGCCGCTGCGGCGGCGCTAATTGCCCACAGTGCTTTTGGAGACTGCAGCCTCTCGGTGCAGGCGACGACCTGGGGGTCACCGCTTGACTGCAAGCGGGTGCCTGTTGCCGTGTCGGCAGCCAAGCGGCAAACTGGTAACGCGCGCGAGGTCCCGGCGAACTGTGGGCAAACGGCGTGCTGTACTTTATGATGCGCCTCTGTGTGCGCCTGCCTGGAAGCGCTGGGAGGGAACAGGACCTTGCCGGCCTGCTGTGTGGCTGTTCAGAAAGGACACACCTGGGCCACGCGCGCACACACCTTCTCGAGCCACCTAGACCGCTGCACGCGACGCAGCTGGGTGCTGTGGGGATAGCGTGTGCATGTTTAAGGCTATGAAGTGCATGCGCCGTACAGGACAGTCGGAGGAGGTGTGCTCCCGGTCCTCGAGGCGCACGCTGCGTAACCGACCCAGCACAACGGCTGCGCGCCCCGGCGCGCGCCTCCTGGCTCCCATGGTGCTGCCGCACGGCGTGCTAGGGGCCCCGGCCTCGCGCATCCCATGGGCGCGCATGCATGGCATGAGGCCCAGTCAGCGCGCGGGCTGGGCATCGGCGTCTACGACCGGCGCTCCTGCAAGAGCCTCCCTGCTCATGGTGCACGCGGCGCCTCGTCTGTGACGGCGAGGAGCTGTTGCGCAGAGCGCCACGCAAGCGAGCGGGGGATGCAGGTGCAGCACAGGAGCAGTGTCTGAGCCCTCAGCAGCGCGCTAGGCGCCCAGAACGCAGGACAGGGCGGCGCGCGCTTCCGCCTCCGCGCGCGCCAGGCCCTGCACGCTCGGCTCAGTGGGGTGGGCACCGCCAAAGGCGAGGCAGCAGGCGCGCCAGGCGGGCAGACGCAGGAGACGGCGGCGCGCATGTCGGCCTCGGTGCGCGCCAGGGCCTACGCGCCCACCTCCGAGCGCGCCAGCGGCGCGGCCGCACACGACGCGAGCAGCTCGTGCCGGAGGCGGTGGCCTGCAGGACGACGCCGTGCGTGAAGCGCAGAACGGGCTAGAGCTCCCGCGCGCCGGCCCGCAGCGCGAGGCTGGTGCTGCAGGCAGCGCCTGCCTGCAGGAGCGCACGCTACCCGGCAGCGCATGCAGAGCCCATTCGCAGAGCGCGTGCCTGCCTCAAGGCTGTAGCTCGGGAGGCAGTGCGGCATTTTGTCGATGCAGCATCTGCGCGCACGGGGAAGCAGAGGTGCGGCGCGCGCGCGTCGCGCGCGCCGCGCAGGCCGGGCTCGCGCACCGTGGTCGGCGATGAGGTACTTGCCATCGCCCGTGGTGGTCTCAGAGCGCAGCAGCGCGCTGATGCTGCGCGTCGTGGCAAAGGGCGAGACCAGGTCCGCGTGCGCGTACAGCGCGTACAAGGGCACAATGACGTCCGCATTCGGGCGCACCTGCGGGCGCGCCAGGCAGGTCTCTAGTATGTAAGGGGATGGGTGAGGCGATGGTTGTGGATGCGCATCAGCAACCCACAAAAGCAGCGACTCGGCCCTGCCTTGCGCCAGGCACGGGCGCGCCGGCACATACCGGCATCCCAAGCATGCAGGCGCGCAGGCTGAGGTGCCGCCGTGGACAGCGGGGCGCACGCAGTGCCAGCCCACAGGCCCCGCCCACAGCCAGCCCGACCCGTCAGCGCCGGGGACTGCGCGAACCCACGTCACCGTTGAGGGGACCGATCTGCGGCCAGCAAGCCGGAAAGCTAAAGCGTTCAGCGAGTTGTCTGCAGCAGTGCATCAGCGCCGCCGCAAAGAGCAGAGACAGAGGTTACAGAAGCAGGGGGGTGCCTGCCCCAAAGCGCGTCCCCATACACGCGCACGCGCTGAATAGAGATGCGAGCAGCAAGGGAAGGTCTGCAGCTGGCGTGCAATCGCAGCTATCCTCATTAACGCACATCCAAACAGGTCGGCGCGCGGGTGCAGGGCGTGCCTGGCGGCCAGGTTGCCGTACGACTGTATGGCGAAAGACTCCCCCAGCTCCTCCGCGCTCAGGCTCGCAGCCATCTCGCAGCGCCCTGCATGAACAAAACAGACCTGATGCGCTTGCAGGCACAAGCGCTTGTGATGCAAGCAGAAGCGCTTGTGGCATGAGCAGCAGCACCGCCGGGTTCGGTTCGAGGTGCGGCTATCAGCCTGTGCCGGTGGCCTGGAGCCTGTGCCTGCTGAGACACCCAGGATGCAGGACAGGCCCCGGGGCGCCGCTCCCCTGCAGGGCGGGCACCTCGGTCGAATGAGAACATCATGTAGTGATCAGCGCCATTGAGGCGGTCTTAAAAGTGGCAGCTGCCGCATGTGCGCCAGGGCGGCGCGCACGGCGTCGCCCGTGGCATTCCGCGCGCCCAGCCACAGGCCATGCCAGAAGTCCCCCACCTGCAGCGTGTGTGCAGCCGCTTCAGTCGCCCCCGCCACAGCAGCCAGCGCTCGCTCGAGAGTGTCAACAGTCACCGCGCCCTGGCGGCATGGCGTTAAGCACATACGAGGCGCGTCGCGCTCCCTGACTCTCTCTCTCTTTCGTCCAGGCGCATTTCGAGCAGGACACGAGGCACGCATGCGCTAGGCCGCGTCACGAGCACGACGCACACTTGCACACACGCGCAGCCCCGCCGCGCCCCGGGCCTGCTCGCGCCGGCACATCGGCGGCGGCGGCGCGTCCTTGTCGTCGCAGTGCGGCCGGCTCCAGAAGCAGTTGAACAGGCGCCCCAGGTACACCTGCACCGAAAAGAGGCTGGTCACGTCCGGGTCGCGCGTGCGCAGGCTGCTGCGCAGCAAGTGCTCGTGCAGGTTGACATCATCGGCGCGCGCGCGCGTGCGGGCGGTCTGCGTTTGCGACTGGCGTACGTGCCGCGGCCGCCGAGAGCAGGTGGGTGAGCAGGCGGCGGCTGTGAGCAGTATAACAGAACGCGTAGGGATCCAGTGAGCGGCCGTGTCAGAGAGCGCGCCGCACAGTCAACTGCTGGTCGTGCCAGTGCGGCTGCAGCGCCTGGGTGTCCACACTGAGCTCCGCGGGGAGCTCGTACACAAACAGGAAGCCGCGGACCGGCTCGCTGTCCGGCCCCGCCTCGGCTGTCCGGTGCGCCAGCCTGCCAGCCTCCTGCAGCACCGCGCCGCCACACAGCGCGATGCAGAGGCGCTGCGCCAGCGCAGCTGCTGGATCAGGCTGCGCAGTGCAGCGCTATACGCTGCACCACCCCACCATACTGCTCACAGCCTGGTGAACCGCTGATCCACCGCCTCAGCTCTCCAGAGGCCACACTGGCAACATGCTGCAGGCGTGGCCGCCGGCAATACGCGCTTGCTGCCCTAGGGCGCACAGAGAGCGGCCTTTATCACATCGGCCTGCGGCGTGCCTCGGCCCTGCTGTGAAGGAGGCGCGTGGGGCCTGCAGGACGGTGCGCGGTCTGTGCTGCGGAGTGCAGCTTGCCCAGGTGCGACGCTGAGGCGCCGCATGCGTGTGCGGCCAGCCCACCAGCAGCGCCGCCGCGGCCACTGTGCGTGGCCAAGCGTGCCCGCATGCGTACATACTCTACACGTAGCCGGGGCGGCCTTGCGCGCGTGTGGCGATTATCGCCTGCCAGAATAACTTAGGTGCGTCGCAGGTGCCCACTTGTTTATAACTACAAGTGGTAATTAGTCACCTCATCAAGAGCACTGCCGCAGGGCACTTGCATACACTCTCTGATTCACGCACCAACACTTGTCTCCAGGGCGCCACGGCAAGAGTACAGAGAGAATTGGCCGTGCTTGCGCATGCATAATTAGGCACCAGCTGATATGCGCCCTTGTGCCTGACAGTGCTCCCTGCACACGGAGCAGCGCCCCTCTCCACCGTCCCCGTTGCATGGAGCTCCGGCCGGGACATGCGCGGGCTGTGGCGTACGTGCTGCTCAACCTGCTGTCGGGGACCGGCATCGTCTTTGCCAACAAGCTGGTCCTGAGCGTCCTCGAGTTCCACTATGTGCGCCGCAGGCCAGGAGCTGGACCCTCCCCACCACAGGCTGTCGCTCGTTCTTTTCATGTGCCGCCAGCCTTCAGACCGCGAAGCTCCAACAAGCAGGCAGGCAGTGCTGGTGCCCCCGCCCTCCTCACCTGTGGGGCCCAAGCGTCGCAGGTGTATGCGCTCACTTTCATCCACAGCGTGGTCACCATGTTTGGTATGTGGGCGTTCGCTGCGGCGGGCATGTACGAGGTGAAGCAGCTGCAGGCGCTGCAGGTGCACGACCCGCCCTGCAGCCCGCTCCCTTCAACTCCTGCGGCTTTTGCCCTCGGCCTGAACATTGCTCAACCGAACTGCATGCGCTCCGCCACAGCCGCTGCCCCGCTCGCGGAGCGTGCGCTGCGCCCGGCGTCGAGCGCTGAGGAGAGACAGGCCGCAGGTCTTCCCGCTGGCGGCGGCCTTTGTCGGCTACGTGGTCCTGTGGAACCTGAGCCTGCAGCTCAACCCGGTCGGCTTCTACCAGCTGGCCAAGATCGCGATCACGCCCGCCATCATCGTCATTGAGGCCGCGTGCTACGCCAAGCGCCCCACGCGCTACGAGCTGGCGGCCGTGGCGTTGCTGTGCGTCGGCGTCATGCTGGCCACGGTCACGGACGACCAGGCGCGCTGGTGGCTGCGAACCAGTGGCGCGCATGCCCTGCTCACACTGCCGCAGCCCAGGCACCTGCCACAGTGGCTGGGTGAGCCGGGACATGCCATGACGAGAGCCAACTCGGCGTGGGTGCCGCCGCCCCGCGCATGCCCCTGCTGGTGCCAGCGCCCTGGGGGAGCCCAGTGGGCGGGGCCGCGCGCGCGCAGGTGCGCACCAATGTCGCGGGCCTGGCCGTGGCGCTGGCGGCCATTGTCTGCACGGCGGTGTACCAGATCTGGGCGGGCTCCAAGCAGAAGGAGCTGGGCGCAAGCAGCATGCAGCTCATGCACCAGTTCGCGCCGCACGCGGCCGGCCTGCTCGCGCTGCTGGTGCTGGGCATGGAGCCGGTCGGGCTGCCGGGGCTGCCGCGGCACGACCCGGCGCAGGGCACCATACTTGCATACGCGTACACGCCGCTGGCGGTGGGCGCGATCCTGACCACCGCGGTGCTGGGCCTGCTGGTGAGCCTGTCCACGTTCCTGGTCATCGGCGCCACGTCCTCCGTCACCTTCAACGTGGTGCGCGGCCCCGGCGGCCGGCGCGCGCAGCAAAGCGTGCCACGTCGCTGCGAGCGCGCGCGCTGCCGCATGCGCATCCAGGCGCCCCGCGCAGGCGCTCTGCATATGCTGCTCATGCGATCGAGTGGCGCCATGTGTCAGCATTTCAGACAGCTCCCCGCAGGTGCATGCTGCTGGCATGCGCTGCGCGACGCGCGGTGAGCGGGGCGCGACGAGCGAGCGCTGTGTGCCTCGCTCGGGCGCACGGCTGCGCGTGGCTCAATGCTAGCAGGGCCAGCGGTGCGCACAGGCGCGCGCGCGCGGCGCGCAGGTGGGCCACCTGAAGACGGTGATCATCCTGGCCGGCGGCTTCCTGCTGTTCAACGAGGCGATGCCGCCCAAGAAGCTGGCCGGCGTGGCGCTGGGCATGGGCGGCATCGTCTGGCGCGCCGGGCCCCCCGCCGCCGCAGTCGCCATGCCGTTGATGCGAGTGAGGCCGGGTCGCCGCCCAGGGCCTGCATGCCGCGGCCGGACGCAAGCAGCGCCCGCATCGGGGTGCACGCCCGTGCTGCAGCGCCACACGGCGGCGGCAGACGTGCCTGGACTCGGCACCCGCTGTGACCAGCCCGTGAGCGCCCCGCCCCGCCGCTCGTGCCGAGCGGGCCGCTATCGTGCGCTCGGCAGGTTCTCCTACCTGAAGATGACCGCGAAGCGCGTGACGGCCAAGGCGGCGGCGGCGGCGGCGGCCGAGCCGGAGGCCGCGCAGCCTCTGAAAGGCGGCGAGGGTGCCGGCGGCGCGCTCGCGCTCAGCACGAAAGCCGCGCCCGTCGATTCGGCCCAGCTGGGCAACGGCCATGCGCACCCGCGCAGACCTGGTGCATGACGCCACACTGTGCCCAGCACATAGGCGTGGGGTGGCTGGTGGGGCACTGCGTGACGAGTGGCCAGCAGACACGCCAGCAGACTGAGTTGACCAGCCTTCTTGGGCGGGGTGCGCCAGGCAGCGTTCACTTGTTTGAGAGGACGCTGTCTGCCAGCGGAGGCTGGCTTGTCAGAGAGGAGCATCATGGAGGCTAGGCGCTCCAGAGGTGGCAGCGCCTGCCTCCACCCAGCACTGGCACTGCTGCCATGACACTATGCTTCAGGCAGCACTGGCTCAATTGGCAAGCGCGCGTGCTGACGCTGTAGAGACCGCTCTCGTCTGCGCTCAAGAACATGACCAGATGTAAAGCAAAGCGCCACGCGAGGGGACGCGCAGCTGTCCCCAGCATCCTGGGGGCAGGCGCTCTGCCTGACCTGGACTCTCAGTGCGCCTGCGTGCCTGCCCAGCACGCGCCGCTGTGCCAGGAACACAGCGCACGCACGTACCATGGCCCGCAGGCTGCCGTGCTGAGGCGCAATCCGTGTCTCTCCTGCATGGCGCCTGTGATCCAGAAGCTTTTGGAGGTCGGCCATGCTCTTCCATGCTGTGTTACTCAGGAGCAAACCGCAGTGCAAAGCCTGACCTATACGCACACCCTCCTACTGGCTACTGCCAGCTACTTGAAGATCTTGCACTCTATGTGTTCCAGTCCGTCGATGGTCGCCTCCTCCGCAACCATGTCCTCCACGCGCGCCTTCTGCGCCTGCGCGCGCGGCCGCACACTGGTGAGCGCGGCGCGCGACGCACAATACGGCGGGCCTGTCGCAAGCTGGCAACCCATAGCTCACTCCAGCTCAGCAATGGCACCCTGCCTGCTTGTCCGCTGCCAAGAACGGGCTGTTCACAAAGCGCTGCCGGCCGCAGCGGCTGCCAGCGCAGCGCAGAGGCGCGGCACCGGCGGCGCCGGGGCCGCACTGGGTCGGCAATGTCGACGCGCGTCCAGTTGTACAGCTCCAGGTCGTAGCACTCATCGAGCATGATGGGCGGGATGCCCTGCCCCCGGAAGATCCACACGCCCCTGCGCGCGCGCGCGCGCTCGCGGCCCGCCCGCATCCGGCGCACCCGGCTGCCGAGCGCTTCACAGGCACAGGGACATGATGCCTAGCGCCGAGCACTGATGCACCCGTTGATGATGCAGATTCAGAGCGCATTGGCTAGTACACAGGCGCCTGCTCTCCGCCGCGCCCCATGCCTGCCTGCACTTCTGTGCACACTTGTGCCCGCAACCACGTCTCTCAGGCAGCGCCTGCGGGCGCGCACCGGATGGGGAACTGGCCCTTGTCGTCCTTCAGGATGCACATGACGCCAAACGCGTACTTGCGCACGTAGTCGATGCGCTGCAGGAAGCCGCCCACCTGCACGAGCCGCGCACGCAGCTGAGCGCGCTTAGGGGCGGCACGGGCGCGGGCCGCGATCACCGCCGGCAGCGCATCGATCAGTCTGCATTGGCAGGACCAGGGAGCCTGCTCAGAGGCGGGGCTCGCATGCAGCAGGAAGCTGCCCGCCCGCCAGGCTCCGCCGCGGGCGGAGGCCGCCCGGCCGGCGCGCCTTGTTCATGACGATGTAGTTGACGGTGTTCTCCTCGGGGTACTTGTAGTCGCAGAACCAGATGGAGAAGCCCTCAGGGTCATAGCCCTCAAAGTGCTGCGCGCGTGCGCAAGCGCATCAGGCACAGCGCAGACCGCGCAGTGCCTGCTGCAATGCCGCAGATGCAGAGGTACAACACGGCGGGCAGGCCAGTGTCCGTCCAAAGTCACGCTACTGTCCTGCTGCATGGTGTGACAATGCCCCTGAGCAGCCTGCCGACAGGCCAACGCCGTCGAGAGCATGCAGAGCGGTGGGAGCACACATTTGGCGCCCAGGCCAGTCATGGGGCACAGCGCATCGCATGCAGCCGCCCAGCCGCGCGCCTCCTGCGTGGGCGAGTTGGGGACGTCCGCGCCCTGCCACAGGCCCTGCACCGCGACCTCCCGGAACTTGGCGCCCGGCGTGTTGGAGTAGAGCCGCTTCCACGAGTCCAGCACCATGGGGCTCTTGGGCAGCTCGTCCAGCGGGTTCTTGGCCTTGGGCTCCGGCTTGGGCTCGGCCGGGTCGTCGTCCTCCGCCGCGGGCGCGGGCGCCGGCTGCGCCGCGCCGCCGCACGCCCGTCACTCCGCCGGGCTCGATGCATGCTGTTGGCTGGGCGTGCCGTGGGCGTGCAGCATCCTGCCACCCATGATAAGGTGCATGCAAGCAGTGGGCGTGCTGTCAACTGGCTGCAGGGCGGACAGGTCGACCGCCCGCCGGCTGCAGGCCCATACCTCGCCTGACAGCAAGCCTTCCTGTCTACAACCTCAGGTGCGCGCTGAAGCTGGTGCAATAGGCCCTTTGCTGCAAGGCGCGCGCGGCAGCGGGCGCCCCAGCGCCCCGCTCGGGAGGGCACCGGGCCGCGCGAGTGGCAGGGGGTCAGGCCGCCCCGCCCGGCGCACCTTGGGCGCGGGCTCCTTCTTGGGCGCCTTTTCCTTCTTGGGCGCGGCCTCCCGGGCGGCGCCGTCCGCCTTGCCGCCCGCGTCCTTCTTGGCCGGCGCGAACGCCATGGGCTGCTCGCACAGCTTGACCTCGCCCAGCACCGCCGCGAACGCCGGCTGGTGCGCCAGCGTGAGCCACCAGCGCGTCACATGCGGCACGCTCTTCCTGAGCGCCTCGTCAAACACCTGCCGCGCGGCGCCGGCGCCACGGGGTTTGGCGGTGCCCTGCTGACGCGGTGGCACCAGGCCCGGCTGCGCCCGGCGCGACAGAGCGCTAGCAAATAAGAGTAGGACAGTGAGGCACGCCGACAGCAGGCCGCTGGCACGCAGTCATCAGAGTGTTGTCTGCTGCGGAAGGCGGCCCTGCTGCCGCCCATTCACAGACTGAGCACAGGCCGCGGCAAGCCCCGCCGGATACCGACGCGCACAGCACCAGAGCCGCCCGCCGCGCCTTGGTGTAGCCGTGGTACAGGTTGCAGACGCCGACGATGTCGGCGAGCGTGGCGGCGTGGCCGACCAGGTACGTGTGCCGCGCCAGGTGGCGGTCCAGCAGCGCCAGGCCCTTCCTCACGGCCGCGACCGCGCCCTCCTCCTTCTGCGCGCGCAGGCGGCCGGCGCTTAGTCGCTCACAGAGCCGGCGGACGCGGGACGGCTGGAGCGGGGGGGCATGGGGTTGGGCAACAGGCGCAGCACCGGGCACCTGGGCGGCCGAGCTGGTGCGCACCGACGCCCCAAGCACCGAGCTCACTGCCTCACACCACGCCGGGTGCGGGCCGCGCCTTCTTGTCGTAGGGCCAGTGCCCCAGGATGGGCAGGATCCAGGACAGCAGCGGCGCGTCCAGCTCGGTGGTGGTGAAGTCGATCCACTGCTCCACCAGCGCCTGCCCGCACCCGCGCCGCGCCTCACGGATCGGGCCGGGCGGCGCCTGCATGCCTGGTGCCGCGCTGTGCTGCACAGCCTGGCTGTGCCCGCGACCTGGGCGCAGCCTATCGGATCCACGCGCACAAACGGGGAGACCCGACAGTCACAAGCTGCCCGCGCTGCACCCCGCCCTGCCCCGTCCACTGATGCACGCGCTCTGTTCAGGCCGGGCGCAGCAGGTTGCCGGCCGCGGCGAGCGAGACGGACAGTCTGGTGCAGCCCGCGGGTGAGAGGACGGCTGCCGCAGCGCACGCGCGACCGCTCGGGGGCTGCGCGCCTCCTCATACTGCGACGCCCCGAACAGCCCCTTGTCGGACAGCCGCGCAACGTAGCGCGCGATCGCGTTGCTCTCCCACACGCCGCCGGTCGGCGTCTGCAGCGTCGGCACCTGCGGCGCGCGCGCGGCCGGCTCACGCGCGAGTCGCACTGGCCACCAGCTCACCTCGCGGCCAGGCAGCCGATGCGGCCTTGTGCAAGCACAGCGCAACAAGGCGGCTTATGTAGAAGGCGAGCGGGGCGCCGCGCAGGCGGTGCACAGCTGCAAATAATTGTGCACGGGCCATCAAGAGAGACGACCGTACACTGTCACTGCCGCCACAGACCACGGCAGGCACAGTGTTCCCTGTCTATGCACGAGGCCACGCCTTCTCGCGAGTGCGCCGCGTACAGAAAGCAGGGCGTGCTCGCCTTCCCGTTCGGGTTGAGCTTCAGGAACTCTGAGCTCTTGTTGTCCGTGCCCATGTTGAAGGCTGGCACCTCAATTTTCGCGCCCACATACTGCGCCGCAATCAGCGCCTTGAAGGCGTTCTTGTTGCCCGGGTACGTATACAGCTTGAGGTCCATGGTGCTGTACCGAATGGGATGTCTCACCTATGCCCACAAGCACCTCATGCCGGGCGGCTCTCCGCCTGCGGGATGCCGGGATGCCGCATCCTGGCGGCCCCCCCACGGTCTGCTACGGCAATGTCGACGGTAAAAAGCATTTCAGTCCTCTTTGCCACCTGCTGTTGCTACAGCAGCCACTGAGAGCACTTGCGAAAAGAGCTGCGGGTTCCGTTGCACAGAGTACGACAAGCCATCACCGCTCGCGGGTATTGGTGGACGCACTGTCTCAAGTGCAGGCGCCAACAACAATCGCACTGGCTGCTGCACACGCTCACTGCTGCACAGTCTCGCTGCATTTCCAGCACAGTGAGTGTGGGAGCCCAGGCCAGGTTCCGCGTGCCAGCCCACCTGCAAGCTGGCCAGGTGCCACCGCGTCTGCGCGTCACTCAGCATAGCGGGCGCAGGCCTATGTCTGTATTACCGAGTTCCATTTTTTGTTGTGCGCTGCGCCTCAAAAGTTTCTCCGGGAGAACCAACGCGGAGACGTCTCTGCTGTGAGCCTCACACTCCTGTTTAAGGCACCACGCGCGGCTTGCGACGCAGCAACAGTGCAAGCACAGCGCCCGCTCGCCAGCCTCAAGCACAAGCGCGGCGCCGTATGCGGCGAAGCTCCTTGCTGCTATGTGTGCTGACACGCGCCGAGGCCCTTTCGGAGGGTTGGTCTGCTAGATGGGGTGGGCGGTGCCAGCTAAGAGGCCAGCCGCGTCATGCGTCGAGCCTGCCGAGGTGGGGCCACACAGCTCAGCTGCCCATGGAGCAGGGAGCATAGCGGCTTTCGGGCAACGGCCCCTTGCACGCTTGCTGCTGCTGGCTAAGCAGGGACGGGCCCCAGCTGCGCGTGTCCCTGCGCAACAACCTCCAACTCGCACCCTCCACGCACCCAACACGTCCGGCAGTGGCTTTGTACGTCCGGTGCCCCTCCAAAGCACCTGCTGGAGCTGGGTGTCAGAGCCCGAGCCCAGGACCCTGCGCCTGGTGACTATCATCAGAGGCTCTGGCGCCGCGGTCTACCTTAGCGTGGGTGACTAACGCCGGGATGGGTTGAGTACGCTGCTGGCGACTGCAAATCATCTCGAGTGAAAGGGCGCCCGGGACTGCTTGCTGTGCCTCTGCATTCGCCACAGCAGGCATGCGGTGCGTTCTGCCCCAGGCTATGCGCATCTCAACTACCATGGCACGGCCTCAACCACTGCGCGTCGTGCTCACTGGTACTTGAAGCTCAGCCGTTTGCAAGGGTGACAGTGCGGCTGACGCTGGGGACTATGTGCTGCAGAAGGAGGCGCGCTGCACTGGTCCTGACCGTCTGCACCGTGCTATGCACACAGTGCGTGTTCCCATGCCACTCCTCTGTACACGGCTCTTGCGGCCTGTACTGGTGCTGTCAGGCAGTGCCGCTCAGCGAGTGCGCTGCTCCTGCCCTGTGTCATGCTGTGCAGCATGATTGGTTGAGCAATTGTCACGTGTGACCTCGGTAAGCTAAGCTGCCCGTGCTTCAGGCGCGCCCTCGGATGGGCCGACCCTGACCCGGGTGTGGACCGCGACCCCCGCCTGACCTCAGCCCCGACATACGTGCTGAGCGTCGTTGAGGAGCGCTGGGTGCACGCACGCGAGGTGGGCCCACTCTGGCACGAAGCCACACAGCAGCTTCCTTTCTCGCCGCCATTGTCAGGCCCCGTCCCACAACGGGGACCCAAGAGGCAAGCGTGTCACCTGGGTGCATAGGTGCTGGCGGCGGTACTGCACCTGCGAGCCGAGCACGTCACTCCGCCAAAGCCCACTTCCAAGCTGGCAAGGGAGGCTCACAAGCGCCACAACTACGACAAGGATGCGGACGTCGACAACGTTGTCACGCAGAGGCTGTTCTCGCTGACGGTGGCCTGGGAGCGCTTGATGCGCCACATTGCGCACAACACTGACATGGCGGATGATGACTTTGCCTTCGTGTTCGAGGGCGACATTGCGCTGTACGACAACGTCTCGCATGCCGACGCGCGTCAAGCTGTCCTGCACGGCATGGACCTCGCACGAGCAGACGGGCTCCTGTACCTGGGCGGCTGCTTTCCCCAGTGCACGTGGGGGCCCGCCGAGGAGGAGTGGCTCGGCAACACCAGATTTGAGAGGTGCAGCAACAAGTGCACCCACGCGCTGGCGGTCACCAAGCGCAAGGCGGCAACGCTCATGGCGGAGCTGCGCGAGAGTATGCGTGTGGAAGCCGGGCCGGACGGCAGCTCGCTGTACCTGGGCTACATCATTGACCAGATGCTCAGCACGTACAGCAAACACCACAATGGCACGTGGTCAATTGGGACAAACTTTGTTGCGCCTGGGAATGAAGTGCACACTGGCATCTTCTACCAAGACCGGAAGGCCTTTCGTACCACCATTGGCAATGCGTTGGAAGCCGTGTAGCCAGGCCTAGGTGGCGGGGGCCTGGCAGTGTGTGCATGCCAGGTGCTGGCCGTATGCCTGATACTGGGGCGCTTGCTTGCATGAATGTTGGCCTGACTGTTCAGTTCTTTGAGTTGGCGGAGGCTGTCTGTAGAGCGGTATTTTCTATCCAAAGAAAGCCCTGTCCCACCTGTCGGCAGGTGGGTCTCCTGTCTCTTGTACAAGTGGGTGACAATGCGTCGGTCTGTCCAGCGTGTGTGGTGGCTCGGCCGGGGTCAGAGCCACCGGGTCCTTTGCTCTGCTGCTGGATTACCGACGCAGGCACATCATGCAAGTTGCAATTGCGCGCTTTGGACTGCGTGTGGATGCTGCCATGTCATCTTCTGCAGTTGTTTCCCTGCCTTGGTAGGCCCTGACTTGTTACTGCTCCCTGGTGAGCAGAGCTTCTCCCCGGTCGATGGTATTGTCCGCTCTGCGACAGCTGCATGCCGCACAGTGCCGTGCCGGGTGCAACATGCAGACTGCTGGGCAGTGTTCTGGGCAGGGCAGTGAGCGCCCGGAGCTTCCATGTTAACAGTCCAGCAGCGGCCTTCCGTCTCTTTCATGAGAGAGAAAAAATACTGTAGCATTGCTTGCGTGTCGCCACAGCGAGCACAAAGGCGCTGTTCACAAAACTAGGTCGGTGCTTGGCACCTGCACGTGCTACCAGCGCGCTGGTGCTCAGTTTGTGACGGGCCATGCAGGCATGCAGCCGCTTTGCCATGCCGGCCCAGCTCATTGTCCTCGCATGCAGGTGTGCAAAGCACATGATATGCAGGTGTGCAAAGCACATGATGCACAGCACCAACACTTCAGCTTTGGGGCAGCAGCTATCAAGCTTCTCACTGCTAACTCCCTGCAGTGATGTTGCGCGCGCGGGCGCCCCGCAGACTTCAAAACGTGCCCCAGCTTCCCCAGACCAGGCAGGTACTTCTCTACTCTCTTCCACGCTCATGCGCTTCTCTATAACACAGGGCGGTGCCCTGGTGGACCCGTGGAGTCAACTGCCCCGCATGTGACTTGGCTAGCAAAGTGGATGGGCACCCCAAAATGACCCCAAACGGCAGGGCGGGCGTCCATGGAGAAAGCTGGAAAGCACAGCTCCGGAGGCTCGCAGAGGCGCGGACCAGGGGTGCCAGATAGCAGCAAAACAGTCCGATGCCCGCGGCAAGAGCCATGGGCGCCAGACTATGGAGAACCCAGTCAAGAAGCACCAAGCTTGGCCGCGCTGCATGCGCAGCCTCATGTGCTCGGGCTGGGCGCCTGACACCTTGGCCAGCTGCCCGGCTGCCGGGGGCGTCAGGCGCGCAGCAAATGTGTGCGCTCAAACAAGCGTCCTGACATACCTGTCTATCGCCCAGTGGTGCGACGTGTCGCGCATGGACGGGTAGGTGCTCGCACGCGAGCGCAGCGCAAACAGGTTGTTGAGGTGCACCATGTGGCCGCATGCCGGGTTCATGGTCCACCGGGCCGCCTTCTGGTCCTTCCAGTACAGCGTCTTGTCCGGGTTGGCGGTGAAGACGACGCCGTTGTGCACCTGCGCGGCAGCGCCGCAGCCGTCAGGCGGCACCACCTCGGCCGTACGCGATGCGGCGCGACCCGGCGGTTGCATGCCAGCTTCACAGCAGGCCCGCCGCGCGCTGGAGGCGCACGGCGGACATGCCCGCGGGGCGCTGCGCGGCAGGCTGGCGCATGCAGCATCATGCTGTGCGCCAGCCGACCCTGCCCGGGAGCGCTCGCGGCGCACTGTCCAGCCTCTGCGCAGGGCCCGCGCGCGCGCCTCGTAGCTGGCGACGCGCTCCGGGTCGATCAGGCCCTTGCCCAGCTTGATGGGCCCCACAGAGCGGATGCCGTAGTGTGTCAGCGGGTGCGGGCGCGCGCCCGCCCGCCACAGCGCCAGCTCGCCGGCCGCGCCCGCGGGCAGCGCGGCCTCTGCCTCGGGCGTCAGGAAGACGTCAAAGCGCTCGACCTTTACCTGCGCGCGGCGCAGCATGCGGCGTGTGGACACTGGCGAGCCAACAGTGTCAGAGCTGCATCCTGTACCAAAAACAGCAGGCCAACTGACACGGACACCGCTCACAGCGTGCCGGCCCCTCATGACATGCAGCACGTGCGGCCTGCAGGCGCACCCCTGATGCGCCTCCTGGAGTGCGCTCTGGGTGGCCACAACATTGGCTCGAGTCAGACAGAGGTCTGCGTGTCCGCAAACCTGCCGACGGGCTCCGTGCCATGCACAGCGGGCCTGCAGCCCAGGATATATGATAGCAGGTACGGGTGGAGCGCCATCACGCGGTCAGCGCGGCCGCATGCTCCTGCTGCAAGCATGACAGCGACACGGGCGGCGCAGCACAGGGGGCGCTGGCGGGCCTAGCCGAGGCGGGCTGGGCAGGCGCAGGGCGCACCATCGGCTTGCCGTTGATGCAGTTGCCCTCGAACACGGCGGCGAATGTCGTGTCGTTCGTGGGCAGCACAAAGTACTCGTCGATGTCGGAGATGAGCAGGTGCAGGCCGGAGCCCCAGGCCTCCAGGACGGCGTGGCTGTACACGATGGGCTGCCAGCAGCGCATGTGCGGCGGGCCCACGCACTCGCCCAGGTGGTCCCACAGCACCAGCTCCAGCTGGCCGGCGCGGACGAAGACGCGCAGGCGCTCGTCGCGCAGGAAGGCCCTCAGGAAGCTCATCTGCGCGCCGCGCGGCCCTGGGAACACGGAGACGCTGCGCGGGGAGCCGCGCGACCGGCGAGCCTACGCTTGTCGGCAACGCCACAGACGACCCTCCCGTAGGTGTGCGCCGCGCCCGGGTATGCACGCAGGCGCCCGCCATGCCGGGCCTAGCCGCCCGCATGTGCTTGCAGGCCCAGACACACTTTCATCACTGAAGGAAGACCTGCAGCATTTGAAGCCAACACAGATGACCAGCACGCAGCGCCAGACTTGGAAAGCTCCTGCACAGCCCCACGCGGCAAGGCTGCCACGCAACATGCGAGCTGCATGGTGCGGGGCACGATGGCTCACGACCTTTTCAGGAGACCTTTGACCAGCGGGGCCGGGCATGCAGCACATGCCGGACTGGTGGGCGGACGCGATGAGCAAGGCGGGCGAGGCGAGAAAGCAGAAGCAGCAGAGCAAAGCCACCGGACTGGTGGGCGCACACTACGAGCCAGGCGGGCGACCCGAGAAAGGAGGAACAGCAGAGCAAAGCCGCGAGACGCGCGCGGCTGCATGAGAGCAACGCACCCACTTGTCACCGCCCTGCATGCTGCCCAGGTGCGGGTGGCCTCGGTGGTGGCAGGGGCGCGCCTGCGTGTACTGCACGACCTTGGCGACGCCCAGCTGGATGTGGTAGCTGACGTGCTGCAGCAGCAGCATCGCGGCGGTGCCCGGGTCGGTGACCGGCGTGAAGGGGTACAGGATCACGGCGGCCGCGGCGACCGGCGCGCCGCCCGCGGGCTGCGCCGTCCGCGGCCGCGTGTCCCCGTACTGCGCCGTCTGCCCCGTCAGCTTCTGCCGCCGTGCTGCGCCGCGCGCGCACACGCCTTCCTCTGTTCCCGGGAAGGTCCTGCTCACGTCTGCGGAGCGGTGTAGTCATGCAGGCGCTCGCGCATGCAAACCGAGCCGGGGCAGGCGTGCACGCCCGCGCGACTGCCCGCAGGCTTGTGCGGCGGCGCGCCGGCGGAGACGCCCGCACGCAGGCTGCTCCGCCTGTCACGCCTGTCACGCCTGTCACGCCTGTCGCGCCTGTCACGAGCTTGGCGGTCTTCTTGAAACCGTCCAGTCTGATGACAAAGTCCGCGTTTGCGTCCTCCAGCGGCACCTCGCCCCTGAAGGGGTACGGCATGCACGTGCGGTTGCGGTTGCCCGTCCCAGCCGCCGGCTTGGCGGCCTCGTGGGGCCAGATCAGCTCGGCGTACACGCGCAGCCGGTGCTCGCGCTCGCCGCTAACCTCCCTGCACGGCGCGCAGGCGCTGGCTGAGGCGGCCGCGGGGTCAACACAGGCGCGGCCGCAGGCGGCAGGCGCGCAGGAGCCCGCGGCTGACCTGAGAGCTATGCCGGGCCAGGCCTCCTGCGGCACGTCCGGCTGGCAGACGTAGCCGTCCATGAGCGAGTACCAGTCGCGCTCCATGCTCTCCGCGAACATGAAGCCCCGGAAGCTCAGCGCCTCCGCCGTCTGCAGGCTCCTGAGGTACACCTGAGCGCCGCAGCGAGCGCGGCTTGGCAGCCCGCGATAGGGTGCGCGCCGCAGCGGCACTGGAGGTTGTCCACGCAGCAACGCGAGCGGTGCTCTTGGGTAGGCAGGGCCGAGGCGTAAGGGCGCACGTGCATGACCACTGCCTCACGCGCGCCATCCCGCAGCGTCAGCACACCAGGGATGGGGTAGTGCCGCACGCCGCCTGCGGCGCAAGCGCAGAGGTGTTGCGCCAGTGCCGGCGCTCAGGTGCTGCACACACAACAGGCGGGTCATCAGCGGCTGCCCACCGAGCAGCAGATGCAGCTTGGAGCCGGCCTGGCGCGCGGGCCCTCTGTTGACCGCAGCCAAGGCCGAGCCTGGCTCCTGCGCAACCCGCTGAGGCACCGTCACTGGTGCCTGCTCTGCACTGCTGTCGGCCTCCAAGCAGGTCCAGAAGCAGGCAGCCTTCAACCAAATACTGCGAGAAGAAGAGCTTGTCAAGGGGCGCACAGCGTGAGCAGCATCCAGCCCAGCGTTCCCAGCTGCCGCCGCCTGGGCGCCACGCAGCAGCAGGCCGAGGACGACAAGCGCGGCTGGGTTCATGGCTGCGCTCATTCCTGCGAAGCACGTGCATGGCAGGCAGGCGCCTGGACAGGCGAGCTGGACTGTTCCATGCGGCCTCCGTCCGCCAGCCAGGGCACAGGCAGAGGCCAGGCCTGAACGCACGCTTGCAGCTAACAGTGTGGATTGAGCAGTGATGACTGCTCGTTCTTCATCAAACCCATCACAATTCCCCGGACTTCGCCTTCATATTCATGACGGTCTTGCGAGGGCCTGCGCTCCTGCAAGCAAACACCGAAAGCGCAGCTGATACCACTGGGGAGCACTCGAGATATTGCCTACGACCCAGCTCCCTGCAGTTGGATTTGGGGACCCTCCAACCGTCGCGCTGGAGTCATAAAGGGCCAGCGCTTGGAGTGCAATTTACTCAAACCACGCGCATGCACCCAAGCCTGTCTGCCCGGCCAGCAGTGTGCGACTGCAGGCACCACGTGGGGGGGATGTGAGGCACCGAGGAAGCGCGAGCTGCACAGGGCCCTGGCAGCTCGGGAGCGGCGCGGCTCGCTCCCTGTGCTCCCACCGTGCAGGCCGGCTGCGGCTGACGCAATGCCTGCAGCGCTGTGCGCCTGCCTGGCTTGGCTCCTGCTGTGTGGGCAGGCCGCAGCAGCGGCGCCGGGGCTGGGGCAGCCGCCCCAGCGGCGTCCCCACCCCCACCACCGGATGCCCCAGGACCAGGCCAGGACAGCCGCGCAGCGGGAGGTGCCTGCGCGGCGTCAGCCCAGGACACGCAGCGTCAGCGCCACAGCGCCGGACCTGGGCGTGGAGGACTTTTTGGGGAGCTGCGGCTTCACGGTGGCAGACCTGCCCAAGGCAGGCGTGAAGTGGCACATGGCCAGCAGCGCGTGCAGCATTCTCGGCAAGCTGGACGGGTTCGTCTTCGTCGGGGACTCTGTGACGCGCCAGGTGCGGCTCCCCGCCCGCCTCGGGCACTGTCACGCCACGCGCAAACGCCAGGGGCAGCGATCAGTTGCCACAGGGAGTTCAGTGTCCCGCAGCGTTCTTGCAGAGCCCTTTGGCTGCCGCCTCTCAGCAGCGGTGGTCACGCTCGGGCAGTGCGCGCAGCTGTACGAGGCGCTGGTGCAGCTGCTGCTGGGGGACCTGCCGCGCGGCGCGCTGCGGCCGGACGCGCCCGGCGACATCTTCGGCCGCTGCGAGTGCAACGAGCAGGGCAACCGCGACTGCCGCATCTACACCGAGGCCTGGCCGCTTAGCCTGACCTGGCTGGACGGCGCGCCGCTGGTGTCGCGCGAGCTGGCGCCGTGCCCCAACGCGCCCGACTTTCGCCTGCAGATGTTCCACACATACTGGGACTGGACGCACGAGGTCAACGCGCGCGACACCATGACCCTGGCGCGCCCCGCCCGTGTGCGCCCGCCGCAGCCGCCGCCGGGCATGCACGCATGGCGCCGCGGCCAGCGCCGTGCCTGAGGGTCTGGCGCGGGGCACAGAGCCGCTCGTTGCAGCGGCAAGGCGCCACGCTGTGACCGCTGCTCTGCCAGCCGGGCAGGCGCAGCGGCATGTCCGTGCGCGCCAGCATGTGCACGCCGCGGCGCGCCCTTCGCACAAGCAAGTGCGCCGAGCCCCATGAGGGAAAGGAAAGGCTCTTGGATTGCGCGCGCCCTTCAGCGCGCCCAGGCGTGTTAGGTGAAGAAGGTGTGCATTATGCGGGCGTGCAGGTGCGCGGCATCGCGTGCCAGCACCCCAACACGCTGCTGTACGTGGCGGGCGCGCCCTCGCACGAGCAGCGCGAGAGCGATGCCGACCCCTGGGTCAAGATGGACCCGGGCTTCAGCGTGCGGCACTTCATCGCGCCCATGAAGCGCATGGCCAATGAGTGCGCGGTGCCGGCCGAGAACCTGGTGCGGCCTCGAGCGGGAGCATCGCCTACCCTATCCTACCCTTACCCAACACCTGAGGCGCCGCGCCCACAGACGCAGCGCCGCGCGCCCCGGCTCATTCGCGCCGCTCCAACGCAGGACGGGCACGCGCGCGCTGCCAGAGGTGCCCCCTGGAGCCTGTCTGTGCACAGGGCTGTGGCAGCGCCGGAGCGCGTCGAGCGGGGGCGCGCGCGCGTGCGCAGATTTGGGCGCCCATGCACTGGATGGACACGGACAAGGTGCCGCTGGAGTACCGCGAGTACCAGTACCCCAAGGACGTCCTGCACTACAACCGTGTGACCAGCGAGGCGGCGGCCGCCGGCAACCTCACCGTCTTTGACACGTACAACCTGACCAAGGGCGGCGCCACGCTGGACGGCGTGCACGTGCCCACGCCCGTCAGCCTGCTCAAGCTGCAGCTGCTGCTGGGCCAGCTGGAGGAGCGCCAGGCGCGCGGCGGCGACGCCTACCCCGCCCTGCGTCAGGCGCCCACCCGGGCTCCGCAGCAACGCCGCGCTCGGTTGCGCTGATGGCGGCCGCGCGCCGAGCTGCACAGCGACGCGCGGGTGTGGCGCGGTGTGGCGCTGCGAGCTGTGAGCACGCCAGGCTGTGGAGGGCCGGATGATGCGCAGCGGGTGCCGCCCGCTCCGCTGCGGTAGGCGACCTGCCTCTGGAGCGGCGGCGACGCCGCACGGGGCTCGGCAGCTCCGTCTGCAGCATGCCCTGCCTCACCTTGTGCGGACCGTTTTGTTTCTGTTACGCCATGCTGCATGAGCCGGTTTGCGCGAGGCGCTACTGTGCACCTCGTGAGTCGCTGGCCACATGCCATGCTAGGCGTGAAGTTTCGGGGAACGCCGCCCGCGACGTGCATGCACGCGGGGCTCTCAGGGTCTCCCACGAACATTCACTCCAGGTTGTCATACCTTTTCACAGTGGCGCTGCTGGCATTGGGCAGCTTTCTGCCTTCATAGGTGGGAGTCCTCAAAGCCCGTAGTCAGCGGCAGACCTCATTGTCGTGCTTGTCCGTGTGCAATGCAAGTCGGTTCTGTGTTGGGAGAGACGAGAGGCATCTTGCGTTTCCTGCCGAATGCCGCATCCGGCGATGGCGGCAGCGCTTCTTCAGCATGCCCTGCATGATCCTGCTGCCCTGCCAGGTCTGCAGATGACTGTAGGCGGGCAAGTAAAGATGTGCTGGGGCCTACGTCTTGACAGCTCACGGGTGCGGAACGTGACCACATGGCCCCCGCGTTCAGGGCGCGACGCTCTAGCCAGCTCACCAGGTGCAGCACATCCTCCGCGCTTCTGCATTTGGGAGCTTGGTCCTGCCATGAGCCAAAGTAGGGTCTGCGCACACACCGTCCGCTGCTCTGCCGGCTCAGATTGCATTACGTTTTGGACTACTGCAGTACAATGCTGTTCATGCTCGACCCAAAGCGCTGCGCGCAGTTGCCCGTAAGCATGCTCCATACTAGAGCATGCCCTTCTACCGATCACTGTATCTCACCCCTGACAAGATGAGGGGGGGCAGGGGCCAACGCAGTGCAACGCTGCCGACACCATGCTCGTCAGCCCCTGCATCAACACGGGCTCACATGCTGAAGTTGATATTCATCAGGCAACATTCATGCTGAACCATGCGCTTGCCCACATGCGAGGGACGTAATCCACTGCACCAGCAAAAATCATGCTGAGACATGAGCGTGCATGCCAGCCTGGAGGCATGTACAGTGCAACCACGTACTTGATGATCCACAGGCAGCATAAACGCAGACAGCACAAACACATATGCACCGAACAAAGGTCAGAAAGAGGATTCAAACATGTTGTACGCCCGATGGGGAGGGCTGGTGTTGCCGCAGCACATGATACGCAAATTAGTTAGGGGCTGATATATGAAACCTCCCTTCTGTGCCAGGACACCGATGACGGAAAGTGCTGATACCTGTGCAGGCGCCCGATGCATGCCTGCCCTCCCCATGCCTCAGGTTCGTGTTGAGTGGCCGCCCTGGACGCACAGCGGCAGCAAGGCCTCCACGCAAACTACCTGATCATGGAGTGTCGATCGGCGTCTTTGGCCACAGCGCCGCCATGAAGCTGGCCTGCGCCTTTGGCAGCATTTTGCGCGCGAAGAGCGGGCAGGTGCTGTTCATGGGGACAAACGCGGGCGCCCTGCCCTTCCAGTCCCAGGTCCTGAGGTCGACAAAGCGCCCGGGGTCGGCCGCCTGGGCCAGCGCGGCCCGCCAGTCGCAGCGCACGTCCGCAAAGATAGACGACAGGCGCATGCGGTGCAGCAGCTCGACGTCCACGGCTGCATAATGCTCGGGGTGCTCGCCCCACGTCCAGTTGACGTACGTCGGCCCCTGCCAGTCGCACGTCGTCTCGCCGCTTGCGTTGAAGCTCGCGAGCAGCGTGCTGATGTACCACTCGTCCCAGGTGCCCAGCAGCCAGGCGTCGTCGTGCGCGGCCGCCAGCTCGGCGTGCTTGCGGTTCAGCAGGAACCACTGGCTCGCCTTGCTCCACTTAGCAACGTCCTCCTCGACGAGCGCCTCCCTGCAGCGCGGCGCGTGGATGGAGACCGAGCCACAGGCGCCAGCGCAATGCGCAGCGGCTCGGCCGCGGGAGCGCGCACCCGAGGCGCCTGCGGTAGCTCACCTCCCTCTTTCGGAACAGCTCAGTCGTGGGCCGCCCTCCCAGCTCGCAGCCGCCTGCGGCCGGGCGCAGCGCGTGACACGGCTGCCGCCGACGCAGCCCTGTCGGGCAGCTCGGCGCACGCGAGTGCCGCACGAGACAGGCGCCTCGTGAGGTCGGTCGACGTGCGCACCATTGGTGCGACTCCTGGGCTCGTGTATGATCTGGAGGTACAGCGCCGCCGGCGGGTACAGGGGCAGGCAGGCCTCCGAGAGCAGCACGAAGAATTGGTTGACTGGGTTGTCGACGGCGGCCTTCAGCAGGGTGTACATAGCTGCGGTCGCCACGAGCCAGCCCGAGCCGGTGCGGTGGACCAGCTCATATCCTGCGCAGCAGCGCCAGTTGGCCAACTGGGCGACCGAGCGCGCAGGGCGCCTGCAGCGGCAGGCGGCCTGGGCGCAGGTGCGCGCACCGTGGAACAGGTGGCCCCGCGGGTAGCCCAGGAAGTCTGGCCGGCTGTGCACATACACCTGCGCGGGCACAGACGTTGCTGCGCTCTGCCTCGGAGAGGCGCCGCTCGGGCCCCAGCTATCGCTCACGAGCGTCTTGGCAGGAGAGCGGTGCCGCGCGCAGGCGCCGCACCGTGTACAGCTGCTGCCGCCCGATGGGGTCTGCTCTGCGCGCGTGGGCGCACTCCAGGAACTCGCTGCCAGGCTCGTCCAAGCAGCCGCTGAACGCCAGGTCGCCGACCTCCTCAAACCAGCGCCGCCACACCTTCTCCAGGGGCATGTCGCCTCGGGTCAGGAACAGGAGCGCCACCTTGGGCGCGTGAAGGGCCATCGCGCAGTGGTCTTCCAGGTGCACCGCCCCAAGGTGGCGGTGCCGCCCAAGGCACGCCGGGGAGGTGGCTGCGAGTGCAGTGGCGAGCAGAGCTTGCAGCACTGTGCACGCGAACGCTCTGCGCAAGCTCATCACGTTTTGTATTTATCGGTGTGCAATTGCAAGCACGTGGCTGGAGTGCAGCGCATGGAACGAGTGCTATACTGCACCACAGCTGCAGTGCAGGCAGACCGACCACCTTCCCGGGTGGTGATGAGTAATGCCGGCGTTCCACTCCAGGTTCCTCTCAAGGGCCTGGAGGTGTGCGCCGGTCTTGCCCGCACACCTGCAAGCGGCTTGTCTACCGCGACAGTCTTGTGTGCGTCGCGTCGGCCGCTGCTGCATGGCTTGCCGCTGTGCATTGCGCGAGCTCTGGCGAGTGCTGACCGCACCAGCGCAGCAGGCCTTCAATAGAACGCGTCAGCCACACCTGCAGCTTCTGCTGCGTGCTGTGCTAGGCGCTGCTTCAGCCTGACAGGCACGAGCTGATACTCGGCGCAACCTGCCAGCGCCTGGCCTGGCTGCGTGTGCACTCCCCGTGGTCGTTGGGTCAGCGCCCGCCTCAGGCGGCTCACTCTCTCCTAGCACCCACGCAGGCACCTCAGCCGCCCCGGTGCGGCCTTGACGGATGCCGAGCGCGCTGCAGCTTCTGCTCACGCTCGCGGGTTTGGGCCTGGCGACAGCGCGCTCCCTGCACTTCCACTACTTTGGGCCCGAGCAGCGCGCGCGCGAGGAGTACCCAATCCCCCACATCCTCCACCAAGCCTGGCCAGATGAGCGCTTGCCGCCCGAGGTGGCCGCGAGGCAGGAGACCTGGCGGGCGCACCACCCGTACTGGGAGTACAAGTACGGTCACCAGCCCCCGCCTCGGTTGCGAGCAGCAGCGCCCTGTCCGGACAGCTCCAGTCCTGCGTTCGGCCGACGATGACACGCGCGTGTGCGCAGGCTATGGACCGACGCAGACAACAAAAACCTCGTCACCGAGCACTACGTGTGGTGCGCACGACACGCACTGCAGCCTGAGGCGCACGTCGTCCTGCCGGCCCAGCGCGCCGTTCACACCGCGCGCAACGTCGCGCGCTTGCGCCAGGTTCCAGGACACCTACGCCGGCCTTCCTGCTGCCATGCAGAGAGAGGCCTGTCGATACCTGTACCTGCACCAGTATGGTGGTGCGGCCCGCCCGGCCCTCGCACGCCTGCTGCAGCACCCCGGGCCGTCCAATCACGCTCAGAGTCGCGCGCAGTCGCCGCCGCTGACCCTGAGGCAGCGCGGCGCCGCATAACGGCAGGCGTGTACGCGGACCTGAGCACGGTGCCGCTGCACGGTATGGAGCCGCTGATAAAGGGGCACCCGCTGGCGCTGGCGCCGGTGGCGCGCGACCTCAACTCGTCCGACAGCCTGTCCACCAGCTGGCTGGCCTCCTCGCGCAGGCACCCCTTCTGGCTCTTAACCTTCGCGCAGATGATCCGCGCCAGCGGCGGCGACCTGGACAGGCGCGGCCCCGCCGCCGCCGCCCGCCGCCGCAGCCGCGCCTTGCAGGCAGCGCCCGCGGCTGAGCAGGGTCCGCGCCGGCGCCCGCAGGGACGGCGCGCAGCACGCCACGACCGGGCGCCGCATGCTGCACCGGGCGCTGTCGGTGTACAGGAGCGCGGAGGGCCGGGGCGTGGACGTGCTGGAGCCCGAGTACTTTCACGCGGGCGCCGGCCGCGGCGGCCTGGTGCAGCCGCTCGGCGACCCAGTGCTCGCGGAGCGGGCGCAGGCCTGCAACCCCAGGCATCAGGACTTTGAGGAGGTGCGGTGCCGGTCGTACTTCCCGAGCGCGTACGTCGTGGCCGTGTAGGTGGACCTGCGGGTGGCGGGGGGGCGGGTGCGCTCTGCGTGTCGCGGCCATTGAGCAGCGCACCGGCGCAGTGCGCAGTCTCAGCACAGCTCAGCGTGCCCACATGTATGTGTGACATAGGGTGCACACCATCAGGTGCAGGCAGGAGATCCGCCCTGCCAAGCTTGTGCATGCCAGGCGCTGCAGAGCTGCCAGGGGGTTTTTACGCCGTGCTTGGTGCGATGCAGTATGTCTTAAGGCGTGATGCATGTTGTGTCACACATTGCCCGGACATCGGGGGCAGGCCTAGAGTCAGTGGCTGTTAAAATCATTAAGCTGCCGAACGTGCGTAGGCATGCTGGCACTGAATGACGAGTCGATGTGATCTGTCCTGCGGCCTGCCTTGCACCACCCGGCCAAAGCTCACCGCAACTCGCCGCAGCACCAGGGCGAGTGTGCAGATGCTGCACACCGTCTGTGTCAAGAAAGTCACATGTTCAATGAGCTCCGATGCGGCGTGTGGCTGTGCGGCTACGCGCAGCGCGGCGCCCTGCAGCCTCGGCGGGGCGGCCACTCGGTGTGGTCCTTGGCCAAGTGTGGCCAAGTGGGGCCCAGGGACCGGCGCAGCCTCGACAGCCGCTGTCTGCCGGGCGCGAGCGCGGCGCTGCACTCTGCCTTCCTTGCGATGCTGCCGCGCCGCAGACGCAGTTGATTCATTTGGAGGGGCTTGCGCGGTCACTGACAGCCTGCACGAAGTTATATGCGCCATGGCGTGCAGCTCAGACTCGGGGCGGGTGTGCGAGCATGCCTTCAGATCGGCCATGGGGCTTGTTGCCGCGTCTGCTTTCAAACAGCCTCTTATTATCTTAGGTGACCGATCATTGTGCTGACCACTAGGTACCTCCAGGCCACTCTCTGCAGGCCACAAAACAACACTCTCTGTAAGTCACAATGCAACAAACAGAACCCAGGCAACATGCCAGCATGCTGAGCGCTAGGTACATCCAGGCCACTCTGCGCAAGCCGTTATGCAGCAAACAGAATCGCAGGCAGCGCGCCAGCATGCTGACCACCATGGACCTCCAGGCCACTCTCTGCAAGCCACGATGCCACAAACAGGTCCCCAGTCATACGCCAAATGCCGACTAAATACCTCCAAGCCACCCTCTGCAACTCACAAAGCAACAACCAGACTCCCAGGCACACGCAAACAACACGTGCCCACATAGCTAAACACCCCCACCCCCCCGGGCAAGGGCAGCGCATGCGCCCTGGCGGCCCCGCGCAGCTCGAGCGTCTGCACGCCAGGCAGCGAGCGAGCAGCGGCGCGCAGGCGCCGCCGCTGCGCGGGCCGCACCGGCCGCCACAGCAGCCGGCGCGCGCCCAGGAGTCGCCCCGGGCAGCGCGGGCGCGAGGCACCCACGAGGGCGCGCCGCGCCTACCGCGACCGCGCCAGCCTCCGCCCGCCGGCCGCTCCCTCGCCCGCCCGCGCCCTGTGCCGGGCGCCGAGGCCAGCCCGCGGCTGCCTGCACTGGCGGTGGTTCAGCCGGCACGCATGCCTGAGCACGGCCTTGAGCGACATGGTGAACGCGTCGTCCAGCGGGTCGACGTCGGCCAGCCGGTCGTGCCGGACGAGCAGGTGGTTGGGCTGCACCTGCGCGCCGGCGCAGCACGGGTCTTGGTGTACAAACCTAGAACCCTACCTTAGCCTCTCGGTTTGCAATTGCGCACGGGGCGAGCACGGCTGGCTGAGACGCCAGCGCCAGGGCTGCGGAATTCGCATCTCAGCTCGGGGCGGGGCCCGCACCGCGTACTGCAGCGCCTGCGACACGGCCTGCAGGCTGCCGAGCATGGCCGCGCGCGCGGCGCCGTCGTAGTGGCGCAGCCAGTCCAGGAAGCTGGCGCCGGGCGCCATGGCCGCTTCCGCGGGGATGTACGCGACTATGGCGCGGTAGTTGATTACGTCCGCGAACGGCAGCATGTCGAACAGGAACTCGTCAAACACGGCCGGCACGGCCAGCCCGGACGCGATGCAGTCCATGATCGCGCTGCGCGTCGGCGAGTCGCCGTACGGCTGCACGCAGAACCAGGCGCGGCGGTAGGAGCCGATGATGTTGGGCAGAGAGGCGTCGTTGCCGACGTTCAGGCACTCGTCGGCGCGCGCGTCGCACTGCCGCGCCAGGTCCGCGCGCAGCTGCGTGCCGCGCATGGAGCGGAAGCACATGCTGGCCACGTACGCCTTCTTGGCGCCGACGCGCTCGTCCGCCAGCAGCTTGGCGCGCTGTTGCATGCTGGCGCGGTGCACGTGGCCCAGGTACGGGATGGTGACCGTGTTGTTGGCCGCCGGCCGGCCGCTGGCGAAACGCTGGTGGCCGGCGACCGGGTGCGGCTCGGTCATGGACTCGGGCGTGGCGAAGACCATATGCGCCGCCAGCGGGTGGCACGCCAGCGGCAGGCCCCAGCCGTCCTCGCCGCAGCCGTGGTGGATCATCCACTCGATCTCCGACAGCTGCATCCAGTGCGGCTTGGCGCCCAGCAGCGGCAGCAGCGCGGGCGCGTCGGCCCAGAACTGCGCGATCAGCGCATCCATCGCCGGCCGCGTCCAATTGGGCTTGCACGCGCCCTCGCCGCCCAGGCCATACTGTATCTGCGTCGCATAAAATGGCACGTACCTGCGCCGCCCCGGACGGGCCGTGTGGGCGGCGCTCGGGGCGGCCGCGAAGGCGCGAATGGGGACGGGGACGCGAACGTGCACAGGGAGGGGTGGGGGGGCGCGGGCGTACACAATGTCGGCCTCGTTGGCGGTGAGCACGCGCAGCGGCGAGATGAGCATCTGCAGGTGCATGTGGAGCTCCAGGCTGTAGTACGGCGTGTCCCTGCGGGGCGCGCGCGCCCCCCCCCCCCCCACGCACCCACGGAGCCGGCTCGGCCAGGTCCCCGCATCCATTCTCCAGCGCTGTGTGCAAGGGAGGGCGGGCGCGACACATATGAGCAGGCGCGGGGGCGCGCGCGCGCCTGTACAGGGCCAGCTCGAGGTCGCCCTCGACGGGCACCCCCAGCGGGTTGGCCAGGATCTCCTTCAGGAACGCGCCGTCCTCGCAGCCTTCAGCGGTGACTGTGTGCAGGTTGTACTTGGGCGGCAGCTCGGCCACAAACACGCGCGCGTGCGCGTCCAGCAGCAGGCCATCCCCTGCGCGAGCACTAATGGTCACACACCTGCCCCAAGCACGGCGACAGAGGGGTGGCCCTTCGTCGTGCTCAGGGCGCGAGCAGCGCACGCACCGTGCGTTGAAGCGCCGCACAGAGCTGCCAGCGTGAGCAGCAGGAGCAGAGGTGCGCCCGAGTGCCGGCGCAGCTCACGCAAGTCCGAGTGCTCCGCAGAGCCTGTGCGGCTCATGCAGGGCTGCGCTCTGATGAGCGTGGAGCGTCTACCAAGGGCTGTGTGCCCAGGGCTGCGCCTCGCTTGGCATCAGCCTGCGCAGCGCGGGCACAAGCCAGAGTTGGTGCAGGCCGGCCGCTTGATGCATGCCATGGATTCTGCGACCGCAGGCTGCCGTCTGCGCACCTTGGGAGCCGGCAATGTGGCTCACATTCTTCAGTGGCACATCAGCGCCCTGAAGTCAAGGGTCAGCCGGTCAGCAGCTCCCTGGGAACACAAGTGAGTTGATCTGCCGCTACGCTGCGGTGGCTACCTGTGCAGCAGGGGCCTGCTGCGTATCAGAAAAAAGGATGGGGAACAGTTAGTCACCGGGGAGTCACTGTCTGTTGCGAGCCAACGGTAATTGACGTCAGAAGAGGGTAGGGTAAGTGTCTTCCGGACAAAGCACGATGCAAATTTCATCGGACTTGTGCGGCTCGAACGCCCGTTGCCCTGCAATGGCGACCAAGGGGACTTCGCCCGGGCTGTACCTGGTGTCGTTTGCTGCACTATACTTCGCGGCCAACTTTGGCCTCAACCTGGTGAACAAGACGGTCCTGGCCGCGACCGGCATGCCGCTGTTCCTGACCTTTACCCACATGGTATTCTCCTTTTTCGTGCTGCTCCCCTTTATGCTCCAGCCGAGCCTGCGGGCCAAGCACGCCAAGACGCTGCGCGTCCACTGGAAGGGGCTGATGGCCATCGGCTGCCTGATGGCGCTGAACGTGTCGCTGTCGAACGCATCGCTGGTGAAGCTCTCGCTCTCGCTCAACCAGGTCATCAGGCGCGCCCAAGTGTTGATGCCGGACGGCTTTGAGCACTCGTCAAGCTCGAGGGCTCGTGATGGGACGCGGGCTGTTATAGCATGTGCCCTGCCACAAGGCTGCGTGCCGGCATGCAGAGTCGCCGATGGGAGGGCTGCATCTCTTGTGTTGTCTGCATGCATGCATAACTGTGCCTGGCAGGTCGGGGCTAGCTGCGGCTTGTGCGCACACGCTGAGGCCTCATACGCATGCTGGCGTGTGCCACGCACTGAAATGCTGCTCCAAGCGCGTGCCCTGTACAAGTGCGGGGTGCTCAGCTAACACGGCCCGGCAACGCCGCGCAAGCTGCTCACCGGGCCCCAGGGCCGGGGGTCCTCTGGACTCTGGTGCGTACAGGCGAGCAGCGCTGCGTGCGCCCGGCGGCGCCTCTGAGGCCCGCCGTGCGCGCGTGAACAGGGCCTCAATGCCGGTGATGACGGTGGCGATGGCCTACTTCATCGAGGGGCAGGTGCCCACGAGCAGCGTGGTGGCGTCGCTGGTCGTGCTGTCATCGGGCGTGGCCATCTGCGTGTGGCAGGGCCAGGCCAGCGGCACGCTCTTCTCCATCCTCCTGTGCACGCTGAGCACGCTGGTGCGGCCCACGGCCGGCCTGTGCGGCGTCCGGCCACCCCCTGCACACGCTGGGCACGCTGGTGCGGCTCACGGCCGGCCTGTATATGTCCGGCCACCCCAAGGGTACAGCACTGCATGCTGTTGCTCCGGGCGCCACGGCGGCAGGCTGTGGGTCCGCCGCTGGCCTGTGACCTGGCCGCGCTTTGCCTCCCTGTTGCCCCGGTGAAGCGGTCCTCTGCGGGCGGCCGTGCCCGCAGACCAGCGCCGTTCTGCTTTGCCAGGCAGCCCGCACACGCCCGCATGCACGCATTTGTGTCTGCGGCGCTGCGTGGGCGGGCTTGCCAGGGCGCGTCCTGCACGGTGACGAGCGCAGCGCCTGGCGGCCTGGCACGCCCCGCCCGTTTACTAGCGCACGAGCGGGGGGCCGCGGGCGCTGAGCGCGCGCGCGCCGCGGCGCAGGCCAACGCGGCCTGCCTGTCCACGAGCGGCAAGCTGCTGACGGAGAAGGTGGACGTCATGCGGCTCACGTTCTACATCGCGCCCATCACCGCCGTCTTCATCCTGCCCATGCTGCTGCACCTGGAGGTGCGCGCCGCGTTGACCCAGCTCTGTCGGCCGCGCAGCAGCCGCCAGCAGGGCGCGTGCGCCTGCCAGTTGAGGCGGACAGGCATGACAGGCACGGCGCGCAGCCGCGCGCCTCGGTCTGCCCGGGCAGAGGGACAGGCTTACACACCGCAGCAGGCCATCCCATGGCGGACATGTGCAGTATGCCGGGCCGGGCAGCATGCTGCGGCGAGCGCCTGAGGCTGCGCGGCCGCCTGCGCCAGGCGGGCATGGCACTGGCCGCGCTGGCCGCCAACGGCAAAGCGATCGCGTACATGTTCGGCCTGAGCAGCGCGCTGGCGGTGGTGCACAACCTGGTCAACTACAAGCTGGTGCAGCACACCAGCGCGGTCTCCGCGACTGTCATTGGCGAGGTCAAGACGATCGCGCTGATCATCCTGTCGGCCTTCCTGCTCGGTGCGCGCCCGGCTGCCGCGCCCGAGGGCGCCGAGCGCTGGCAGAAGGCACTCCATGCGCCGGTGCATCTCAGCCGTCAATGTCTGGCAGAACACGTGATGCGTGCACGGCGCGGTGCGGCGCCCCGCGCCCCACGCATGCAAACCTGCCTGGGCTAGCCTGGCCCGCTGGTCGCCACGCGGCCGCGCGCGCGCGCAGGCGAGCGGAGCATCTTCACGCTGCAGCTGACGCTCGGCTGCGTGGTTGCCATGGCCGGCTTCTGCTGGTACTCGCACTGCAAGCTGTACGAGCGGCTGGGCAGCCAGGCAGCGGCCGCCAAGGACGCCGCGGCCGGCTCGCTGCCGACCGCCAAGGCGGGCGGCCTCGCCGCGTCGCTGCCGGCGAGCGGCGGCAAGTCCGCGTTCGCGGCGGCCGGCCTGCGCGGGCGCACGCAGAGCGCGTCGCTCGGCGACGAGGAGCTGTTCGGCGTGAGCAGCGGCGACGTCGAGGCCGGCGAGCAGCGGCCGCTGCTCACCAGCAGCGAGCACCGACCGCCCTGCTGAGCGGCGGGCGCGCAAGGGGGCTGCAGGCGGAGCATGCGCGTTGCGCCGGGAGCGCAGCCCCAGGAGCGCAGCACCGCATGCGGGCCGCCGGGGCCCGGCAGGGCGGGACTCTGGGTTGCATCACAGGAAGTGGAGGCTCCGAGCGTGTCATTCGCGCAGCAGTGTGCTGGTCCGACAGAGGTGCCGGGGCCTGCGCAGAGAGCCGCAGTGGCGGCCAGACGCACCCGAGCAGGCCTGGGTGCTGCTCCTGGCCCCTGCGGTACGTTGTAGTAGGGTGGGCTGCCACCTTATGGCCGGCCATGGATGCTTGCATGGCTCCGGAGCGGCGCATAGGTTCACTTCATTGACCAGGGGACTGCGGGTATGCACAGCGGCGTTGACCTCGTGCAGAATGAGCATGACAGGGCGCGGGCAGAGGAGCGGAGCAGAAGCACAGTGCGTCGCGTCGGCCTCCGCCCCAGCGTTCTGTGTTAGGCTTGGCAGAGAATATGCGACCGGGTCGGTTCTTTCCTTTGGGTTCATGGCGCGAGAGAGCAGCGTCCTTGGCGGCGCTGCCCAGGCGTCGGCGGGGAGAGCCGCTCACATTGGGCGGGCGGGTTGGTTCAGGTAGGCAGGTAGTTAGGCCTGTGGTGGCTGCACACGTCCGGAGCCTGCAGCTAGGAGCAGCGGTCTGCTGCTGCCCACGCCCACACACCTTTTGGCAAGTTTGCAAATGTTGCAACCATGCTGGCTGCTTTTCTGTGTTCCCTGTGCCCTGCTTTAGACTAGCAGAGGCGCCAAAGCAGGGGTTCCTTGGTACGGTCTGGGAGAGGGATGCTTTTGTATGGTCTGGGACGCAGCCCTGGTCGTTGGAGGGGACAGTTGAGTGTGCGGGGCATGGGATGGCAGGGTGCTTCTGTATGAGTTTTGCAGCGTGGTCACTGCTTAGAGTTGTTTTGCGCTGGCTGTCCTCACCGGCTATGCCGGTAGGGATAGGCAGCAGCGGCGCGGCTGAGATGACAGCCACGCGCCAGCGAGCACGCCCTGACACATGCACACGCGCACTGCTCGCCGGCACGTTGCGCACCCATGCACGGACGCTTGGCGAGCTTCTTCGTCCGCACTTTGAGGTACTCCCTGCTTTTGACCGGCCCCGGATTCACGTTTGTGGGCCCGCCCCGGTGGTTGATGAGGCACAGTATTATGAGTATATACCACATATGTCACATGCAGGCACTGCCCTGCCTTACTGAGCGTGCGAGGCGCTTTGGGCAAGCTACATTGCGCCCACTTGTAACAAGACCTGTGGGGAGGCAAATCGCTCAAGCCAGACACCATGCTGCACCCGCTCATGCCCCCGGCTGCCTGCGCCTTTTGTGTGTGCCGGGACTAGCATGCATGTCATATGATGTCCACCCACGGGCGGGCCATTGGTGGGCCACTTTCTATTAAGGAATCCCTGCAAACCTGCAGGTCTTGTCCGCACTCTTCAAAAAGCAAGGAGCCAGGCACGACGTCGCAGGCACAAGCGGGTAGTTGAGACACGCAAGAGCGCGCCGCGACCGTCGCCAGCTCGCTTGCTGAGTGCATTGCTGCGAGTGCCGGCATCGCTGGCCTGTAATCACTGACCCTGACACCCAGGTGCAATGCGGGGCTCCGCAACGTTTTACTTGGAGTGAGTGCGCACTGCACCAGCCAGGTACGAAGTTGCTGCCCTGCGTCTTGCCTGTGCGCAGGCAGTGCCGCCCGGACCTGGCAGTGGTGCAGCTCGCGCTGTTAGTACACAGCGGCCAGCTGCCTCCTTACGCTCCAGAGCCAGTCGGCAGTGCGTGATTTGCGCCTAGCTACCCGGCAGCTGTGCGAGACTGACAGCGCTGGCCCCGCCGACTATGCTGCGCGGCCACAGCGCCACCTTTCCGGGGGCGCGCAGGCCGGGCTGGTCGCGCAAGCAATGGCGCGGCGGCGCCTTGCAGCGCTGCCGCGGCGCCCGCTGTGCGCTTGCGTGGCAGCCGTTCTGCTGGTGTGCCTCGGGAGGTGCTCAGCGCGCGCGCTCACAGAGGCCGCCGCTGGCCCAGCCACGGCCGTGTCAGGCACCGCTTTCGGTGCCCTCGCGGGCGACGGAGGCGGCGCAGCAGCGGCACCGGGCTCGGCAGCCGCTGCGGCCTTGGCGGCCGCGCGCGGCGCGCAGGGGAGCTTGCTGACCACATACTCGACGGCTGAGGGCGCCCAGCCAGCGGGGCTGGCGCAGCCGCGCTACGCGCGGCTGCCAGCCACCGGCGAGGGCGCGGCAGCCGAAGGCGCGGGGCCGCCAGTCGTGCAGCGGAGTGCGGCCTCCTCTCCGGGCGCCGGCAGCGCCAGCACGCCCGCAGACGCCCCGGGCGCTCCCGCGATGGCGTCGGGCGTTCAGACGCCCGCCGCGCCGTCGCCCCTGGCAGCCGCCGCCGACGGCCCCGCCGCGCAAGCCGCCACCGGCAGCTCCGCGGTCGCCGGCATCGCTGCGGGAGTCGCGCCGGCGCGGACCGGCGCCCAGCAGCCCGGCGCGAGCGCGCATGCGCCTGCGTTGCCCGGCGGGGCGGGCTCCGTGGACGAGGGCGAGCCGGCGGCGGCGGCCGGCGACCGCGCGGCCGCGCCTGCGCCCGCGGCGGGCTCGGCGGTGCTGGGGTACACCACGGGCGCGCGCGCATCGGGCGCGGACGTGGGCGCCAGCCAGACAGTGACGCTGCTGGCGCCGCGCAGCGGCGGCGGCGGCCAGGAGGCCGCCGCGGCGCGCCGGCGCGCCGGCGCGCAGGGCCCCAGCGCCGGCCTGCCGGGCGGCAGCTACTCGCAGCCGGCGCTGCACAAGGTCGGCGCCTTCCAGCTGGCCGCCATGCAGGCGCGGCCTCGGCCCCCGCGCGCCTGTCGCGCCCCCCGGTCTGTCGGCGTCGCAGGAGTGGGGTGAGGATTGGGGAGTGAACGTTGAGAGCGTTTCATCCATCGTGCCGGCAAACCCAGCAAACACGTGAGGTGGTGGCCATGCAATGTGCGCAAGCCCATGCATGCACGCTGCAGGGCTGCTGCGCCGGCGCGCACCGTCATTCACGCGCTGGACAGCGCCACTCTCTTTCCCCTGCACTCCTGCACTACACCGCACGAGCTCAATGCGAGCAAGTGCATGAATGCGCAGGCGTCCCGTGCAAACGCAAATGCGGCGGCCGCGGCAACGACGGCAGCCCAGGCCAGCTCGCCAGCGACGGGGGACGCCACTGTGACGCTGTCGGATGGCACGCCCGCCGTGCGAATCCCGGTCAAGCCCACGGGCACCAGCCGGCGCACCGTCGCGCAGGCGCGCGCCTGCGGGTGGCCGCATGCGCCTCGCCTCGCAGCGCCCCGCCGCTGTGCCTGATCATGGCAGCCATGGATTGAGCCGCGTCGCCGCAGCATGGCACGCTGCGCGCGCCAAGCGCGCCCAGCCTTCCCGGAGGTTGGCAGACCCTGGCGGAGCAGTGTCCTCTCATATTGCGAGGACAAAAGCCTGGCAGCTGCGCGCGCGCTCAGCAGTGCTCGCAGCGCCGCCTGCCGGTGTCACGCGCATGCAGCGTCCTGCGCCGCACTCACCGCTCGCTGCGTCCCGGGGGCCAGGTGAATGCGGACGCCCCGACGTACCAGACGCCGGCGGGCACGCGCTTCCGCCCACACCTGGCCACCGACACGCAGCAGAGCGCGGCGGCGTCCGGCAGCTCCCAGCAGAGCGCAGCAGCGTCCGGCAGCTCCCAGCGCAGCCCGAGCGCGCCCGCCACGGCCGGCTCCCAGCGCAGCCCGAGCGCGCCCGACACGGCCGGCGCGGGCGGCAGCGCCAAGGCGCGGCGCCGCCGGCAGTCCCTCCTGTCTGTGCATGCAGCGGCCTGGTGGCTGGGCGCGTCGGGGCGCGCCCGCGGCGCGCCGGGTGCTGTGGGAGAGCATAGCGTCAGGATAGGGTGTGCGCCGCAGGCGCTGGCGGGCAGCACCAACATCGTGAGCACGCGCAACCTGGACAACGAGCTCATCAGCGGCGACTACATCAGCGTCATCAACGGCGTGCGCATCTCCACGCCCTTCTTCGGGACCGCGTACAACTTCTGCATCGGTGCGCGGAATAACGTACCAGCGCCTGGCCTGGCGCATGGGTATGAAGTCTTGCTGCAGGTGACTCGTGTTTGCCGTCAGCGACGCTCGCTTGTCAGGTAGAAGGCGGCTGGAGTGCCTGCCTTTCAGAGGAGCGCAGCAAATTTACCCTTTTCATGGCGCCGGGCCAACGCGGGCGGGTGGCTGAGGGGCGCGCGCTCGCGCGCATACGCCAGACCGCTTCTTCGGCAGCTTCCCCAAGGTCGGCATCGTCATCCCCAACGCGGCCGTCTGGCTGCTGCCCGACTTTTACGAGCTCGGCAACGCGCTGAATATGGTGATCGACGTGCCCACCATCCTGCCGCACGGCACGCGCATCGACACCACTTCTGATGGCTTCCTCCTCTGGCTGCCCTCCAGTGCGCCCGCGCATTCTAGCCTCACTGCGGCCCCGCCGCCCTCGCCTCCCATGCGGCTCATTTCAGCCGGGGACTCACTGCCTGCCTGAGATGCCCAGCTGTGCTGCCTGCAGCTGCATCCCGCCTGGCCCTGGTCCAATGGATGGGGCGGGGCCTCGTCCCTGCCGCATTGTCACATGCCGCTATGCGCTCTCGCTCACGGGCCCCCTAGCTCCTTGACGCGCGCCCACGCAGCGCCTCATGTCACACACCAACCAACCGCTGTGCGCACGGGGGCGCGCAGTCCAGCCCTCGGAAGTGCCAAACTTTGGTTTCAGGTGCGGCCCGGCGCTCTGTGTACCTGGTGCTCCTGCTGCACGCCTGCGACCCGCGCAGCCTGAAACCCCGTGCGCATGCAGGTATGGCATCCAGATCGGCCAGGCGTTCGGGTTTGATTTCGGGTACGGGATCCTCCGGAGCACCTGCTCCGTCACCTTTGGGGTCGTCTAGCTAAAGTGGCGCAGCCAGTGGTCGCGCATGCGCCTGGCGGCGCAAGTCTGGCGGTGCCTGCGCACTGAAGGAGTGGCAGGCGCGCACCTGGACGCGAAGCGGTGCTGCAGAAACATGCGAGCACGCATGCGGTGTTCTGCTGGTCATTGTGACCTGCTCTGTGGGTGGCGCTGCAGTGAGGGCGTTACACATCACGGCAGCAGAGGCATGTCAGCGTGTGTGGAGGGACTGTGCTCGCCGCGATGGTGCATTCATCGCGAGCTGCCCATGTCCGCGCTGAGTGCCCGGCCACTCAAGCTGCGCGCGCGCCGTTTGCGCACGTGTTTCCGCCAGGCTGCACCATGCTTGCCTTTGTATGATTCAGCACCCGGACGTATGCGCATGGGCCCGCTGCATGCTTGTGTGCCAAGCTTCGGCTGAGTTGATCTGCAATGCATAGCCCTGCTCCAGGGCTGCGCCCGTCACAGCCAAATGCTGATACACGGCTGAAATTCACTTAGTCACTCACTCGCTGCACTGCCGGAGGACTTGGCGAAGCTCCCCGGCACACGTGCTTGCAAGATATACGCGGTGATGATAGGTTCTGCGCAAGTCTCAAGCACATGCCGCTCCTTCATGTTGCACGCCAGGGCAGCTAGCTACTAGCATGGAGGGCTTGCGCTGAAGGCGACTAGAAACATGATCCCTGGGTCAATGTCTGGCACCACACCAGGCGTGCCCGCGCGTCATTGCATTCATTCGAGGCGCCAGCACCGCGAGTGTAACTAGCCGTCAGTATACCTTGCAATACACGCGTCAGTCCAGGTTCATGCTCGCACAGAGTGAGGCACTGTCCGAGTGCAGCCTGCAGCCTCAATGCCGTGCACGGCAACGCCGTGCCCACTAGCAACGACCTTCAGAACCCACACGGAGACAATGGCCGCACAGGCACCGAGTGCAAGCGGTCACTGGCAGCACGCGCAAGGTGTCAGCCAGCCCTGTTGCATTTGCCGCACAACAGCAGCCAGCCACAAGACTGCAAGTGCTGACATGCACGTGCTTTCAGCCCTTACAGGCCCAGGCGAGCCTGCACATGCAGACCTCCCCCGCCCTCCCAACGTCTCTCAGTACATGCCGTCCACCTGCGTCGAGAGCGCGCCCGCGCGCTGCTCCTTGCGGTGCTTGCGCGCCTGCTCCAGCGCCGGCTTGAGCCCAAACGTGCGCTTTATCCAAGTTGCCACCCGCACTGCCACGAAAGGCGTGCAGCCAGTCAGCGCACAGCTGGGCGACGCGAGAGAGGGGCCAGGCCCGGCCAGCGCGGCCCGCACCTTCCACCGTGCGTATTTGGGGCACGAGCGTGCGGATGTTGCGCGCCGGCAGCCAGTCGCCCAGGCCTTGGCCCCACACCAGCGTGTGCTCGTCGATGACGCCGTGCACCCAGCACTCGCGCAGCACTGAGATGTTGCAGGGCCCTCGCGGCACGCTCAGCCGGTCTCTGTAGTACCTGCGCCTCAGCGAAACAGCTGTGTGCACGCAGAGCGACCGAGCCGGGGCACCGCAGTGCAATGCCGACCCAATGCTGGCCGCTGCCGCGCTCCGCGCACCATACATTCTTCACAGTGCACTCGCGGATGAAGTCGTAGTGCTGCCGGTCCTCCAGCGTGAGCTTTGGTCGCCTGGCGGGCGGCTCAGGCTTTGCGGGGGCCGCGGGCTGTGCGTGTGCCGCGGCCACCGCGCCGGGCTGCGCTGGAGCCTTCTTCTTCACGCGCCGCTTCTTCTTCCCCTCGCCCGCCGGCCCAGGCGCCTGCGGGTCGGCCATGCCTGCCGGGTGCAGGCCGCGCTGGGAGCGCCTGCCGCGCCAATGCTCGCCGGAGTCCTGCCTGCTGCCACTCTGCCAGGCCCCGTCCACGCGCGACTTGAAGGTGATCCTAGAAAAGCGTCAAAGAGTGCGAGACTTGGATCTGTCAAGGCGCAGCCACCGCCTCGAAGCCCCTCGCAAGCCCTTTCGAGGAGCCTGCTCAGCACTTTACACAGCGGCTGGTAAGGTAAACTCGGTGAGCACTGCAGAGCGCTGCGCAGCCAAAACACTCTTTCCGACTGGTGTTGACACTTTGCCATACAAGTCACAGCTGTGCTCAGCCCTCGCAGCGCGTGTGCATTGCGAGCGCATGCTGAGCCGGCTGTCGCAGATAGGCAGCGCTCGGCGCTCGGCCGCGCAAGCACTCGCGCGCGCGCAAGAAGCGACGCAGTGCTGCAGCTTTGCAGCAGGGGCTCACAAGCCTCGCAGAAGGCACAGGGAGGAGCCTGCAGGCAGCGCTGCGGCTCCCGAGCAGCGCATCGTGCCGGGCAGCCCTGGCGGTGGGCTTGCCGAGCGCCCCGCAGGCGCCCTCGCAAGCGCGCAGCAGGAGGAGTGGACGCCGGTCCGGCACGAGTCCGGGCAGGTCTACTACTGGAACAAGAGAACTGGTAAGTGCTTTGGGATCTCGGTCTGCAGGAGCAGCCCTTGCCTCGGGCACGGCTGATAGAGCAGCTGCGGGAGCGGCCGCGCAGGGGTGACCACGCAGCTGGGCGCGCCGCACCCCCTGCACGCCCCGCCCGGCAGCGGCGTGGGCGGCCTGCTGGGCCTGGTCGCCGCCGGCGCGGGCATCGGGCTCACCTTTGCGCTGATCGGGCGCCTCTTCTGAGCCGCCCGCAGCCGCGCGCCGCGGGCTGGCATGCATGAAGCAGCTCCCCGGCCCCGGCTGGCGCGTGCCGGGCCGGGGCGCTGCGCCGCGCCCACGCCCGGCCGTGACGCCCGTGCTGCCCGGCGAGGAGCGCTGGCTGCACCCGCCCGCGCCCGTCACGGGCGACGCCGGGCCGGCCGCGGCGCTGCTGAGGAAGGCGCTGAGCGCGCCGCTGCTGCCGGCGCAGCAGCAGCAGGTGCCGGCGCCTGCGCGGCTGTGCCGCTGCGATGCTGCCTGCCCCTGTGCCCGTGTGTTTGCTGAAGCGCTGCTGAGCCAGTGCTGCCTGGTCCGCTTAGGCGTGCGGCGCGCTCCGCCATACGTGCGCTCGCTGGCGCGCCAGCCCCCATGACGAGCGGGCGCGGCGCTGGCGCGCGCAGGTCGCCCAGGCCCTAGCCGCAAGCGCGCTCTCAGCAGACGGGGTGGACGCCGCGAGCGTGCCGGCGCTGGTGGAGGCTAACCCCGTGATCGCCGGCGAGGTGCGCACGCTCGCGGCGCTCCCTCGGCGTGTGCAGGGCTGCACGAGAGGTGGGCAGAGCGTGTGTGGGCACGGGGAATGTGCCGGGCTCGGGGCGACAGGGGGCGCCCGCGCGCCTGGGGCGGCGCGCCAAGCAGGGGAGTTGGCATGCGCCTGGTTGATGCGGCGCCGCCACGCCTGGCAGCCCACGCGAGCTTTGGCACGGCGCCGCCGCGACTGGGAGACGCGCGCAAGTTTTTGAGAGCCGACCGCTGCCTGTCTGGGCGGCTGGTGCCAGGAGCGGGCGGGTTTGGCAGTCTTGAGCCGGCTGAGCAGGTTTGCTCAGGAGCAAGCGCACAGGCAGTGCTTGGCGCGGGCGCCCTTGGCAGCGGCGAGCGTGCAGGCTGCCTCGGCTGCAGCCCGCTCATGCGCGCGGCAGGCGCTGCGGCAGCTGGCTGCGCGCGGGCGCGGCGGCGGCCACCTGGCCGCGCTGGCGGGCATGCCGCCGAGCCTGCGCGGCATGGAGGTGGTTGGCCGCCTGGCCGCGGCCGCCGCGCTCCCGCCCGCGCTCCTGCACCGCTATGTCGCCAACGCCATGGCCTGCTGCCAGGCCGCCCAGGCGCGGCGCCCCGCCCGCGCCGCCCGCCAGGCGGCGCAGGCCTGGCGGCGGGCGGCCGGCACGCGCCGGGCTCGGGCCGCCCGCACGCCCGCTGCGCAGGGCGCGCCCCGCGCGCCCGTGCGCCCGACGCCCGCTCGCCGCGCGCAGGACAAGGGCCTGCAGAGCCGGCTGGCGCGGCTGGTGTGCATGTTCCTGCAGAGCCTCATCAGGAACCGGGTCGTCAGTGTGCAGGCGCGCGCGCCATGCCCGCGCGCGCCTGTACCGCCGCCCCCGGCTCCCATGCACGGGGCCGCGCGCTGTGTGATGCGCACGGTGTGCCGCGCATGACCCTGACCACACCTAGTGTAATCCTACCTTAACCCTATCCTAACCATACAAATGCGCGCAGGAGCTGTACCTGGAGGTGCAGGCGTTCTGCTTGCCTTCTCGCGCGTGCGCGAAGCCGCGGGGCTCTTCCGGCTGCTCAAGGCGCTTGAGACAGGCGCGCGCCTGGCGCGCATGCTCTGCAAAGCCGGCCAGGCCCCGCGGGCGCGCTCAGCCGCGCGCGCGCTGCCGTTGCAGACCGCGGCGGCGCGGGCCTGGTGAGCGGCGTGGCGGCCGGCGACCTGGCCGACGCGGCGGGCGGCGCCGACGCGCTCTAGGCGCTCTCGTCCGCCTGTCAGTGTGTGGGCGGCCGAGCCGGGCCTCGTAGCGGCCCTGCGCTGAGTGCGCGGGAGGCCAGCGCTAGCAGACACTGTAAGTAACTACAGTCCTGCAAGTTTGTCCGGCGGCTCAGGCCGGCAGGGGTGAGCTAAGTGGTCGGTGTGAGTGCTGCTTAGCAGTGGCGGCCAAACAGGTCTTGACACGTGATGCAGATGTAAATGAGGGAGGTGTTGGTAGCATACAGCAATTGCATTAAAAGCAGGCAGAGGCACTGCAGCAGCTTACAAGCAGTCTCTGTCCACCGCCTTGCCGTGGTGGTTGGACTCTATACCTGACATGGATAGGCTCAGAATCACCCCTCAAGGTAGGCTCGCACGCCCGTACAAGAGAGCATGCATACATTCTTGCGTACTCTGTGTGGCCGCTACTGGCCCTAGCCGGGATAGCCGACCTAGGCACTAGCCCCTGTGCAAACCGACACACTGCGACGCCGCACCTACACGGCGCAGAGGCGCCTAGGACACCACTTGCTCGGGCGGCCCTGCGCAGCCCGGCAGGGCGCCGCCGGGCAGGTCCGGGGCCGCAGCCCACGCTGGGGCCCCGTCCTCGGCGCCGCCCATGCCCACATCACCAGGATCACCGAGCTCTGCCTGCGCCCTGCCGTCCGCCCCCGCGTCCTCCGGCTGCAGGGCGCCGGCCTCCCCGCCGTGCCCGTTCGCGGCGGCGCTGGCTTCCCTCGCGGCGGCCTCCTGCGCCGCCGCGCGTGAACGCTTTCTTTCCAGGTCAGGAGCAAGCTTTGCTTGCATGTGAGCAGACTCCAACAGCCCCGCATTCTGATGGAACCTGCCGCCAGGCACATGCGCTGAGCGCGCTGACAGCAAACCCTATGACCCTGTGCGCCGCGCTTCCCCAGCCGCCCGCTGCACGCCGAGCACACGCGAACGCCCAGCTGGCCGCATGACAGGCGGCTGCGCGACGTGCGTGCAGCCTGTAGCCGCGCCCTCTGCGCCCAGCCGAGCAGGCCCGGCATGCGTGGCAGCGCAGGCCGGCGCGGGGCGCTCGACCACGGCCACGCGCACCGGGGGCCGCCGCGCGTCCAGACTGCTGGCCCGCGACGGCTCCGCGCTGCTGGCGCCCCGGTCCTCGCTGCTGCCGTCCCTGCCGGTGAGGCCGCCGCGTGCGGCGTCGCGGCGGCGCCGTGTCTCCACCGCCAGGATGTCCGACGGCAGCGGCGGGGCCGCAAACGCGGAGCGCCCGCGCCGCTTGCCCAGCTGCGCCTCCTCCGCCGCCGACAGCCTGCGGACGGCGCGGCCACCTTTTGAGACATTTGGCGGAGTGTTCGGCCCTCGCCATGGCCGCGCAGGCAAGCAGGCGTGGTCAAGCAGTGCGCCGCCGTGAAGCAGAAACCCGGGCGTGCTGCCCGGGGGCGCTCGTCACGAGCGGACCACGCACAGCCTGTAGGTTCGTCCAGTCCCCGCATGCAGCATGCGGCGCTGCAGCGCTGCTTGGTGCGGCTTCGATAGGGCGGCAGCAGAGGCGCGCAGGCCGCACCGCGGCGGCTCCTCCCAGGCCAGCCGCGGGCGCGCAGAGTCGCGCGCCTCGCCGCGCAGCGCGCTGCGCAGCATTGCGTCGTACGCCTGCCCGCTGTAGTCCACCGCCTTGCGCGCGCGCCGCGACCTGCGCGGCCCGCGCGCCGCTCGCGCACCCCGAGCCGGCCAGCTCTTTGCTCTGGCGCGGGTGTCGCTCTGGCGCGTCGCGACGCCTGCTCATGACCCCGTTCAATCAGCTCGACACCGCAGCATACATGGGGCACGCGTGACACGGACGGCGGCCGGGGGAGCAAAATAAATATTGCGGCAGGCTGAGCATGGGGCAGCCGCGGCCGCGCCTGCCCAGGCCGGCCTGCGCGTCCAGCGCGGCCGCGCGCAGCGCAGCCAGGCGGTCGGCGGCCACGCGCGTGCGCTCCTCGGCCGCCCGCCGCTCCTGCAGCGCCGGCAGCAGCCGCTCCAGCAGCTGCGCGGCGGCCATGGGCGGGTGTCAGAGCAGGGTTAGGGTGTGCCTACCCTATGTAAGCGTCCAGCAGCTGCGCGGCGCGCGCGCGGCGGCATCGGGAGCGCCTCCGTCTGAGCGCGGCTGGGGTGGGCCCGCTCGCACTGTGGCCTGAGTGCACGTCATGCAGCGCCGGGCTGTCTGCATGCACGGCAGCGCGCGGCGACCGAGCGGGCAAGGACCGCTGGTCGCGTGGCTGGCGGGCTACGTCTGCCAGGGCGTCCCTGGGTTATCGCCTAACCCAGTCAGCATGGCCCAACGTTAGGGCTACCCTCGAAACGGTGTCTGCACCGCGCGGCGGGGCGGGCCGGGGTCCGCCGCGCGCCTGCGTGGCAAGGCGCTGCTCGGGGCGCTGCTTGTTGCGGCGCAGCCGCTCGCCGGCCGCGCGCAGCGCGTCCGCGTCGCCCGCCAACAGCTCCCACGCGCCGGCCGGCGGCGGCGGCGCGCGCTTGCCGCGCGCCTTGCTGCCGCGGCCCTTGGCCGGCGCGGGCGCCGTGGGCGCCTCCCGGTACAGGCGCACATCGCCTGCGGCGCCGGGGCCAGGTGGGGCGCGCGCGCAGCCAGCGCCACCCCACCACGCCTTGGAAGAGGCGCGCGCGCATAAAATGGCGCGAGAGCCACGCACGTGCGGCGCCCGCGGCCGGCGCGGGAGCGAGCGGCGGCGAGCGCGCCGGGCGCGGCGCCGGCGCGCGGGCGCACCGGTGGCGCGGCCCAGGTCCAGGTACCAGTAGGTGAAGCCGCTGCTGTCCGTGCCCAGCGGCGCGCGGCGGAAGTCGGCCAGCGCGGGCGGCGGCGGCTCGCCGCGCCTGACCGCGGCCGCCGCCGCGCGCGCGGGCTGCAGCGCGGCCTCGATGCGCTCGCGCACGTCCTCGCGGTCCAGCCGCGCCTCGCACAGCGCCTTGAGCGCCAGCAGCCTGCGCCCGCCCGGGTCAGGCCGGGCCTGTCTTGGCCCGCTCACAGCGCCGCGGCAGCGCTGGCGCGCACAGGCTGAGCCAGGAGGCGTGCTGGCGGGGCGGATGCCGCTGCCGCACGCGCTGCGGCACCATGCCCATGCGCTAGGCGCGCGGCGAGCGCGGCGGCGGAGCGGGGGCGCGCGGGGCGCGCGGGACGCGCCGCTGCATGGCGGGCAGGCGCGCGTACTCGAGCGCCTCCTGCCCGCGCGCCGCCGCGAACGGCGGCCGGCCGGGCACGCCGCCGGCCTGCCAGGCCGCGCGCAGGCGGTCCGATAGGCGCGTGGCCCAGTTACGCGTTGTCAGCTCGCTGCGCGTGCTGATGCCGCGCAGCAGGCCCTGCGCGCGCGCGCGCGCGGCCTGAGCGCGGCGCCCGCTCGCCGGCACGCGCGCGGCGGCCCACGCGCGCGGCAGCGCGGCGCGGCATTGCGCCGCATGGCCAACGGCGCTACGCGCTCGCGGCCTGCCGCTTAGGTTCAGCAACCCTGACCCTAGCCGCGGTGGCGCACCACGTGCAGGTCGGCCAGCACGCCAGGCCCGCCGGGCGACAGCACGAGCGCGGCCTCCAGCTCGGCCGCGGAGCAGCGGCGGTCGGGCAGGCCCAGCTGGGCGTGGAACACCTCCAAGAACTCCAGCACGCTCGCCAGCTCCCACGCGCCGCGCAGTGCGCCGCGCTCCGCCGCCTCCTCCGCCGCGCTGCGCGGCCGCTCCAGCGCTGCGCGCCGCGCGCCGCGCATTGGCCGGCGTCCGGCGGGGCGGTCATGCACCCGCTCGCCGGCCCCGCACTGAGCCTTGCCGGTCAGCGGAGCGCGCGCGCGGCGCGCCCCGCCACCCGCGATGCGCACAGGCGTCGCCCGAGCGCCCCGCGCCGCCGGCCGTGCCGCAGGAGGGAGCGCGGGCGGGCGCGGCCGCGGCGCACCTGGGGCCTCGCCGCTGCTGGCCGGCGCGTCGTCCGCCTGGCCGCTGCTATGCGCGCTGCCCTGGCGCTCGCCGTCGGCCGGCAGCTGCCGCAGCTTCTGCAGCATGTGGCTGTCGCCCGGGTCGACGCGCGCGCGCTTCCCCTGGTGACTCAGGCCGTCGGCCTGGCGCTTCCTGGCGAGAGCGCGGGCCGCCGTCATGCGCGCGCAGAGCCGCCGGCGGCGGACACCATGAAAGCAGGGCCTGCGCGCTCCTCAACCAGCAGACACCTTCTGTCGCAAAGCGGCAGGTCTGAGAGCGGGCTGCTGGGCTGCACGCACCCGCGCGACGCGCCCAGGTCGCTGCCGTTGCTGCCGGGGGAGTCGTCCGCGGCGCTGCCATCCGCGGGGCCCCGCCGATCGCGGCCCTCGCAGTCGCTGCCGTCTGCATAGTCGCTGTCGCTGCCGCTGTGCTCCTCCTCGACCTCAGACAGCGCCACGCTGGGCCCGCTGCGCCCGGCGCTGTCCTGTGCGCCATCCGCAAACAGCGGCATGCCGGGCGCCCGGGACGCGCAGCGCGGCACGCAGCCCCCGTTGGCCTCCATGCTGCCGGGCGGGCTGGCGCCCGTGCGCAGCCCGAGGGGGCTCGCCCTCCGCGGCGCCCGGGTCCTGCCGGCCACGGAGCTCCCCGCGCGTCAGCACTTATCGGGCAGGCTTGCGCGGCGCGCGCCAGTGCGCGCAGGCAGCTCGCAGCGGCCGGGCTCGGCACGCGAGAGGGGCTCCCAGCACAGCGCTGCCTCAGCCTCGGGAGCTTCCCCAAGGACGCCCCTGCGGCTCTGTGCGCCGCCCCGACCTCCCGCAGCCCACGCTCCTGACTGATCGGCACGTGCTCTCAGCCCTGCCCTGCTTTCCCCGCGCCAAAGCGCACCAGCACTCAGGCCAAGTGGTGCCTGTGACGGTCCAGAGGTGCCGCTGCAGACACGCGCTCCGCCTGCGTGCCGTGAAGGAGCGATCACCGCTCCGGCAGGCGCGCGCTGTCCTTTGCTAGACAGCTGCACAAGGCGCGAGGCCACTTCACTCCGCGCGTCGCCTCGCAGCTGCGAGTGCAGGCGTACCAGCTCCACGGCTCGGAGCTCAGCTCCGCTTCGAATTCCTTGTGCCCGTGAGGGTGTTGGACCCTAGCGGGGCCCCCACGGGCGCCCGCGCTTCTCCTCGTCCTGCTGCCGAAGGCGCAGAGCTCCCCTGTTCCACAGTGGCTTGGGTGTCTTGCGGCACTGGTTTTGAGGCCGCGCTCAGCCTGCAGGCCTGGAGTGCGCGGCGTGAGGCAGGGAGCGCGAGCGCGCTCGGTGCTCCTGGCGCACAGGCCGCACGCGGCGCATCATGAGCCGGGGGCTGAGCCACCACAAGCCGGACGACGAGTGCGCTGGCCCGCGCTCGGGGGCCTGGCGCACGTGCGCGCGCGGCGGTGTGCGGTGCCTCTGACGCCCGTGTGCCGCGGCCGGGGCGGCAGCTACGACTACCTGTTCAAGGTGGTGCTGATTGGCGACTCGGGCGTGGGCAAGTCAAACCTGCTCAGCCGGTTCACCAGGAATGAGTTCTGCCTGGAGAGCAAGTCCACCATTGGCGTCGAGTTCGCCACTCGGAGCATCCAGGTGCGAGGCTGGTGCTCAGGCCCGGCGGGCCTGCAGCCCCGGATCGCAGGCAGCTGAGACGGGGCGGGGCCACAGGTCGACGGGAAGACGATCAAGGCGCAGATTTGGGACACAGCCGGCCAGGAGAGGTACAGGGCCATCACCAGCGCGTACTACCGCGGGGCGGTGGGCGCGCTGCTCGTCTACGACATCACAAAGCAAGGTCTGGCTGTTCTCAGGGCGCGTGCGCTTGCATGGCAGGCGCCTGGCGTGGCAGTGGCGCTCGGCGCTCAGCGTGAGCGGCGCAAGGCGCGCCGGTGACTCGGGCACCTTCCGGGGCGCCCCGGGCGGCCCGGCCGCCCCCCGCAAAGCGGCGGGGGGCATGCCCCGCGCGTGTTGCAGGCCGCCTGATGAAAGTCCACCTGCGCGCAGTGACGTTCGAGAATGTCGAGCGGTGGCTGAAGGAGCTGCGGGATCACGCGGACTCCAACATCGTCATCATGCTCGTCGGCAACAAGAGTGACCTGCGGCACCTGCGCTCCGTGGCCACCGACGACGCGCAGGCGCGCTCCCTGCGCTCCTCTCCAGCCACAGTCCTGGCAGTCGGCGGGCGGTCCGGGCCGATTGGCTGCGGCTGCACGGGCTGATTCGCCGCGGCTGAATGACGCGCGGTGCAGCTGAAGCGCGTGCGTCACGCGATGCAGTGGATTGCCGCCACGGCGCCGGCTCCTGCACTTGACAAAGGGTCCCGGCGCGCAGGCGTTCTGCGAGAAGGAGGGGCTTTCGTTTATCGAGACCAGCGCGCTGGAGAGCACGAACGTAGAGATGGCGTTCCAGAAGATCCTGACCGAGATCTACCACATCGTCAGCAAGAAGGCGCTGGCGGCCGAGGACAGCGCGCCGCGGCCGGGCGAGGGCACCAAGATTGTGGTGACCGAGCCCGTCAGCGAGACGACCAAGAAATCGTCGTGCTGCGGCAGCTGAGGCGCTCGCGCGCGGCGCCGGCGCGCGCGCCTGCGGCGCCGAGCGCAACGCGTGCGCGCGCGCGCGCGTGCGCCGCGGGGTCCGGCGCAGGCCTGCGTGGACTGCCTTCTGGTGGGGTAGCTGGGGGACAGCGTTGGCTGTTGGCGGGCGCATGCAGCTGGGACGCTTGGGTGGGTGCGGCAGCTGCGGCTTGTGTAGGTGTGGAGCTGCGGGCGGCTTGGGTTGTCATCATGAGCGCAAGCGAGGGCGCGGCGGCGCGCGTCTGCACCGGGGCTGGGCCGGCGGGTGCGGCGGCGCTCGATCTGGGCGCCTCGGCGTGTGCACGGCCGCGAGCTGTGACGTTCAGACCGGATAGCGCTCTGCTTGTGCGCGGGTGTGCTTTCCTGCAGAGTGCCATCAACTTGGTCTGATGCTGCAGTGTGTGTATTATAGACTCCGTTTTGTCCGGTGGAGGGACGGCGCCAGGCGCGGACTTCTGTTCTAACGGCGCCCGAGTTGTTGTAGATGTGGGTGCACCCCGCGCGTCAAAAACAGGGCATACAGCACGATGCAAGAGTGTGTTGGGGCCGCATGCCGTCTTGCCGTCTAGACAGTATGATCCACCAGGCGTCTAGAGGCAAGCTTGCATGCACCAGGCTCCTGCCTGCAGCGTCTAGCGCCGCAGCACATGCGCACGGTCCACACACCACGTACACAGGCGCGCTCACGCGGCGCAAGCCATGGGGCCGCAGCCGGGCGGGCAGCCGCAGGTGCCGCTCTCCGCCAGGGACGCCAAGTACTGGTTCCGAGCACAGGGTTCTTCTGCACCGGGTGCGCAGGGCCTTGGTGCGGATGGCCGTGGCACGCCTGAACTGAAGCGCACGCGCGTGCGCAAAGAGCACAAGCGGCGGCTGCATGATGGGACCGCCCCCTCCCGCGACGTTAAGCAACCCTCCGCGCATGCATGCACTGCACACTCATCGCCCCTCTTCGCTTTTCATGCGATGCAAATCGCGCAGATGTATGTGCCCCAGCGCTGTGGCATGCCCTTCATTCTGCATGCATCTCCTTGTGCACCGCGATCTCAGCCTCAGCAGAGGGGTCACAGAAGTGCAGTGGTGCCAAGCAATGCGGGACCACAGCGGCCTGCTCATCATGTGTGCTGTATACATGGCATGGTGAGCTATGGGTCGCCTTGCATGCGCATCGTGTCATTGTAGTCTGGAGCCATACCACTGCTGCAGTATGGTACCGCTAAGTGCCCCGTCTTGTTACATATCCATCCACTCAGCTGGGGGGGTGTGCGGCCTGTGCTTTTTAAGGTGTCTGAGGGGGGCAGGATCACAGCAGCCAACCAGTTCGGCCGTAATAACTTACTAGGTCGGCACACAGCTCGGCGCACCAGCAGCAGCATGCATTGCAGCAGAAAGTGCGGCGCACAAAGCCAGCAGGCATACTACGACACACAGCATCAAAGCAACGCAACCCCCCAGATCCTAAAATCCACTTTGCGGGCCCGGTCTGCAGCACCACGCCCGCAGACTGACCGCCGCACAGCGCATGCGCACGCAGCGCCCCAGCTCCGGCTGTGCATACCCGCATCCGCTCGCGCCAAGCGCCGAGCGCACGAGGCGCCTACACAGCCACATCCGCCAGGGGCGCGCGCGACGCATCGTCGCTCGGCCGCGCCGCGTCCTCGCCCGGGTCCACCGGGCTGCTGCCAAAGCCGTACCCCAGCGACGACCCGCTGTTCTTGCACAGCGCCTGCGGCCCGTCCGCGCACAGTCAGGCCCTCCACGGCCGCGCGCCGCAGCCTTGCACAAGGGGTTGGGTTAGTAGCTACCCTATAGCGGGTAGCGGGTCCTGCCCCATGCCCTGATGCGCCGCGCCGCCACGGGCTTGCGCCCACGCCACAGCATGCAGGACCCGGGGTGCCCCGGCGGAGGGCAGCGCGGGCCGCCACACGGCCGCCGCGGGGCGCCGCGCCTGCAGCTCCATGAGGTGGTTGCGCCGGAAGCTCTGGATGGCCTCCTGCACGTCGTCCGGCGGCATGTTGAGCTGGCTCAGCACCGCGCTCGCCAGCTGCAGGCCCGGCTCCAGCGTCTCGGGCACCACCGCCGTCGCGCCCGCCTGCGCGCGCGCGCACCCGCGCGCGCTAGCCGCGCCCCCCGGAACGTCGGGCGCCGGGCGGCCAGCCCTCGCGCTGGCCCGCCGCGCGCACGGCGCTGGCTGCGGCAGGCCGGCCGGGCCGCGCATTGCGACAGCCGGCGGTAGCAGAGGCGCGGCTGCAACCAGGCCAGGTATACCATACACCCTATACAAACCCTACATCCCTACATCCTCACACCCTACAACCCACACCCTACACCAACGCGGCGCGGCCCGCGCCTTCTCCAGGTTGAGCCCGTGCATCACGTCGTGCGCGCGCACGTAGCTCTTGACGTGCGGGAAGTGCTTGTGCAGCGCCCAGACGGAGCGGTAATTGGCGCCCGGCGTGTCCAGCGTGATCACCGCGCACGCCGCGCGGTGCGCGCCCAGGCTGTGCAGCACCGCCGGGCTGCCCGCGTCGCCAAAGTAGACCGGCAGGTCGAGCGCCTTGCCCGCCTGCGCGCGGCCGCGGCGGTCGGGCGCGCGCCCCCCCGGCCGCCGCCGGCGCCTCGCGCACAGGCCGCCTCTGGCGCAGCCGAAGGGGATGCCCAGCGGGTGGCGCGCCGCCTATGCACGCACTGGCAGGGCAATGCCGAGCCGTGGCAGCACAGCAGATCGCCAGGTCTTACCGGCGCCAGACGGGCGCCGGCCTCGTGGGAGAGCGGCGGGTCGCGCCTGCACTTTGTCCACGCGCACGTCGACCGCCACAAAGGGGATGAGCCGCTCGGCCAGCAGCTGCCCGATGGTCTGCCCCACGCGCCCGAAGCCGCAGATAATGACGTGGCCGCGCATCTCCTCGACCTCGCCCTCCGTCGCTTGCAGCGCCTGCGCCCCGGCGCGCGCGCTCGCGCCGCGAGGGCCCACCGCCGCACGCCGCCCAGCGTCGCGCGGGGCGGCGACAGAGGCTGCTGGCCGGGCGGGCCGCACCGCCGGCCGCAGCCCCGCACACCGATATCGGCGGCGCCCCGCGCTGCGACATCCCCGGCCCACCCGCGCCGGGCGCCCCGCGGCAGCCCCAGGCAACCCCTGCCGGGCCGGGGCGGGCGCGCGGCGCGGGCGCGGCGGCGCGCCTTGAAATCGCTGCTCTCGAACGCCTTGCCCAGCCGCGCGCCCAGCTCGGCCAAGAACGGCGTGAGCGCCATGGTCAGCGCGACGACCAGGAACAGCTCGCTCACCAGCGCCTTGTCCACCAGCTTGTGCGCCATGGCCTCGCCGCTGCGCGCGCCGCGCCCCGGGGAATCGCGCCAGCGAACACGACAGCCATATCCTGCTGGCCGGCGCGCGGGGGGCGGATGCAGACGGGGCAGGACAGGGGTGTGGCGCCTGAGCTGTCCGTGGCTGGCCAGGGCATGCGCTTTGAAAGAGGTGTGCTCATGGGGATAGGCCGGTGCGCAGGTCCATGCGCCCAGACCGCCGCGGCCGGCCTGTGCAGCGCAGGCTTTTCGGCGTGTGGCGGGGCCGGGCGGGGCGCACAAGGCCACAAAGGCGAACTCGCCGCCGGCGGCAAGCAGCAGCCCAGAGCGCACGGCCTGCATGCGCGTCAGGCCGAACAGCGGCCCCAGGCCCGCCATCACTGCCGTCTGCGCGCCCGGCGGCCCCGCCGGCGTCTCAGACAGGTCCGGCGTGGCAGAAGTGGGTGCAACACAACAGTGAAAGCAAGGCTGCCCGGCGGCCCTGTGCCCGGGAACCCTGCCCAGCGACGCGTTTGCGCCGGTGTTCCGCGCTGGGTGGACCGCACAGGCTGCAACATGTCCGCAGCTCCTTCAAGCCAGGTGAGGCTGACAGCATGCTCCTCAAGAGGGCGGGCCACGGCAGACAGCGCTCCGCGCCGGCAGCGCTCCGCGCCGGGCACGTCCGCACCGCTGTCAGCGCCGCGCCCGTGGCGCCGCTGCGCGCGTCGCGCGTGCGCGCGCAGGCTGCACCTCAGAGGCATAGCGCTTCAGCCCGGCGCGCTCTCGACCTGAACCTTACCCCGGGAACCCCCGCGCGCCTTGCCGATGAGCAGGACGGCGATGGCCGCAAGCACGGTGCGCAGCTTGGCGACGAAGAGGCCGGCGCTGATCTCCATGCCGACCGTCATGAAGAACAGGCCCATGAGCAGGCCCTTGTAGGGCGCGATGTCGCTCTCCACCTGCAGCGCAAACTCGGTCTCCGCGATGAGCAGGCCCGCCTGCCGGCGCCCGTCAAAACACGTCAGCGCTGCGGCCAGCGTGCCGCACGCGGCGCCGCCCCTGTGCAGGCTGTTGACAGCGCAGGCTCTCAGGCTGATACAACAAAACAACCGTCGCAGCCACATAAACTGAAGCCTCGAGCTGTCATCCCAGCATGCGAGCCTCGGGGGCGCGCGCGCGCGCGCAGCGCCGTCCCGTGCGCGCCACCCCCGACTTTGTGCGCCCGGCGGACCGGGCAGCACCCAAACCTAACCCCGCACGGCAAGCCCAGCGCACGCGCACCAGGAACGCGCCCAGCGCGAGCGACAGCCCGGCGATCTGCGTCAGCACGCTCGTGCCGAGCACCACCAGCAGCGTGAGCGCGGCAAACACGTCCGCGTTGCCCATGTCGGCAATGCGGCGGTAGATGGGCCGCAGCAGCGTGCGCCCGCCCGCGATGATCACGCCGATGCAGGCGACCGCCTGCGCGCGCCGCGCCCACGCTGCCACGCCGATGCTGGGCAGTGCACCCGCCCGCCCAAGTGCGGAGGACACACGTCACAGAAAAGCACACGCGCGCGCGGCGGACGGAGCGCGGCGCCATTACCTACCCTATACCGCGGGGGCCGCGCCTTGACGGCGGCGATGCCCAGCGCGCGCGCGATGGTAGACACGCCGGTCGGCGCGCCCGTGTCAGACGGCGCCAGCAGCGGGATCAGCATCAGCAGCACCACGACCGCCAGGTCCTGCGCGCGCGCGCCGGCCCAGGGCTAGGGCTGGGCCCTCCGCGCGCGGCGCGAGCGGCGGCTGCGGTCCAGGGTGCGCCCAGCGGGTGCGGTGGGTGCGGCTCCACGCGCACCGGCCCGCCTCGGTGCGCGCGCGGGCAGAAGATGCAGTCTAAAGTCCCGCCAAGAGCCCAACTAATGCAAGTGATCAACGTGTGCCGCGGCGCACGCGCCGGCCCAGCCAGAGCTCCCACTCTGTTGAGGAAAAGCACCGGCGGCACCAGATTTCGGAGCTGCACGCCTGCCGCCCTAGGCCCACGACAAGCGCTGCTGCGGCACACGCGGGCGGCCGGGCACGCGGGGCGGAGCGCCACCTGGAAGAGCAGCACCGCGAACGTCGCGCGGCCGTGCCGGGACCCGGTCTCCGAGCGGTCCTGCAGCACCTGCGCCCGGCCGCGCCCGTGCTTCAGTTGCCGCGGGCAGCTGGCTGCGGGGAGGCAGCGCCGGCCACCTGTGTGTGCGGTTCTTATCATAGGCAGTGCTTGCAGCGCATGGCTCGCTACTGTGCTGCTCTCCACGAGCTCCGGGTCGTGCGCGCGCCCCGCACCACACAACTGCAGGCGGTGCCTGAGCGTCGAGATGAGGGCTCTTGCAGCGTCAGGCTGCGGGTTGGGCCACGGCCTTAGGCGCTCGCCAAATGCAAGCCGTCGAAGATGGCATGCTGCTGCCAGCCAGGCATCACACAAGGCGGCATCGCAGGCGGGCGGCGGGGCCGGGCCTGCATAGCGACCGCGGTAGACGAGAGCGCCAGGCCGCCGCCGAGCACGATTGCCGCCGGGCCCGACGCGCCCAGCACCGCCATCACCGTGTACGCCACAAACGCCAGCGTGACCACCACCTGGGGCGCGTGCGCATGCCGTGATTGGGGAGCTTGTAGGGTTAGGGTCATGGTCAGGGTACGCCAGAACCGCCAGCGTAACCAGCGCCTGGGCGCACGCGCGTGCCACGAAGCGAAGAGTGTGCAGGGTTATGGTTAGGGTATACCACACCCGCCCGCATGGCCGCCGCCGGGCGCGCGCAGGGACAGGGGGGACGCCCGCGCGCCTGCAGCGAGCCCAGCCCGAACACAAACTTCTGCATGGAGCGCAGGCGGTCCAGCGACAGCTCCAGCCCGATGTTGAACAGCAGGAACACGACGCCCAGCTCGGCCAGGTGCCGCACGCCCTCGACGTCGCGCACGATGCCCAGCGCGTGCGGCCCGATCAGCGCGCCGCCCGCCTACGCGCCACGGCCGCCGCGGGTGGGGATGCCAGCTTCTGGCCGCCAGGCGGGGGCGCTCCGGCATGCAGCCAGGCGGGCGGCGTCCGGCAGCTGCCCGTGCGCATGGTTTGTGGCGGGGCGCATGCGGGCATGGCGTGCACGCACGCCCGGCGCGCAGTGGCCTGGCATGGCGCAGCACCATGCCCACGCCGGCCCGACCAGGCGCGCCGCCGCGGCGGGCAGCGCGACCGGCCAGGCTCGCCGAGCAGGGCCCAGGCAGCGCGGGGCAGCGGATGGGCCCGGGCGCCCGGGCGCGCGCCAGGAAGCCGAGCACGGCGCTGCCGCCGGGGAACGAGCAGACGATGGGCACGGCCACCACGCTGGTCAGCAGCAGCCAGCAGCTCTCCACCAGGCCCTCGGTGCCGTGCGGGATGGGCACGCTCGCGGCCAGCTCCGCCAGGCGCCCCTTGGCCTGCGCGCGCCGGTTAGGGTTACGCTCGCTAACCCTATAACCATACCCTTGGCCTGCGCGCGCCGCGCGCGTGCGGCGCTCCGCCACGCGCCTGGGCCGCCCCAACAGCGCCAGCAGCGGCGTGTGCGCAGCGCAGTCACGGTCCGCGTTCCGCGGCGCGCTCTGAACAGGGCCGGGCCGGGTGCCATGCTGGTCCAGCAGAGCGAGCGCTGAAGCAGGGCGCGAGCTGCACGCTCCTGCGCCTTCAGACAGGCCGGCGCGCGGGTTGCTAGCGCCCTCTGCGCCAGGCCGAGCCACACATGTGAACCAGCAGAGCAAGAGTGTAGTGTACAAGGCACGAGATTAGCACTCATGCACATGCACGAACTGGAAGCAGGCGGAGCGCCATCCGAGCGCCATGGGCCAGCGCAGCCGTTAGCGCGCGGCGCCCAGCAGTTCACCCAGCACGGCCTCGCAGGTACAATTGATTGGTGCACAGGGCCGCCGCGCCTGAGCGCAGAGGTGAGCGATGGAATACAGGCGCGCGTTCAGCGAGCTGCCCGCGGCTGTGCCCTGCAGCAGCCGCGCGCCGCCCAGCACGACCAGGACTGCCAGCGCCGCCAGCGCCCACCTGGGCACGCGCGCGGGCTCATGCGGTCGCAGTGTGCGCAGCAGGGACCCTGGTGCGGTTCTCCCCAGGCACTGGCTCTTGACAGCCTGCGCAGCGTTGCTGTGCGAAATCGCCCCGCCCCCTGTCCTTTCCCGGTCCAGTCGCGGGGCTGCGCATGCGGAGTAGGGCGGCCGCAGGGGAGCCCCGGCCTGAGCTCGTCAGGCCCGCCGTTTGTGATGGCAGCGCGTGGGCACGCGGACCAGCCCACGCGCACGCTAGCGCCCTGCCCAGCATGCGCGGCCTGTACCTTGCGCTGCCATCTGCCGCAGGCCACCGCGCAAGGCACGGCAGGCAAACTCGTCTCAGCAGAGCTCTGCTGCTGCGCGAGCTCCGCGCCCCCGCACGAGCAGGTACGCCTGCGGCAGCGTGGCCGCCGCGCCAGCTACCACAGCCCACACCAGCGCGAACGGCATGCGGTAGGTGACAGGCCCCGCTCGCCAGCCCATACTGTTAGAACAAGGGTAATCCTGAGCGCCCCACCTGGATCGCAGCACAGCCGGCAGCTCCAGCTCCGCGGCCGCGCCGCGCGGCGAGGCCGGCGCGTCGATGGCGGCCGGCGCGGAGGCGGCGGGCGCCGCCGGGCCCGCCACCAGCGCGTCGTCGCCCGCGGCCGGCACCTTGTCCACAAATACCTCGGCCGCCAGCTGCGCGCGCGGGGTGCGGCTGCGTGAGCCGGGGTCCGGCCCGGCTTGCTCTCGCCGCGGCCACGAGCCGGCCGGCGCTCGTCCTAGCGGCCTCCTCGCGCAAGGGCAGGCGGCTGCGCACGCTGCTCTGCCTCCAGGGTTCGAGTTAGGTTTACTCCAGCGAGCAGCGCACCTTGAGCGCGGCCTGCGCCTTGTCGCGCTCCTCAGCGAGCAGCTCGGCCCCCCGCTTGTCGCTGCCGCCGAATGCGATGTCCAGGTCCTGCGCAGCGCGGCGCACAAGGCACTGGTCACGCCAGCGCGCCGCGCCGTGCAGCGTGCCTGCCCTGAGACTCACGGACGAGGTCACGCCACAGACGAGCGCGACAGCTTGCTCGCTGACGCGAGGCAGGCGTCCTGGCGCAGCCCTAGCGCGCTGCTGCAGCCAGCCCCGCCTCCCAGCGCGCCCAGGGCGACCTGGGCCCGCGCTGGGCAAACGCGCACGGCACGCGCGAGCGCGCCTGCAGGTCGCCGAGCGCCTTGTCGAGCGCGGACGCGACCTCCTTGGCGACCGCGGCCGACTCCATCTCGTCGCGCACGGCGCCCTCCGCGGCCGACATCGCCGCGCTCGCGACCTCCTCCGCGCGGCCCGCCGCCGCGTCCGCCGCGCCGCACTGCTCCACCAGCGCGGCCAGCTGCACGCAGGCACCGCGCCGCCCGTCAGCCCAACCCCCGGCTGCTGTGCCTGCGCCCGCCTCGGGCGCCAGGAAGCCGGCACGGGCGAACCGCCTCCGCCTGCCTGACCCGCGCCCATGCGACATCCTCCCTCCCACTGCCCTCCTCGCGCATCGCCGCCAGGCGCCCAGCAAGAGTGCTTCAACGCATCTTGCCGCACAGGACCCTGCCACAGGGCCCACAGGCACCCATCACAGAGGCGCAGCCCTCCCCCAAACAAGGCCCGTGCTGCACGCTCGCGCGGGGCACTGCCGGTCCGGGCCCCGGGCGATACGCACGCGCTCGCCCAGCTCGGCGGCCTGCCGGTGCACGGCGTCCAGCTCGGCCTGCTTGGCGACGCGCAGGCCCGCCAGGCCCGCGGCTGCCTCCTCCCGCGCGGGCGCCGCCAGGTCCAGCGTGCCTGCGCACGCGCGGCGCCCACAGAGTCGCCATAATCAAGTGCAGCGAGAGGTGTCTGTCATGTAGCGAGGGGTAGTAGGATGGCTCATTCCTTTTTGGCAGCGGCGGCATGCTGGGGCGGCCGGGTGTCGCTGCGCTCGACGGCGGCACGCGAGCGGGGTGGGGCGGCATGGGGAGGAGCGGGGGCGCTGGCCGCGGACGGGCGCAGCCGCTCTTCGCGCTGTGCTGCAGGATGGCGTGTCAGCGGTGGGCGCCTGCGTCAGCCGCGACTGCACCCAGTCCCTGGTGCCCACAGCGCACCAGGGCTTCGGGCAAGCGCAGGCGGAGCTTGCTGTGCTCACAAGAGCGGGCGCCGGCACGGCGCCGGCCGCGCGCTGTGAAGCAGGGCGCGCGCGCGCCGGCGCAGCACGCGCCAATACGCGGGCGCTGCCATGTTCCACCACTGGTATGAGCCCCCGTCTATCCGCAACGAGACGCGCAGCGCCCAAGGCGAGCGGACCGCGGGTGCGCGCGGGCCGTAGGGGCGCGCCGGTGGGCGACGCGTCCAGCATGGCCGCCGCCGCGAGCGCGGCCTCGCTGGCCGGGTCGGCGCTGCGCGCCTCCACCGCCGCGAGCTCGTCGGCCACCTTGCGCTGCACGGCCGCGGCGGCCTCGGCCTGCGCGGCCGCGGCCTCCTGCTTGCGCCGCGCGGCCGCGGCCGCGTCGCGCGCCTGGATCGCCAGCTGCGCCACCTCTTGCGCCTGCGCGCGCAGCGCGGCGCGTCTCTTGGACACTGGGCGGCGCGTCTCTTGACTAGAGGCCGCTGGCTGCGCCAGGCGGCACTCGGCCATGGGCGGCGGGGCGAGCGCAGAGCGCCTGCAGGCCTGGCGCAGACAGGGGGAGCCAGCGCTCGGGCGCGGCCGCGCGCCTCCGACTCCAGCGCCTCGCGCAGCGCGGTGGCGGCGTTGGCGCGGTGCCGCGCGCGCTCCAGGGCCTCGATCAGCGGTGTCAGCTCCTCGGGCGCGTCCGGCGCCGCTGCCTCCTGCGCCACGCCCTGCGGGCGCGAACGTGCGTCGCCGTGTGGCCCACAGCAGCAGCGTCGCGGGCCGTGTGTGCGCTGCCTGCCCGCCGGCCTCACCATCCGCACTGGCGACTCGTCAGAGGCGTCGAAGGAGCTGCGGGCCTCGCCGGCGCCATTGGCGCTGGCTGCGCAGCCCGTCGTCCGCGCGAGCGCGCCGTGCTGCTCCAATCTGCCGCGCACTCGCCCCGAGTGAGGCCCGCCCTGAACTGCAAGGGCGCTGCTGCACTACAGCAAGGGCGCTGCTGCATTGACGGGCAGCATCGGAGCGCGGGCGCTGGCGCACCGCGGCTGGCTGCGCCTCGGCCGCTTGTCTGCAGGGCAGCGCCTGCAGGGCGCGCCCGCTCGCGCGCCGCTCGGCCCGGCGAGACCCCGGAAGGGCGCGCTGGGCGCGCGGTGCGCGCTGCCCTTAAGCGCGGTGCTACCAGGCGGTGCCCAGGCACCTGCCCACCGCATCACACCCAGAGCTCGGCGCAGCACTGAGCCCGGTCCGCTGGTCCCCTGTGTATCAGGGCAAAGAGCTCCTGTCGGTCATGGGGTAACGGCAGGTTTTAAACTGGAAAAATAAGTTGATTATTGCAGGCACTGCCGTGCATGTCGCAAGGTGCCTTGCCTTGTAGGCTGATCGTTGGTGAGTAGCAGGAGCAAGGGCGCAAATATTGAATGCCCGCCCGCCCTTGGCAAAGATAGCTGTGGCACGGTGCCACAGGCACCAAGAACGGTCCAGTCAACAACGGCGCTCCGTAAGAGCAATTATATGCGGGTGCAAGTCGAGAGGTGTGTCTGACGGTTGACGGCAAAGCACGGCAAATCTGTTGGCTACTCAGGCACGTCACACCAGACAGTGCCGGTGCAGGGTCTGCGCGCCGCAGACTCTTTGCCACACTGTTTGCTTTATGAAGGGGCGATACTGCCAGAGCACTTCACTGGCACAAGTGTCAGTAGTCAACATACGAATTTAGGCCGGATGGGCAGGACCGGGCAAGAAGAAGTGAGCCACTTACAGGGGGTGCAGCAGGCCCGAGGACACCGTCAGAAACACCTCCAATCACCGCAGAGACTTGCCAGCTCCTCAAAGACAGATGCAACAGAATGCCAAGGCAGGACATGCATCGACTGCAACAAAATGATGAATGAATGAAATAATCAAATCCGTCTGCTTCAGCAGCGCGGCTGTTTATGGGCCCCATGCAGGGCTGCTACTCGTTGCATAGCAACTCATCCGCAGCGAGGCACGCAAGCATGCACCAGGGACTGCGCAGTGTCCTGGTGCGCAGAGGCATGGTGCACCCACAATCAGACTCACATGCTGAGATGCGAAAAGCACACGGCGGCGAGAGGCATGCGCTCTGGCATTTCCTACGGGCTGGCCAGCTGCGCAACTGCACAGCCACATAGCCATAGCTCACGAAATCTGTCTCACTGCTGCTCAGATGCAGTGCCTCAGTGCTTCTAGCAGGACATTGTCAGCCACGCGGGAGCCTGGCGCAGTCCAGCTGAGATCCCGCAGATAAAAATTGATGAGGTTGCGCTTGCGTGCGGTGGTTTTCCTGGACGTTGCCAAAATACGCCTGAGCTCCTCCTCGGTAAAATGTTCCCCAAGGGAGTACACCAGGTCGCGCCACGGCACCTGCAGAAAACGGCTCTGCACGTTGTGTGTGCCACATCACAGAGCAATGTTAACGCACAGTGCTACACTTGTCATGGTAGGTCACGCACTCCAGCAACCTGTGTAGACAGATGCAAAATTGCAGCTAGTAATGAAAGCCGCACAGGAGGTGCGAGCTCACCTTGAAGGCAAAGGGCATGGCCACATGCCAAGGGCGGTCGCTGATGACAATGGGAACAACTCCGTGCGCAAAGGCATCAAAAATGCGCCGGGAATTGGGAGCATTCCCAGACGTCATTATCAGAGCAAACTTGGAGCGCCGCAGCCGCTGCTCGTACAGGGCCGAAGCGAACGTGTTATGGTACGAACAGTTGACGCACCTGTCCAAGCAGCTTGGATTGTTTTGCGCTCTCACAGCCAGGCGCGGTTTGTGTGCAACTAGCTTCCGTGGCAAAAACAATGACAGTCCCGGACACCTCCCAGCCGACAACATCTATGCGGCACCAGCACGCCTGGGGACAACATCCGAGCCGCAGGGTCTCGATGCAGGTACCCCTGGGCACGCGTGTGGCACACCGAGGCATAGCGAGGCATGCGGAAACGTCACACTGCCTGGGGAAGCCTGCGTCGAGCGGGTCGTCGACGGTGCTCACAAAGGTCATGTTGTATTCTGTCAGCTGCATGACTTTCTCTGCTACCTCTCTGCGGAGGTCCAAGTCCGGCGCGGCATCCAGGTCTCCTGTGGCGCCTCTGGGGGGTCAGATATATTCAGAGTCAGATGTATTCATTGAGGGCGTTGCTGACAACATGCCAAACAAAGCACTTGGGTAGCTGCCTGCAGCAAACACAGCGCACCCATGAAAAACATGCCTCGGTCGCCCGCAACCTCGTCGCCGGCGTGCGTGATGTGCCTGTCAATGGTTGGTGCGTGCGCCTTGTGCGAATACGGGACGGCCACTGAGCAGCGCCACGGGCGGCTGCGGCTGTGGGTGTCGAGCGTCTCATACCGTGCGACTGTCATGTTGGCCAGCGCCTGCGAACACGCGCCGTGTCACTTGCTGTTTCGTCACCAACACAGCAGGAGCGCAGGTGAGTGCTGGGCCGCAGCTGCACAGGCGCACCATAGCGAAGTACGTGGGTGGTTGCAGACCTCGGTCGACATACTTCAGGCCGCTGTGGCCTGCCAAGACAAGGTGGTCCCGACCGCCCTTGGCCCTGAAGTAGGGGCTCGCAAGCAAGGCCTTGCCCGTGACGTCGAGCTGCTGCCGCAGTGACACGCCATTGCAGCCGGAGCCAGGTCCCCACGCCTCCCAGTACGCGAGGACCGTGAGGACGGGGACCACGAAGAGCTCCGCATCTTGCCAGTTCTTGTCAAGCACGCCTGCGCAAGCACGTCTATGAGCGCACAGTCCCGCCGCCCCTGCAGATATAGACTGCAGACAAAGGCACGGGCTCACGCTCTGGATATTGTTGCAAGCGCTCCTGGAAGAGCACCTTGCCCGCATACAAGCTTTCGCGCAGCCCCTTGAGCTCCTTTGCGTGGTTGACTGAGCAATTTCTCACCCAATTAAAGGCCGGGCCAGAGTACAGATAGATAGGCACGGCCTGAGCGACTGTGTACAAGGAGCAGAACGCAATTGCGAGCGCAACGGCGGCTGCCATTGGCTCATCCAGCGCATGTTGCGCATGCGCCGCGAGTATAGTCACCTGTAAGGGTTTTCAAGGTCACAGCCAGAGTACGACGAACGCTGTGAAGTGTACAGAGGTGTAAGCGGACTATGACGAGCCCAAGGTCTATGCACTACTCTGACAGGTGTAAGAGCACGCAGGTGTGCGCAGTACACCGCAAACGCAATGTGGTTGCGCCGCAGTGACCGCCTGAAAGCCAGCTGGGCTGCACCTGTTGCAAGCAGGCAGTCAATATAAAAACGCATGCAAATATTTGAAGGCTTCTAACGCGCTCTTCTCTGTATACAAATATTCGCGCATGCACGGGTCCCTTGACGTACAAACCAGCCTGTGCCTGCTCTGTACGTAGCATGCCTGCTCTGTATGTAGGATGCAGACTTCTATTTTAGCAAAGTCTGTCTCTTTGAGCGACTGTAAAGTGGGCAAACCAGTCCGTGCACTCCCCGAACTCTGCTTCATTGGCCCTAGGCGGCACTGGACTGGACGCCCGCATTGCGCTTGCGGCTCTGCAACATGCGCCAGGGGCGGCGCTTGTTGATGGCGCCCAGCATCGGCAGCACATTGTCGCGCGTACACACGACCTTGCCTTCACACTCGCTGCACGCGTACGCCAGGCTGGGCGCCATGAGGTGGCAGATCGCGCGGCACCGTGGCGAGAGCGCTTTCTCGTTGTCGCACGCGTCCGGCACGCACGCCTTGTTGAGGCAGACCTGGCCGGCCGCCTGGCACTTTGCCACCTGCGTTGCCTCGCACCTGCGGCAGGGGCGGGGGTTTCATATGGTATGTGCAGGCAGCGTTCGCACGCCACTCTCGCACAGCTCTCAGACAGGACGGCGGTCCTGCTGCACGGTCAAGCTCAGTACACTGAAGCGCGCCCGCGCTGTTACAATGGCCTGTTACACCTGTTACAATGGTCATCACCAGGGAGGTTCTCCCTGTTGCCGCGCACCCGTTTTGTTGTGCTTGAGAGCCCTCTGGCAGCTCGTCAACAGACTGCAGGCTGCGGCCGGTGTGCGGCAGCAAACCTGACACCTGCGGTCCGCACCACAGGCATCTCCACGGCGTGCCCCTCACACAGCTTGGAGCATAGCAAAATCGTCTAAGCGGGGCGTCCTACCGCCTGCAATGCGACCAGCACCAGGATGCCCAGCAGCGCCGCAGGCCTCCGCATGGCCGTTACCCCGCAGCACTAAGAGCCAGATGGCTGGGCACTACAGGCAGGATGCTCCAGGCACTATTTTAGTGATAAAACACGGTCTCTCGCAAGTTATCTCAAGCTCAAGCTTATATCAAGCTAGCTCTTTATAAGGCAGGGAGGTGAGAAGGCGAAAGCTCTTCAGCCTGCGCAAGCGTGTCTTGCCTTTGCTATACGGGACAAGCAAGTGCGCTGCTTGCTCGTGCAGCCGCTGCGACGTATGCAAACTTGGAGGCGACCGTTCCGTCTGCTCGCACAGATGTCTACCTAGCCTCTCGGAGCCTTTTCCAGGCATTTGAGGGACTCGGAACCCCCTAATGGCCCCTGGCCTCAGTCTAAAAAGAGAGGGGAAGAAGAGGTGCCGAGTGTATGCGCATGGGCCGGTTTGATCGCTGCGCACGTTTTTGCCGCACTCATCAACCAATATGGCAGGCGCTCTGCTACCGTGGACGCGTACCGCGCCTGTGGAGCCGCGCATGTGCACCTGCAGGCGGGCGCCCCGGCGCCTGCGCCTGTGCAGCCGCGCCCAGGCGGCTGCGGTGCCCGCGGTGCGCGGCGGCGCGGACCTGCTGCATGGAAGCACGCTGTGCGGGCGAGCGCCTGGGCGTGACCTAGCCGTGCCCGCCGCGGAGCAGGTCGCCGAGGCGCCCGGGCGGACCGCCTCGACCGAGAAGGCGCGTGTGGCGGTGCTGGGCGCCAGCGGCTACACCAGGGAGGAGGTGGTGCGGCTGCTGGCGCTGCACCCCGTCTTTGACGTCACCGTGCTGACCGGCGAGACGCAGGCGGGCAAGGTGTGCTCGATCGGTTGCCGATCACTCTCACATCAGTCTGTGGTTTGTGCTGGCGAACGCTCTGCTGGGCTGCCACGCACAGCCTGCGCAGTGCAGTGCAATGAGTGCACTTCGCTTTTGCGCATGGCAAGCCCCACTTCACGCCTGTGTGTTACAACTGGCATTTGGCACAGTAGTGAGCCTGCTGGTGGTGCTCTTGGATACTGTTCCTATTTAACCACTTGCTGCTGTTGAACAACCGGCGTGCGCGCCGCACTGGCAGGCGTTTTCAGACGTGTTTCCGCACCTGGTTACAGCGACCAATGTGCCGCGGCTGGTGAAAGTCGCTGACGTGGACTGGAGCGGGGTCGACGCGGCGTTCTGCTGCCTGCCCCACGCCACCACGCAGGAGATCCTGGCCTCGCTGCCCCGCGAGGTGCGCGTGGCAGCCGCCGCTGCTGCGTGCCTGCACTCAGATTAAACGTAAAGGAAGGGGGCTCGCAGGCTCGCGCGTTACTATCTGAGGTTTGTCAGTGAGTACAGAGAGGGTGTCGCCTCTGGCCACCACCGAACGAATTGCCAGCACGCAGGGTCGTGCGCTATTATCTGGGGTTTGTCAGTGAGTACAGAGCGGGTGTCAAGCCTGGCCAGCGCCCAGCGAGTTGCCAGCACCTGGCCGCGCAGGTGCGGGTCGTGGACCTGTCGGCAGACTTCCGCCTGCGGAATGTGGACACCTACGCGCAGTGGTGCGCCTGCCTGCCGCCTGCCCACCGCGCGACACGCTGACTTTTCATTTTCTGCGCTTGTCATCTCACGGTCCGTGGCCTTGAAAATAAAGAGTGCTTGGATGCAGAGAGTGCCTGACCCCAGTGAAGCCTTCGGATCCTGCCCCGGACAGCGCGCGGCGGGCTGCACGTACCCAGCAGGCACTCGCACTCGTGTGTACAGACTGCCATGGCCCGCCGGCGCGCAGGTACGGAGGACCGCACAAAGCGCCGGAGCTGCAGAAGGAGGCCGTGTACGGCATCACCGAGCTGCACCGCGAGGACGTGCGCTCGGCGCGCCTGGTGGCCAACCCGGGCTGCTACCCAACCTCGGTGCAGCTGCCGCTGGTGCCGCTGCTCCAGGCGCGCCCTAAATTCTTTCCTGCTTCAGTATGTTGCGCTCCCGACCCGCACACACACCGCGTCAGGTGCTCGGCTGCCGGGACCGGGCTGGCCTGGCGGCGCGCACTGCGTGTGCCGAGTGCCATTCCAGCGCACGGTGCTGCGGATACCCCCACCCCTGCTCGGCAGCATGCCTCGTGACCCGGCCTCGGCACGCTCGCCGCCGCGGCTGCACGCTGACCAGGCTCGACCAGCCGTCCAGCAGGAGGCCACCGGGCACGCGGGCCTGCCCCCGGCCGCCGCCCCGCGCCCGGGCGCTGTCCCTGCCGACGCCTGCCGGTACGGGCTAGGCCCTGCCCATAGGCTTAACCCTGACTTGCGCGCCCCAAGCAGACCCTACCCTAACCCAAACTGCGCCGCTGCGCAGGCGGGCGCCATCTCCACGGAGGACATCATCATCGACGCCAAGTCCGGCGTGAGCGGCGCGGGGCGCGGCGCGAAGCAGAACCTGCTGTACACCGAGATCGCGGAGGGCATCAACTGCTACGGCGTCGGCAGCCACCGGCACATGCCCGAGATCGAGCAGGCGCGCCCGTGCGCACCCCGCGCCGCGCGCCCACGCACCCGCGCGCCCGCGCCCTGCAGCACCGAGCGCGCGTCGCCCGGCGGGTGTGACCTGGCTGCACCTTGCTCTGGCGCTGCGCGCGCGATGGGGCCCTAAACCCAGGCCCTGCTTCTGCGCAGGGCTTGGGCGAGGCGGCGGGCGCGGACGTGCGCGTGAGCTTCACGCCGCACCTCATGCCCATGAGCCGCGGCATGCAGTCCACCATCTACGTGCGCCTGGACGGCGGCGCCAGCGTGGACGACCTGCGCGCGTCGCTGCAGGCGCGCCGCATCCGCGGCTCCTGCCCGCCTTGGCTCCCTTCTTCCCTCCGTCAGGGCCTGCTCGGCGCAAGCAGCGCTGCACGCGAGCACTTTGAGCCGGTGCTGTGAAGGCAGCGCATGGAGTCCCTGTGGTTGGTAGTGCCTGAGGACTGGCGCCCTGCTCATTGTGCGTTATTCGCACACGTTGCAAGCCTTCATGGCACTCCGCAAACGGCCCACCGCGCACCGCAGAGCCGCCTGGAAAGGTGGCAATAAAGCCGCGCTCATGCTGCTGGCCGAGGTCACAGTGGTTGCAGCGCCTGGCAATGGAGTGCGGCCTGCGCCGGCGCAGTCGGGTCAGCGGGGGGCGGCGCGGCGCAGGCGCGGTACGAGGACGAGCCGTTCGTGCACGTGATGAAGGAGGGCGGCGTGCCGCACACACGCTACGTGCGCGGCACCAACTACGCGTTCATCTCCGTCTTCCCGGACCGCATCCCGGGGCGCGCCATCATCCTCTGCGGTGCGCGCTCGCGGCGCGCCTGTGCGATTGGGCTGCGTTGCCGAGAGAAGAGCGCTGCCGTGCAGCGAGCCGGGCTGTGCGCCGGCGCCCGATAGGCTGTGAGCAAAGCCGCTCAGAGTGCGTTGCGCCACCCGCGCCCGGGGTGACCGGGCCTGTTGGAATACGGCGGGTGCGCCTCGTCCGGCGTCCCTGTGCGTGATGGCTGCTCGTGCTCTGCGCGCTGCGGCTGCAGCCACACAGGACGCTTGCTGGGCGTCTGCCGGAGCGCGTCGGACCCCCACCTTCTTTGTCGCTGCGTCGTGCTGTCCCGCGCCTCGACCTGCCTGACGGCGCGCGTGCCTGACCGGCGCGCTTCGCGGCGTGCAGTGATCGACAACCTGGTCAAGGGCGCGTCGGGGCAGGCGATCCAGAACCTGAATGTGATGCTGGGCGTGCCGGAGACCACGGGGCTGCTGCAGCAGGCGCTGTTCCCGTAGGGTGTGCCGGTGCGGGGTGTGCCTGCAGCGCGCGCTGGAGCTGCGTCTCACCTGTTGGTCAGGAGGGAATTGGTGTTACCCTATCCTCTGAGCTTGGATGAGCACGCTGCCAGAGCGGTGCGCCGCCGTACAGAGCGCGCAGCGGTGCAACCGCGAAGCTTACAGGGGCTCTGATCGGCACTGCTGCATGCTGCACACGTCACACCCATGTCAAACAGGTCTCGTGCAGCCGGCCGCGGCCAGCTGGCGACACCGCATGCGCGCCAGGCAGGGTGTGGCAGGCCAAGGCCCCAGCCAGCACCCTGTGCCTCCTCGGGCGCGCGCCAGGCTTTCAAGCCGTGAATGCCATGGAATGGATGCGCTCTGCGACACACACGGCAGCCCTCCTACCACACGCTAATTGCCGCAGCTGGCTGATTGTCGGCTGCAGCTCATTCATTGAGTCGTGAATGCGTCTCCTCCCATTGACCATAAAAAGCGCTGATATATCCACCCTGGACCATAAAAAGTGCAAGCAATCGAGCTCCTTCCTGCAAGAAAAGCGCATGCTCGTCATCCTGACATAAGCGCTAGGCATGGACGGCATCTGCCCCCATGCGACTACCAGAAGGCGCTCATAGCGACGCAACAATTCTGAGGACATGACAGCAGTGCGCCTCTCTCGCAGAGCTGTGTCTGAGCAAAAGCCTCGTTGACACGGGGACCAGATCTTGTGGTCCTCTCCCAAGACAAAGAGAACAGGGAGGGAGTGGATCTCAAAGTCCCCTCCCCGTGCCAACTAGCACCATGCATTAAATGCTGCGGTCACCAGGTCAGCGGCTGGTCTCTGCGCCGCCCCTCCGCTCGTCTCTGCCACGTCTGCCGAGAGTGCGCACGCGCGCATTCGCGCTGCTCCGCCCCCGCGCCGTGGCGCGAACGGCGCTGTCCGCAATCGCCTCCGACTGCCCGGCGCCGGGCGCGCCGTCCCCGCCGGCCAGCCGCGCCATCACGCCGCGCTCGGCCCACATGTCCGCAGTCCAGTCGCTCGCGCCCAGCGGCAGCAGCTGGGGCGCGTGCGGCCGCGCGGGCGCGAGGTCCGCGCCCGGCGGCGCCGCCGCGGGCGCCGGCAGCGTCGCGCCGGCGTCGGGGTCGCCGAGCGCGTGCCAGACGATCGCGTCGGCCGCCACATCCAGCCAGCAGCCGAAGCGGTCGCCCTCGCCGTACAGGATGCGCACCTGCGCACGCCGGGGCCGCCGCTGTGAGCGCCGCATGGAGTCTGCGCAGCGCTAACGCCATGCTCATGCCATGCTCAGCGTCCACGCCATGGACAGATGTATGCGGCAGCCTGAGCGGGCATGCTGAGGACGCTTCGTGTCGGTGTGGGGCGGGTGGCGCGCGCGGCGCACCACGCGCTGCAGGCCCTCCTCGTCGACGCGGTCCACCACGTGGAAGGAGCCCACTACCAGCGCGCTGTCCAGGAAGCCCTGCAGGGCGGGACAGGGGTAGGCCTCAGCCGCACCATGCTGGGCCGCTGGCGCGCATGTGAGGCCATCCCCGCGCATGCGCGCGGCACACGCCGCAGGCAGGGCCGGCGGCCACTGGCGGACGGCAGGTGCGCGGGGGCCGGACCTCGTTGCGGTAGTCGCGGGCCTTGACGACGGGCCCTGCGGAGACGTGCGTGACGCGGCGCGTCGCGCGGTCGATGCGCACGGCCCAGTGCGCGTAGTCGCCGCGCTTGGCGTGCAGCATGCCCAGCCACTCGCGGTGGCCGTCGCCGCGCTCGGTGTCCCAGGGCACCGGGTTGCCGCTGCCGTGGATGGGCAGGCGCAGCATGTCCAACCCTGCGCGCGGCGGCGCGGCCCAGTCACGCAACGAGCGCGGCCTGCGTGCAGAGCGCCTCCACGCCGCCGCCGGCCCGCCAAGGGTATAGGCAGCATCGCTTGGACACATGGGACACAGCGGACAGGCGGCATGAGTTGCAGGGTAGTTATGAACTGGTGGTGGTGGATGCTGCGCATAGCCCCCCAGGATATCCGGCCCTCACTATGAACGCTGTACTCCTCTGAGCATCGCGTGCTGAGTAGAAAGTTGTGAACAAGCAGCGCTCGGTCTCCGCACTGCAGTACTGCAGCAGAGCTCCCGGTCCACCATGTGTCTGCGCAACCCCGGCCCAGGTTGCGCCACGCCGCGCACCCGTGTGGCGCGCGATGGCGGCTGCGGCGCCGCCAAAGCACGCGCGGCTCTCCGTGCGCGCGGTGGCCGCCACGGCCGTCGCGTTGCCGAGCGACAGGTCGTGCGCCAGGACCACCGTGCACGGCAGCAGCGTGTAGAAGAGCAGCAGCTCGCCGCCGTCCTCGACCAGGCCCCAGTTCTTCTCGCGCGCGAACGTGGACCCGGCCACGGAGGACAGCGACTCGGCCTTGGGGACCGGCGCGTGGCGCCCGGCGAGGCGCGCCGCCGCGACCGCGGGCGGCAGCGGGCTCAGCACGTGCAGCAGGCGCACGAGCCCGGCCTCCTCATCGAGGGCTGATATTGCCATGCGCTCCTCGCCGCGCGCGTAATAGATCCAGTGCGCGAGGTAGATGCCGCCGCGCCACGCAAACGGCCTGCGCGCGCGCGCAGGCTCAGCCGCCAGTGACTGTACTCCATGGTCCCAACGTCCTGCCTATTGTGCAGCACAATAGGAACAGCCGCTGGCGCATAATTTCCCGGGGGTGCGCACCGCCAGTCGCCGCACTTGTAGAACGCCGACCCGGCCGCTTGGGCTGCTGCGAGGTATCTGTCGTCATACTCTAGCATGGCGAGCTCCTTGTGGCTGCCGCTCTGCAGCCCCGGCTTCTCCAGGCGCGGCAGCTTGAGCAGCAGCGCGTGCGTGTTGAGCAGCTGCGCGAGGTTCGTGCCGTTCCGCACCGTGTCTGACAGCGTGAAGGACACCTGCGCGTGACGCTCGTGCGGTCAGCTGCAGCAGGGGCAGCCTGCAGGCAGCCTTGCCGCAGAGGGGAGTGCAGCGTGCGGCCGCCGCCACTCCGAGCAAGGGGTTGAGCGCCCAGCGCGGGAGCTGCAGAGCTGGCGCGGCCTCACTGGAGGGGCGCCGCACCTCGTCAAAGGTGTGCAGCAGGTACCACATGCCCGTGCTGGGGTGGCGCATTGCCGCCGGGTTGTAAGGCGAGGTGGTGTCATTGTAGAACTGCGCGGGCAGCCTGATGCGGTTGCAGCGCACGCTGCTTGCAGGCGTCACAGACGCAGAGATGTAGGCTTCCTCTGTCCCGCCACTGCCAAGTGCCGTGCTACAGACGACTGCCACAGCTGCCACTGCTCCCACGAGCAGAGCGACTTGCAGCCACGCCGCTGGCTTCATCGTCCTTCCGAGCGTCCATGCGGAGTGGAGGAACCGGACTGAGGTGGTTGGAACTTATACTTCTACCAGCGTAGATACCGCGGGAATTCGGAATTGAAAACAGCCTTCGAGGGTTCGCAGGGTCCCCGTGTCCCTCGACGACAGCGCAGCTCGGAAGCCACTCCTGTCCACACTCCTGCAAGCGGCGTCGTTGAGTACAGCTACAGAGCGAGGCCCACTTACAGAGCGCTCAAGGACTTGGGCACTCAAACCACCGGACTCCTTGTTATTGCAGCCTTGGCAACAAGCTTGCCAGGCCGTGGTATGCACGCTGCACAGCAATGCGCAGGCGTGCTCCGTAAAGCCTGACCAGGCGCTCGGCAGCCGCTGCCGCCACCGGCTCTGCAGGTTGGCGGCACGGCTATCAGCTGGCAAGCGCAAGCTTAAACACGTTGCGGAGCAGGCGGCACCTATGGCTGCCGGCCCAAATGGCTGCCGGGCCAAAAGAAAGCCACTGAGCGCTTGACCAAGGTAGATCTCAGGGAGCGCGACTTAAGGCGCTCAGTGCGCTGTACCTGCAGAGTTGCTGCAGTCTTGCAGAGCGCAATAGAGCATTGCAAAAGAATAGAGCATATTGTAAGAGCATTACTTCTAAACAGAGAGTTACACCTGGATGTAGTTGCGCAGTAAACAATCAGGAAATTGAAAAGTGAGGAGGCGGTTGGCGCGGAACTATGCAGCAGTGCACTGCAACGGCACGAATAGTGCGAAACCACAACCGGTTTCAAATATGCCGTGCTGTGCCGCGGGCCGGTGCCTGTCAACGACCTGTCAGACGCGCACGCAGGCGAAGAGCATCTGCGCCAAAAATACCCTATCAGTCGAGCAGCCCTGTCGTTACGAATAGGACATACAAAATGATGATAGCAAGACTAGCTGTGCCCAAGTGCTTGAAGCCTGTCCCACAACTAGCTAGAATGCAGAGAACAAGTAGGCCAATTGGTGCAACGCTGGCCAGGCTGTGCACAGTCTAAGCTGGGATGCCCGGCCTGGCCTCCTCCACCACTCACACCAGGTGTGTACAAGCGCAAACCAGCGTTTATTGCCAGATGAAGTCTGGTGCATGAACGAGGCAGTGTGTCACCCCCGGCGCTTGAGATGAAGGTGTGGTGCACAGCAAGCATTGATTTTTTTTTGAGCCTGGCGCAGGTAGCGAGCGGGCCTGCGGCCGCCACGAAAGCTGCTGGCATGCCCCAGGCCGCAGCGACGCTGCTGGTGGGCCTGCTGCTGCTGCTGGCTGGCGGCTGCGCGGGCGCCGCCCGTCCGCAGACAATCGGGCACCCGGCTGCGCCCGGCCTTCGCGCTGCGGCTGCAGCACGCGGCAGCGGAGCATCAGCGCCCGCCCAGGGCGCCAGAAAGTCGCCGGAAACCGCCGTGCGGCCAGCGCCGCGCGCCGTGCGCGCCCCGCGCGCCCCGCCCGCCGTGCACGCCGTGCGGTCGGCAGACAGCGCTGTGCAACCCCGGGCAGAGCAGCCGGCAGCGGCCCCGACGCTGCGGCGGCGGGGATGGGCAGTGACCGCGGCCCTGGCGCTCGCGCGCCGCGCGCGCGCCGCGGCGGCGCCCGCCAAGCGCGCCGGGCCGGCGCGCGTCGAGCCGCCGCGGCTACTCGAGCGCGTGGCGGAGCGCGAGCGGGATGCTGGCGCAGCCTACCCTACCCTCACCGATCCTGCAGCGCGGGGCCGTCGGCTGGCGGAGTACACTGAACTGACCAACACGACCGAGCTGCCGGTGCTGCGCGCCATGGACCGGGGCTGCCGCCGGCTGGTGGTCGTCTGGTGCGCGGTCAAGAC